>TARA_R110002096_G_scaffold102869_1_pt1 | contig 10597 bp, 4 predicted proteins | sample TARA_R110002096 | Tara Oceans TARA_R110002096 (sample SAMEA4397295) | marine metagenome | biome: Polar Biome; feature: [DCM] deep chlorophyll maximum layer (ENVO:01000326); material: water (ENVO:00002006), including particulate matter (ENVO:01000060) such as... | depth 35 m
TCCTGGATTAATACCACGCTTGTAGCTGTTGAAGTTTATGCCCTTGGCAAAAGTGTTGTTCCCTGCTCCAACGTCTATCTCCTCTCGATCTAAGTAAATGTGAGGAAGGCAGCTAGCCTCGAACCCCATAACGTCAGTCTCTCCAGAAACTTCTAATGATATTAATGGAATCGCGTGAGCAGGGGAAGCCTTATTAACGGCTTGAGCTATAAAGTTTATTGCGTCCCCGGAGTTAGTTTCATCAAGATTTTTCTTAGTGAAATCAAACTCAGAAGCTTCAAGAACTAATTTAAAGTGAGAAGACTTACCGGACCAAAGTGAAGCGTAATCAAATCTGTTATCGTTAAGGTTCCGAATAAGCGTGTCAAGATTTGAAGGAGGATTATAACCTGATGTAAAGATTAACCATGACCCGGCCTTAGGCTCATCGTCAACATTAAGAGCGTTAGAAGTAATGTAAGAGCTTACGTCTAGCGCAAACTGCTTTCTTACTCCAAAGCAAGCAAGCCTATCCGATATGAACTCAACCATTGGCTGGTCTAGTTCGATGTTTACATAGTAAGGGTATTCTTCAAATGGGGGAATGGTATAGTCACGGTCCCTGTAAGTAAATACTGAGTTAAACTCATCTTCCCAAGTTTTTAGTGGGAACTTATCAGGGAATTGAATGACCGTCTCTTCAAGAATCCTATCTACAGCTAGACGAATATTAGTATCCATGCTGGCAGTAGAGTATGTATTTACATCCATGCTACCAGCTAGACTTGCAGTCCAGGTCTCAAAACTCTTGAAGTATTCAGACTCAGTAGCTAAAGCATAATAAATAAGATAAGGAACATAAGACTCCCAAAGCTCAGTGACCCTACTCTCAATAGGGAAGACATCCTTAGGAAACACAGTACCAACCGTGCTTTGAATTGATTTCTTAGTTCCAATTGCCTTGTAAATACTGACGGCATTTCTTAGTTGCAATCTCCATCTTTCGGGCTTATTACCAAACAAATCCCAACCTATAAGCTGTGCTATTAGTGGGAGGTATTCATCTGGGCAATCATCAATATCGTAGAGTGTAGAGATCTCTTCAGTCTCGTTACTCATATCATAAGCAAAGAAAGATAGTGCTCTAATTAACCTAGCGAAGGGACCATCCTCAACTTTAGTAGTAGACTTTAAATCACTCTCTAAGTAAACTTCAAATTTATCTCTAACCCTAAAGTCGGAATTGTCTGAGAATAGAGGAGAGTAAATAACGTCATTCCATGTCTTAAATTTATCTAACTGTTGGGTCCCGCTTAAATCATACCTAGACCCACTGGCGAAAAGAGCAGAAGGATAATAAGCCCCAGATGCATTACGCCACAAGTGTTCCGACAACCCATTAATACCGTCATTCGTTCTTACAGGATACCCTTGATACAAACTGCTAACTAAAAGACCCTTCACATAGGAGGAAGGAGAATAACTATCACCAGAAGTATTAAGGAAATACAGCCAAGACAAGTTATTAATCAAGTAGTTATGAATAGCAGAGGAATCCCCTATGTTAGAAAAAATGGTAGTATCAGGAGAGTTAAGGGTTAGAGCCGGAAGTAGGGTGCTCTCAGCGTAAGTCGAGAATTCCTCTTGAGTTTGGAAGTCCTTGAAGTTAGTATTAAAGTAAGTTAGAACCCTGTCTTCAAAGTTTTGAGTAGTAATGTTAGTGAGATTATTCTGTTTTATAAAGAAAGGACAAATACCACTTAAAGAATTAATACCACTATACACGGAGCCTGCAACAGCACTTACATTTAATATAGAAGAAAAATTAGCGGCAACATCCAAATGAGAGTTGATGATTAAATCAATAGGATCCTCAGCTTTAGCAGTAGTCTCCCTATCATCTTCATACAAATACCCTGGAAGGATGTATTTGATAGCCTCAAAGTAATCCCGCTTGAAGAAGTTTTGATTCCTTAAATAAGTCTTGCCTGACATTAAACGTAATCTACCCGTATGGCTAAGTTATTTAGCTGGATGATTTCATTAAACCCAACCTTAATAGGCTTTTCAACGTTAGTAACCTCTGCATACCTAATGTTGGTCTCATCCATTAATAAAATTCTAATTAAATCTTGAGGAACAAACGGCTCGGAGAAGTCAGTGTTATCAATATTCATATAGTTTAATATTGATCTCCGAGCAGATTGAATTAATTGGGCTTCGCTTCTTCTAAACTTCTCGTCTAAAGTAATAGTAACGACTACGTCCAATGTCCTAACAAGCCCATCAACCACCACAACCTCGTCCGTAAGCATCTTCTTAGACTCTGTTGCTGCCAATAACTGACGCTTATACTCCTGAGTTGCACGCCTAAGTTGACTGTTCGAAGCTCTCTCTAGAACAAATAAGTCAATAATGTTAGCGGAAGAAAAAGCTCTTCTAACAGTTGCGGTTGCTTTACCTGTGGAACCATAGTTAGATGCAAAAGAATTAGCAAATGCTTTAAAGTCTTGAAGAGTTACTAGACGATCTTGAGTTCTAAAGTAAAGAGGGGCATATCTCTTAGCCTGATCCACAGATTCAGCGTCTCGTCCTCCGGTAGCTAGACTGGTATTCTCAACCCTCGCGGTTGGGATAACGTCGGTGAGAGTGCCATCTGTGGAACTTACAATGGTCTGAGCATTAATAAGACTCTCGGCAATATTCCCACGGGTTCCACCTCCAACACGATAAGTTACTATGTAAGTATCACCCATAGCAGGGGATTTACCTAGCGAGTCATCTCCAAACAACACAGAGGCTTTAAAATTCTCATCAGTAGTAATTTGAAATACCTTATCTGCCTGACCAGAAGCAAAGTATACGTTCTCTTCTTCCTTGTAAATTCCTTCAGTCGTAGGATCTCCAGTCAAATACACTTGAGCACTTTTTTCAACATAAGGGAACCGGGATAAGTTAATAGACTTAACAGCCTCAGGACTCGTGAAAACTCCCGACTCAGAAACTAACGCCCCTTCAAGTAATACCACATCCGTGATTTGAACAGTCCCCCCCGTTGCAGTTACATCGAATTGTAAATCTTCGCTGGCTACAGTAAGATCTACAGTGCCATTTGAGTTAACCTTGTATAAGGTATATGTTAAAGTGCCGCCATCCTCAGGGGAGGTTATCGTAATTACTCTACTAGCCGCAGGGATAGTTACGGATGAAGGAGAGGTAACATTGTCTGTGGAGTAAGTAATGGAAGCGTTAGCAGCCGCAGAGATTGGACCTTTCATCCTTATGCCAATAACTTCAAGAAGCCTCTTTACACTGTCGCGGCTCCTAGCGGTGCCTATGAAGTTTTCGTTGGCAAGGTAATCAGACTTATTCGATTGAATATGACCTACCGCTGCCATCATCTCCATTAGTAAAACTCCAAAGTCTGAACTCTCAAAGTTATTATAATCTAAAGGAAAGGTAGCCTTTACATATTTTAAAAGAGTTGCTTTGATAGTTTCAAAGTCGGAGGCAGAGTAATCAATTAACTTTTGCTTATTATCAAGTTTAGACGGTATTAATTTTAAAAAATCTGATTCAACTGTTCCTGAAAAGGCTACCATTATATTCTAACTCCAATGTTAAACGCTGTCGCAATAGCATCTCTAACAGAACAGAAAAGATTAACCTTCAACTGCCCGCTTCGAGTTTCAAATACTTGAATCTTTCCTACCGAAACTGTGCTAAGGTATCTACGTATGGAGGTTACAACTTCCTCTTTTATCAAGGAAAAAGTTGATTCATCTAAGGGTTCCATAAGGAATCTACGAAGATTGCAACCATATTCAGGTAGCATAAACCTCTCACCTCTTTCAGTTCTAATTAGACAACTAAGATTGGACTTTATTAACTCAAGATTAGTGGATTTACTAAAATACCCATTAATAGGGTTTACAGGTACTGGGTAATTTAATCCAATTAACTTTGGGTCTTTTAAAACAGTAGACCTTTGAATGACAGAAGGAGCCACCGTCCCATACATCTTTACATTGTTTGAAATTGCCATATTAAGTTGTTTTAAAGGTAATATTAGAAGCTATAACATCAGGATCTGTAACGCTTACCAGTGAGCTAGCAGGATTTACCCATGCAATCCAATCATCCCTATTAGCATCTGTTAGGAAGGTATCTAAACCAATCTTAAAGTTGCTAAAGGCAATATTAGCGGGTGCGTTATACATACCCGAGGCATTATTAAGTAGCAATTGAGCCGGGAGTGGCCCAGCGGATAATCCATAGATTGTTGAAGAGGAGCCAAGGTGTTCCGGGGGGTAGGCTGAAGGAGAAATATTAATGTTGGAAATAGTAAATCCTGATAGTGATCCAGCACCGTCATATCGGGCTGCTGTAGTATAAACATACGGCTGGCTAGCTACATGGAACATTGGGATATAGACGGCAGATCCGCCGCCCCCATGAATATCCCAGTTGTCTATCTCGACGTTGGCTAGCCCTGTCATCCAATTATTAGTAGCAGGGTAATCAGTGTAAATGTTTATCAAGGCATTCCCTTCAAACCGTGTGACACTATAGAATTCTGGCGCGGTGGGAGCGGTTCCGCTAGGGCCATAGTAAAGGACATCCAAGTCCTTTACTACAGTTTTATACTTTATACCACCACCGTAGTAGGTTGCAATGATACTACCCCTGTATGGAATACTAAAGACGTTCCTTATGTATGTTGGACCCCTCCAGTTGGAGGTGAAGGGGTTGAGAGTATCGTCCCCAGCCAGTACTATGGAGTTCTTTATCTTAGCCATATTATCGTAGTTCTGAGGCTTTACCTTAAAGCCATCAGCATTATACGTCCAGGGGACGATACTCTTACAATTATTTATATTTTCAACTGCTTGACGGTCATTTGTGTAAAACCCTGCATTAGTCAATATAATGCCATCTAGGTCTACGCCCTGAGTGGGATGGTCATTACCGAGGATTGAACCAAACGAGCCAGATACACTCATTCCAATATTGGAATAGAGCATCGCCGCATTACTGTTAATAGTATCTTTTACTTCTTTAATAAATGACCTAGGGTATTGCTCTGACGAAATGACACCCCTACCTATAAACTTACTATCATAACCACTAACCACATCAAAGGTTCCAATTAGGTAGGCGTTAGCATCTAGGTAATACGTCGAGCTAGGACTGATTGGGAAAGCTCCACTAATGTTGTGGACTCCCGCTGGGAAATACATGTCACCCGGAAGGCTAGAAAACAAAACACCAGTAAGGGCATGGTCCCATGCAATAGAGTAATAAGACCCTGTCGAAGAGGTCATGTTTGGGGTCTCTAAAGTAGAGTTTACATAGGATGCTCTTGTCTGCCCATTGTAAACAGACATACCGGAAGGTATAGCGGGCTTAAAGGGGTCTGCAAAAATACACAAAGGAGCACTAACATTGCCATTGATTTCTAAGTATATCTTATCCCCTATAACCATAGGAATATCGGCTACAATATATGTTTCAGCACCCTCTCCGATAGTCACCAATGCGGGTTGACGATACTTCGCATAGCGTTTTGGATACATTTCAACAGAGGATACACTTTCAGGAGTCGATGTTTCTCCGCCAGCGGGTGAAGGGAGCGTAACCCTAGCAACGGACATCGCACTCAACCCAACGGTTGTAAAACTTATAGGAGGGCGGGAACCGCTAACAGCCCAATACCCACTGAAGATTTCACTATTGGCGACGTAGCTTGTTACCTGACGAGACTGACCTGACACTACAAATACAAAGCTATCGTCAAACGTAGAAGTAGAAGGGTTGAATATTTTTACAGTATACAGAGGGGATTGTACGGCTGATAAGGACGGGGCAACAGACACTCCTGGGTAGATCTCAACTGAGGAAAGGGAAGATGATTCAAATCCTATACCTGCTAAGAACGAGTCACTAACAATCTTGAATGCAGGATCACTATCACCCTTCCAGTAGAGCCACATTAAACACTTCTTCAATTGGGTTACTACGTCGGAGTAGTAAGTATCATAATAGGTTGCAAAATCTGTGCCACTGTCAGACACTCCGTATACCGCCGCTGCGACGGCGTAAGTAGCCGTGCCAGATAAGGTAGGAGGAATAACAGTGTTTTTAATATTCGTAGTAGGGTTTCTATTTAGTTGAGTAGTGTCAGTCATCACCTCAAACAATTCTGTTAACTCCCCTCTCTCGTAGTCAGGTATAGGGTTCGTATCATAAACACTATTCCTCAACTCTGCGTAGGGCATCTCAGAATGATCAATCACATACTTAGCCAGTAACTGTAGGAATTCATTCCTATAGATCATCGTAGCGTTGATAGCCTCCCAGGTAGCCCCATCAAGACTAAAAGGATAAGATGATATCTTCGGGAAATGAGTATCAAAGTTGTATAATATATCTAAATTCTCTTCAAGGGTATTATTAAACAAGGAAGACACTAGAATACTATACCTTGTAGAATCGTTGTATTTAGAATCAAATCTAGGCTTAAATGTAGTGCTCCCTCCTGGAACTCTTTTGATAACGCTTTCTAATTGGCCGGGCGTATTAACGTAATAATCTTTAAGGTAAGACCAGTGCTCTACTGCGCTTGGAGAAATGTCTCTGTCCAAAGAAGTTAATGTTGATGGAACTCCCGAGAGGAATCCGTCAGAACCATCCTCCTTTTGCTTCAAGCGAAGCACTTTAGTGAGGTCTCGACGGTTATACCAATTAATCGAGGAGGCTTCAGTCAGTAATGCGCTCGCATTGCCAAGGTCTTTATACTGACCGTCCGAATAAATGTTGCCGGACTTTTCTTTTGATCTGCCAAACCTAAAAACATTATCAACAAGACCTAAATCATTAAAGTAACCAACGGAACTCGTATCCAATACATTCAACGTCGCGTTCAGGTTTTGACCTAACTCAGGGTCGTAAGCAGCATACACCATAAAGGGCTTCGAAATGCCTTGAGTTGTTGTCCCACTAATAGCCCCATTTAAATATCTCTTAAATGCATAATCATTATTCGCTATAAAAGGAACCGATACAAAGTCTATTATGCTTGAGAAATTCTTAATATCCTCTATTCCAAATGCTCCACTAGGACCAGTGCCCTTGCCATTATCTAAGTAGCTGGTATCATTAAAGATATTCAGACCGTCCTTTGGGGAGAAGGTATACTTTATGTTTGTGGATGATAAGTTTTGATTTAGTCTGCTCTGAGAGGATACGACTAGATCGTAAAAACCAGAGACGGGTTTATTACATAAATCAAAACACCACATCGATTGGTAGCTAGAAACTGAGCTAGCCACGGCATCTAAATAATCTCCAGCGAAGTCTGTGAAGAAGCCAGCAGATGCGGCGATGCTTAAATAGGGATTCCTTGGATGATCAACACTTAATGCAATCGCATTTGAACCATTTGAGAAGTAATCTGTTGGTTCGCTTGGAGGGTAAATGCCAAGCGAACCAAAGAGCGAGTAGGCAACATCACTTATAAGGACTTCTAAATTTTGTTCAGCGTCCCATAAGATAAATTGAACTCGAACCTTATACTCGTCACATACTTTTAAAAAACTCTTTACATTATTAAGGTAAGATGTTGGGTCTCGCTGATAAATGTCATAATTTAAAGGAGTCCTGATACAATTTATACCTAACTTCTTTAATTCAGATAAGCCTTTCCTATGATCATCCTCGTCGTAATATCTCCAAATAGATGCAGGGTTAGCCCCTATGAAAATATTAGGACTACTATCCCCAAAGCCAAGACCGTCTAGGGTAGGGCTAGAACCGGGCCTATTACCGGCGGGAGCCAGATTCCAAAGAACAAGACCAGCATCTTGATCCATCCTAGGAAGATATCCAGACTTTTTCCATTCACTCTCTAGGCTAGGAAGATAGTATACACCTCTAGCATTTGAGAAGTATTGAACTGATTCGGCAGGAATAGCTGGATTAATCTTAGGCATTACGGTATTTCAAGGGGTTCCCAAAGTGAGTTCGGAACTTCAACATTCTTAAAGAAGTTCTGAGTTGCTTTATAGTTATTTAGTACGTCCTCGTCGCTAAGTGGCTTTGAATAAAATCTACTACAACCCACATAACCTCTAAGTCCACTAACCTTGCCTCCGTATTCACCACCCATGAAGTTGCCTCCTGAGAAGCCATCAGTATATCCGCCGCCTATTATCCAGGGAGTAAAGTAGGTATCTAAGGAAGGACCACCCGAATACTCAAAGGAGTTAGTCTGCTTTATGGAAGGAGCCTTAAACGTCTCTCCTGCTCTACCTGTTCCGAAAGTGTTTTGGTAACTGGATGTGGCAAGCTTAACGCCGTCTATGTAGACCCTAACCTCATCTTGTTGAGGATCGACAGCAACCGATAGTTGAGCAAAGGAATTACCACAACTAGAAAGCGATTTACCATTAAATGTTTCAAACACCGGAACCGCCATGCCATGATACGAATCCTTATTACAGTTTGCCGTCCTATTAGCAATAAATCCTGCACTAGATGAATCGTAGGATTGAGTTGGTGCTAACACTAATACTAGATTTTCAATACTATTATCAACCTCATTATTACTAGGATCTAATCCTAAAGTAAATCTTCTGTCCCGTGTGAATCCTAAGATAGAACCTCTGACGGTACCAGTGCCTGAATCCACTAACATGTTGTTAATATCTGGCTGAGGTGCTCTAGAATTTGATATACCTACGTTTTCGTTGGCGAGGATAAGTCGATACAAACCTAAAGTATTATTGTCATGCAAGTTGTACCCTTGTGTAACACCATCAAGGTTAGGCATATGAAGCCATGTCTCAAAGGTGCCTCCGTTAGTGTTATACAAGAAGTCTTGGAACTCCGAAGTCTCAGGCATCTTCGCATACGTCCCCATGAAATCAATATCAGAAGATCCTTGAGCCGGGAAGGCAACACCACTTAAGAACGGAATACCTAAACCCTTGTCAAATATAGTGGGAGCACTACCCACCATCTGAGAGTTAGACCCTACACCTAACCTGCTAGAGTTGTGAACTCCGAAATTAGTGCCAGAAGTAACGTCGGTCTCAACAGATAAATAATTATAAAGTGCAAACAAGCCATCTTCCACAATTCTAGTATTGATTTGTAGGCTTTGAGCAGAAGGTTCAAGTGGGCTAGCCACCGTCTCACCCTTAGCTACATTTGCTAATAGAATGTGATCAAGGAATACTGAATCATTTGTATTGATCTTCTCAGTAAACTTAACTTCTAATGGAAGAATAACACCTGTGACATCAGCCTGATCGAGAACAATACTTCTTTGATTTTCAATATCCAACAGGAAATTAGATCCTGCTAAGTAGGAGAAGTCATTAATTGGAACGTTGCCAGGAGTAAATTGAGGTCCTCTTCCTAAGAAACAAGGAACCTTAACAGCTAACTCAATTTGCTTCTTACGCTTATTGACCCTGTCCTGGAACTGGGCTGTCTCAGAAAGCATAACCTGACGCATGTTATCAGTAATTGCAAGGGAAGCCCCATCATCAATTAGCTCCTGTAGTTCAGACGAGACATCGAATACTCTCCTATCCTTCTGCCCTTCCAAGCTTAATAACAGATCATCCTGATCATAGAAATTTGTAACACCAGGGGAATTATCAATTATATCAGGATCTAGAATGGTGTTGAAATAGTATCTTAGGTCGTTGCTTGTTAAAGGTATACCCCTACCACCCAGGCTAGGATCAAACTCAAGCTTCCAAAGCTCACCATTGGAGAACCCACCTTCCTTAAATCTAAGATCTTCTTCTCTTTCTTCCAACTCAAGGAGAGCAGGAGCTATACCACTTAACTGCGAGTCATAGTATAATCCATCAACAGAAAGCACAAACTTACCTGATCTAGATTGAGGTGGGCCTGCTTCAAGGCGGAAAACGGATTCAACAACTTCGGGTGTCGCTTGTGGCTCTAACGAAGGATTCAATGTCCTATCCAGAAGAGTAGCGTCAATGTTAGTTAACTGATTACTACACCTGTTCGAGAACGCAGTAGCGGTTGCTAACTGTTCTGAGTAGACGGAAAGCTCACCATTCAGTAAGTTTGCGTAAGCGGTTGCATCATTGCCTGCTAGAGCTATACGTTGCTGCGCGAGTCCTCCTCCTTTATTTTTTAAGCTGTCGGCGAACTGCTTGACACAATCTATTAACCCTTGAATCTCTTCAATGAATTCTAAGAGTTCTTCAAGAACTTTCATAAAAGCAACAATCGCGCCAGCGATGGTGCTAAGAAGGTCTATGCCAAACCTAGAAAAGTCGGAAAAGACAGAATAAAAACCGTCCCGGTCAGGGAACCATGATAATCCTAAAATATCTCTAACAGTATTTTGAATTTTCCTAATAGCGGACAGTGCCCATTCTTCAGCCTTCTTTATTGCGTCACGGATCGCAATTAAAATCGGAGTAGGGATAAGTGCTAACGCTGCTGGTAATAAATCCAGCATACAAGGAGGTATGCCAAAAGTAGAAGTTAAAGCTACCCCCTCCAAAGTAGTTAACGGGAGTATTGGCTCTTCGTGTTCCGACATTAAACTGCTCCTACAGGGTCTAAGTAA
>TARA_R110002096_G_scaffold431621_2_pt1 | contig 10591 bp, 9 predicted proteins | sample TARA_R110002096 | Tara Oceans TARA_R110002096 (sample SAMEA4397295) | marine metagenome | biome: Polar Biome; feature: [DCM] deep chlorophyll maximum layer (ENVO:01000326); material: water (ENVO:00002006), including particulate matter (ENVO:01000060) such as... | depth 35 m
GCGATACGGAATTTACCGATTTCGACCCCTTCAAAGCCGCATATACCGACCTATCCGCGAAGCTGCGCCCGCTGGTGTTCGAGCTTGGATTTTTGCCGAGCTAGGTGGCGTTGAATGCCGGACGGGGCGGTCATGTTCCGGGTAAGCCCAGACGTTCACCGCAAGGCCGCTTTGGCTGCCGAGCTATCGGGCAATAGCCTGAACCAATGGGCCAAAGAAGTGCTCACCTGCGCCTCAGGTTTGATGCGCGGGTGAGACCGGCTCCCTTGGTAAACGCTTTGTGAGAGGGAAATAGCGCCGGATTGGTGCCTTGCACCGCATGAGCATCGGTGCGGCTAAACTTCAAATGGCAGCTTTCTCCACAATGGGGTTTTATCCAAGCAGTTGCAGAGAACGTCCGCTCTCCGCCGATTGTGCCCCTTCACGCCTCAATAAACCGATACCTTGCCCTTGCGGCTTCCAGCTTTATGCCAGCCCGCTCAGGATCGTCGCTGAGGGCCATTGCCATGCGGTCGGCTAGTCCGGTGACATAATCGGGCAGATCGGACTCCTGCACCCCTTCCAGCGCCGCTAGCGTGGTGGTGTTGCCGACGACTTGGGCCATCATCAGGCGGATTTGCTCTTGGCGGTGAACATATTTCACTTTGTCGGGGTCAACATGGCTGCGCATTTCGTCCAGATCGCCTTGCGCCTCGGCCCGCGCTAAGTCCCAGATTGCGGCGTTGGGCCAGCGGGCGCGATTGGTGTCGGTCGGGTGCGGGTCGCAATAGCGCACCTTTTGGAAGGCTTCGGCCACAATATCGCCAAAGAGCGCGTCCAACTCGGCCCAAGTGCGGACCTGCCAGCGGTCTTTGAGCAGGGATTTTCCGGCGCGGATTTCAATGCGCCAAACCCGGCTTTGCGCGGCGTCTGTCGGCTCAAGCGGGGGCAGGCCGTCGCGGGCAAGGTTGGCGTTCCAGATGTCCCACCAGATCGGCTTGTGCTTGTCGATCACCTCGCGGCGTTTGTCGTAGAGGATCACCTGTCGCCCCGGCATTTTGCCGGCGGTGACAGAGGTAAACTTGCCGGATTTGCCGTTGCTGGTCACGGCGTCACCGATTGTCAGATGATCGGAGCGGTTGGCGTGGCTGTGCATGACGATATGATCGGGGATCAATTCAAAATCTGGGGCCAGAACATCAATGCAAAAATCAGCGCGGCCAATGCTGACCTGATGCGCGCCGTATTTTATGCCAAGCCGCGCAAGGGTTTTATCGATATAGGCGCGGGCCATGCCAAGCCCTTGCGTCGCCAGAAAGGCAGAGCCGACCGAGATACGAATGCCCCAAGGGTCGCGGGCATTGGGTTTTTTGATAAACCACGTTACTTCCAGCGGCCCGCCTTGCAGAATGAAGCGATAGCCCGCGCCGCCATATCCCAAAATATCAAAATCAGCGCCGCCATAGCTGAAGGGAATGGCGGTGCGGGCGTCTTCGGCCCGGTCGCGGGCGGCGTCGAGTTCTGCTAAAAGTTCGGGCGAGATATTGGCCTGAATGGACAGGGCCAAAGTATCAAATCCGCGATGAATGACTTTCATGGTGTTTTCCGTGGTTCCTGTATTTCCAGAGGGGGGTGCTACAATAACCCCCCTCTTGCCGCGTCATTGCGGTAATGGAGAAGAAAGAACGGGCGCGCTGCGCCCTTAAAGGTGCCTCCGGCGGGGCAGCTTTTGTTTTGGGGCCGGGCGGGACGCCCGGCCTAAGCCTCATTGGCGTTCACTGGCTTTGCGGCTGACCCAGATTTCCGCACGCTCGGCGCATTTGGCGAGGTTGAGCAAATCGCCCTGGGCAAAGCTGGTGGTGTTCTTCCAGTCGCCATCGCCATTCTTGTAAGAGCGTGTAAAATCAACAGAGTGGAAGCCGTCGTTATTCCAGATTGTTGCGGTGATAAGCCCGATTTTGACCTTGTGGTCCGGTTGGTTTGACATGGGGTTTCCCTTTGCTGTCGGTGAATTTGATCGGCAGGCATGGGTCGGGCGCGAAGTGCGATACCTCGCGCCCGTTGTTGGATGCCATCCGGCCCCAAAATCCCGCTCGCCGCTGCCAACTGCGACCGGGCAAAACTGAATTATTGCGAGGTGTTTGCCTTGCGGCGGTCTTCCACCCATTCGGTCAGATCGCGGCGGCGATAGCGCACCGAACTGCCAAACTTGTAGAAATGCGGCCCGGCCCCGGTCACGCGCCATTTCTGGATGGTGCGCACCGACTGGCACAGAAAATCTGCGGCGTCAGTTTCGGGGATAAAGCTGTCCCAGAACGGGTTTGCCGGGGTTGGGGTCTTTGGTCGTCGCTTGTGCTGCCTGCATGGTGTTTCCCTTTCGTGCTGTGGCCTGCGATAGGCTCAAACTAAGGGCGCTGGCATGCAGGATGCACGTCTATTCGCTGGAAGAATTACGCACCGTTTTTGGTCGCAATTCTTCCAGTAGATTTGCTGGACACTTCACGGATGCGATGTTTCATTTCATTCAATACACGGCTGGCTGGCGTTTCAGGGCTGACGATCTTGAAAGCCGCAACACAAAAGCGCGCGGTTTCCGAAAGAGGCTCGCCAGATGACGTGGCATCCCGGCTGAACAATTGCCCAAGTGTACCGACCCAAAACAACTCGATATTGATGATCCACATGCGCAGCGCATGGTCGCGTTTAACGCCTGCACTGCCTGAGGGTGATTTGGCGGCGTTCTTGGCCATATGTTCCAGTGTAGCAATCATTTGCAGAATATCTGACAATTCCAGCACCGTTCTCAGAAGATCGCTATCGGTTTGCGGTGTGGTCAGTGCGGGCAAGCCTGAGACCGGCTGTCCCATAATCATTGCGGTTGCGGCCTCGCCTTGTGCCTTGTCAATCGCGGCTTCCAATCGACCGAAGGATTGGTCGGGCAGGGCTGTGACCGTCTGGCATAGTTTGCGCGCCTGCACTGCGACCTTGTTGAGCGATCTTGCTGTTTTTGCGGGCGTGGGGCGTTTGGATTGTCTGATACCATGCCAGCGCCAAATCGCCGCCGCGTCTTCCAGGAGGCTTGCCATTTCGGCGTGATGTTCGGCAGGGATTTCGAAGGCGGCTGCAAGGTTGCGCAGATCGGCCTGGCTGTAGGTTTCGCGGTAATGATGGGCAGGGACAACGGGCATAAGGTTCTCACGACATGGATGAATTCCCGGGCAGGCATTCGGCTGGCCCCGCTATCGGGGCGCGTAACGTTACCCTATGTAGGGGGATCGGTACGCATGCGTAAACCGCAAACGTCTTACGTAACGCTACCGTTAGCGTTACGGTAGCGTTACGGTAGGGGGCAGGGGCTTACCTTACCAAACGCAAATGCGTTTCCCGTGTCTTGGGGGCGCTGATCAATCCGCTCAACTGGCTGGCGTTCTGCTGTGCCGCTGCCAAAACCGGATCATCGGCCAGATGCGCGTAACGCATGGTCGTTTGCAATTGGCTATGACCCAAGAGCCGCCCGACCATCTGAATGGGCATGCCGCCCGATACCGCCATTGACGCGTAAGTGTGGCGCAGGTCGTGAATGCGCACTTCCGCCAGTCCCGCGCGCGCCCGGATGCGCCGCCAAGGGTGTTGGAAGTCGGTGGCGTAGCGGCCTTCCAGCTTCCCGGCGATAACGTAAGGGTTGCCCGCGCAGCGGGGCAGGGCGTCCAGCACGTCGCGCGCCGCCTCGGGCAACGGAATGCGCCGCGCCCCGGTTTTGGTGTCGGGCAGTTCCATGTGGCGTAACGTTACATAGGACCATTTCAGGGTCTGGATTTCGCCAAGGCGGCATCCGGTCAGGATCAACAACCGGAACGCAGCCACGATAAACGGGGTTTCTGACCCCTCGGCCTCGACCTCGGCCAGCACTTGCCCAAGGCGTTGCAATTCGCCTTGCGACAAAAACCGCTCGCGCATCTTTTCGCGATATTTCGGAACGTGACGGCACGGGTTGGAACCATCGGGCCGCAAGCCCCAAACCTCGGCAAGGTTGAACATCTTGGACAAGACGCCAAGCGTCCGGTTGGCCTGATAGGAAATGTCGCGGTGTTTGTTGTGCAATTCGGCAATGTCCTTGCGCTCGACATCGACAACCCGAAACGCGCCAATCGCGGGCTTGATAAACTTGTCGATACAGCGGCGATATTCGGCCCGTGTCGTGGGCTTGCAGTTTTCCAAAACATGGGTGTTAAAGAACCGCTCACACAAGGCCCCGACACTGGGCGCGCGGCGATGTTGGGCGATGTCTTCGGCGGGGTTCTCGCCCTTGGCGACAAGCCCCATGACTTCCCGCGCCTTGAGCCGGGCCTGTTCCGTCGTGATATTGCCATGCCGCCCAAGGCTGATGCGCCGCGTCCGCCCGCCCTTGCGATATTGCGCCTGATAGGTGCGGTTGCCGCTTGCCATGATCCGAACGCCAAAACCTTTGATTTCATCGTCCCAGACAAAGTAATCCTTTGCCGTCGGCAGCAAGGCTTCAACGCTGCGCTTGGTCAGTTTCGGCATCTCATTTCCCCCGGTTGGCCGCTGATCCGTGGAAGCACTATGGAACATTGCGGCGGCTTATCACTGCCAAAGGGGTAGAGCCTTGGCGTAACGCAGGTCAATTAAAATATAGCATTAACAATAAGATAGGGTAGAGAAGCGCAATTTGGCGAACCCCGTCTGACTCGGGCGAGCCGCTCTCATAACCTGAAGGTCGTAGGTTCAAATCCTACTCCCGCAACCAATTCTTCTAAATAAATCAAATACTTAGAACCAGACAAAAACAGTCGGGCTTTGGCTTGCGCATTTTGTGTCAACGCCATGTCAACGTTTGAAGAGTCGCACGCAAAAGCCGGGGCTTTTTTTGGTCTGGCCACGCCGAAAACCCTGTGGCAGCATTGTGCCATGATTGAGTTCCGCACCCTGCCAGATGACCACCCCGACCTCGCGTATTCGCCCCTGCTGCGCGCGACGCTGTTGACGCTGCAGTATGCGCAGGAACATGGGGCCATCGGTTTGACCAAGACGAAGGCGTTCAAACGCGTCTTCGTGCATTGGGCGGTTGAACACTTCGATTGGCCCGGTTCAGGTGCGGAGGAAATGTTCCGCTACAACAAGGTGATCAATGAATACGAATGCCAGCCCCTCGAGGTGCTGCATTATCTCCTGATCACCATGCGCCTGGGGCGGCACTTCAAAGGTGAATTCCGGTTGACCAAGCGTGGTGCAGAGCTGGCACAGGCACCGGGGCAGTTGTTTGCAAACCTCATCATTGCGCTGTAAAGACATAGCCCGCGTAGCCCAGAAGCATCAGAGCACCCATACCCCGACTTATCTGTCGCAGCGCCAGCAAAAGGCCGGTCAATACAAGCGACACAGCAATCATGACGGGCAAGTCAAATGTCAGGAAACGTGGCGCAACCGCGATTGGCGAAATAACGGCCGTCAAGCCCAGGATACCGAAGACGTTGAAAATGTTGGAGCCCACGATGTTGCCAATAGCAATCTCTGACTGTCGACGAAACGCTGCAATGAGTGACGTTGCAAGCTCTGGAAGTGATGTTCCCACCGCGACGATGGTGAGGCCAATGAAGGCCTCGGACACACCAAAGTCACGCGCGATGGATACTGCACCTTCGAGCAGAAACTTCGCTCCAAACAACAACGCCGCAAGGCCGCTGGCAACCCATAGCAACGAAATCACGACAGAGATTGGTGCCGCTTCACTCTCGCCGTTGGCAGAGTCCTGCTCTGGCTTCAGGAATGTCCAAAGCAAATAGAAGCCTAATCCAGCAAGCAGTGCTGTGCCCGCCAAACGGCCAATTTCACCCAAAGCAAACAGTGGCACCAAAAAGAGCCCCGCAGCTATCATGAATGCAGTATCTCGTCGCATCGAGCACCCTGCGACGTGGATCGGCCACACTAAGGCTGTCAGGCCGACAATCAGCAGGATATTGGCGATGTTTGAACCAATAATGTTGCCAACAGCGATATCGGGAGCTCCGAGGCGGTCGCGCAGGGCTTGCAGCTTGTCGAGGGCTGGCTCGTTGATGCGGATGGTGCCATCGCCACGACAGGCAATTTCCTCAGGGCTGAAGTTGGGCCAGCGCCAGAGTTTTTCCGGCACATTGCGCCAGTCGGCGAAATAGTGGGTGGTCGCACCACTTGCTGTGGTCATGGTTTCCTCCAGGAATTAAAACCCGCCGGTTGGCGGGTGTGTGGTCAGGGTGGTTTGGTCGGGATGGCCTCAGCCGAAGATTTTCAGCTTCACGGCAATGCCTGCGATCAGGGCGAGCAGCAGGCCGATGGTGATCAGGCGGATGATGGTCTGCCAGGCGGTGCGTCGCGCCATTCGCAAGGACTCCAGCAAGGTGCGCAGATCATGGATGTCGATGGCGGCCTCGGGGCCGTCGAGACCGACATCGGCCAAGGCCCGGCGCGAGCCCCGTTCGGCGGCGCGCGCCAACATGGCCTCGAATTCATCCTCGGGCATGCGAACAAAGCCCGCATCATTGAGTGGCGGGGTCATGAGATTTCCTTTCGGCGTGTTTCAGGATTGTGGGGCGAAGGGCAGCAGATAATGGATTGCAATGCGCACCGCGCCGCCGGTAAAACTCCCGCCATTGGCGGTCAGGACAATCGGGGTGGCGCCGTAGAAGGCCTGCGGCCCGATCACGCCGACATTGGTGCTGCCAGCGGCAATGCCGAGGCTGCCACCGAACTTGTTTGGGGTTCCGGTGACGCCACAATCATAAGATGAAGCCCCGGTGATGGCGGTGACGGTGCGGGTGGAAACGCCCAGAACGATAGCGCGGTTTGGAATGGTGGCGGCCGATGTCACCGAGGCCCCGGACAGGCCCGAAAGCAGTTCTTCGGCGACCACCATATCCGTTGCCGACCCCGCTGGTCCTTGCGCAACCCGAACCGAGGCGGTGCGGGTCAAAAGCCCCATGGCCACATCCAGCGCGGTCCACGCACTGCCGGTCCAGACCAGAAGTTGGCCGGGGCCTGCGTCCCAGACCAGCCAGCCGGTTTGCGGGATCAGCCGATGCCATGCCCCTCCGGAGAATTGCGCCACGCTGGCGTCCCATCCAGTCCAGGCCCCGGTCGCACCGCCCGCGATGAGGTAACGGTCGCCCTCGGCCGGGCTGCCGGGCGGGGCGGTGAGCACCGTCGAGATTACGGACAACTGGACCAGCCCGTCGAGCGCATCGAGCGTCTCGTTCACGGTGACATGTTTTTGGGCCTGCGCGGCGGCAAGATAGGGCAGGGCGAGGTTGGGGGTGCTCATGGGGCGGATTCCTTGATTGTCAGGGTTTGCGTCAGCGGCGCGCCCCGGCCCAACGCGCCGATTTGAAACAGGCGAATTGAGAGGGATGTGACCGTGCCGCCAAAGTCGGCGCTTTGCATTGCGGCGGTGTAGAGGAACGCAGGATTGGTCAGGCCGGAGACGGTGCGAATGACCGCAGGCCCATTGAGAATTGCCAACTCATAAGCCTCGGTGGCCTCGGACATCGGCACGTCGGTCAGCACCCAGCTGTCGGCAGACAGCGAGCGGTCGCACCGCTGCCAGCGCAGGGCCAGATCACCACCGACCTCGCGCCGCATTCGCATCTGCGCGGGTGCAAAGGGCATCAGCCCGCGCCCGTTCGGGGTGAAGGTTTTGGCCTGCATGATAGCATCGCCTGGTGCCGCGCTTGCCGGGCCAATGCGCCAGTTCCACGTCAGGCCAAGATCGGCCACGGCAATCGAGAGCGGCTGGAGGCCGGAGCCCAGCAGCACAACCAACGCTCCGGTTGGTGCGGGATTGCCCATGGCGTCGCCTGTGCCACGTTGACCGCGCAACAGGCGGGTCAGGCGATAACGCCCCGCAGACACCAGTTCCGCAGTGCCAAACTGGATGACTTCCCAAATGCCAGGCGCGCTTTCCACGGCCAGCGCATTGGCTCCGGCAAACAATTCCGTGTCGGTAACGCTGTTCAGTGTGCCCGAGGAAACTTCCAACAATAGTTCATTGCCATGATCAAAGCGCCAGAGCGGAGCGGTTGGCAGATCGGCAACCAGCGCGCCAATCTGCGCGGGCAGGCCGATGGTGTCGAGCAGAGCGAACCCCGAGAAATCCGCGCTGCGCCAGACGGCGGCTGTGCCATACCACGGTTTGGCGAACACCGCCGTATAGGGCCGGTGCGCCGGGACCGTGTCGTCAAGCTGCGGCAGGTCCATCAGGGCGATCTCGGCGGGGCCATAAACGGTGGTCGAAGGCAGGCTCGCCTGTCGGTATTGCCCCGGTGGCAGGTCGTAAATCGGGGCGTCGGTGCGGATTGCCTCGATGGCCCGCGCCCCTGCATCGGCAATGCGGGTGATGCGATAAGAGATCAGGCGACCGTCATTGGCGAGGCTGACCACATCGCCGGGATCGAGGGACAGGCGCGAGGGCGGCAAGCTGGCCGACAAGGTCTCGCGCCCGATCCAGGCCTCCATCAGAGCACGGCGACAGCGCCGGTCGGCTTCTTCCAGTGAGACGGACAACGGGAAGCTTTCCGAGGCGACGCGTGCCGCTTCCACCGTGACGCGGCGGGCCTCGACAGTGGCGGCGTCGTATTCTTCGTCCCGGCGCACCAGTTGCCACTTCAATGCCTGCGGCAATTCGGTTTCCTGACCTCGGGTCAGTTCCATGACGTCGCCGGAACCGGCCACCGCAGCGGGCGCTCCCACCATATTATCCGGCGCAATGACGGCGACGGACCGCTGGCCACGCGCAACAAACCGGATCACCCCACCGCTTTCCACAGTATCAAAGCCGAAATGCCGCGCCAGAACGGATATCGAGGCGCGTGGGCTTTCCAGAGCGGAAATCACAAAGCCTGGCACCGTATCGGAAAGGGCCCTCACATCGATCAGGGCATCCTCCAGCCCGGCACGGCGACAGAGTTCCCGCACCAGCGCGCCAAGGCCAATAGCCCCGAGCCGCCCATTCAACCAATGCCCGAGCCGCCAGTTCAGCGCATCGGTCCAGATATCGATCCGGGCCGGAAAGTCCGGCCAGGGCCGCGCGTCCCACGTCCAGACCGCAGCCTCGCTCGTGTCGATCATCGGGGCGGAATAGACTGTGGAAACGGCATTGTTTGCCGGATTCCCCCAATATCCCAGCGTAGCTTCCAGATAGCGCCGCTGGATCGCTTCATCCTGCCAGCCGCGCGAGAAATAGGGCAGCGCGCTTTCAGCCGATTTTGGATCATAGAACACATTGGGCTGGTTGGTGCCGCGATCGACAGCCGGGCAGCCCAGTTCAGTAAAGCGGATCGGTTTGGATTGCGGCATCCATTCACTGGGCTGCAGCAGCGGATTGCCAGCACGCCGGTTTTGATGTGCATTTGACCACCACGATCGGATGTCTTTGGGGCGAAACACCCAATCGCTGCCGCCACTGATGCGGGTGATCGCCTGATCATACATAAAGAGCGGGTTGGGGCAAGGTACGGGCCAGCCCACTGTGGGTTCGCCGGTGATGTTGGTGGCCGCTGAACCGCTTGCGCCAAAACAGCCGCTGCCGGAGCCCGCCCAGGAGTTCAGCGCGCCGTCGGTGGCACTGGCGCTGCCCAGAAGCGCACCATCGCACCAGAGGCGAATGGTACCGGTGGCAAGGATCACGTCCCAGGCCAACTCGTGCACCTCTCCGTCAAACGGCATGGCAGCCACCGGAATATCGAGGATCGCAGTTTCGGCGTCCGGCGCTGTCACGCTGCCTTTACCGGCACGGTAGCGGAAGATCGTGCCGCCATCGCGTAGCACCAGCAACAGGCCGGTGCCGCTGCCGCCGCGCTCGAACAGCACGCCGTCGATGGGGGTGGCGGGCAGCGGCACCATCGCCGAGAACGCTGCATCGTTTTGTCGGGTCGCAGGCCCGCCAAAATCCGCATCCAGAAGGGTCGCGCCGCTGGTTTCCGTAAAACTGCGATCCGGGGACAGCAGCGCGAAGCGCTCGGCACCATCGGTGATCTGGGTGCGGATTTGTGCGCTGCGATTGGCCGGCGAGGCGTAGAACCAATCGAACCCTTCGCCGCCCTCGATGTTGCTGCGCAAGTATCCGAGATCCCGGATCGAGGCCCAGCCCACCTGCGCATCGGCATGATCAAAGCCGTCGCGCCAGTCGGACAAGGGCAGGTAATTGTCGATGCCGATGAAACTTATGTTCGGATCGGCCCAGAGTGGATCGAGGTGATAGAGCAGATCGCCGGAGCCATCCTGCGGTTGATGCCCGAAATACTCTGACCAATCGGCGGCGTAGCTGATGGCGGTTCCGGCCCCGAGAATGTTTGCTGCGTCAGCGGCCAGCTGCTTCAGTGCGGTTACGACCGGATAGCTGGCCGCGCCATTCGCAATGGTTAGGCCATCGCGGATTGTGGTCAGGCCACGCAATTCCGAACCGATCAGGAAGCTGTCCACCCCGCCAGCCGCCGCGCAGAGTTTGGCATAGTGCAGGATCATGCGGCGATAGCCCCAATCCGCACCGCCGGTCCAGGAGACGGCCTCGCCAGACACGCTGAAATCTGCCGCCTGCGCGTTGCCCATGAATGCGGAAACCTGC
>TARA_R110002096_G_scaffold42937_86_pt1 | contig 10588 bp, 4 predicted proteins | sample TARA_R110002096 | Tara Oceans TARA_R110002096 (sample SAMEA4397295) | marine metagenome | biome: Polar Biome; feature: [DCM] deep chlorophyll maximum layer (ENVO:01000326); material: water (ENVO:00002006), including particulate matter (ENVO:01000060) such as... | depth 35 m
TTGTGCCTCTTATCGCGGAAACCGGGGGACAGAATGTGATGATCGTTGACAGTTCCGCGCTGCCGGAACAGGTGGCCGATGATGTGATCGCATCGGCGTTCCAGTCCGCCGGGCAACGCTGCTCGGCGCTGCGGGTGCTGTATCTGCAGGAAGAAGTCGCCGACAAGATCATTGACATGTTGAAGGGGGCGGTGGCCTGCCTGAAGATGGGCGACCCTATGGAATTGTCCACCGATGTGGGGCCGGTGATTGACGAGACGGCCCGCCGGTTGCTGGTTGATCATGCGGCGCGCATGGACCGGGAAGCGACCCTGATCGCTGAAGTGTCCCTGCCGGACGCGTGCCGGGACGGAACATTTTTTGGCCCGCGCATTTACGAGATAGAGACGCTGGATCAGCTGACCCGTGAGGTTTTCGGCCCGATCCTGCATATCATCCGCTATAAGGCGCGGGATCTTGACAAGGTGCTTGACCAGGTGCGGGCGACGGGCTTCGGCCTGACGCTTGGGGTGCACAGCCGCATTGAGAAAAGCGCCCAGGAGATTTTCCAGAAACTGGATGTGGGCAATACCTATGTCAACCGCAACATTGTCGGGGCGGTGGTCGGGGTCAACCCGTTCGGCGGTCAGGGCCTGTCGGGCACCGGCCCGAAGGCCGGCGGTCCGCGTTACATGTACCGCTTCGCGACGGAGAAGACGCTGACCATCAACACGGTGGCCACTGGCGGCAATACGGAATTGTTCAGTCTGGAGGATTGATCAGATGATCGTCTAACCCTTAAAGAGAAAGCCGGGCCATATGGGGTCCGGCTTTTTTTATGGAGTGTAATAGATATCGCGGAAGGGTTTCAGGTAGGGCGCATATCTTCCAGCAGCATTGATGGAAGTCCGGGTGAGCGGCTTGCGGACCTGCGCGACGCTTGAGGTCAGGACCGCGCGTTTGGTTTTATGAAAAGTCATAACCTTTTTTTCATACGCCAAACCACAATGGGTGAGGATCTTAGGGATCCAATCATCAGGAGTGCTGACCAGCTCTTCATAAGGCACTTCGAGGATCGCCTCGGGGTAGAGGGTCATCCAGTGCTGACGCAACTCGTCTTCCGCCCTGAAATGATGGGCGATATGGTCAAACGACCAACTCCACTCCAGACCTTGATTGAAAAAGGTCTTAAAGCATGACCAGGCGGCGTCTTCAGGATTGCGCCGCATCCATATGATCGGGGCTTTGGGAAAAATATGGTGGATCAGGCCAAGGAAGCGCCCGTTGTTAAGGCTTTTGTCAATGATACGCTGTTCCTGGCCAAAGCGTTCACTGATCAGATGGAGATAGGTTTCGGCGATGGGTTGCCAGGGGTTCTTTTCGCCCTGATGGCGTTGTTCATAGGCCTTCGCATGATCCACAGAAAAACCCTTGAGAGGCATGATGGCCGTTTGAAAGAGGTTGATTTCTCCCCCGTCGGCAACATTGGAATGACTGGTGAGGATTTGTTCCATCAATGTGGTGCCGGTCCGGGGCCAGCCTAGCACGAAAATCGGTCGATTGTCTGTGACATTGCTCGGGCGTAAGGTCGATAGCGCGGCGGGGGTAAAGTCCTGGATAAGCCGGTGAGCGAAATTCAGGTCTCTTCCGGCGTCATAAGGGCGGTCCTGTCGCATGAGTGTGGCACCCTCGGCGTAGTGGGCCAGAGCGAGATCGGTCTCTTCCGTATCATCAAAAGCCTTGGCCAGCGCATACAGGTAGGCGGCCCGCACCTTGAGTGGCGTGGACTCCATGACGCCACGCAGTTGTTTTAATTTTTGTAGTTCAGGATCAGACGGAGAAAACTTTTTGAGGGCGGCCAGGGTGAGCCAGGTGTGTCCCGAGGTTTCCCAAATTTTCAACGCCCGGCGCAGGTTTTTCAGGCTGGCTTTGCTATCACCGATCTGTGACTGGGCGGTGCCGAGAAAATGAAACAGCGCTGCATTGTCCGGTTTTTTTGCTGTAAGGGGCTTAATGACAGAAATGGCCGCGCCTATTGCACCGAGTTCCGCCATGATTCCGGCCTGAGAGAGTCTCGTCTGTGGATCCACAGGCGCGCTGTCGCCATAACGACCTGCAGCATCCAGAGCGAGGCCCACTTCTCCAATGGTCGTCGCGATGCGGGCTATTTTCCCCCAGTCGGCGCCAAGATTGGCGTTTCGGGCTTTGAGCTCGCGCAGGAGGGAAACCAGGCGGTCCCGATCCTGACTTTTGAAGGCCACGAGCACCTGGTCCACCAGTGCCATGTCATTGAGCATATTATCCCTCCAGAAAGGTTGTGCTGTTGTTTAACTCTTTTGGGGCGAGCTTAACATTACTTGTGCGAGAAGGGAAAGCCCATCCAAAGAAAAACCGCGCCCGGCGAACCGGACGCGGCATATTTTTCTCTAAATTCTAGAACAGACTAGAATTTGTAGCTTGCACTCAGACGAATCCGGCGTGGGCTCTGGAAGCCTGTAGGTTTGCCGTAGTTTGGATCAGGCTGGTTCAGACCAGTTTCACCGATTTCGCGATAATCTCTAACTGCATGGGAATTGAAGACATTGAAGACGTCAATACGCATTACGATATCACCGGGGATTGAGTCTGAGAAACTCGGGATGATGCTTGCGGACAGGTCAAGAGTTTTAACCCAGTCGCTGTCGAAAGATTCACCACGAGGTGTCGGAACACTGTTACAATACCATGACGCTGCGCCATATGCCTGAGCAAAATCGTCTGTAGGGTGATACCCGATACAGCCAAATTTACGCGGGGAAGCAAGGTCGAATTTGGCACCAACAGTCATCCAATCTGTTACGGCATAAGCGCCCCAAACTTTGAATTTGTGGCGACGGTCATTCGGCAACCAGCCGTAAGATCCATCAACCAGACCTGGTTGGTCAAAGTCGGTAGTAATACCGGCATCATCCTGGCCGTTGTCTGATTTCACAGAACCCTCTGTATTCCCTTTAGAGAAGGACATGGTGTAGGATCCTTCCAAAGACCACTGACCATCCCATTCGCGAGCGAATGTGAATTCAAGGGCTTTGTAAGTCCGTTTACCTTTTGGGTATCTAAGTTGAGCAGCCGTCAGGTCAGCAACAACAAATTCACCCTCATCGGCGGCATTGCCTGTGAGGCCTTCTTTGGCCAGACTGACAGTCATGCCGGAACCAGGGTTGGTCAATACATATTGATGGAATCCAGACCAGAAACTTTGGATCTGAGCAGCATCGTAACCATTTTCGACACCCCAGGCTTCGACTGCTTTATCAATAGCGACGTCTTCGATCATGCGGCCGAGTTTCCGGTAAATCCCCCGGATACCAACCTGCCAACCATTACCAAAGTCATGTTCATAGCCGAGGATAAACTCGTCCTGATACATTGGTTTGATATTGATATCGAGAATCTCAGCCGGTGAGTTGATGGTGCCATCGCCGAAGACTTCAATATCTTCAGGCGTTGCAGTGTTGTCATAAATCGGCGTATCATCCGTCGGGTTGATGCCATCTAAATGATAATAACGTTGAATGTATGTTTCCGCACTTGCTTGACGAATGCTGGTGTTCGTTGCGATAGGCAGATAATACCGACCCCAGTTACCGTAAATGCGGTTTGCACCGTCATTCATTGGATCCCAAGTAGCACCGGCACGCCAAGCGACCTGGTTCTTAACTTCGATATATTTTTCGCCGTTACCATTCTTGTTCTTGAATGTTTCGTTACGCACACCAATGTTCAAGGTCAAGTTTTCAAGTGCCTGCCAAGAGTCCTGGATATAGAGAGCGGATTGAGTAGTGTTAAATGTACCACCGTTGGCATACTCGCGTACAACCACATACTCTTCACCAGCAGCGAATCCATGCGTATCGGAAGAGCCGGCAGTACGGTAGCGATAATATACGCCGCCTGAGTTGATAGTTTCATTGACAGCTGTCAAGTCTTCGCGGTCCCAACCCATGCGGATATGGTGATCACCCAAGGCTTCAAAATAAAAGTCAGCATCAATACGGTAAGCTTTACGCTCATCGAAGCCAGTTTCGACCCGGAAATTTGACCAGTTACCAAGTTGTGTCAAAGACGTATAGCCTCTGAAGCCTGCGCTGGCATAAATTGCTGGGTTGGCGTCTACGTCAGATGTAACTGAACGGCTAAATGAGTTTTCGCCGTAAAGACCAGAAATAGTGACCCAGTCAGCCAAGACACCAGTGTATTTGAAGATCTTGTTGGTGCCGCCTGATTTATCAGTCGATGTACCAATTTTCTCGCCTAGATCTTTTTCAGCATCAACATCAGCGATGTCTTTGTTGTCAGGGTTAAAGGCGTAGTTGACAGTCTCTGCAGACTGGTCATCAGAGAAGATTGTCGCTTCCAACTTGTGGCCTTCGAACAGGTTCAAGTCAAATTTAACGCCCCAGAAAGGGTCATTTTTCGTTTCGACAAACTTCTGTGATTTTGTATAATCTGTTTGTGTATTATTACGTGGATTATACATAGCGAAGAAGAAGAGACGATCTTCAATGACCGGGCCAGACAGATAGAAGTTGGCGTCGACATTCTCATCACGGTCAAAACGGTTTGCGTTGCTGTATGTGTCAGGAGTGGTTTCTCTAAGAGCATTACCTTCCCAAAAAACATTCGCGCCACCGCTAAATTCATTGGTACCAGATTTGGTCACAGCGTTGATCACGCCACCTGTTGAACGACCGAATTCGGCTTGATAACCACCGGTTTTAACTTCAACCTGTTCATAAAATTCGAAAGGAAGCGTGCTGCCGCCCACGAAAGTTCTGAAGTTGGTGATGTTCATGCCATTGACGTAATACACGTTTTCAGCAACGGATGAGCCGCCGATTGACGCGAGTCTGCTTCGGTTGCCACCTTCAAAGGCGCTGTCGCCTTCGGACGTACCAGGAGCGAGCAGAGCGATGGATGTGCTGTCACGGGCGATAGGCGTTCTGGAGAAGACTTCGTCAACAGAAACAGAAAGCCCTGTTGTGGTGCTGTTGAAATCGTATCCTGCCTGGCGCGTACCCACAACGAAGACTTCTTCCATTGTGCTGTCTTGAGAATCCAAAGTAAATGTAATCTCACCAGCAGAACCGATGGAGATATTTAATTTCTGGCCGGTAAGAGTTTCATGGCCAGCCATTTCGATGGTAGCCGTATATTCACCGATACTCAGAGCTGGAGCCCGGTAGGATCCGTTTTCATCTGTGACGATGGTACGTTTGGCGCCCTGTTTATTGACAAGGGTAATAATGGCGCCAGCAAGTTTAGTACCAGCTTCGTTCTGAACAGTACCGCTCAGGGTACCTGTTGTATAATCCTCGGCTGTGGCTGTAGTGACAGCGGAACCAAGCATTAATGCCGAAACGGCAGCGCCCAGGAGAAGCCTGGACTTAACGCTATTTGTAAACATGTTTCCTCCGTAGAAGTTTTAAAAATTGTGGGACAGCCTGTTATTTTTTTTCGACTCACAACCATTTCCGCTCAAGGTTTTAAGAATTAAAGCGGTGTAAAAAAACAGTAATTTTAGCTAGCCTCCTTATGGTTTTCTGCTTTAATTTTGTCCCAATTGTTCAGGTACATTTTATATGACTGTCTTCCGATTTCGAAAAATCCACACAGAATGAAAGCAGTCATTTGCACATCATTTACCTGTTCGGCCCAAGGGGCCCACACATAGAACGGATAAATAACAAAATGAAACTATCATTAGTCAGAATGGGGGTCAATTTTTTTGATTTTTCATCTGTGTTATTAATGTCACATATGTGTGATGCAAACAGGTCACATATACGATTGTTGTGATATTAGTTTGAATAAACCTCATTCGTCAGAATAATATTTTGAATAATAGGTAAAAAAATAACAATTGTTTGGATATCATGAGTTGTATTTAAATTGATATTCTCACAATTGTACGAAATTCATAAAAAACGAATTTTGTCGGAATTAGAATAAAATTTCATAGAAGCGCTGCATTGGATTAACAATATGCCAAGAGTTCGAATCAATGAATGACTAATTTATGGGATTTCGCGTAATGGTTAACTCATTGTTATATTGGTATTAATTATGTCATGTATATTATTTTTTCTATTGGAAAAAATGGCGAACCCGCAAGAATAAAAGATGCGCCTTGCCGGTATTTATGTCCTTAAATGAGGCCTAATGACTTATATTTGACGTGTATCAAATTAACTTCTTTCAAAAAAATCTATTACTGTAAAAACCGTAAGGGCAGCAGCTTGGTGGGTGATTATTGTCTGTAAATATCTTGTCCACGGGGTAAGAATTGAAAGAAAGTCCGAATATGCGGAACAGAATAATATCTTTAGTATCTTTATTGTTACAGGTGCTTGGCATGTTGGCGGTCATCGGGAGTATTTCGGTGCGGGCGGCTGAGGGGGATCTGGAAAAGTATCTGGCGGAAATACCGGCGCCGTCCCTTTTTCCTGGCGGAGAGATGTATGGGCCCCTTGTTGCCGAAGGACCGCTGTCCCCTGTTCTGAAAGGCGGCGAGATCATTGGATATGCTTTTTTGAACACCGATTTTGTCGGGGCCATTGGCTACTCCGGTAAGCCGATCAAGGTGCTGATCGGGATGGACCTGGCGGGCCGGATTTCCGGCGCGCGGCTGGTCGCCCATGCGGAACCGATCGTGCTGGCCGGTATTCCGGAAGAGGAAATCGCCGCTTTTATCAATGGCTACCGCGAGATTGACATTCTGAAACTGGCCAAGGAAAAGGGCGGAGAGCCGCCGCCGGTGGATATCGTCTCCGGGGCGACGGTCACTATTATGGTGATTGACGACAGCATCAAACGGGCGTCGGTGCGGGCGGCGCGTCTGCTGGGCATTGGTGGCCTGACGGTTGAAGCGACAAGTCCCCGGGCGATCAGAAGCCTGATCCCCCAGACAAGTACAGAAGACACGGTTGCAGTTCAGGACTGGTCAAACCTGCTCGGGGACGGATCGGTGCGGCGTATGCGGCTCACCCTCAAGGATGTTAATCAGGCCTTCGTTGCTCAAGGTAATGCCGAGGCCATCGCCCGCCCGGAACAGGGCGCCGACGAGGATGTCTTTATTGATCTCTATGTCGCGTCACTGGCGGTGCCGACCATCGCCCGCAGCCTGCTGGGTAAATGGGAATATCGCAATTACCTGAACCGGGTAAAGGCGGGGCAGCAGGCCTTTGTCGTAATGGGCGAGGGGCATTATTCCTTCCGGGGATCAGGCTATGTGCGCGGCGGGATTTTTGACCGCATTCAGGTGGTGCAGGGCGAGGAAGCCTTCCGCTTTACCGATCATGGCTATAAAAATCTGGGAGAGGTTGCGGCCGAGGGCGCGCCGGACTTCAGTGAAGTGGCGCTTTTCTACGCCCCGAAAACCGCTGTCTTTAACCCGGCGGACAACTGGCAGCTGCAATTGCTGGTCCAGCGGGCGATTGGCGCTCTGGAAAAGGTGTTTATCGCCTATGACCTGAATTACAAATTGCCTGAGTCTTATGTGAAGGTCACGCAACCGGTGGCCCCGGTCGTGAACGCGCAGGACGAAGATAATGCGGCGGTCAATGCGCTGTGGAAGAAAATGTGGAAGGCGAAAATGCCGGAAGTGATTATTCTGGTTTCCGCCATCACGTTGCTGACCATTCTGTTCTTTGTGCAAAACCAGGTGGTGAAATATCGTGCGCTGACCGACCGTATCCGGCTCGGATTTCTGGTCTTTACCCTGTTCTATATTGGCTATTATGCCCAGGCCCAACTGTCCGTGGTCAATGTTTTTGTCTTCGCCAATGCGTTGTTGTCCGACTTCCGGTGGGAATTCTTCCTGATGGAGCCGATGATCTTCATCCTCTGGTGTTCCGTGGCGGTGTCGCTGCTGTTCTGGGGGCGAGGCGCCTATTGTGGCTGGCTGTGCCCATTCGGCGCGTTGCAGGAATTGACCAACAAGCTGGCGCGGCTTCTGCGCGTGCCGCAGATCACCGTCCCCTGGTGGCTGCATGAACGGCTGTGGCCGATCAAATACATGATCTTTCTGGCGTTGCTCGGGCTGTCTGTCTATTCGCTGTCCATGGCGGAACATCTGGCGGAAGTGGAGCCTTTCAAGACTGCGATTGTGTTGAAATTCATGCGGGCCTGGCCGTACCTGCTGTTTGTGGGGGTCCTGCTGGTCGCCGGACTGTTTATTGAACGGTTTTATTGCCGCTATCTCTGCCCGCTGGGGGCGGCGTTGGCGATCCCGGGCAAACTCGCCATGTTTAACTGGCTGAAACGCTATCGCAACTGCGGCGACCCCTGTCACAAATGCGCCCAGGACTGCATGGTGCAGGCCATCGACCCCAAAGGCAATATCAATCCCAATGAATGCCTGCATTGTCTGGGCTGTCAGCAGACTTATTACGATGAAAAAGTCTGCCCGGTAATGATCCATAAGCTGGCCAAGGCCGGCAAGAAATCTGTCCCCGCAGAAGCGGTTGTGCGGCGGGGACGCAAACTTAATCAGACACGTGAACTAGGAGAATGAAGAACTTTGGCCGGCTGTAAGAAGGCCGGCTCGCTATTGCTACGAAGAGAACTCAGGGGCTGGTCGTAGGAAGCCGACCCCAGGGGATAATTTAAAACAGGAGAAAGTTATGACTGAAGAAAGCAAAAAAACCGGATTTTCCCGGCGGTCCGTTCTTGGCGGATCGGCGTTGGCGGCCGGTATCGGCATGGTCGGTGTGGGATCCATGTTGCCTCAGGCGGCGCACGCCAAAGCCAACAATGAAGTCCACCCAGGAGATCTGGATGAATATTATGGCTTCTGGAGCGGCGGCCAGTCCGGCGAAGTGCGGATTCTCGGCGTCCCGTCCATGCGGGAACTGATGCGGATTCCGGTCTTTAACCGTTGTAGCGCCACCGGCTGGGGGCAGACCAATGAAAGCCGCAAGATTTTGACGGAAAATATGCTGCCGCAGGAAACCGCTTTCTGGGCGGACAAGGGCGGTATTCCCACCAACGGCGATACCCATCACCCTCATATGTCCTTCACCGATGGCGCCTATGATGGGCGTTATGTGTTTATCAATGACAAGGCCAACACCCGTGTTGCCCGTATCCGTTGTGATATCATGAAGGTGGACAAGATTATTTCCATCCCGAATGCCGCCGATATTCATGGTCTGCGGCCACAGAAATATCCGCGCACCGGCTATATCTTTGCCAATGGTGAACATCGGGTGCCGTTGCCCAATGACGGGTCTGTACTGGATGACCCCAGCAAGTATCATGCGGTTTTCAGCGCCATCGACGGCGACGACATGGAAGTCAAATGGCAGGTGATGGTCGATGGCAACCTGGATAACACTGATGCGGATTATCAGGGTAAATATGCCTTTTCGACCTGTTACAATTCTGAAGAAGGCGTGACCCTGGCGGAAATGACTTCCAGTGAGCAGGATTGGGTCGTGGTCTTCGACATCAAGGCCATCGAAGCCGGTGTCAAGGCCGGGGACTTCAAGGTCTATGACGGCGACGTGCCGGTGCTCGACGGACGTAAAGGGTCCAAATATACCCGTTATATTCCGGTATCCAACAGCCCGCATGGCATCAATACCTGTCCGGATGGCAAGCATGTCATGATCAACGGCAAGCTGTCGCCCACCGTGTCTGTCATGGATGTGCGTAAACTGCCGGATGTGTTCAACGATAAAATCAAGCCACGTGATGCCATCGTTGCGGAACCGAAACTGGGTCTTGGCCCGCTTCATACCGCCTTTGATAACCGGGGCAATGCCTATACCACTCTGTTCCTCGACAGTCAGATCTGTAAATGGGATATCGAAAAAGCGATACAACAATATGCCGGCAAGGATGTTGATCCGATCATACAGAAACTGGATGTGCATTACCAACCGGGTCATAACCACACCACCATGGGCGAAACCAAGGATGCGGATGGTAAATGGCTGATTTCGCTGAATAAATTCTCCAAGGACCGTTATATCAATGTCGGCCCGCTGAAACCGGAAAATGATCAGCTGATCGATATTTCCGGCGACAAGATGAAACTGGTGCATGACGGCCCGACCTTTGCCGAGCCCCATGACTGTATGATGGTGCATCGTTCTCTCGTCAATCCGAAGAATTCTTACGGCTATGATGATCCATATTTTGCCGATCTGGCGGAGCAGTGCAAAAAGGACGGCTTCGAAAGTCTGGATGAAGCCGATGGTATTGTGCGCGACGGCAACAAGGTTCGGGTCTATATGTATTCCCAGGCGCCAAGCTTCTCATTGGAGAAATTCACGGTCAAGCAAGGCGATGAAGTCACCATCATCATCACCAATATTGATGATGTCGATGATCTGACCCACGGCTTTACCCTGTCGAACTATGGTGTCGCCATGGAGGTTCCGCCACAGGGCTCCGCATCGGTCACTTTTAAAGCTGATGCGCCAGGGGTTCACTGGTTCTATTGTCAGTGGTTCTGTCATGCATTGCATATGGAAATGCGTGGCCGGATGCTGGTGGAACCTGCATAAGGTCAAGGGATCATGAGATCACTGAACATCATATCTAATCTGGGGGCGGCGCGGGT
>TARA_R110002096_G_scaffold92144_7_pt1 | contig 10587 bp, 9 predicted proteins | sample TARA_R110002096 | Tara Oceans TARA_R110002096 (sample SAMEA4397295) | marine metagenome | biome: Polar Biome; feature: [DCM] deep chlorophyll maximum layer (ENVO:01000326); material: water (ENVO:00002006), including particulate matter (ENVO:01000060) such as... | depth 35 m
TTATAAGACAGGCTATTTGCTAAACCATGAGCGGCTTGTTTTGGTGTGTTAGCGTTTTCTGAACTAAGTATGCCTACAATACCGCCACACATGGGTAGGCAATGGCTAGAGCCTAAAAAGCCGACCAAAAAGACAATAAAGTAAGCGCTGTCAGACACGAACGCTAGGGGAGTGGTCTACAACATACCCAGCTGGAGTTTTGCCGCCTCAGACATCATGTTTTGATTCCAAGGTGGGTCGAGTACCACTTCGACGTCAACGGTTTCAACCCCATCCATACGTTTGATGCCCGACTCGATATCAGCTTGAATAACCGGCCCCATACCGCAGCCAGGTGCGGTTAAGGTCATGGTGACATGCACGTGGTTAAGGCCGTCGGTTAGTGCGCGAACGGTGCAATCATAAATTAGACCGAGATCAACGACGTTGACCGGAATTTCGGGGTCGTACACGGTTCGCATAAAGTCCCAAGCCGCCTTGCGAATGGACTCGGGGTCAGTGCCTGTTTCGTAAGCATGAATAACTTCTACTTCTTTGCCCAAGGCGTCGGCGTCAATGGCCGAAATACGCGCCATAATACCGGTTTCGCTGGATACAGTGTACGAGCCACCGAGCGATTGCATGATCGTAACCACGTCGTCTTTTTTAAGTTTAACGTGCACGCCGGCAGGAATAACGATAGCGTTTACGTCTCTAATTAATACGATACTTTCTTGATCAGACATTAAATTGTGTTAATTGTTTGGGGGAGACAAATAATACCTTAATTTGTTTACCAATGGCTAAACCTATGGGATATTTAAACGATGGATTGTGTTATTAACAGGCCTTCACAGGAGCAAGCCCGTGCCGAAAGTTAATTTTAGCGTAAAAGAAATGATTGAAGACCACTTATGGCCCGAGGTGGCGCCTAGTTCGTCGGCCAAGCGTAAAGGCTTGTTTGCCTTAAGGGTCGCTTATGCGTCGATTGCTGATCTGATGGCAGGGCAGCTGAGTTTGCGCGCAATGAGTTTGGTGTACACCACCTTGTTGTCCATAGTGCCCTTATTGGCGCTTAGCTTTTCAGTACTTAAAGCCTTGGGTGTGCACAATGATATTGAGCCCTTTTTGTTCCAGTTTTTAGCACCGCTGGGTGAGCAGGGGATTAGTATCGGGCAAAATATTATTGGTTTTATCGACAATATTAAGGTCGGTGTGTTGGGCTCGGTCGGTTTAGCTCTATTGGTGTATACCGTGCTCTCGCTGGTTCAAAAGATTGAAAACGCGTTCAACATGATCTGGCACGTTGAAGTAACGCGCAGTTTTGGCGAACGCTTTAGCAGTTATCTCAGTGTTATTTTGATCGGCCCGGTACTGATCGTTTCGGCCTTGGGCTTGACGGCTACCCTAATGAACTCCTCGGTGATTGAATTTATTATGACCATCGAGCCGTTTGGCAGTTTAATAATATCGACCACCAAATTACTGCCTTATTTCATGGTGATTGGGGTGTTTGCCTTTGTTTACATGTTTGTCCCTAATACCCGGGTTAACTTGGGTGCAGCCCTAGCAGGGGCTATCGTGTCGGGTGTTTTATGGGAAACCTCGGGCATGTTATTTGCCACCTTTGTTGTAAACTCAACCAAGTACACCGCCATTTACTCGAGTTTTGCGGTGGTCATTATGTTGTTAATCTGGCTGTATATCAGCTGGTTGATTCTACTGTTTGGTTCCAATTTAGCGTTTTATGTGCAAAACCCTTCGTCAATACGTGTCAGTCGCCAAGGGTTCGAAATCAGTAATCGGGTTAAAGAGCGTCTGGCCTTGTTATTAATGCAATTGATCGCTCAACGCCATTACCAAGGTGGGCCAGCGCCCAGTTTAGATGAGTTAACCGAGCAGGCGTCTGTGCCACACACAGTTGCTAGGTACGTGTTATCCAAATTAGTGGATAAACGGCTGCTGATTGAAAGCAACGGTAGCCCTGTTGGTTACTTACCTGCTAAAGCCTTGGATGCACTGCCGCTTCACGCGATACTACAAGCCATTCGTAGCGCAGAAGAAGCGCGTTACTTGTCTGCTAAGGCGGTCGCCTTATCGGCGCAAACGTCCGAGGTGATAAGCCAGTTAGACGCATCTGCCGAGCAGGCCTTGGCCGGTAAAACCTTACGCGAACTGGTGGTAGACGATAAGCCGGCGTAAGTTTTTAAGACGTTACCTGTCAGATGCTTTAAAATTCTCCGCTTAATTAACATTTAGTTAACAATAGCCGGTTGCAAAATAGGTTTTTACCGCAACCGTTTTAGCCCACGTTTTATAGGTTTTTAGTCGATGAATGAGAGCACCCAAGACCCCAGCCCTAGCAATTTTATCCGTCATATTATTGATGCAGATATAGCATCAGCTAAACACCAACAGATTGTTACCCGCTTTCCGCCTGAGCCGAATGGCTATTTGCATATCGGTCACGCAAAATCTATTTGCTTAAACTTTGGCATTGCGCAGGATTACCCTAATGCGGTATGCCACCTTCGCTTTGACGACACCAACCCCGGTAAAGAAAAAACCGAATACATCGACGCCATTAAACAAGACGTGCAATGGTTGGGCTTTGACTGGGGTGACAAGCTGCACCATACTTCAGACTATTTTGAACAGTTGTATCAATACGCGATAGCGCTGGTTAAACAAGATAAAGCCTACGTTGATAGTCTGTCGGCCGACGATATTCGTCTCTACCGTGGTAATTTAACCGAGCCGGGTAAAGACAGCCCATTCAGAAACCGTAGCGTAGAAGAAAATCTGGATCTGCTAGAAAAAATGAAAACCGGCGAGTTTGCCGAAGGCGAGCATCTTTTGCGGGCAAAAATTGATATGGCTGCGCCCAATATCAATCTACGTGACCCAGCCATTTATCGCATTAAGCACATGGCGCACCCGATGACCGGCGACAGCTGGCATATTTACCCGATGTACGACTTTGCACATTGTGTATCGGATGCCATAGAAGGCATTACCCATTCGCTGTGCACGTTAGAGTTTGAAGACCACCGTCCCTTATACGATTGGTTTTTGGATCAATTGCAAACGCCCGCGCACCCGCAGCAAATTGAGTTTTCACGGCTCAACTTAGACTACACCGTGATGAGTAAACGTAAATTACACGAACTGGTCGAGGGCGCTTACGTTAGTGGGTGGAACGACCCACGGTTACCTACCTTAAGCGGCATGCGCCGTCGTGGTTATACCCCGGCTGCAATCCGCGATTTTTGCTCGCGTATTGGTGTCACTAAAAAAGACAATATCGTCGAAATGAGCGTGCTGGAAAACTCTTTACGAGAAGACTTAAACGTCATCGCGCCCAGAGCCTTAGCGGTACTCGACCCCATTAAGTTGATTATTGATAATTACCCTGATGAGCAAGAAGAAATGCTCTCAGGCATTAATCACCCTAACGATCCAGCGATGGGGCTACGTGATGTCCCCTTTGCAAAAGAACTGTATATCGAACGTGATGATTACATGGAAGACGCACCAAAAAAATTCTTCCGCTTTACCGAAGGCCGAGAAGTGCGCTTACGCTTTGCCTATTACGTCACCTGTACTCACGTGGTCAAAGATACTAACGGCAATGTCACCGAAGTGCATGGCACCTACGACCCCGACACGCGCGGCGGTAAATCAGAAGACGGTCGCAAGGTCAAAGGCACGATCCATTGGGTATCGGCAAAGCACGCAGTAACGGCCGAAGTTAGGTTATACGATCGTCTGTTTACCATTGCCGATCCAGCGGCAGCAAAAGAAGGCGACTACAAAGACAACCTAAACCCGGATTCGGTCGTCACGCTAAAAAATTGCCAGCTCGAAGCAAGCCTGGCGCAAACAAGTCTCGAACAACGCGTTCAGTTCGAACGTCAAGGTTATTTTTGCCAAGACAGTATCGATTCTAAACCAAATGCGCTGGTGTTTAACCGCATAGTCAGTCTGCGCGATTCTTGGGCTAAAAAAGGATAATGCCTAGAGAACTCGTTCACATTAGCTTTAAGGTTATATTGATACAGTCAACTCTTTAAACGTAAAACCCACCTATGATAAATAAAAACAATCAATGGTTAATAACGGTGCTAGTCAGCGCCTTGATACTAATAAGCCAAAACGCCAGTGCCACTAATGGCTATTTTACTATTGGTTACGGTGCCAAAATGATGGGCATGGGCGGTGTTGGTATCGCGTTTCCACAAGACACCTTGGCAGGGGCATTAAACCCAGCGGCTATGTCGCAGGTTGAAGGGGTGGATTTCGGCACAAGGGTTTTATATGCCTCTAGAGACTCCGAGTTTGATTGCCGCGGCATTGGTGCTTGTACAGAAGTCGTCAGTAGTCGCAGCAGGCGGGACTATTTTTTATTGCCTAATTTTGGCTGGAACAAACGTTTGAATGATAAAAACACCGTGGGTGTTAGCGTGTATGCCAACGGGCTTAATACCACCTTTCGCCGACGTTTATTCACCGAAACATTTGAGCGAGTAGTAGGCGCTTCGCCGGTAACAACAAATGGCCACTTAGGTGCGGACTTTGCACAACTCAATATCGCGGCCACGTACACCCATGAGTTTGAATCAAAACACGTGTTGGGTGTTTCACCAATATTTTCCATTCAAAAATTCGGGGCTAGCGGCTTGGATTTTTTTGAGGGCCTTTCATCAGACCCAGGTAGTCTGACCGATAGGGGTGATGAACTTTCTTATGGTTTGGGTATAAAGTTTGGTTGGTTTTATAAACCGAACGAAACCTATCAGTGGGGCGCTTACTACACGCCGCGTACAAGAATGACCAAAATGAAAAAGTACTCGGGCTTATTAGCAAATAACGGTGAGCTTGATATCCCTTCAAACTACGGCATAGGTCTTGCCATTAATCCTAATGACAGCTTTTCAATAGCCTTGGACGTATCGCGCATTAATTACAATGAAATAGATGCCTTTTCTAACCCCGCACCAACCTCAGCCGAGTTTACCGGCGGTTTCGCGGCAGACAGGCTATTAGGGCGTAGCGAAGGGGTCGGTTTTGGTTGGAATGATATTACGGTGGTTAAGCTGGGTATGCGTTATATCGTTGACGATAAAATCACCCTAAGGCTAGGGGCCAATTATGGTCAAGAACAAACGCCAAAAAATGCCGCCATTTTAAATGTCATTACACCGGCTGTTTCATCTAAACACCTAACCGCAGGGTTTAGCTATAAGCCGAATCAAACATCAGAATGGTCGTTTGCTGTGATGCAAGCTTTCCGTAATGATTTAACGGCGAATAATACCGCTTATTTGGGCACCGATGTCAAAACGGGTATTAGCTTAACGGCGTTTGAAATCAGCTATAGTATGCAGCTGTAAATTGTTTATAGTGTAGAGCCTGCTTGGTCATCAATAACAAAATCCAAGCCTCAGTTTTATGCGGTGGCTCAATCAAAGCTCGCTAAATAGTTAAAAGCATAGCGCCTAATAAGCTGATTAACACGGGATTAAAATGGGGTTACCTTAAAATAGTTTTGACGTATTGAGAGGGTAAAACACATGGCTAGTTACGTTTTAATTCATGGCGCATGGCACGGTGCTTGGTGCTGGGACAAGGTTGTTCCACTTTTACAGCAACAAGGGCATACAGCCGTTGCGATTGATTTGCCAGCACATGGCAAAGACCTTACCCCACTGACTAAAGTTAGTTTGCAACGGTACGCAGATAAGATTTGTCAGGCTGTTTCTCAACAGCCAGAACCGGTTATTTTAGTGGGCCACAGTTTGGGGGGTATATCCATTACCCAAGCGGCTGAGCAGTGCCCGTCTAATATACGTAAGCTTGTCTACCTCACCGGGTTTTTGTTACCTAATGGTGTCGCCAGGTTGGGCTATGGCTCGGATGTCGAAGGCAGCCTGCTTGATGAAAATAAAATCGTGTCGGACGATAAAACAAGTGTCGGTTTTAACCCAGCAGGGCTAAAAGACACGTTTTATCATGATTGCGATGCGGACGATATTGCCAAAGCGACCCAACTAACAAGGCCTGAACCTATGGTGGGTATTACCACCCCGGTCCATTATACGAAGGAGAATTTTGGCCGCATTCCCCGTGTTTATATCGAATGTTTACAAGACCGCGCTATTCCGCCCGCATTACAAAAACGCATGTACAGCGAAACACCGGTAGAAAAAATCCTTACAATGGATACCAGTCACTCGCCTTTTTTTTCGGCGGCTAACGCATTGGTTGAGCATTTAATTGAATTAGCAGGGTGAGTTTTTACTTGAACATGTTGTTTATTAACATGGGATACGGTCGAAAAAGTACGCCACCGACCTTTCTATGAGATTAGGCGTTGCTTTCGATTAGGTAAAGTAATTTTTTTATAATGGCTGAAGATTGATTGAAAAGTGGTTGATCTTCTGTGTAGTTAACGTCCCGATAGTAGGGACTCATGTGCCATAATGGACGACATTCGTTGTTAAATAATTCAGCTAGCTCTGGTGTTATCTCTGGATGAAATTGAATCGCCACGACACGATCATCATAAATAAATCCTTGGTTTTTACATGCCTCGCTTGATGCAATTCTTTTTGCACCTACAGGTATGTCGAAGGTTTCTCCGTGAGAATGAAAGAGTGTCAAGTCATGGCTAAATACATCAGCCAAAAAAGTGTCTTGGATGTCCTTTGATGGGTATACCGGATGCCAACTAAATTCAGGGTGCTTATTTGTAGTGACTTTAGCGCCAAGCGTTTGAGCAATTAATTGAGCGCCTAGGCATATGCCAAAAACCATTTTCCCATTATCAATAACGCGTTTTATAAACTGTTTCTCTGCTGTTAACCATGGGTATTTGTGCTCATCATTAGCGCTTATCGGGCCCCCCATAATTATCAGCCAATCGATATCTGATACTGCCGGAAAGTTTGTTGTTTCAGATAAATAGGTGTGGCCGACTTGGTGCGAAGATGTTTCAAGATAGTGTGTTATGCCATGTTTAACAGACATGCGAACGTGATGCAAAACGTGTATTTTCATTTTGTTAGTTAATGGCTCAAATTGACTAATAGCAGTTGACAATAATATTGAATACTAGCATATTCAATATTAGTTTTTTCAAAGGGCAGATACAAAATGAATGATTTCGATGAGTTGGTACAAGCGGGTCGTGTGCATCGAGCGGCGTATACAGACGAACAACTTTTTATTACCGAACAACATAAAGTGTTTGGTGAAACATGGGTGTATCTGGCACACGCCAGCGAAATAGCAGAGCCCAATAGCTTTGTTGCTAGAAAAATGGGTTTGCGTTCAGTGATCGTTACTCGTGATAAAGGGTTCAAGGTGCACGTTTTGTTGAATAGATGTACCCACCGGGGTGCTACGGTTTGTCGTGAAAAGAAGGGTGGTAAAACACCATTTTTTACCTGCCCTTATCATGGTTGGACGTATAAAAATACGGGGGAATGTGCGGCTGTTCCTCATGCAGATGCTTATGGTGAAGACTTTGATAAGCAACGCTTAAATTTAAAAAAAGTACCTTATGTGTCCGAATATAAAGGCTTTATATTCGCTACTTTAAACCCTGATAAAGGTAAAAAGGGTATTGAGGATCATTTGAAATCAGCCGCCGGTCGAATTGATGAGTGGATTGACCATAACGGTGGTGACCATAAAGCGATTCGTATCAGTGGTGTGCAGCAATTTACGGTGCACGCTAACTGGAAATGCTTGTACGACAATGCAGGTGATGGTTATCACCCTGAATTCTCACATCAATCTTTGTTACAAATGACCCAGCAACGATACGGTGGGGGGATGGACTTAGACTATTTCGCTGGGAGTATCGACGCCACGCCGATGTATTCACAAGACTTAGGTAATGGACATACGTTTTTGGATCAACGCCCTTGCATGTATGAAGCGTCAGCATTTGAGAGGCAAAGACCACAACCTGGCCGTGAAGCGATCGTTCAACAAGTGATTCAGGAAGTAGGTGAAGAAAAAGCACGTGAATATTTTGAAATGTCGACAGGCGCTGGTATGAATCTAAATATCTTCCCAAATTTATTATTTATCGGTAACCAATTACAGGTTATTACGCCACTTTCGGTGGGTTTATCTGATATGTCGTGGTTTTCAACAGCGATAGTCAATGTACCTGCTGCAGTTAATACTCTAAGGCTTCGTACTCAAGAAGATTTTACTGCGTTTGGAGAGCCAGACGACACGGCAAACTTTGAAGCCTGCTTTAAAGGCATGCAAGAGCGCGAAATTGAATGGATTGATATAAGTCGACACCTTAATACGAATGTGGATAAAACGGACGAAAAGGGCGTGGTAACCTCTGTTATTTCATCGGATATACACATGCGGGCATACTTTGCCGAGTGGAAAAAATTGATGCAATCCAACGACGAATCACCATTAGTTTAAAACAATGACGAATAAAAATAAGATAATACAATCATCAAGTTATGTAAATGACAGTCTTTATGACGAGCTGATGATTTTACTTGAAGACTGGCAGTTAACAGGGCCGTTACCTACATCATCTTTGGTTAATGCTGAAGATAGGCAAGCCTGTGAATCATTGATTTTTGCAGAAGCGCGCTTGGCTGATGACTTGCGGCTTGAAGAGTGGCTAGATTGTTACAGTGATGAGTGTATTTATTGGATTCCAAGCAGTTATCCAGCCAGTGACCCACGACAAGAGATCACGCTAGAGTTTCACGATAGACGCCGTTTGGAAGACCGTGTAGCGCGTATTCGCACGGGCGTGGCGTATTCAATGATGCCGGTGATTCGAACACGTCACGCACTAGGTAATGTTGAATACTGGCAAGGCGTTGAAAATGAAGTACGCGCCAGAGCCAGTTTTATCATTGATGCTTTGTTTAATGGTAAGCACAGGGTGTTGTCCGGCTGGTTAGGGTATTCCATCGTTAAACAAGGCAGCGATTGGAAAATAGCGGTTAAACAAATTAACTTGATTGATGCGGACTGTTTACAAGAGAACAACACCTTCTTCTTGTAACGTACATTGTGGCCAACACCTATAAAAATAAACTAAATAGGGGAAAGTATGAGCGATAGAAAAGACAAAATAGTCTCGTCAATTGGGTTAGATAATTTTATCGCCAAATACAGGTTATGGAGTAACAGCCAAAAAAAAGTAGCTAAAGCATTGATTAAACGCTTACAAACTGAAGACATTCGGTACGTGCGAGTCACCTATTGTGATCAACATGGTTTAACACGTGGCAAGATGTTACCTACGAAAGAGTTTATCTCAACACTAAGAAATGGTTTGGCAAGCACACACGCAATTTTTGCGATGGACTCAGCCAATAATATTTTTTTACCTGTGTTTAGTTCAGATGGTGGTTTCGGTAACGCAGAAATGGGCGGTGCTGGGGATATGATATTAGTGCCAGATCCAACGACATTTAGAGTATTGCCTTGGGCAGAGAAGACGGGTTGGGTATTATCAGACCTATATTTGAAGTCAGGCGCACCTATGCCGTTTTCTCCACGTGCAATATTAGCCGAACAGCTCCACGGTTTGCACAAAAAAGGTTATGAATTATTAATAGGTTTGGAAGTCGAATTCCATGTATTCAAAATTGATGACCCACACTTAACTATGCAAGCATCAACACAACCACCCGAACCACCAAGTGTATCTCCGTTGGCGCATGCATACCAGTATCAAGGTGAACAAAATCTTGATGAAGTTGCACCACTTATGGAATTATTTCATCAACAACTTGCTGCACTAGAGTTACCGATTCGTTCGCTGGAAGATGAGTGGGGCCCCGGCCAATGTGAAATAACCATGGAGCCACTGCCTGCTATGCAAGCGGCTGATGCAATGGTGTTGATGCGCTCCACACTTAAACAGTTGGCACGTCGGCATGGGCATTTGGTGACATTTATGTGTAAGCCCGGTTTACCTAATGTGTATTCATCAGGTTGGCATTTGCATCAGTCTTTGGTTGATATTAAAACAGGGAAAAATGCATTTGCTACCAGCAAGAAAGGTGCTGATATCTCAACCATAGGGCAGCAATATATTGCGGGCTTAATAAAACATGCACGAGCATGCACAACATTCTCCAACCCTACAATTAATGGCTACAAGCGTATGAATGCAAATGCTTTAGCACCAAATCGAGCCGTTTGGTCTATTGATAACAAAGCAGCTTGCTTAAGGTTGGCTAATGCTGGCGACCCATCTGTGCACATTGAAAACCGTTCTGGTGAACCGGCAGCAAATCCATATCTGTACTTTGCGACGCAATTAGTAGCTGGTTTGGATGGCATTGAAAACGCACGTGACCCGGGGCCACCGTTAAATGACCCGTATACTCAAACGGATAAAACACCGTTGCCTGCGAGTTTGATGGAGGCTATTACGGCACTTGAAGAATCTGATTTATTAAAAAATAAGATTGGGGAAACATTTATCAATTATTACATTGGCCTAAAGCGGCATGAGATTCACCGCTTCTTATCCACCGTAACCGACTGGGAACATAAAGAGTATTTCGAGCGTTTTTAGTTCAAAAGCGTACTTTTTTTCAT
>TARA_R110002096_G_scaffold51912_2_pt1 | contig 10574 bp, 9 predicted proteins | sample TARA_R110002096 | Tara Oceans TARA_R110002096 (sample SAMEA4397295) | marine metagenome | biome: Polar Biome; feature: [DCM] deep chlorophyll maximum layer (ENVO:01000326); material: water (ENVO:00002006), including particulate matter (ENVO:01000060) such as... | depth 35 m
TTTCCTCGCCTACGAGGCGCTGGTGCTGTTGCCGCGCAATGGCCTCGAGATTTTTGGCCTGACGGTCCAGGCAAGCTGGATGTCACGGGCCTGGGCCGGGGCGCTTCTGGTGCTGTTTCTCAACACCGCCGCCTATTCGGCCGAGATTTTCTACGGTGCGCTGCGTTCTGTCCCCAAGGGCGATCTCGAGGCGGCGGACGCCTACGGCATCACCGGCTGGAAACGGTTTCGCCGCATCCAATGGCCGACCATGCTGCGCCTTGCCTGGCCCGCCTACACCAACGAGGCGATTTTCCTGTTTCACGCCACGACGCTGGTGTTCTTTTCCGGCTTCCCCGCCTTTCGCCAGGAGGGGGACGCGCTGTATTACGCCAGCTATTTCGTCGACAAGACCTTCAACCCCTTCATCCCCTACCCGATTGTCGCCTTCTATTTCATCCTGGTCACGCTGACAGTGATCAAGATATTCGGTGTCATCAACACCTGGCTGAACCGCCACCTGCCGAGCAACGAGCAGGTCCGGCTGAAATATCGCCCCCAGATCATCCGGTAAGACAGGGCTGGTCGGCGCTCCGGTGACGGGGCCACGCGGCCAGCCCCGAACCTGGCGCGTGGTCAGAGCAGGTCTTCTTCCTCTGCCGAGACATCGACACCCATCGCATCCAGTCCCGCCTCCAGATTTTCGGCGAGATGCGGCATGCCCGTCAGATAGTCTGATGTGGCGGTGGTTTTCTCGGCCCGGGCGGTGGCAACGGCCTCCGCGAAATCATCGGCGTCAAAACTGCCACGGCCAACCCAGGCCAGCGCGGTCAGATGCGCCTGTTCGTCTTCGTTCATCGCATCGATGAAGGCGCGCAGTTCTGCGGCTCCGGTCCGGCCTTCGCGGAACTCGTAGATGATCTGAACGACTTTGCTCGGGCTGATTTCCAACATCTTTCGGGTCTCCAATTCCCGTCAATGGTGCCTGATGGCGTCGGCCAACGCAAGTGCCGCCCGCCCGACGCCCACCGATTGCCCGACCGTTCGGCTCCCCCGATCAGCCCCCTTGCCGCCGCCCTTGCACCAAGGTTATTCTGACGCCATCAAGAGAAGAGGAATATATGCTGATCGGCATTCTGGTGACGGGTCATGTTCACGAAACACTGATCGAAAAATACGGCGACTATTCCTCTATGTTCAGGCGGTTGCTGGATGGCTATGGATTTACCTTCCGGACATGGAACGTGGTTGACCTGGACTTTCCCGCCTCGGTGCATGACGCCGACGGCTGGCTGCTGACCGGATCGCGCCATGGTGCCTATGAGGATTTGACATTCATCGCCCCGATGGAAGAATTCATCCGCAAGGCTTATGCCGAAGGGGTGCCGATGGCCGGTATCTGTTTTGGCCATCAGATCATGGCGCAGGCCCTCGGCGGCAAGGTTGCCAAATTCGACAAGGGCTGGGCCGTGGGTGCCGAGACCTATGATTTCGGCGACCGCAAGCTGACGCTGAACGCCTGGCATCAGGATCAGGTGATCGAAAAGCCAGACGACGCCGAGGTGATCGGCAGCAATGCCTTTTGCAAATATGCGGCGCTGCTTTACGGTGATCGCGCGATCTCGGTGCAGGCCCATCCGGAAATCCGCGACGACTATATGGAAGGGCTGATGGAAAAGCGTGGCCCCGGCATCGTGCCCGCCGGAATTCTGGAACAAAGCCACCAGAAACTCGGCACGCCGCTGGATGACAAGATCATTGCCGACCAGTTCGCCGCCTTTTTCAAACAGCCGCGCGGCTGAGCGCCAGAACCCCGGAGCCTTTCAATGACCAAATGGACAGACCAGATCCCGCAAGCTGCGCGCGCCTATATCGAGGGACGGCGGCTGGATGAAGTGGAATGCATCATCGCCGATATTGCCGGGGTGGCGCGCGGCAAGGCGATGCCGGCCTCCAAATTCGCGACCCAGGCGAACTACTATCTGCCGAACTCGATCTTTCTGCAAACCATCACCGGCGAATGGGCCGACAACCCCTCGGGGCTGTTCACCGAGCCCGATATGGTGTTGGTGCCCGATTTCAGCACCGTCACCGCCGCGCCCTGGACCGCCGACATCACGCTTCAGGTCATCCATGACGCGCAGGACCAACAGGGCAACCCGGTGGCCAGCGCGCCGCGCAATGTGCTGCGCCGGGTGATGGAGTTGTACAACGCGCAAGGCTGGTCGCCGGTCGTCGCCCCCGAAATGGAGTTCTTCCTGACCGCCCGCAACCTCGACCCGAACATGCCGGTGATGCCGCCGATGGGCCGCTCTGGCCGCCGGGCGGCGGGCAAACAGGCCTATTCGATGTCGGCGGTCGATGAGTACGGCAAGGTGATCGACGACATCTATGATTTCGCCGAAGCCCAGGGCTTCGAGATTGACGGCATCTTGCAGGAGGGCGGCGCCGGTCAGGTCGAGATCAACCTGGCGCACGGCGACCCGATCAAGCTGGCCGATGAGATTTTCTTTTTCAAGCGACTGATCCGCGAGGCGGCATTGCGCCATGATTGCTTTGCCACCTTCATGGCCAAACCGATCGAGGGTGAGCCAGGCTCGGCCATGCACATCCACCATTCGGTGACCGACCTGAAAACCGGCGGGAACATCTTTTCCAACCCGGACGGCTCTGAAACCGCGCCGTTCCTGCATTTCATTGCCGGGATGCAGAATCACCTGCCCGGTGCGGTGGCGTTGCTGGCACCTTACGTCAACAGCTATCGCCGCTATGTCCCTGATTTCGCTGCACCGATCAATCTGGAATGGGGCCGCGACAACCGCACTACCGGGCTGCGCGTGCCGATTTCGGGCCCCGAGGCACGGCGGCTGGAAAACCGCCTCGCGGGGATGGACTGCAACCCCTATCTCGGCCTCGCCGCCAGCCTTGCCTGCGGCTATCTCGGCCTGATGGAGCAAAAGCTGCCCCGTGATGAGTGCAAGGGCGACGCCTATAACATCGAAACCGATCTGCCCTATACCATCGGTGATGCGCTCGACCTGCTGGAGGAAGACACCGCCTTGCAAGAGGTGCTGCGCCCCGAATTCTGCCGGGTCTACGATTCCGTCAAACGCAATGAATACAAAGAGTTCTTACAGGTCATCAGCCCGTGGGAACGTGAACACCTGCTTTTGAACGTATGAACCTGCTGCACGCCAATGACCGGGCGGGGCGATACCCGGCCTCTTACTATGCGGCCACCGCTGCGGCGCTGGAGCCGTTGGAGCCGCTAACGGGGCATGTCAGGGCGGATGTCTGCATTGTCGGCGGCGGGTTCACCGGGCTTTCGGCGGCGCTGCATCTTGCGCAACGCGGCTTCAGCGTGGTTTTGCTGGAGGCACATCGCGTTGGCTTCGGGGCCTCGGGCCGCAATGGTGGACAGGTCGGCAGCGGGCAGCGCATCGATCAGGCAACGCTGGAAAAAACGCTTGGCCCCGACATCGCCCGCCGCCTTTGGCAGATCGGCGAAGAAGCCAAGGAGTTGGTGCGCTCCTTGATCGTGCGACACGATATGCCGGTGACATTTTACCCCGGCATTGCCCATGCCTGCCGCACAGCCGCCGAAGTGCGCGAAGCCCATGAAAACGCGGAAAAGCTTGAACGCGACTATGGCTATGCCCAGATCGAGCCGCTGGATGGGGCGCAACTCGGGGCGCTGATCGAGTCAACAACCTACAAAGGCGGCGAGATTGATCGTGGGGCCGGTCATCTGCATCCGTTGAACTATGCAATCGGGCTGGCGCGGGCCGCGCTGCGGGCCGGGGCGGTGCTGCATGACCGCTCAGAGGTTCTGAAAATTGATCACGGGCCGGAAGTTGTGGTTCATACCGCCGAAGGCCAGGTCAGCACGCCGCATCTGGTTCTGGCCTGCAACGGCTATATCGGCAATCTCGATCCGCAGGTCGCCGCCAGGGTGATGCCGATCAACAGCTATGTGCTGGCCACCGAACCGCTGGGTGCCCGCGCGAAAGAGATCATCGCCGAGCCGGTGGCGGTGACCGACACCAAGTTTGTCAACAACTACTGGCGATTGTCCGAGGACGGCAGGTTGTTGTTCGGTGGCGCGGAAACCTATGGCTATCGCTTCCCCGATGTCGTGAAGGCGGTGACAAAGCCGATGCTGAAGGTCTACCCCCAGCTTGCGGACGTCAAAATTGACTATGCCTGGGGCGGCACCCTCGGGATCACCCGCAGCCGGCTTCCCAGCTTTCACCGCCCCCGACCGAATGTGCTGTCGGCCTCGGGATATTCTGGTTACGGCGTCGCGATGGCCTCGCTTGCCGGCAAGATCACCGCCGAGGCCGTCGCCGGTCAGGCCGAACGGTTCGATCTGATGGCCGCATTGCCGCAGCAGGACTTTCCCGGCGGTGCGGCGCTGCGCTGGCCCATGCTGGCGGCGGCGATGACCTGGTACGCCCTGCGCGACCGTCTCGGGGTCTGACCCCTGCCCTGCGCGGCAAATGCCCGATATGCCGCCCGCGACGAAGCGCCCGCGTCACGGCGATTGCAACCAAATCCGGGGCCATATAGCGTTGCGCCATACCCTGGACAGAAGGAAGATCCGCATGCGTGACACCGCACCGAACAGCTGGGAGCAGCGCGCCGACAATGCCTCGCTCTATTGTTTCACCGACCTGCCGACGATCGAGGCGCGCGGCGCGGTCGTGCTGACGCATGGCAAGGGGCCCTACATCTATGACGTTCACGGCAAGGAATACCTCGACGGCAATTCCGGCCTGTGGAACATGGTTGCGGGCTTTGACCACCCCGGCCTGATCGCCGCCGCAAAGGCGCAATACGACAAATTTTCGGGCTACCATTCGCTGTTCGGCCGCCAGTCTGACCAGACCGTGATGCTGAGTGAAAAGCTGATCGAAGTGTCGCCCTTCGCGTCTGGCAAGGTGTTTTACACCAACTCAGGCTCCGAGGCGAACGACTCGATGGTCAAGGCGCTGTGGTTCATCGCCGGGGCCGAGGGCCATCCCCAGCGCCGCAAGATCATCACCCGCATCAACGGCTATCACGGGGTGACGGCGGTTTCGGCCTCAATGACCGGCAAGCCCTATAACGCGGTGTTTGGTCTGCCGCTGCCGGGGTTCGTCCATGTCGGCTGCCCGCATTACTGGCGCTTTGGCCAGAGCGGCGAATCCGAGGCGCAGTTCACCCGGCGCCTGGCGCGAGAGCTGGAGGCCACGATCATCAAGGAAGGCCCCGAAACCATTGCCGGGTTCTTTGCCGAGCCGGTGATGGGCGCGGGCGGGGTCATTCCGCCATCGATCGGCTATTTCCAGGCCGTGCAGGCCGTTCTGAAGAAATACGCCATCCCGCTGATCGCGGATGAGGTGATCTGCGGCTTTGGCCGCACCGGCAACACCTGGGGCTGCCAGACCTATGATTTCATCCCCGATGCGATCATCAGTTCCAAGAACATCACGGCAGGCCTGTTCCCGATGGGGGCGGTCATTCTGGGGCCGGACCTTGCCGCGCGCCTGGCGTCTGCCTCGCAAGCGATCGAGGAGTTCCCGCATGGCTTTACCGCCTCGGGCCACCCGGTCGGCTGCGCCATCGCGCTGAAAGCGATTGATGTGGTGATGAACGAAGGCCTTGCCGAAAACGTCCGGACCCTGACCCCCTATTTCGAGGCGCATATGGCGCGGCTGGCCGAGAACCCGAATATCGGGGAATGGCGCGGCAAGGGGCTGATGGGCGCGCTGGAGGCCGTGAAGGACAAAGACAGCAAGACGCCGTTTGACGGCAGCTTGTCGGTGTCGGAACGCATCGCCAACACCTGCACTGACAACGGCCTGATCTGCCGCCCGCTGGGCCAGGCAGTCGTGTTGTGCCCGCCCTTCATCTTTACCGAGGCCTTGATGGACGAGATGTTCGAAAAGCTGGAGAAATCGCTGAAAACGGTTTTTGCCGAAGTCGCCTGACAAATATCCCGCCCTTGCAGCGACGGGGCGGGCGGTGAGGGGCGGGGCAGGTTGAACCGCCACGCCGCGCGCCATCAAAGCTTTGACAGTTTGCTCTGCAACTCGGCCAGTTGCGCCTTGATCCTGGCAAGCTCTTCCTTGTCCGCAGCATTGCCGTCGCTGGTGCCTTCTTGCGCATCGGCGTCGGGTTTGCCCCAGCCCGGAATACCCCCCATCATGCTTTTGAGAAAGATTTCCTGCTGTTTGCGCATGGCGTCGAAGCCCGGCATCGAGGTCAGCGGGTTCGGGACCTTTGTCAGATTTTCGACTATTTTGGTCTGCCCGTCGCGCAGCATGTCAAACGATGCCGACAGAAACTGTGGCACGACCGAATTCATGCCACCGGTGTAGCTGCGGACCAGATCGGTCAGCACGTTGATCGGCAGAACGCTTTCGCCTTTGCTTTCATGCTCGGCCACGATTTGCAGCAGATACTGCCGCGTCAGGTCATCGCCCGATTTCAGGTCGATGATCTGCACTTCACGCCCGGCACGGATAAAGCCGGCGATGTCTTGCAGCGTCACATAATCAGATGTTTCGGTATTGTAGAGACGACGGCTGGCATAGCGCTTTATCAGCAGCGGCTTGTCTGTTTCGGCCATTTTGTCCCCCGGCTTTTTGTTGCACTGCGGCAAAGCTTAGGTGAGGTGCAGCAAAAAGAAAAGGGCGAGCTGTAAAGCTCGCCCCGGTGCAGCCGTCCGACAGGGAGGAAGGTCTGGCTGCGCCTGTCCTTACCGATTACTTCGAAGCAGTCGCGGTTGCTTTTTTGGCAGCGGTCTGTACTTCAGCCGTTGCTTTTTTCACAGCAGCGGTGGTTTCTTCGGTCATGTCCTTGCCGGCAGCCAGCATCAGCTCGACGGTTTCCATCTGAACTTTTTTCGCAACTTCAGCGAAAGCGGCCAGGTTCTCGGCAGCCATTTCAGCAGCAACCGAAGCAAAATCGGTGGCGGCTTTGGAGTAGTCAGCCGGCTCAGTCTTGGCTTTGGAGACGTCAGATACCTTTGCGATGGTGTCTTTTGCCCATTTCGAGGTGATCTCGGTCGACTTTTCAGCAGCTTCCAGGGCAACTTTCGACATTTTCTCGGCGATAGCAGCCTGAGTTTTGAAAGCATTCTGCATGGCAGAGTTGTCAACCGGGAAAGAAGCCATCATGTCCTGAACCATTTTCGTCATGTCGGGGGTCTTGGTCATTTGAATATTCTCCATATGCGCAACACCTGCTGCGCTTGTTTGTATGGATCATATATAGATGCTGCACCGCAGCATTGCAAGAAAATTCTCTGCAGCGCGGCGTGAAATCAGGCCGGATGCCGCACCGCAGAAAAACTCAGGCTGAATCAAGCCTTTGGGGTTGCGGCCACATAGGTTCCAGGAGCGGGGGCCAGCACCGGGTGCTCCGAATCACCTGGCTCTCGGGCGGAAATCTGCTTGCCGGACCGCTTCGTCAGCCACGCGCCCCAGCGCGGCCACCAGCTTTCCCTGGTGAACTCCGCCCCTTCGAGAAAGGCCTCGGGTGTCGTCATCGCGGCGTCATTGGAGAAGTGGCCGTATTTGCCCTTGCCCGGCGGATTGACGATGCCGGCGATATGGCCCGACTGCGCCAGGATGAAGGTCTTGTCCTTTGATCCGAACTGCCGGAAGCCATTGAAGCTGCTTTTCCAGGCAGCGATGTGGTCGGTTTCGCAGGCAATGGCGCACAGCGGAGTCTTGATCCCTGACAATGCCACCGGGTCGCCGAACACCGGGAACGTGCCTTTGGCGAGCCTGTCGCCCTGGCACAGCCCCCGCAGATACTCGACGGCCATTTTTGCCGGCAGGTTGGTGCCGTCGCCGTTCCAGAACAACAAATCGAACGCCGGCGGCGCTTCGCCCATCATGTAGCTTCTGATTGCGGGCTTGTAGATCAGATCGTTGGAGCGCAGGAACGAAAACGTCCTCGACATGAAGGATTTGTCGAGGATGCCATCAATCGCGACCTGGCGTTCGATGCCGTCAACAAAATCGTCGCCCAGGAACACCCCGACCTCGCCCTGGTCCGAAAAATCGGTGAGCGTGGTAAAGAAGGTTGCGGATTTGACGGTTTTATCGCCCGCCTTTTCCAGATGCGCCAGCGTCAGCGACAGGGTGGTGCCCGCAATGCAGTAGCCGACAGCATTGACCTGTTTGGTGCCGCAGATCCGCCGCACCTCGGCCATGGCGCGCAGATAGCCGTCCCGGATGTAGTCATCGAGGCCGACATCGGCATAGCTGGTGTCGGGGTTGACCCAGGACACGACAAACAGGGTGAACCCCTGGTCAACGATCCACTTGATCAGGCTGTTCTGCGGCTTCAGGTCCAGGACATAGAATTTGTTGATCCACGGCGGAAAGATCAGCAGCGGGATGTCATGCACCGTGTCCGTGGTCGGGCTGTACTGGATAAGCTCGAACATCTTGTTGCGGTAAACAACCGCCCCTTTGGTCGCGGCGATATTCTCACCGACGCGAAAGGCGTTCCTGTCGGCCAGTGTCACCAGCAATTCGCCATTGTTCGCCTCGATGTCGCGCACCAGGTTTTCCAGCCCGGCGACCAGGCTTGCTCCATCGGTCTCGACCGCTTTTTCAAGGGCGTCAGGGTTGGTGCCGAGAAAGTTGGTGGGCGCGAACATATCGACGATCTGGCGCGTGAAATAATCCACCCGCTTCTTGTCAGCCGCATCAATGGTGTCGAGACCGGATATCGCCTCGGTAACCATTTCGGAGTTCAGCAGATATTGCTGTTTGAGGTAGTTGAAATACGGGTGATTCTCCCACGCGGGGTTGTCGAATCGGCGGTCTTTCGGTGTCGGGTCTGGCGGAGCCTTCAATTCGCCTTTCAAAAGCACCTGCTGGGCGTCAACATAGTGTTTCAGCGTTTTGCCCCAGTAGGAGACCTGCTGCTCCAGCACTTTTGACGGATTTTGCATCATTTCGGCAACATATGCTGTCGCCGCTTTCATATAGACTTCCTGATCAGGCCCGCTCAGGGCCGGATCGGCCTTTTTGCGCTGGCTCAAGGCCGCGGTCAAACGCTTGGACATCTCATCCAACTTCGCAAGATTGGCATTCAAACGCTCCAATCGGGCCCCTGCGTCATTGTCTGTTGTTGTCATATTGCATTTTCCCCACTATCTTCGCTGCTATGCAGCATTTCCGCTCTGCCCAATCCGGTCAGATCGCGTGCGAAGACAGCGATCCCGCCAGGGACAGGAGATATGATGAAGTATATGATGACCTACGACCTAATGGAAAGCGCTCGTAATACGAATGAGTGGTTAGGCGCGACCGCCCGCGCCATGGCGTCATACCCGGCCTTCTCGCTTTCGATGAACCCGATGATCAAGATGACAGCGGCCTGGGGCGAGGTGACAGAGCGCACCTTCAGTCGCATGGTTGCCAAGCCGGGCTGGGGCATCCGCTCGATCCCCGGCCCCGATGGTCAGGACCACCTGATCGACGTGAAACCCGTGGTCGAACGCCCGTTCGGCGACCTGATCCACTTTTTCGTGCGTCGCCGCGCGCCCATGAAGCGCAAGGTGCTGCTGATCGCGCCGATGTCGGGTCACTACGCCACCCTGCTGCGCTCGACGGTCATCAGCCTGCTGCCCGACTGCGACGTCTATGTGACGGACTGGCACAACGCCCGCGATATTCCGGTGTCCGAGGGCAAGTTCGACATCGAGGATTACACCCTCTACCTCGTCGATTTCATGCGCCATCTTGGCCCCGACATCCATGTCATCGCGGTTTGCCAGCCGGTGCCGCTGGCGCTGGCCGCCACCGCCTATCTCGCCGAGGAAGACCCCGACGCCCAGCCCCGCAGCCTGACGCTGATCGGCGGGCCGATCGACCCGGATGCCGCCGCCACCGAAGTCACCGATTTCGGCAGCCGCGTCACCATGGGCCAGTTGGAACAGACCGCGATCCAGCGCGTCGGCTTCACCTACGCGGGTGCCGGGCGTATGGTCTATCCGGGCCTGTTGCAGCTGCAAAGCTTCATCTCGATGAATGCCGAGCGCCATGCCAAGGCGTTTTCCGACCAGATCCTGCGCGTGGCCAGGGGCGACGCCACCGACAACGACGCCCACAACCGCTTTTACGACGAATACCTGTCCGTGATGGACATGACCGCCGAATTTTATCTCTCGACGGTCGAGCGTATCTTCAAGAACCGCGACATTGCCGACAATAAATTCGTGGTCGGCGGCAAAAAGGTGGACTTCGGCGCGATCACCCGGGTTGCGGTAAAAACCGTCGAAGGCACCAATGACGACATCACCGCCCCCGGCCAGTGCATCGCGGCCCTGGCGCTGTGCACCGGATTGCCCGACAGCAAGAAGGCAAGCCACGTCGAACCCGGCGCGGGCCACTACGGGATTTTTGCCGGCAAGAGCTGGCGTCTGAACATTCGCCCGTTGGTTCTGGCCTTCATTGACGCCAATTCCGGCGAAGACGTGGTCGAGGCGAAAGCGGCCAAATCCGCGTCCAAGCCGGTTCTGGTCAACGAATCCGCCAAATCCGCTTAAAAAGCGCGGACTTGCCAGCAACAGCCCCGGAAACGCCCCC
>TARA_R110002096_G_scaffold21107_1_pt1 | contig 10559 bp, 19 predicted proteins | sample TARA_R110002096 | Tara Oceans TARA_R110002096 (sample SAMEA4397295) | marine metagenome | biome: Polar Biome; feature: [DCM] deep chlorophyll maximum layer (ENVO:01000326); material: water (ENVO:00002006), including particulate matter (ENVO:01000060) such as... | depth 35 m
GTTTGAAAATGCCAATGAAGACGGCGGAGTAGCTGCCAGAAGTGAATATAAAACCTTACTCGCCCAAGTCAAAATAACCAACCTCCCACCACGTCAAAGACCTGGTTTCCAGCGAAGACTTGACAAAGCAACCAAAGCGGTTGAAAGAGATATGAGGGAAGCGTGATGGATTTAGTGCCGTTCCGTGAAGATTTCGAGTATAACATACAGCGAAGAAAGAAACCTGCCGTTTCCGTTTGGAGTCAAGAGGATATTGCAGGGTGTGATTTTGAAACAAAAGACGGTTATCCTCATATTATGACCTGGACTATTTTCAAGGATGGAACATATATGGATTATACCCAAGTATTCGGAGGAACCATTGAAGAACCTAATATGTTTTTAGAAGCAAACGGAGGGAAACGCTATCCCGCGTTTGATATTTCCTCTTTCTGTTACCGTTTGTTTGTTACGGGGAAATACTCTCAAGGAGGTTGGGGGAAACGCCAGAAACCGCAGGAAATGTATTTTTACAACCTTTCATATGATGCTTCAAGCATAATAAAAACCCTCCCCGTTTCCTGTATTCAAACCCTTATGTTTGGTGATACTATCACCTTTGACACATTAGAGAACGTTAAGACCGATAGAGTGGAACGGGTGAAAATGAAGAACGTTAAATGGCATCCAAAGGCTGCAAAGTCAATTAAAAGGTTCGTTCATAAATGGCGAGTATGGAATGAAGACAAAACATCACATAAGAAAATGGCTATGAATCGCTATATTCAAATTACCTATTTACCTAAGAAGTGGTTGGGAATTGAACCATTGAATCACTATACAAAAGGCATGAAATGGGGAAAAATTGATTGTTGGGATATTGCGCCTTTTTGTGGTGGTGGTTCTCTTAATTACCAGTCTAAGAAACATTTGGATGAAGGAAAAGACAAAATGACAAATGATGAAATGAGTCTTTTGGGGAGTCTTACACCAGAAGGAATACAATTTACGATCAACAATTGGGATAAAATACTCAAATACGCTGAAAAGGATTCTAATTTAACTGCTCGTCTTAGCTGGAAAATGGTTCGAGACTTTGAAGCCGAAGGTGTGCGTATGTCACGACCTTATTCTCCTGCTTCTGTTGCTTCAAGGGCTGCGCTCGACCGTTGCGAGATTCCAACCATGAACGACATGATTAACTCAAACCTTGAAGACGTTAAAGCAGCCTGGACTTCAGCTAATGGAGGGCACTTTGAAAGCACTGGATCAGGGTTTGTCGAAAGAGTCCAAGCAAAGGATATAACGTCGGCTTATCCTGCTGTTATGTGGTGGTTGCCAGACACTTCAAAGGGTCATTGGATAGGTTCGCTATCTGGTGATGATGGGGTCGAGGATTATTTCAAGAGGGGGTATGTTCTTTATGGCTTATCATTCTTTGAAGCCGAAGTGATTTTCCCACCTGGTCTTGAAATATACCCTGCTGCAACCAAAAGCGAAACCGCCGGTTGCTTGATGAATCCTCGAATTGCTTACAAATGGTTCACAGGTGATGAAATAACGGAGTTTAAGAAATGGGGTGCCGAGGTGAACATTGAACGCTGGTCGGCCTTTATTGCCGATCGAGATAATGAACCAGGGCCAGACGTTGAAGACGGCGTAAAATATCCATTTCGACCGTTCATCAAGGTATTTTACGGAGGTAAATTAAACCAAGACAATTTGAAAAAGGCTGGATCACCAGAATATGACCCTCAAAAAAGAAATATCTACAAGTTAATGATAAATAGCTTATTCGGGAAAACGTATCAAGCGATCAAGAAGGATGGAATACGTCAAACCGGCCCACTTTGGAACCCGTTCTATGCTTCAACAATAACCGCCGGTTGTAGAATGCGTATTGCTGAAATAATTCGAGTAAATAATTATGAGAACGTTCTTTCTGTTGCTACTGATGGAATTATATTCAAACATGATAAAGAGATCATAGTGCCAGAAAACCCCATGCCGGTTACGTGGGATGGAGAACGGATTAACTTAGGAGATTGGGAGGATGACGGCGAAGGTTCTCTTTTGTTAATGATGTCTGGCGTCTATTCAATCATCAAGGAAACGGTTAAGAATTACGCACATATAGAAACAGATTTATTCGATGCAAAGAATACGTTTCGAGGTGCATATTCATTATTCTTAGACTACAAAAACCATGAAGGAGAGTTAAACCAGGATTTTTATGGTGAGGATTGGGTTTCCTTTTGCGATCGTTTCAGCGAGGAAACAAAGGTTTCAAGAACCGAGGAAACGAACCCGACTATGCGACCTTATTCATTAGGTGAAGCGAAAGTAAGAAATGATTATGCCCTGGTAAATCAATTCCGGATCGTTAAGGTTTCCATTACTCCAAACGGCGATTCAAATAAAAGAAGGTGGGATGAGAAGCCCCAAACCTTCGGAGAATTAGCTTCAAAATGGTGGCCGTCTGGAACATGGGAGAATCTAATATGACAAATAGAAAATTGAGAAGAAAGAAAGTAACAGAATTAACGCTATATTTATTCGATCAACAACCTGCTTGGAGGTTTGCCGATTTGCATAAAATAGTAAGCGATTCAATGAGAGTGAGAGTCTCAAGGTCTGGACTTGGGCTAATTATGCGCCCTTATTTCAAAAATGGAACGTTGATAAGAGAACGTATTTCCGATCATGGGGTCGAGGTTCATATTTGGCGGAAACCTTGAAAGGGGCGTAACGGAAACGGTTTCCTTATGGAATGGAAACAAGACGGGGCGGTTCAAGACTCCCTGCGTAACTATCTGGTGAACCAAAAGGATGATTTAGGAAACCTCCTTAATTCTTTGTCTTCACATAATGACGGTTCCCCACCTTTTCAATTCCTCCAGGTCTTCGGTCGGTTTGTTTGGTCTTATTCAAAACATTTGGAAAAGGAAACAGAATCGGATTCTCTCGAATTAGCGATCGCTGACGTAGCAAACGACCCAACCGTTCAATTGATGATTGGGAACATGGTTCAATCTGGTATTAACAGGGGGCTTAACATTGAATGAACATAACTGCGATCAATGCGAGAAGTCATACAAGACCAGGGCCGGTTTATGGAAACATAAAAAGTCAAAGCATGAAGAGGTTCAAGCAATAGCTGAAGAACCTAAAGAAACGTCGCCGGTTGAAACCGATTCCTCGCATTCGCCCATAACGAATGATTCAACCGGTGACACTTCGCCAGAATGGTTAAATTGGGATTTTGGTTCTGGTGATGAATCAACCGATACTATACCGTTTGGGTTTAAGTCAATTGTCACTCCTGTTCCTGGTGAATGGGGTAAAATGTCGAAGGCACAACGTGCAGCACTTGAAACCCAAAATATAGGTATTCTCAAAATGGGTTTGACAACCATTGACGTTTTACTTTCAAAATACGGTCAAGCGGTTTCCCTCGATCCCGACTTTGAAGTTAAACATAGTGAAGGTGATAAGAACCTGGTCGCAAATGCTCAATACCGTTACCTCGAAGAAAAAGGTTTATTCTTAACTCAATATCTATCAACGGGTATGATAGCAGGATCATTAACAACGTGGTATATTGCAGCGCCAGCATATAGAATTAGAAAGAATGCTAAAAGAAAGTTATTCAAAGGTCGTGGATTATTAACCAGACTCCCTTTAATTGGTCGGTTCTTTAGAAGGAAACAGGACATCCACCAAGTAGGCCAAAATGTTGAAGAGGTGGTCGAGGTTGAATGAAAAGTTATTCTTTCCAGACGGTAAATCCCTGCATAAAGTAGTGGTCGGTCAAAGTGGATCGGGAAAGTCGGTTTTCCTTGAACAGTCGGCCAAGTCGTTTTTGAAACAGAATAAAAGCGATACGTTCCGAATGGTTTATTTTAGCCCTAAACAAGAAGGCTTTATTGATTTATTGAAACGTGATAAAAAGAAAAACCTTCTCGGTCTGGTTGGTTCGGTGGATGGTATGTTAAAGAGCCTGGAAACAAATAGATTAACCGTTTTCTATCCCGATACCTTCGAGTTAGAGAATACTATGGATGAATCAATTGATGCTTTATTCGACTTCAAAGAAGCAAACCCTAATTTTAAATGCACGTTAATAATTGATGATAGCCAGGTATTCTTAAGTGCCAGAAAACAAGCGAGTGAAGCATTCCGTCGAATAGCTTTACTCGGTCGGTCAAGAGAATTAAACGTCATATTTGTTTCACATGCGATCGTTCTTAACAAGACTCTTGAAGGTCAAGTCGAAAGCCTGGTATTCTTTACATTACCAGCGAAAGCGCATTATAAACAAGCGGAGGAACGTTACGGATTCAATCCAGAACCTTACGTTGAACAATTGAAAGCCGTTCCTTATTCTTTTATTTATTTCGATGTGAGAACCTCGAATGTTTCAATGATGAACCCTATACCTCTTGAGTAAGAGTTAAGTCGTCATTAAGAGCTTTTTTACACTCTTCAAAGTCTCTTAACATATCTATATGATGCCATATATTAGTAGGGCGTTCACTAATACAAGACTTTGTTTCTTTGATTAAAACCTCTATAATGTTAAGCCATTTCTTTATCAATTGTTCTTTTTCCTCTTTATTTTCCATAATTATTCCTCCTTAACCTTGTCATTTGCCAACCGGCATAGCCGGTATGAGGGGGTGTCGGTTAATCAACCCCTTCTTTATAGGGGCGATACAGAACAGGTCGAATTATGGATTACTCCAACAGCATGAGAAGTATAGGCATGGGGATCGGTTTTTCCCTTATGCTTGGAATTATAAACGGCGTTTCGACATACGTTCTAAAAGGCGACACTATTAGTGAAGTGGCCGTTACTCGCTTTGGGGGTCAATAAGGTGGTTTCTATTCTTCCAACCTCCGGTTCAGCCAATGGAATTGTTTCTTGGCTCTGGTATGGAATGCTCGCAACCGCAGCATTCGCCATTACTCAAGGTGCTATTAGTGCCGAATTAACTACTGCTATCCGAAAGAAGGCGTGATTTAAATGGCTGTTACATACACCAAAATATACCAGGACACTACTTCATTACCATTTGCAGCAGTGCAAAACCAATTTAACGTTTCTAACACTATCCCAAGCGGTTTAGTAGAATCCTTCGTTATCCAATATCAATGCACAGCCTCCGCAGGTGGCGCATATGCTGGTTCGGTTGCTTCTTTGTTTAATAACTTGAGAATTGTCTTCAACGGCGATCAATGGTTTAACTTCAATACTGCAACGGATTTAACAGCAGTGGCGACCCCTTCACGCTTAGGTTGTCTCCTTGAAGACATGGGCGGATCAGTAGCCGAAAACAACAGCCTTACGGTTGTTGATGCTTCGCTTACTGTCCCATGTGGAATTAACATCCCACCTAATTCCCGTTTTGAATTGGATATGACTTATTTTGCTTTGGCTGCTGGCGTTACCTTTACCGGTAACTTCTCAATTTGGGCTAAATACGGTTCTTCGAGTAACGCTTCAATTGTTGGAAATGCCACATCATTCCCAATTCCTGTTAATACTCAAACCATGATGACCGTAGCTATTCCTTCATATAAGGGCGCCAAGGTTTCTGGTATTGCACTACAAGGAACATTAAACGCTGATAACCTTTCTAATTGCGTCATTCAACCATTAGGATTATTCGCCATGACGCCTACTTATATTCGGTCGGCTTCTGGTGCTGCTATGAACGGTTATCAATTCCTTAACGTTGCTGCTGATGCTTTCGGCAACCAACCGGCATCATTTACTTCTGGTTATTACTTCATCCCACTTTATGACCTGGACACTTCAACCGGATCGGTAAATCTACTTATTACCTCCGTTGCTGGTGCTGCACTTGAAAATTATACGGCCACTCCAATCCTCAAATTACCGACCGGTGGACGTGGCGAAAATGTCCCGACTCAAACAGCGAGTAAGGCAACAGGCAGCGCACAGGCGATCCTTCGTCGTGCCGAGGAATGAGGGGGTTTCCCCTCATGGGCCAGATACAGCAATACACCTTAACAGCAGGGACAATAAGTCCTTTGCGTTTGGATGGTGGTTCAAGAACCGTTATACGTGTTGATGGTAACGACGTAAGAATAGCTTATGGCAGGGATTTATTCGGCGCATTACCTGGTGAAGCATCTCAATTCTTTACCATTAAAGACGGCGAAGCATTTGTTTTTGATTCAAACCCGATCACAGGTTCAACCGCCGAAGAATTAGGTTATCTCCTTTGGATGACTGTTAATGCAGGGGTTAATTCTGTTGTTCAAGTCTGGCTTCAAGGTAAAACGCAGGGGGTTTAATCCTATGCCCAAGAAAAAGAAACGGACATATTCTCAAACAAAGAAAATGTATGTTGGAAAAATGAATATGCCGTTAAAAACCTTTGAAAAGTATTTTGGAAAAAAGTGAGGTTTCGATATGTCATATATTCTATTCGCAACCAGTGCAGGACTTACACAGCCAATTACCTTAACGGCTGATATAGACGCCGATGACTTTTCACTCAATAATTTAACTAATTTAACGGCTGGAACCGTAGGGGTTACAATTGGTGAAGCAGCCGATTCAATTTCATTTTTCGGCGCACCTACAACAGCCCAGGCAACCGGCGCATTCGTGAACCTTATAGATCAAGGCGTGGCATATAATGAAGCCGACTTAAACAATTCATTTAATGAATTAAAAGACGGTATCAATAACGTTATTCTTGAATTACAAACCCTGGGGCTGTTAGCTTGATTCAATTTATTGTTGCGATCGGTCTTGCTTGGGTATTGTTGCGTAAAGGTGATGATAAACCAGACGTTGAACCAGACGTTGAACCAGACATCACCCCAACACACGATCCGACTTATGTTCAACCTATACAACCAGAAGCCGATGAAACAAAAGAAGCGGTTTATACATCATCGAATGGTGAGAGAGTGGTTTGGAAAATTGGCGTTCCAGTCTATCAAAAAACATATGAAGACTATGAAACCTCTCAAGTCTTTACCTGGAACGTTACATATGAATATCATTATCAAATAGGGAATGCCGACGGAACATCCTTTTCGAGTGAAGCAGTAAGCGGAGGTGGCCCAAACGTGCCAGCAGGGGATCGAACCAGAATCACCACTTACAGCACTAAACAAGCTGCCATCGATCGAATACTCGAAGAAGAGGAAACAGACGCCGAAGAAGAATGTGAAGAAGGTTATACATATGACCGAATACTCAAACGTTGCGTAAGAAACGCCCCTCCCCCACCAGACAACAGCCGACCCCCAACGCCTGGTTTCGGTGGTGGATATACCAACCTCTCAAGTGGGGGTTTGTAAATTGCCTTCGCCAACACCATACCAATATCTCAATAAAACCAATCCTTCGACGGGTATAGGTCAATTTCAGTATTATACTGGAACGTTCAAAGAAGCTATTTCATCAAGTGCTGCTGGTGATGTAGGATCACCATTTGTTGATGTAGTTATAGGCGGTTTGAAAGATTATCAAAACACTGATTCAAGAGTTAAATTGATTGATAACGACGGAAATACTACGTCTGGCTATATCTCGCTTAAAATGGCTTCTGGATGGCAGGGGTTATTTTACATAAAAACAGCAAATAATGATTTCTTCGATGATAATGCGATCGATGAAACAAAAAGGGGTAATTGGTATGATGACTCATCATTTTCAAATAACCTGGATGCTGCCAAACGTAACTTATCTGATGAATGGCCTTCGATATGGGTTCAAGAACAGGGTTTAGGTAATTTTGGCGATTCAAGAACCGTCTTCGGTTTAGATTCTGGCGATTATATGTCTTTTGATATTGACTCGGAAAGTAGTAGTGCTGCACAGGCTCGAATAAGAATTGCTGGCGTAGATTATCTCAATAATGAAGAAACAGATGATAATATATGGATTACGTGCGTATGGCTTAGAAAGTGGAATGCTTCTATTCCATCACCAGACCCAACACCTTCACCAGACCCTTCACCAGACCCTTCACCAGACCCTTCACCCAATCCCACACCTGGCGTTTGTCCTTTGGGTCAAATCCCTAATGAATACGGGATTTGTATTCCCGATCCCGACTACGTTCCACCAGGGCCAGAACCAGAAGTCAAACCGGAGGATGACGTTTCGGCCTTTGCTATGATTATGCTTCTGGTCGGTATCGGTCTTATTGTTTCAATAGCTTTGAAGGTGAGAGCATGACAACAATAGAGGATGAAGTTAAAACAGCCGTTGTAATAGCTGAAGCATCCACAAAGGCTATGGCTCGAAGCCTCCTGGTTGCTACTATTCCGATAATAGAGTTTGGGGCAATTATCGCCTTTGCTCTCTTGATCGCTGCCGTTCCGATGGCGTTAATAAAAAAGATGAAGTGATATTATGGTAGGATTTAGACAAACAAAAAGAGGCTATGAATCAACCCGTTCATGGGCTACAAAAGCAGCAGCCGAAAAAGTAAGAAAAGCCATGCCCTTAAGCAATAACTTCAAGGTTTTTCGTTCAAGGCGAGACGGTAGATTTAGAATTAAAATTGATTAGGTGATATTATGGCTAAGAAATACAACAAAACAATTTTTAGAAGTATTCCTTCTGGCTTTCCTAAACCTCGCCATCAAGGAAAGAAGGGGTGGTTTGCTATTATCAAACCAGGCGGAACGACTCGTTATGCAACCCTCAAACAACGTAAAAAGAAGTGATAATATGGCTAAGAAAACATTTCAATTTGATAGCCGTAAAGAAGCAAGTGCTTTCACTAAGAAAAAAGGTGGATCGTGGAAAATTGAAAAGTTATCAATTTTTGGTGTCTCATGGTTTAATGTAGTAAAAAAGAAGTGATAGTATGATAGATGATTTACAAAATGAACGTTTAACGGATATTGAAAGCCGTCTTCGTTTGGTTGAAAATGCCGTTCTTGAAATGGCGGTTTTATCCAGGTTCGTTAAAGTAATTGCTGTATTTATTGCAGCAGGACTTGGGCTTGATTTGTCGGCTGTGGTATAATGGCCGATGGAATAAATATCAACGTTACTTCACCAACGATCGAAGCACCCGTAAGCGTGGACTTTAGCGGAGTCTCAATCATAGACTCAATGCGAAACGGTATCAATGACCTGGTGGGGAATATCAAGTCTGGTAGTGATGAAGCCTTAACGACTGTATTCATTGGCGTTATGTTCTTTACTGCCGGTTTGTTTTTCTGGCGTAGGGTTTGATATGAATGCTTTCGAGTGCTTTCAAAATTGCTACGTTACCAGGTCGTTTTACTCTTAACGCTTTAACTTCTATTGCTTCACCCTCAAGCGTTAATGCTCTTTCAACAGCTATTGCCCAAGCATCTATTGAAACCGCAGCGAGTGAATCTCAAATAAACGTCGAAGGTTTGAACGTCAATATAGAATTAAATGATTCTCGATTATTAACAACCGCCGGTTTTTCAACCGCTATGGCACTTGGAACGGTTTATTGGATCGGCCAGAAGTTAAACCTTCAATTCCGCTATGCTGAAATGATTAAGGCACTTGAAAGCCTAAAGTCGGCTTTAGCGATCGGCGATAATGTCGCAGCCGATCAAGCCCTTCGCCTGGTTGATAATCTCTCAAACCCGTTAATTGACCCTGTAACGTTACAACCTCTCGATTCCTCCGATGAAGTGAAAGCAATTTATGAAACGTTATTTAACAAACCTGCAAAGTCTGGTTCAATGTTTAACGCTTCGACTTTTACTTCAGCTATTGATGACGTAGTAAAGACTTCAAGTAAAACAGGAATTGCGATCGCCATAGGCCAAACGGATGAAGCACTTGAAGCCATGATAAAGAAGGCTCGACCAATTGCAGGGAAAGCCGTAGGTCGTCTGGTTGGAGGTATTTTATGGGTTGATACGGTCTGGTGGTTGGCAACGTCGGTTATTGATTTAGGACTTAACTTCATTGGAATTGATGAAGAGAACCAGAGAATACCGATCCTTTCGGATATTCCTATAATCGGGAGTCTGTTTGATTTAAGCGATTCAACAGGTTCAAGTATTGTTGATATTGCCTTAACACCCCTACTTGATGGTATATTTTCTCTCTTTTCTCTTGAGGATGAAGTCCAGACATTGACTAATTCTTTATGGTCGATCATTATGTCGGCTGCATTAAGCCCTTCACTGTTACCATTTACTATCGCACTTCTTGACTTCTACGTTGAAAGCGTTTCCATTGAAATACAGGTTCCAGCTACTTTTAACATAAGCGAAACAAAAACCGATCTCTCCTTTGATGTATTCGGCATTCGACCAGAACCCCTTGATATTTTGGTGGCGTGGCTTTACCTCATAACGGGTAAAATTGTATTCAAAGCTTGGATAAGACCGGCTTTTAATTTATTAGCTTCGAGAATTACTTCTTCGACTTCTTAAGGTCAATTGTCCAGAGAACGCCCTTTTCAGTCTTTTCAATAACTACGGTTGAATCATCATGTTCATTGATGTATTCACATAATTCTTCGGCTGATACTGAACCAGTAATTGAGAAGGCTCGAAGTATTGCATTGGCTAAACGGATGCCGTGA
>TARA_R110002096_G_scaffold68000_2_pt1 | contig 10554 bp, 11 predicted proteins | sample TARA_R110002096 | Tara Oceans TARA_R110002096 (sample SAMEA4397295) | marine metagenome | biome: Polar Biome; feature: [DCM] deep chlorophyll maximum layer (ENVO:01000326); material: water (ENVO:00002006), including particulate matter (ENVO:01000060) such as... | depth 35 m
CTTTATCTATTTTTTGTTCATTTTAATGCAAACCAATCTATTTCCATATATTTAAGAACCTTAAACTTAATTATGTATACAAGACGCATATTTCCTATTGGAGGTGTTTTAAAATGGACACGCCGGCATATTTTTCTATTTTTTATTATCGCTCTAATTCCAGTAATATTATTTGATGTTGTTGGGTTCAAGTGGTTACATGTGCCCTGGTTGCCATTAGGCGTTTTAGGTACTGCAGTTGCTTTTATTATTGGTTTTAAAAACAACGCATCGTACGATAGACTTTGGGAAGCTCGTAAAATTTGGGGCGGTATAGTAAATGCATCCCGTTTGTGGACTATTATGGTTAAAGATTTTATTACAAATAACCATGCAAAACAGACAAAAACAGATGATGAACTCCAAACTATTAAACGCGAATTAGTACACAGACACATAGCGTGGTTAACTGCTTTACGTTACCAAATGCGTCAAGATAGACCTTGGGAAATGCATTTAAAAAAAGGAAGATCTAACAAGGAATTCAGAGCAACCAATTATAGAGTTTGTGAGGATGAAATTTCTGTTGAAAGCGAAATAAAACCATATTTATCAGATGCTGAATTTAATTACATTTTCGCCAAAGGAAATCAGGCGTCTCAAATTTTAGGAATTCAATCTAAACGTTTAAAAGAATTGATGAACGATGGATTAATTGAAGATTTTAGGCATATGGAAATGGCTAATACCTTAGTTGAGTTTTACACCTTACAAGGGCAGAGTGAGCGCATTAAAAACTTTCCATATCCAAGGCAATTTGCAACCTTAAACTACATGTTTGTTTGGGTTTTTATTTTATTCTTACCTTTCGGGATTATGGAAGAATTTGAAGTTATAGGTGCTCATATTTTAGAAGATTTAAGTACGCATGCCGAAAACATGAGCTTAATTCATAGAATTCAGGAGTTTATTGCCACTCATTTTGTGTGGTTTTCAATTCCGTTTAGCACCTTGTTAGCTTGGGTATTTCATACTATGGAAGCTATGGGAGAAAACACCGAAAATCCTTTTGAAGGCGGGCCAAACGATGTACCAATAACAGATATGAGTAGAAGTATAGAAATTGATATCAGGCAACTTATTGATGATACAAATATTCCCGAACCTTATGTTTGGAAGAATGACATTGTGATGTAATAAATTAAAAAATAAAATTATGTATAATTGTAAAGCAAAAATTATTGATGTTTACTATGGTGATACGGTAACTGCAGTTGTAGATTTAGGTTTTTTACATTCACAAGAAATAAAGCTTCGTTTTTACGGAATTGATACTCCAGAAATGTGAGGCGAAGAAAAAGAAGAAGTTAAAAAAGTAAGAGATATTTTAAGAACTATGGTTTTTGATAAAGAAGTTACCATCCGTTCTTATAAAGATAAACAAGATAAATATGAACGTTATTTGGCAAACATTGTTTTGGAACACGGCTTTGGAAGTTAACCAGTGGATGGTAGATAATGGACATGCAAAACCAAATTTTCTTTAAAATAAAAAAAGCACCAAATTTGGTGCTTTTTTTATTTTATTTTATCGCTTCTTCTGGCGGATATTTTGTCATTATTTCAGTAACAAACTCATTTATGCGAGCTTCTTTTTTCTCCATATTTCTACTCAAGTAGCCAGTTCCCATACCTTGCCATACTAATTCTTTTTTGTTAGTATCAATAAAGTCTATATACAAATGACCTTGAATGCTAGTTGATACATTTGGTTGTTGGTTCCAGCCCCCGCCCCATCCAGGTCCAAAGCCACCCCAGCCCCATCCAGGACCGAATCCACCCCAACCCCATCCACCCCAACCCCAGGCACCCATGCCCCAAGTGTTGTTGTAAACATCAACACGTTGTTGAGATTTTGTAAAGAGACTTATTAATATATCTGGGTTTTCAGATTTTGTGTAACCTTTAGCTAAAAGTTCTGATTCAATTGCTCTTAAAATTCGGCGTTTATCTAAATCGCTAATTTCAGCTTTATCTATTCCTGTTTTAAAAAACGCAAAGGTTTTATATTCGCCAAAATTGGCCTCTTTGTCGTAATCTGCAGCTACTTTTATAGAACTGCATGATGTTACCGCTATTAGAAGTGCTAAAAGGGGTAGAGTTTTTAATAATTTTTTCATAGCTATAATGTATTAATGTTAGTCACTTATTTAAACTTAGCATAAATAGAAATAAAATACGCGTTTAAACTGCTTATTTAGTATCAATAATCGTACCAAGCACCTAATTTAGAAGGTGTTTGAGTATATTTCTTATTTTTTTTGTGCGTTAGTTTTCTTATCATACCCATAAGGACAATGTCTGCAACCACTTTCGCAACAATATCCACGTTTTAAGTGATATTGCTCAGTAAAACAACGGTAACCTTCTGGTGTAAGGTAAAAATCGCCTTCTTCAATCGAAATTATTTTTTTCATTTTAACAAAGATAATGTAAATCGAAATAATTGTTTCTTGATATTTTTATCAAGATTTCCTTAAATTGGCATGCTCACGGCAGTAGAAATCTAAAATAAAACGTCAAGAAAAGTTTTATTGGATTGATTTTTGAATACGATACAATATGGTTTTTATTTCAAAATATTTGATTCCGAAAGGATATAACGGGTTAACCATTTACCCATTTGTTTTTTTAAAGAAAGCAGAATTAAAGCAAGATTCAATTTTAATGAATCATGAAAAAATTCATTTAAGGCAACAATTAGAACTATTAATATGTCCTTTTTATCTGTTTTATTTTTTAGAGTTTTTAATTAGATTAATTCAGTATAAAAGCTGGCATAAAGCATACAGGAATATCTCTTTTGAAAGAGAAGCCTACGCTAATGAATTTAATTTTGATTTTTTAGATAAACGACCGTTTTGGAGTTTTTTAAAGTATCTTCGTAGGGATGATTTTTAATATTGAAGCGACTATAAATGAGCGGGTTGAAATTCCCCAAAATAATGAGGTTGAACTTTTTATTAAGCGAGAAGATAAAATACATGCCTTTGTTTCAGGAAATAAATACCGAAAGCTTAAATACAATCTTTTAGAAGCAGAGCGTTTGGGTTTTAAAACGCTCTTAACGTTTGGTGGTGCTTATTCAAATCATATAGCTGCAGTAGCATCCGCAGGTCAAATTTTAGATTTTAAAACGGTTGGTGTTATACGAGGAGAGGAATTGAAAGATAAAACACAAAAAAATTCTACTTTAAGTTTTGCAGAAGATTGCGGTATGCAATTTAAATTTGTAACCCGAGAAAGTTATAGAGACAAGGCATCAGATAGTTTTTTAAATGCTTTAAAATCAGAATATGGTAATTTTTATTATATTCCTGAAGGTGGAACAAATGCCTTAGCAGTAAAAGGTTGTGAAGAGATTTTAAACGAAGCAGATAAAATTTTTGATTATATATGTTGTAGTGTTGGAACTGGCGGAACTATTTCTGGGTTAATAAATTGTTCAAAACTTAGTCAACAAGTTTTAGGTTTTCCTGCATTAAAAGGTAGCTTTTTACAACAAGATATTTGTAAATTTGTAAAACAAGACAACCGGAGTTTGATAACTGATTATCATTTTGGAGGTTACGCTAAAATAAATACAGAATTAATCAGTTTTATTAATCAGTTTAAAGCAGATTATAATATTCCTTTAGATGCTGTTTATACAGGAAAAATGATGTTTGGTATTTTGGATTTAATTGATAAGAATTATTTTCCAAAAGGGTCAAAAATATTAGCCATTCATACTGGCGGTTTACAAGGAATACAAGGTATGAATGCGCAACTTAAGAAAAAGGGTTTAACATTAATAAAGTAAAAATGAAAAGATTTTTTTTATACTTACTTTTTGGGTTTATGGTATTTAGCTGCAAGTCTAAGAAAGAAATTGTTACTAAAACAAACAAGTCGGATACAGAAAAAGTTGTTACAAAAAAGAACAGCCCAAATAAAAATACGCCAACAACTCCAAATACATACAAAAACCCACCAGTTTCTGCCAAATCTTATGCGAGTGATACTGAAAGGTATATAGATATGTATAAAGATTTTGCTCAAGTTGAAATGAAACTTTACGAAGTTCCTGCCAGTATTACCTTGGCACAAGGTATTTTAGAATCAGCTTCTGGTAACGGAAGACTTTCGGTTGAGGCCAACAATCATTTTGGGATTAAATGTGGTGACTGGACAGGAAATAAAATATATCATGATGATGATGAAAAGCAAGAATGCTTCAGAAAATATAGTGAGCCAAAGTATTCGTTTCGAGATCATTCATTGTTTATCGCACAAAGGGATCGCTATTCAAAACTATTTCAACTTAAAAAAGAAGATTATAAAGGTTGGGCAAAAGGTTTGCAAGCTGCAGGTTACGCAACCGATAAAAAATATCCTCAAAAACTAATTAGTTTAATTGAGCTTTATGAGTTGTATAAATACGACCAAGCTGTTTTAGAAGACACTTTTCAAGAATCTAAGCCATCAGTTGCAGTTAAAAATGAAATAGATCAATTAAAAGTTATAGAAAAAGAAACACCAACGCAAAATACAGTGCAAGTAAAACCCTCTGTTTCAGTTGGAACAGGAGCTTACATAGTATCCAAAGGAGACACCTTGTATTCCATAGCTATAAAGCATAATATGACTGTAAAAGAGCTACAAAGTATGAATGGAATAAGCGATACATACATTAGTTTAGGTCAAAAATTAGCTGTAAACGCTCTACCTGGAGCAAGTGGTAGCGCTAGGGCTGTTTACAAAGTAGTAAAAGGAGATACGTTATACTCTATATCAAAGAAGCATAATGTTACTGTAAAAGAACTTCAAAATTTGAATGGTTTAAAAGATAATACGATTAGCATTGGTCAAGTGTTAGTGGTTAAACTAGGTTCCAAAAATTAATTTAATACATGATTTATAAACGTAGCAGCGCATTATTTGCAGAAGCTGAAAAGGTAATTCCGGGTGGAGTAAACTCACCTGTTAGAGCATTTAAAGGCGTTGGAGGAACGCCTATTTTTGTAAAAGAAGCAAAAGGCGCGTATTTATATGATGCCGATGGAAATCGATTAATAGATTATATAAATTCTTGGGGGCCAATGATTTTGGGTCATGCCTACGCGGCAGTTGTTAATGCTGTTATTGAAAAAGCTAAAAAAGGAACTTCGTTTGGTATGCCTACCGAAATTGAAACTCAAATTGCTGAATTAGCAGTATCAATGGTTCCAAATATTGATAAAATACGATTTGTAAATTCAGGAACTGAGGCATGTATGAGCGCGGTTCGATTAGCGCGAGGTTTTACAGGAAAAGACAAAATAATCAAATTTGCTGGCTGTTATCATGGCCATTCCGATTCTTTTTTAATCCAAGCGGGAAGTGGAGCGAGCACATTAGGCACACCTAATAGCCCTGGTGTTACAAAAGGTACCGCCAAAGATACGTTGCTAGCCAGATACAATGATATTGAGAATGTAAAACTATTAGTTGAAGCGAATAAAAATGAAATAGCCTGTATAATTATTGAGCCTGTTGCTGGAAATATGGGTTGTATTCCGCCAAAAAAGGGGTTTTTAGAAGCGCTTAGAAGTTTGTGTGACGCTAATAATATATTGTTGGTTTTTGATGAAGTAATGACGGGTTTTCGTTTGGCAAAAGGAGGCGCTCAAGAATTATATGGAATTACTTCAGATATTGTTTGTTTTGGTAAAGTAATTGGTGGTGGTTTGCCTGTTGGAGCCTTTGCTGCAAGAGAAGAGATTATGAATCATTTAGCACCTTTAGGCCCCGTTTATCAGGCAGGAACATTAAGCGGAAACCCCTTAGCGATGGCTGCTGGCTTTGCTATGTTGACTGAGTTAAATAGTAATACCAAGGTTTTTGAAAGTTTAGCAAAAAAAACAGAATATTTACATAAAGGTATTTCGAAAGTGTTATCAGAAAATAATATAGAACACACTATAAATAGAATTGGTTCTATGATTTCTGTTCATTTTGATGCGGCAGAGGTTGTCGATTTTGAAACAGCTGCAAAAGGCAACAACGATACATTTAAAAAATTCTTTCACGGTATGCTAAACGCGGGGGTTTATATTGCGCCAAGTGCCTTTGAAACTTGGTTTATAACGGATGCTTTAACTTATCAAGATTTAGATTTTACTATTAGTGCTGTAAATACAGTTGTGAAAACATTGTAAAATACATCCTTGTGATACGTCGGTATTGAGGGCTGTTATCTAGCAAGTTGTCAACTTTATGAAAAAAATATTTCTAGTTCTAATTTTAACTATTTTCAGTTCTAATTTTTTGACTGCCCTACAGGTAATTTCAGAATTTAAAGGTTCTCAAAAAAGTGAAAATATTCGTTGTTTTTTTAGAAAATCAGCAAGCCCTAAATAAATGAGATCATTATATCGTACCTTTTTACAATGATGATGTCTTTTATTGTATATAGTTACAATGTATTGATATTTTTTATATTTTCGAAATACATTTAAAATTTTTATGATTTGAATAAGTTTTTAGAGAATAAGATTGAATTTTTAGAAAAGTTTATTTCAGAATTTCTTGAAAAATCAACAATAGATAAATTTAATGAAAAATATGAAATCGGAAAGATTAGTGAATTGATTCAAATTATCTTTGAAAGAAATTTCGATAAAGATTTATGGATTAATGAATATTTGGTAGTACAAGCGTTTAATAATTTAAGTTATAATTTTATTAGGGATTTTAATTCTAGGCCTTTGTGTGTGGGAGTTAACTTGTCAAAATTAGCTAAACTAAGAAGGGCTTCATCTAAGTTAACTAAATTTAACGACGTTAACTCGATACAAGTTAATGATGAAAACAGAAATAATCATAGAAGACTAATACAATTTTGGAATGATAATAGGTTTATTCTTAGAAAAGGTTGACTACAAGATTTTTTAATTTCACACATTTAAATAATTATTAATTACTTAGATTGCCATATTACGTAAAAAAAAGTGTAATTCGCTATGATGAAACTAGTTGATTGCAAAAGGCGCACTCAATTTAAAAGTAGGAATGGTAACTTGAAACTTTTTGGTAGTAGTAAAGTTTACCATACTGTAATGCCCTTGCATAGCACCAAAAGGAGCGGTTAATAAACAACCAGATGTGTAGGTGTGAGATTCGCCAGGTTTCAAAACAGGCTTTTTGCCAATAACACCTTCGCCAGTTACGGTTTCAATGTTGTTTAAAGCATCTAAAATTTCCCAGTGGCGTGCATTAAGTTGCACAGAATCTTTACTTTGGTTTTCAATAGTTACGGTATATCCAAAGGCGTACTGTATTTTATAATTTTTATAAAACGAGCCTTCAAAGGTGGTTTCCACCGAAATTTTTATACCTCTTGTTACTTGTTGAACCATGTTAACTATTTATAAACCATTGTTTACGGGTGCTAAAATAATAAATATTAAGTGGTTAGTGATGTATTTTAACGTATTTGAAAGAAAAATTAGTTGAAATGCACGTTTAATTGGTGATATTGATTGAGGAGAGTTCATTAAATCCTACAATCCTATCATAACGTGCGCCCAAATCGCGATAATATACCAACACTTTATAATTGTTTTCGGTTTGCCAAAAGTTACCACTTATTCTGCCTTCATCTAAACTGCCATCGCGATTTACTACCACGTATTTATAGTTGTAAAACCCTTGTTTGAATTTGAAATCACTTTCATATCTGCCAGTATCTGGGTTAAAAATCATTTCATTATAATCATCCAAGGCGTAATTGTTATAATTTCCATAGACATAAATGCGTTCTCCGTTGGTTAATTCTGGGTAATTTAAAGTGAAGTGCACTTGTGTGTAATCTGCTTCAATAGAAACATCGTCTCTATCTATAGCCGTTATTTTGAAGCGCCCGTTTATATCAGGATTAAAGGTATATGGCAAGTTAGCCCTAGAGCGATTTGCGAATAAATAACTATGGTAAATCTCTTTTAAATCTATAAATTGAACACCTAATGCCGCTGTTCGTACATCTTTAGTTTCAAAAAATAAATACTCGTTACCACCGGCAAATGCAGTTTCGTTAACATACCTGTATATTAATTTATCGCCAATAGCATATTGTGGTTTTAAGTTTTTAATAGCTGTATTCAAATTTCTATTTTGAATAATTACGGTATTAACGGTTTGAATAGGAGTATTTAGTTGTCTTCCTCCAGAAATTTCTAAATCTACAGTTTGCATACTGTTTATAGTGCTAACATCGCGAGAACGTTTAATACTTATTCCAGGAATTACGATATCTTCATAAATCATAAATTTTCTTGAAAAAACTAAATTATCATCGCTGTCATGAATTGAAAGTATGTAATTACCTGATACTTTTAATCCTCTTGTTTGTTCATTCGGGATGGATAATCTGTAATGTGAATATAGCTGAAACGTATTGAATGAGTTGCGATAATCTTGGATTCTAAAATTATCAATGCCCAATAAAAATTCAGGTCTTACAAGTTGAGACTCTGTCCAATCGTAATTATAATGTTCAATTTTATAATAAAAATCAGGTTCGTTTGCTACAAGCGCATCAAATTCTAAATAAAAAGTTTCACCCAATTTTATTATGGGTAATTCACCTAAATCACTGCTTATACTTTTAAATGTAATTGATTTTATATAGTCTGGCGGATTTACCTCATCAACTTGAGATAAAACAATGAAAGGAAATATGGTAAAAAAAAGCGTTTGTTTAAACTTTAATAGCATTTTACAGTAATTTTTTTCATAAAGATAAACAAAATCCATACCTAAGTTATATTTATTATTTAGAATAAATATAAATAAATGAGTTGCAATTAAATTGAATGAATAATATAGGGATTAATTCGTATTTTTGCCACGATTTTTGGATAACTAATTTCAATAAAAAAAATATGTCAAACGACATTCGAATTAAAAAAGGTCTAGACATTAAACTTAAGGGTGAAGCTGAAAAAACCAATGAAAAGGCAGTAGTAAGTAACTTTTATACTCTAAGACCTGAAGATTTCCACGGTATTATTCCCAAACTTATCGCAAAAGAGGGTGCAACTGTAAAAGCAGGTGAAACTATTTTTTTCAATAAAGATGTTGAAGATATGAAGTTTGTGTCTCCAGTTTCTGGAGAAGTTGTAGAAGTAGAGCGTGGTGCTAGAAGACGTATTATGGCTATTAAAATTAAAGCTGACAAAACGCAAATAGCTATAGACCATGGCAAGTTTAGTACAAATTCTGCTGATGCCGGAGCAATAAAAGCACATTTATTAGCATCGGGTTGTTGGGCTTTTATAAAGCAACGCCCTTATGATGTTATTGCAAACCCAAGTAAAACGCCAAAAGCAATTTTTATTTCAGGATATGCTAGTGCGCCACTTGCTGCCGATTTAGATTTTACTTTAAAAGGAAAAGAAGCTGAATTACAAGCTGCAGTTTCTGCTTTAGGAAAACTTACTGAAGGCCAAGTACATGTTTCTACAGGTACTTCAAATTCGCCACTTGCAGGTTTATCAGGCATAACTTTACATAAAGTTTCTGGCCCGCATCCATCAGGGAATGTGGGTACGCTTATCAATAAAATAAACCCTGTAAATAAGGGCGAAGTTGTTTGGACGGTTAATGCACAAGACTTAGTTATTATTGGCGAATTATTATTAACTGGAAAATTTAATGCAGAGCGTATTGTAGCTTTAGCTGGTTCTTCAGTTGAAAAACCAAGATATTTCACTACCAAAATAGGAAGCGAAATTTCTACAATGGTTTACGATAAAGGGGTTGCTAAAGATGGTAACGATCGTATAATTTCTGGTAATGTATTATCTGGAAAACAAGTAAAACCAGATGGGAATTTAGATTATTACAGCAATGTAATTTCTGTAATTCCAGAAGGTGATGATTATGAGTTTTTTGGATGGAATAAACCTATATTCAATAAAATATCAACCTCGAGAGCGTTAACATTTTCTTGGTTAACTCCAAAGAAGAAATATGATTTAAATACAAATACTAATGGTGAGCATCGTGCTTTTGTAACTACGGGTACTTACGAAGAAGTATTTCCTTTAGATATCTATCCGATGCAAATTTTAAAAGCTTGCATGTATCAAGATTTAGATGAAATGGAGGCTTTAGGAATGTACGAGGTCGCACCAGAAGATTTTGCTTTAACAGAGTTTGTTTGCGTGTCTAAACAACCACATCAAAAAATTATAAGAGCAGGATTAGACTTAATGCTTAAAGAAATTGGATAATTATTCATTGAGGAACGAAATGAAAAATACTACAAGATGGGTTTAAAAGAAAATTTACATAAATTCAAGGTAAAAAATAAAGATAAAAAGTGGATACCAGCATTTAACGCCATCCATACCTTCTTATACTTGCCAAATGAAACCACACACAATGGAACTCATATAAAAGTTGCTGACGATTTAAAGCGTACCATGAACACCGTAATTATGGCTTTGGTACCGTGTTTAATTTTCGGAATGTTTAATGCAGGTTACCAAC
>TARA_R110002096_G_scaffold273422_10_pt1 | contig 10550 bp, 8 predicted proteins | sample TARA_R110002096 | Tara Oceans TARA_R110002096 (sample SAMEA4397295) | marine metagenome | biome: Polar Biome; feature: [DCM] deep chlorophyll maximum layer (ENVO:01000326); material: water (ENVO:00002006), including particulate matter (ENVO:01000060) such as... | depth 35 m
ATTCTCGACAAGTATCGTCAACCGGACCGGAGCGAGTTTGTCGCGAAATACTACGCCATGTGTGACTGGTTTGATGATACCTGCGGGCAGCTTGTCCAGTTTCTGGATGAGAAGAACCTTCGCGAGAACACCTTGATCGTCTATGTGACCGACAATGGCTGGATTCAGAGCGAGAAAAGTGGCAAATACGCTCCCCGCTCCAAACAAAGCGCCAACGAAGGAGGAACCCGGACTCCAATCATGTTTAACTGGCCAGGGAAGATCAAGCCAGGTCTACGTTCCGATCTTTGCAGCAGCATCGACATTGTCCCGACCATGCTGAGTGCGGCAGGCGCCAAGATTCCATCCAACCTCCCGGGCCTCGATTTGATGCCGGTGCTGAAAAGCGGTGCCCCCATTCAACGCGACACCATTTTCGGCGAAGGATTTGCGCACGACATCGCCAACATCGAGACTCCCGAGGACTCTCTCCTGTATCGTTGGGCTATCGAAGGGAAATGGAAGCTTCTACTGACCTACGATGGCAAGGTTGGACGTTATGCTTCTTCCCACCCTCGTTCAGAAAAGCGCCCACAACTTTATGATGTTCTTTCCGATCCCGACGAAACGGTGAACGTCGCCAGCCAACATCCAGAGGTCGTTGCCCGATTGGCGAAGAAGTTGCAGAACTGGTGGCCGGTTAAGGAGCGCAAGACAATCTCCGAGTGGAAGGAATAGGTCCAAATTTCCAAGGACGCTACGATCCCGTCAACCACGCGAGCATTCGCGGCTTTCCGGTGCCGTACATCTGGTAAAATTTGGTAGGTTATCGCGACCGTCCATCGATACAAAAAGGCCTCTCCTGAATTCAGGAGAGGCCGCTTGAGAAAGATCTATTGGCCTGACTCAACGCTGAACGACGGTCACAGTGACCAGCCGTCCCGATAATCGTGGTTCGCCCACTTATCGACATCCGCGTTGCCGGTCTTCATCGTTTCAGGGTCGTACGACACTTTGGTGCCATCGCCAGCCAAGGCTGCGTTGCAACCAACGAGCATCAACTCAGTCAGGTGGGAACCGACATCGAAATTGGATTTCGCCATGCTGGGATCTCCCGCCTTGCAGCCTTCGACCCACTCTTTGTAGTGGCCAGGAGAACGCTCCTCGGTCTTCTCCGGCTGCTGGAACGAATCCTTGTTCGTGAGAATGCGCGGGGCACCACCGTGGCTGCCATGCATCATGACGTGTTTGCTACCGTAGTAGACACATCCGTTGGAGATGTTCTTTTCGAGATTACCGTCCTTGTCTTTGCCGTCCAAACCAGGAGGACGAGGAATTTGATAGGTCTTGCCGTCGAACCAGACCAACTTGATGGCGGGACGATCAGCCGTAGCCGCGAAATGATACGTGATTTTGCAGGAACGCGGATGGGTGTACAACTCGCTGCCAGGGGTCTGGCGATCGATTTTCACCTCCACGGTTTCCGGCATTCCCAGCCCAAAGGCCCATACCGGGTGATCAATGATGTGGGCCCCCATGTCGCCGAGAGCACCAGTGCCGTAATCGATATATCCTCTCCACTTGAATGGAGCAATTCCGTCTGCATAAGGCTTGAATTCGACGGGTCCAATCCAGAGATCCCAATTGATGTTGTCTGGAGCGGGTTTGGCCGGGCCGCGCAGAACATCCTGAGGCCAGACCGGGCGGTTCGTCACACAATGGATCTCCGTAATTTCCCCAAGTGAGCCAGAGCGGATGTATTCGTTCGTCCGCCTTGCTCCTTCAGCAGCATGCCCGGTATTGCCCATTTGCGTGACTACTCCAGCTTCGCGAGCAGCATCGCGGAGGGCGCGCGCTTCGGAAATCGTGCGGGTCAGCGGTTTTTCACAGTAAACATGTTTGCCCAATTTCAGGGCCGCCATGGCAGCTACGGCATGGGTGTGATCCGGTGTCGAAACCACAACCCCATCAATGTTGTCGGCCTCTTTCTCCAACATCTCACGATAGTCCGTGTAGAATTTGGCCTGCGGGTTTTCTCCAACCTTCTTCGCGCTCTTGGCTGTATCAACGTCACAAAGTGCATAGATGTTCGCGCCCGCAGATTTGCAGCCGTTGATATTCGCTTCGGCACGGCCACCTGCGCCAACGAATGCGAGATTCAACTTCTCATTCGGCGACTGGCTGAAGACGTGACTTGGCAGGATCTGAATCGACGCCGCCGTTGCAACGGAAGTTCCGAGGAAGTGACGGCGGGAGAGTTTGGAAGGTTGGGTTTTATTCGACATAGGTAATTTTTCAAGGTTAGGCTCGATCGAGCAGCCTACCCAACCTATGGAACCCATTCTTGTCAAACACAGCAAATTCCTCAGTTTGGTTTTGCGCCACCACCCGGAATCCATCGGGCTGACGCTCGATGAAAACGGATGGGCCCGGGTTGAGGATCTCTTGGAACAAATGAACAAATCCGGACGCTCGATCGACCGGAAAACCTTGCTCCGAGTGGTCGCCACCAATGAAAAACAACGCTTTGCGATCAGTGACGATGGACTTCGAATCCGGGCTAACCAAGGGCACTCTTTCCCGGTTGACCTGGCGCTTGAGCCGCAAACGCCGCCTGATTGCCTGTGTCACGGAACGGCGGAGCGAAATCTGGATTCCATCCTGGAGCGCGGAATTTTGCCAGGGCAACGCCAACAGGTCCACCTCAGCAAAAACCATGAAACCGCTCTCAAGGTCGGGATGCGGCATGGCAGACCAATCGTCCTCATGGTGGATTCCGGGACCATGCACCAACAGGGGCACGAATTCTTCCTATCCGAGAACGGAGTCTGGCTCACAGAGAGCGTCCCACCGGAATTCGTTAGCATCCAAACGGACGAACAACAAAGTCAGACCAACTTTACATAGGGCATCAGCCCCTGAAGGCCACCTTCCCGCCCAAAGCCACTCTCTTTGTAACCTCCAAATGGACTCGCCGGATCAAACTGGTTGAACGTGTTCGCCCAAATGATTCCGGCCTTGAGTTCCTGAGCCATTTTGAGAATCCGGCTGCCTTTCTGGGTCCAAACGCCGGCGCTAAGCCCATAAAACGTGTTGTTGGCGCGCTGGACGGCCTCATCCGGCGTCCGAAAGGTCAGAACACTGAGGACAGGCCCAAAAATCTCTTCCTGCGCTACGCGATGGGACGCGGTCACCCCCGTAAAAAAGCTCGGCTTGAACCAAAATCCGGAATCCGGAAGATCACAGTTGGATTGGATCAACTGCGCCCCCTCTTCCTCGCCAGCTGCGACCAATTCCTGAATCCGCACGAGCTGCTCGCCAGAGTTGATCGCGCCAACATCCGTGTTCTTGTCGAGCGGATTCCCCACGCGCAGGGTTCGCAGCCGGTTGGTGAGCAGGCGAACGACCTCGTCATGAATTCCTTCCTGAACGAGCAGGCGACTGCCAGCACAACACACGTGACCTTGATTGAAGTAGATTCCGTTGATGATCCCCTCAACCGCCTGATCGAGAGGCGCATCTTCAAACACGATATTGGCGGCCTTGCCACCCAGCTCAAGCGTGAGGCGCTTCTCCGTCGGAGCAATGGCTTTGGCGATCTTCTTCCCGACTTCAGTCGATCCGGTAAACGCGATCTTGTCGATATCCGGATGACCAACAATCATTTCCCCAACGTCCCCAGCTCCGGTCACGATATTGACGACCCCTTTGGGCAACCCGGCATCCCGGAAAATTTCGGCAAGATGCAGCGCAGTGATCGAAGTGGTCTCCGCGGGTTTGATGACGACCGTATTTCCGCAGGCAAGGGCTGGAGCAATCTTCCAAGCCATCATGAGCAAGGGGAAATTCCACGGAATGATCTGGCCGGCAACTCCAAGGGGCTTGGCCTTTTGCGGCCCCGGGAACGCGTAATCCAGTTTGTCCGCCCAGCCCGCGTAGTAGAAGAAGTGCGCAGCGACCAACGGCAGATCAATATCACGGCTCTCCTTGATCGGCTTGCCATTGTCCATCGTCTCCAGAATGGCAAGTTCCCTGGCCCGCTCCTGAATCATTCGGGCGATCCGAAAGAGATACTTCCCACGTTCACGAGGCGAAGTTTTGCCCCACTTGCCTTTGTAGGCGGCCCTCGCCGCCGCAACCGCAGCATCGACATCCAGATTGCCCGCCCTGGCGATTTTTGAGAGCGGCTTTCCGGTTGCCGGATTGATCGTCTCAAACGTCTTCCCGCTCTTCGCAGGGACGAATTCACCGTTGATCCATAAATCGTAGGATTTCCGAAGCGGGACAGGGGTCGTTTCCGGTGCGGGATCGTAATCCCATGCTGAACCAAAATTCAGCGAGTGTTCTGAGGTGACTGGCTCGTGCATGATTGTCGGGCACGGCCAGTAAAGCCCAACTTGAGAAGGAGAACAACTTTGAAGGTCTAGGCGACTTTGGCCAAACTCCCCACATTTAGCACCGGCTTCCGATAACTCGCGGTGGTACCTGATTGCACATCACTTCCGACAACTGCGTTGAACACGAGATCCGTTCCGGATACGAAAGCGGGATACATGATCGACTCCCCCTCAATAAACACCGTACAAATGTGATTCTTCCCAAACTTCTGGATGCGAAGCTCACAATGGAGGGGGCGGGTTGGCAACACTGGTGTCGCCGTCAAATAGCCCAGGGGTCCCATTCCATTCAGCACATCAAGAATGGTTCCGGAGCAGGGATCGATCGCAATGGCAATGCCCTTGCTGAATTCCGGATTCACCAACCCACAGAGTAACGACTGCCGGGGTTGATCTTGGCGTAGTTCCACCTTGAAATCGATTTCCGCCGTAAAAGCGGCGACTCGAGCTTCTTCAAGAATATTGATGCCGTAGGCGTCAGGCAATAAACGATGAATCGAGTTGGCGGTCTTCATGAAGCGATTTGAGTTGGAGGCGGTTACACTGGCGTGCGTTGTGGAGTTGTTCGAAAACGGAAGAATCTTCGAAGTTTGAGAGCGTGAAGAAGTCATGAGTTAATGGAGAAGGTCTGGATCTGAGACGCAATAAATAAAAAGACCACCCATAATAACCAAACTAAAAGAATTATCCAGATTATTGTTAACAAATATTAGTAGTCGACCTTGCACAACAAACTCAGCTCCCGGGGGGATCTGCCATCCCTGTTCAAGCCGATTCTCAATTGGACGGAAACCGAGTTTTGGGACATAGGAACCTTATGAGAAACCCCTTGCCTCTGCTAATTGCGATCATCCTAGGCATTTTTGGCGCGACCAGTTTTGCTCAAGAGTGGACTCGTTTCCGAGGCCCCGGGGGCAGCGGAATCAGTAAAACGGAAACCATTCCGGCCAAGTTCACGATTGTTGACTATGATTGGAAAGTCACGCTCCCCGGAGTTGGCCACTCCTCTCCGGTCGTATGGGGTGATCAGGTCTTTCTGACCGTTGTTACGGGCGGCACCCAACGCGAAGTCATCAGCTACGACTCGGATGACGGCTCACAAATCTGGAGTTGGGCCTCTGACTTCGTGCCCCATAACAAACATCGCGACAATGAGTTTGCGTCTTCCACCCCCTGCCTGGATCCAAACCATCTCTACATTTTTTGGACCTCCGATGAAAAGGCCGAGGTCATTGCCCTGACCCATGGTGGCAAACCAGCCTGGCAAACTTCTCTGGGGACCTTTGCCGGTGATCATGGCAGCGCGACTTCTCCCATTCTGGTCAACGGTGGTGTGTTCGTCTTCTGGGATGACCTCAACAATACCCAGACTGAATTCGCATTGCTCAATCCAACGGATGGAAGCGAGATTTGGCGCAAGTTGATCGACTGGGACGATCGTCAACTGAAGTCAACCTACAGCACACCAGTGCTTTATCAGAACAGCAAAGGAACACAGGAAATCATCATCACCAGCCAACCCTTTGGAATGCTGAGCCTCGATCCGGCCAATGGCGACGAACTATGGCGATATGATCATGGCTTCAAGGCGCGGACGGTCGGCTCTCCCGTCGTAGCAGACAAGGTCATCTTTGCCACATGGGGTTCTGGAAACGGTGCCAAGGACCATGTCGCCGTGATTCCGGGAACCGAGACCAAAGACGGGAAACCGAAAGTTGCCTGGCGCTGGGACAACAACAAGGGCCTCCCCTACGTTCCAACTCCGCTCTATCGTGATGGTCTGCTTTTCTTCTGGAAAGATGACGGCCTGCTCCAAGTCGTAAAATCTGCTTCTGGGGAAGTCGTACATGGCCCGACCAGAATTGGCGGCCGTTTTTTCAGTAATCCGATCATGATCGATGACAAGATTTATTGTGGGAGCCGCGATTTGAATGAAATGGTCGTGGTAAGAGCCAGTGGAGATTATGAAGTGCTGGCACGCAATCAGTTGGATTCAGGAGTCAATGCCACGCCCGCAGTGGCCAATGGAAAGCTGTTTATCCGGACCAATGAGAGTCTGATTGCCGTGGGAAGCCACTAACCCTACGTCCGGAATTCGGTGATTGACCCCATGAAGCCCGCCCGTCATACTGGCAGGCTCAATGGATTGTTCTGATCCATCACTTACGCCTCAGGCTCCACTCCGTCGTCCTTCCATGCTCGACGCGGTCATCGACAGCCTGCCGATCGCAATTTTCTGCAAGAACGCATCGGAAGACTTCCGGTTTGTCCTCTGGAACAAAATGCAGGAGGAAGTAACGGGAATCCCTCGCGAGAAGGCGCTGGGTTTCACCGATTTCGACCTCTTTCCACGATCGGAAGCGGAAGGGTTTCGCGCCATGGATGAGCACGTGGTTCTCACCGGAGCCACGGTCGAAATTCCGGCAGAGGAGGTGCAAACAGGGGCAGGAAAAACAATCTGGCTTCACACGGTCAAGGTTCAGGTGGAAGACCCGGCGCTAGGCAAAAACCTTCTCCTGGGAATGAGCGAGGATGTCACCGAACGACGCCTGCTCAATGACCACCTCGACCGCAAAAGCGCCGAATTGGAATCCACCCAGCTGCAATTGATTCAGGCCGAAAAAATGGAATCGATCGGCCGCCTGGCCGCCGGCGTCGCCCATGAGGTGAAGAACCCGTTGGCGCTTCTCTTGATGGGGGTTGAATATCTTGACGGGGGTGTGAAACCGGGAGATCCCAACCTTCCCGAAATCATCGAGGAAATGCGGGAAGCCATCCACCGGGCAGACAAGATCATTCGCGGCCTGGTCGATTTCTCCTCATCCGGTAAGCTCACTCTGACTCGGCAGGACATTCGCCCCGTGATCGACCAGGCTCTCTTGCTGGTTCGCCACGAACTGCTCCGAGCCGGAGCGACCGTCAATACTCGCTACCAGCCGGACCTTCCAGACGTCCGTCTCGACGCCGCCAAGTTTGAGCAGGTCATTGTCAATCTCTTGATCAACGCACTTCACGCCCTGAAGGATACGGAGCAACCCGAACTCGATATCGCGATCTGGTCGGTTCAAGCCGGTGCCGATGACTTGGACGAGGGATCCCGAAGTGTGGATCGGGTTCGTCCCGGAGACGAGGTGGTGATCGTGCAGATCTGCGACAACGGCCCCGGCATTCCGCCGGACAAACTGAATCAAATTTTCGAGCCTTTCTTCACCACCAAGCCGACAGGGGTTGGAACGGGTCTCGGTTTAAGCGTGGTGAGAAACATCATTCAACTGCACAAGGGTCGCATCGAGATCGGAAATCGGCCGGAGGGCGGGGTTCGAGTGGTGATGAGCTTGCGGACTCCGGCTGCCACTTCCGAAGCGATTGACAATATCATCTAATCGTCAGACAATTCACTCATGATCAAAAAACGTATCCTCCTGGTCGACGATGAAGAAGGCTTCACACGCCTTCTCAAAATGAACCTCGAAAAGACAGGCAAGTTCGACGTAATGATCGAAAACCGCTCCACCAAGGCCGCACTCGCAGCAAAACTCTTTCACCCCGATCTGATCCTTCTCGACATCGTCATGCCGGATATGGATGGGGGTGACGTTGCCTCAATGATCCAATCCGAGCCCGGGTTATCCCAGATCCCGATCGTGATGCTTACCGCCCTTGTCGAGCAGGATGAAACCAGCAGCGGAGCGGTTGCTCAGGCAGGAACTCTCGATGTTTTGGCCAAGCCCATCAACATGGATGTGATGATGCGCTGCCTCGAAGAAAAGCTGGGAATGAGCTCGGGGTAACCTAAATCACATTCGACTTTCCAGCCCACTCTTCGTGCCACGCTTTGTAGACCTTGGGTGAGATTTCCGATGGCTTGATCTCACTTCGCCCGCCCCAAAAAACGTTCTGGTAGAGGACGGGGATTCCCACATCTTCCAAATGCTTATCGATCGCAGCTTTGTGCTGCCGCATGACCTCTTTGTCCGTTCCGTGCACTACCCCCATAATATTAACGTTGCCAAACTTGGGTCCACCTTCCCGCCAATAGGCGTGGGTCATAATCTCGTGGCGACCAACCTCGCCACCAGCTTTCTCCTGCATTCCTTCGGGAACCCGCCAATGAAAAAGGCCGTTGAATCTGGTGACACGCTTTCCTGAGGCCGAGGGTTTAATGTGCTCCAGAAAGGTCGAAAACCGACCGATCACGCGCTTCTGATCCAGAGTTTCGGCGGTCTTGCAAAACGTCTCGAAATCGACGCCTGCGCGTTCGGCCCGGCCCTGCCAGGGATTGTCGCTGATCTCGTCAATCGTCAGCTCATCTTTGAGCGCGAGAAGCACTTCCCATTCCAGATCCGTCAAATCCACGATCGAGGTCGTCATCATCTTGGCAGGCTCGGGAGCACGGGCGCCGAATTCCATCGACTTCCGCCTCACATGCCCCACCCCCAATGCAAAGATGCCCTTCGCCGGCATCAGGATGAATTCTTCTGCCCCCACCAACCGAATCAGAGCGTTCCCGTGCTCTTCAAGTGACTCACCTTGCGGAACTTTCAACGTCGTCCAGAGTCTGTATTCGCCGCCAGTCAAACCACGATCCGTCGAACGGACCACGACGTGACCGCTGAAGGGATCGACCTTCGACATGAATTCAAACGTGGCATCGAGCTTTTCCTCCGGAAGTTTCCAAGCCACCAGTGCGCCTTCAGCCAATTTGTTCGCCAACAGGGTCTGACGCACCCTCCGGATCACCTTGGCTTCCTGCATCGCCCGAATGCGCTCAATCACCGTATCCAGCGGAACGCCGCTATCTTTCGCTATCTGCTGAAAGGGAAAGCGGACAAACCCTTGAATTTTGTCTTCTGAGACCGCAAGAATCTGGTGATTGATGGCTTCGTCGTGTTCGGTAGGGACACTCATGGACGCGCAGGCTAGGCCATGAGGGAACGAAGTTCAACTGTTGAGCAACTGATGCCTGCTCTCCGCCAATTGCGTGGGAATGCCGCGACCCCCTTTCCCGCGATTTGACAGTTTACGTGCTGCGACTGCCTGACTAAAGTCGGCCCGATGAAAGCCCCTTCAACATCTGACAAACCCTGGTATGCAGGGGTTTCCCGCTATCAATGGCTGGTCCTGATCATCGCGTCCCTCGGCTGGGTCTTTGATGTCTACGAAGGCCAGATCTTCAATCTGACCCGGAACACGATGTTGAGCGATATCCTCGGCGTGAGTAGCGAGGACCTGGACATCAAGAAGTATGGCGAGATGTTTCTGGGGGTGTTTCTTCTTGGCGGAACCTTTGGCGGGTTGCTTTTCGGCTCGCTGGCGGATCGCTATGGCCGCGGAAAAATCATGGTGGTGACCATCCTGATGTATTCCGTTTTCTCAGGGCTCACCTATTTTGCCGATTCACTGGGGCAGGTCGCGATTCTCCGCTTTTTGGTCGCGATGGGAGTCGGAGGCGAATGGGCAGTCGCGGCCGCCTTGGTTGCAGAGGTGTTTCCGACACGAGCCAGGGCGCAGGCGTCCAGTATTTTCCACGCGTCCAGCGTCGCCGGAACCTGGGCCGCGACGATCGCCGCTCTTATTGTGGGAACCAACTGGCGTTATGCCTATTTGATCGGGATCATCCCGGCTCTGCTGATCGTCTGGGTTCGCATCACGGTGAAAGAGCCCGAGCAGTGGAAGCAAAACGCCAAGAATGAAGAAAAGCACGGAAGCATTTGGGAGCTGATCTCCAATCCGCAATGGAACAAGAACGCGTTTTTGGGTCTGGGGCTCGCCGCGGTCGGCCTGGGCACGTTTTGGGCGGTCGTGGTCGGCGGCCAACAGCTCGCCCGGGAGATTCTGGTGGATTCTGGATTCACGCCTATCGAGGTGCAAAAGAAAGCGCAAGTCGCCTACGGAATCGTTCAAACCATTGGCGGGGGAATCGGCCTCCTCATGTTCGGCCCCATCAGTGCGCGGCTCGGGAGAAAAAAGACCTTCATCTGGTGGCACATCCTCGCCTTCATCATGGTCCCGATTACCTGCTATCTCCCCCAAACCTACGGCCAACTGCTCTTCATCCTGCCGATCTTCGGATTCTTTACCCTGGGGATGCACGCCGGATACGCGGTCTACTTTCCTGAGTTGTTTCCGACCCGATTGCGAGCCACGGGAACCAGTTTTTGCTTCAATGGCGGG
>TARA_R110002096_G_scaffold70465_16_pt1 | contig 10549 bp, 9 predicted proteins | sample TARA_R110002096 | Tara Oceans TARA_R110002096 (sample SAMEA4397295) | marine metagenome | biome: Polar Biome; feature: [DCM] deep chlorophyll maximum layer (ENVO:01000326); material: water (ENVO:00002006), including particulate matter (ENVO:01000060) such as... | depth 35 m
AATCAGCGAGTTGCACCAGTCGTTGAAAACCACGATGATCTATGTGACCCACGACCAGGTCGAAGCCATGACCATGGCCGACAAGATCGTCGTGCTTCAGGCGGGCCGGATCGAACAGGTCGGCAGCCCGATGGAATTGTACCGCAATCCGGCCAACACCTTTGTCGCCGGGTTCATCGGCAGCCCCAGAATGAACCTTATCACCGGTCCAGAGGCGCAAAAGCAAAAGGCCGCGACCATCGGTATCCGGCCCGAGCATCTGGTGATTTCGGAAAAAGGCACCTGGCAAGGGGTTGTCGGCCTGTCGGAGCATCTTGGCTCGGATACTTTCCTGAAAGTTGCCGTTCCGGGGATGGAGCCGATAACCGTGCGCGCCGACGGCGAGTTGACCTTGCGCCACGGCGACCCGATCGGTCTGTCCCCTATGGACGGCAAACTGCACCGCTTTGGCAACGACGGAAAGACCCTCGCATGAGACTGGAAGGTAAGTGCGCGCTGATTACGGGAGCCGCCCGCGGCATCGGTCTCGAGTTTGCGCGCGCATATCTGGCAGAAGGGGCCCAGGTGGCCCTGGCCGATGTGAATGCGGCCGCCGTGGCGAAAGCGGCGGCAGATCTTGGCCCCGGCGCGCATGCGATTGTCTGTGATGTCACTTCGCAAGCCTCGATTGATGCGGGCTTTGCCGGGGCGATCGCCGCGATGGGCAAGGTCGATATCCTGATCAACAACGCAGCGCTGTTTTCAGCCGCCCCGTTCGCCGAGATCAAGCGTGAAGACCATGACCGCCTGTTCGCGGTCAACGTTTCCGGCACCATGTTCATGATGCAGGCCGCCGCGCGCCATATGATCGAGCGTGGCGAGGGCGGCAGGATCATCAATATGGCCAGCCAGGCCGGGCGGCGTGGCGAGGCGCTGGTTGCGACCTATTGCGCCACCAAGGCCGCCGTCATCAGCCTGACGCAAAGCGCCGGGCTGGGCCTGATCGCCCACGGCATCAACGTCAACGCTATCGCGCCCGGTGTGGTCGATGGCGACCATTGGGACGGGGTGGATGCCCTGTTCGCCAGGTATGAAAACCGCCCGCTGGGAGAGAAAAAGCGGGTCGTCGGTGCTGCCGTGCCGATCGGTCGGATGGCCAGCGCCACCGACCTGGTGGGAATGGCAATCTTTCTCGCGACACCCGAAGCCGATTACATCGTCGCCCAGTGCTTCGGCGTGGACGGCGGCAACTGGATGGCCTGAACATGAACAGCAACGCTTCTCGACTTGCCCTGCCGGCCTATGACCGCAGCAAGCTGACCGCCGGTATCGTGCATATCGGATTGGGCAACTTTCACCGGGCCCACATGGCCGTCTACCTCGATGACCTGTTTGCAAAGGGTCTGTCGCAAGACTGGGCCATTCTTGGCGCTGGCGTGCGCGCCGGCGATGCGCGGATGCGCGAAGCACTGATGGCGCAGGATTGCCTCTCGACGGTGATCGAGCTTGATCCGGCAGGTCGCTCGGCCCGCCGCGTCGGCGCGATGATCGGCTTTATCGAGGTGCAGGACGACAACCGCACCCTGATCGGCGCGATGGCCGCGCCGCAAACCCGCATTGTCAGCCTGACGGTCACCGAAGGCGGTTATTTCATCGACCCCTCGACAGGTGTGTTTGATCCGACAGCGCCCGGAATCGTGGCCGATGCCGCCGCCCCACACAAGACCGCCTTTGGCGCGATTGTGGCGGCGCTGAAATTGCGCCGTGCCGCCTCGGTTGCACCCTTTACCGTGATGTCGTGCGACAACCTGCCGGGTAATGGCGATGTGGCAAAGGCCGCCGTTGTCGGGCTGGCCCAGTTGTCTGACCCCGAGTTGGCCGGTTGGATCGCCGCGAATGTCGCTTTCCCGAATGGCATGGTTGACCGTATCACCCCCGCCACCGGCCCGCGCGAACGCGCCATGGCCGCGGCGTTCGGGCTTGACGATCCGGTGCCGGTGACCTGCGAGCCGTTCCGCCAGTGGGTGCTGGAAGACAATTTCCCGATGGGCCGCCCCGCACTGGAGGAAGTCGGCGTCACCTTTACCGATGACGTTCATGCCTATGAAGCGATGAAAATCCGTATCCTGAATGGCGGTCATGCGACGATCGCCTATCCCGGCGGGCTGATGGACATCGAATATGTACACGAGGCGATGGCCGATCCGCTGATCGCGGGCTTCCTGGACAAGGTCGAACGCGATGACATCATCCCCACCGTCGCCCCCGTGCCCGATACCGACCTTGACGGCTACTACGCCACAATCCGTGCGCGCTTTGCCAACCCAGAGATCGCCGATACCGAGCGGCGTCTGTGCTTCGACGGATCGAACCGACAACCAAAATTCATCGTACCGCCGTTGCGCGATGCCTTGGCACGCGGCGGCGAGGGCAACGGCCTTGCGCTGGTGTCAGCGCTGTGGTGCCGCTACTGCGCCGGGCGCAGCGATGGCGGCACTGTGATCGAAGCGAATGATCCAGGTTGGGACACGCTGCATGCGGCGGCGCTGGCGGCGCAGAGCCGGCCGCAGGCTTGGCTGGAACAGCGGTTGATCTATGGCGATCTGGCCGAAAATGCCGGGTTCGCGGCACGATTCGGCGCCCATCTGACCAGCCTGCAACAGCGCGGCACCCGCGCCACGCTGGCGCATTATATCGGTAGCTGACGCCCGCATCCCACAAGAATCAAAGCAACCGTGGCAGCCGTGAGCGCCCAGGCGGAGGTGTTCTACGAACGCGCCATCGGCATGCACTCTGGTTGACGGGCATGTCACTGACAGGCGGAAACGCGCAGAACATTGCGCCAGTCCGGCGGTGTACCAAGTGTGTCGCTGAATTTTCTGAACGGGACTGGCCCGTTCAGAAAAGTCTGCTTAGGTTGGTGGCGGTAGATGACCGGGGGTTCCATGCTGTTCGATGTCGCACATCTCGCGCCGGGGATCGCTTACAAGCTGATCACCTCCACCATCACGCCCCGGCCCATTGGCTGGGTGACCAGTCTGTCGCGGGATGGCGTTGTGAACGCCGCACCCTTCAGTTTTTTCAACGCAATGGGGGGGGCGCCTCCGGTGGTGGCCCTTGGTTTCATGCGCCCGCCCGACCGCCCGTTGAAAGACACGGCGCAGAACATCCTCGACACCGGAGAATTTGTGGTGAACCTGGTGTCCGAGGAATTGGCTGGCGTGATGAGCCAGACCTCGGCCAACTTGCCGCACGCGCAAAGTGAGGTGGCCTTCGCCGGGTTGGAGATTGCGGCCAGCACGCACGTGGCGCCCCCCCGTCTCGCCGCCAGCCCGGTGAGCTTTGAGTGCAAGACCCACACCGTGGTGGAAACTGGGCCGGGGCAGAGGGTGGTGATCGGACAGATCCATGCCGCGCATATCGCCGACCGTTTTGTGCTTGATGCCGGAAATGGCCATATAGACACCCCTGCGCTCGGGCTGATCGCGCGGATGCACGGCGCCGGTTGGTACGCGCGCGGCACCGACCTGTTTCAACTTGCCCGACCCGGGCCAATGCCGGAACAGATGCGGTGACCCGTGACATTCCGGTCCGGGCCGCTGTCTGGTTCTGGACGTCGAAGGGAGTACTGATTGCCGACCTAAACGACCGAAGGTGTTTGGACAATCGTGGCAACCTCTGTTGTCCCCTACGGGGTGCGTGACCGTTTCTCGCCGAGCCGCGTGGCGGACAATTGCGCGAAAAACGGCGACGACCGGGCTGACCCTTCCGGGAACGCAGGTGCGAGGCGGGAAAGTCGAAAGGTGCAGAAAGCCTTGCCGCGGTCCGGTACGTAGTGTCCTGCGCCAGGATTTCCGGAGCCGCCAGGGGGCGCTCACGCCCCCTCTTTGCCCAACGGCAAATTCATCCCGAGGGTGCGGGGGCTGGCCCCCGCGGCCTTACCCTTCGTCCAGAGGAAGTTCTGCCAGAAGCACAGCCCATTGCGCCCCGTGCATGTCACGATCCAGACGGTGGCCTTGTACCACCGGGCGCGGGAAAGAGAACTTGATCACGTTCAGATCGGCAATGTCGAAGCGTTTCATCCGTTGTGTGGGCTGCTGGTAAAGACCTGCGATAACCTCGGTTTTCAGGGCGGCAGTCAGGTGGTTGAAGGCTGATGCCGTGCCGCAGAAGATATCGATCGTAACCCAGAATGGCCCGGCATTTTTCGAGCGGACTTTCCGGGCGATGTCGGCAACTGTGGTCATGGGGTTACCTCGGTCACGTCCAGACGAAAGGCGGACATCGGGTCCGTCAGGGCCATCACATGGTTCAGGGCAAATTCGAACAACGTGCCGCGATCTGACTGCGCCGGCGAGTAGGGAAAGGCGAATGTCGGCAGTTCCTCATCCTCGGTCAACGGGTAGTGCAGCAGATGCGGGTTGGCGAGTTTGCCAATTTCGGCTGCGGTTTCAGAATCCTGTGCGGTAATTATCAGCAAAACGCCGATTTCGACAGGCGCGCCCTGGCGGTTTTCCATCGTACCCAAGGTGGCGTTCTGTCCCAACAGGCGGAAGTCCAGCGTATAGGTTTCGGGTGCGATCCCCATGCGTTTGCTGACAAGGGCCGCCAGGAAACCATGCAGTTTGTCGACCCAGGCCTGCGCGTTGGCGACGTAATGGGCGTCACGCAACAGGGCGATCAGCGTGGTTTGAAAGCCCGCCGCGCGCGCGCCCTCGAGTTTGACGGTATAGGGTTGCGGCACCCATCGCGAGCCTGTGACCCGGACACGGCGACCGTCCAGCGCTTCGTAGTGGCTGGCGGTGACATCAAGGTGACCGCCAGGTTCATAAAGCACGAAAGGGTCGGAGTTTTCATACAGCATATGGGCCGAGACCGAATGCGGGGTGCAGCGCGCGCCGACGGCCAGCGGCTCGACCGTGAAGCCGGTTTCGTCGAAGTCTACCAGTATGACGCCCGAGGTTGGGTTGGTCGAACACAGCGCTCCGCATTCGCCGATCTTCGCGCCATGCCAGGCGGCCCCCGGATGGTCGCCCCGCGCAAGCGGCAGGGCGGCGATGATGGCGGTATCCGTGGTGCGACCGGCGATGACAATATCGGCCCCGGTAGCCAGCGCAGCCTGGATCTGTTCGGCACCAGCAAGGGCCACGATATTGGTCATTTGCCCGATCGCTTCCGCGTCAATTTCCGGCGCGGGTATCAGTGGAGTGATGCGACCATCGGCCAACGCCCGGGTCACACGTGCGGTGGGCTGGCCGGAGTAGAGGCGGGCGATGCGCAGCGACTGGCCGAGTTCTGTGGCCAGTTCGCAGGTGATCCGGTACATCCAGTCAACGCAGCTATCCGCGCCGCAGGTGCCCGAGGTGCCGATGACCAGCGGCACCCCCGCCTCGGCCCGCGCCAGCATCAACTCGCGCCATTCCGATTTGGTGACAGACCGCGCATATTTCGAGGTGCCGGTGCCAAGCGAGAATGGCCCGCTGTCGGTGGACCCGCCGTCGATGGCGATCAGGTCGGGTCTGGCGGCGACACCGCGGGCGAGGGCGTCGCGGTCAAAGCCGAGACACAGCACGCCCGAGGGGATCAGGATACGGGTTGGCATCAATCGTCATCCATTGTTGGCAACGGGGGTTTTTTCAGGAAACGGCGCAGGAAGACCGGAGCGGCAAAGCCGAGGAAGGCTGCGACCCAGAAGCCGATGGCGATGGGCGATGAAAACAGATAGGTCCAATCGCCGTCGGACAGCACCATGGCGCGGCGCAGGTTGTCTTCCATCGCGTTGCCCAGCAGGATGCCGAGGATGATCGGAACGGTCGGAATGTCGAGCTTGCGGCAGACATAGCCCAGTACCCCGAAAGCCACCATCAGCAGCATGTCATAACTGGAACCCGTCAACGAATAGATGCCGACAAAGGCAACCATTGTGACACCTGGCAGCAATATCCACGACGGAACCGACAGGATGCGCACAAAGACTTTCACCATCGGCACGTTCAGGATCAGCAGCATGATGTTGGCGATCAACAACGAGGCGATCAGCGACCATACCACCTCGGGCCGTTCGGTGAACAGCAAGGGGCCGGGGGTGATGTTCAGTGTCAGCAGCAGCGCCAGCAGCACGGCGGTAGTGCCCGAACCCGGGACTCCCAACGTCAGCATCGGGATCAGTGCACCACCGGCGGCGGCGTTGTTTCCGGCCTCGGGGGCCGCGACCCCCCTGACGTTGCCCTTGCCAAAGGTGTCTTTGTCCTTGGCAACGGATTTTTCGACCATATAGGCGAGGAACGAGCCGAGCGAGGCCCCCGCACCCGGCAAGATACCGGCAACAAAGCCGATGCCGCTGCCGCGCAGCATCGCGCCGCGGCTATGATTCAGCGATTTCCACGGAATGATGATCTTGCCCAGCTTGATACCGATGGCGCTGTCCTTGCCGTGGGATTCGATGAAGTTGAAGACCTCGGACACCGCGAACAGGCCGACGATGGCGACGAGAAAATCAATCCCGTCCATCAGGTGCAACTCGCCGAAGGTAAAGCGCGGCATGCCGGTGGTCTTGTCCAACCCGATCATTGCGATGCCAAGGCCGATACTGGCCGCCATCGCCGATTTGGCCTGGTTGTTGGAGCCGACACCGCCGAGCGTGCAGAAGGCCAGCAGGTACAGCGCGAAATACTCGGCCGGGCCAAACTGAAAGGCGACACGCGACAGCATGGGGGCCAGCAGCATCAACCCGATGGTGGCGAGGAAGGCGCCGACGAAGGACGCAACACCCGAGACCACAAGGGCCTCGCCCGCGCGGCCCTGCTTGGCCATCGGGTAGCCATCCAGCGTGGTCATCATCGCAGGCTCGTCGCCCGGTATGTTCAGCAGGATGGACGAGATCCGCCCGCCATACATCGCGCCGTAATAGACCGACGTCAGCAGGACCAATGCGGAAATCGCATCGAACCCCATCGAGAATGAAATCGGGATCAGCAGCGCCACGCCGTTCGACGGGCCAAGCCCCGGCAGCGCACCGATGATGGTGCCGACAAAACAGCCGATCAAGGCCAGCATCAGCGTATAAGGCGAAAGCGCGATGGAAAACCCAAGCGCGAGGTTGTTGACGATGTCCATGTCGTATCCTTAGCCTAAAAGGCCCTTGGGCAGGCCCTGAAGGCCAAGTCCGAGACCGAATTTGAAGAGAACGAACAGGCCAATCCCGAGGCCAAGACCGGTTGCAACGGCATGGGCCGGGCGGGGTCTGATCTGATAGCTGAGGATGCCCGAGACGATGACAGTGGGGATGATGAAGCCCATCGTCTTGATCGTCATGGCGTAGCCGATCAGCACGGCAAGGGCGGTGCCCAGTTTCAGCAGCATCGGGCCGAGGGGCCATTCGACATCAGGGTCGGGCCGCAGAACCATGGAGACAGCGCACATGATGGTGACAGCGGCGATCAAATAGGGAAAGACGCGCGGGCCAACCGGGTCTGACATGAAGCTGGACCGGATCGTCGTGGCGCTGAGGATATACCCCAGCGCCAGAACAATCATGACCAGACCAAAAATCCGGTCACCACGCATTACTGGATAACCCCGATTTCCTTCGAAAGCTCGACAGTCGAGGCGACAACGCCGTCAACCCAGCCCTGGAAATCGCCACCGACCTTGGTGAAGGGGGCAAGCCCGTTGTCGGCCATGGCTTTCTGCCACTGGTCGGATGCCGCGACCTTGGCGAGGCGGTCAGCCCAGGTGTTGAACTGCTCGTCCGAGATGTTTTTCGGAACATAAAGCCCGCGCCAGTTGACCGCGACCACGTCAAAGCCCTGCTCGCGTGCGGTCGGGATGTCTTCAAAGCCGGGCACGCGCTCTTCGGTCAGCACGGCCAGAACCCGCACGTCACCGGACTTCACGAAACCGACGATTTCCGACATGTCGCCGGTCATCGCCTGGGTGAAGCCGCCGATGGTCTGGGTGATGGCATCCGCACCACCGTCAACACCGATGTACTTGATCTTGGTGATGTCGGTGAAGCCCGCAGCCTTCATGATCTGAAGCGGCTTCATGTGGTCAAAACCGCCCACGGCCGAACCACCGGCAAAGGCAACCGAGCCCGGATCAGCCTTGATTGCTGCAACCATATCGCCGAGGTTCTTGAACGGGCTGTCCTTGGCGACAACGATCACGCCGGGGTCAGCGCCGATGGCACCCACAAAGCGCACCATGTCAGCCGTCATTCCGGCATAGGCGTTCTGGGCAAGGCGCGTGGTGGTGGCGGACGAGGCGGCAACGATCAGATCGGCGTCATTTGTGCGCTCGGTCGCGACATTGGCAAATGCCACGCCACCGCCGGCACCGGCCATGTTGGTCACCTGCATCGGGGTGTCGATCGCCTTGATCTCATACAGGATGTTGGCGATCTGACGGCAAGTGAAATCCCATCCGCCGCCGGGGTTTGCCGGGGCAATGCACTCGTAGGCGAAGGCGTTGCTTCCCGAGAGCAGGGCGATGGCGGCGCTGGTGCCGAGCGTCTTCAAAAGATTCATTTTCATAGGTGTCCTCCCAGACAATTGTCGTCAGCAGGGCGGCGTCGTCGCACTGCCCTTGCAACAGGGAAGATTCACCCCCAAGCTGACACGAACCTGTCACCGGACGGGCCTGATACGCAATTATAGGGGGCTTTGTGCGATTTCTCCTGGTCGAAGACAGCCCGGAACTGGCGCGCTCGGTCCGCGATCTTTTGTCGCTGGACGGGCATGGTGTCGATTGGGCGGCAAGCCTGGCCGAGGCGCAGGATTGTCTGAATGCCGCACGGTACGACCTTATCTTGCTTGATATAATGCTGCCCGACGGCGATGGCCGCCGCTTTCTTCAGGGCCAGCGCCGCGCCGGGCATGACACGCCGGTGATCGTGATGACCGCTCGGGCGGCGGTGTCTGACCGGGTGGATGTACTCGACAGTGGCGCCGATGACTATATCACCAAACCCTTTGATTTTGCAGAGTTGGAGGCACGGGTGCGGGCCGTGCTGCGCCGCAGGGGCGGCGCTTCGCAGACCGTGCGGAGCTTTGCCGACCTGTCCTTCAATCCGCTGACCGCGACCGTGACGATCCAGGGCGAATCGCGCGACCTGCGCAACCGCGAGCTGCGATTGTTCGAAATCATGCTGGCGGCCCCTGACCGGATATTCAGCAAGGACCAATTGTGTGACCGGCTGTTTTCCTACGCCGAAAGCGTCAGCGACAATGCGATCGAGGTCTATGTCGGGCGGTTGCGCAAAAAGCTGGCCGGTTCTGCCGCGCGGATCGAAACCGTCCGCGGCCTCGGCTACAAGCTGACGGCCGAGCGGTCCGGGGGATGACGCCCGCAACCCGGACCAGCGCGCGAACGAGTATTCGGACGGGGCTCCGGACGGGGCTGCATGGCGGCTCGCTCCGGGCGCGGCTGGTGTTGCAACTGCTGGTCGTGGCGGCGGTGCTGGCAGTGCTGTTGTTCCTGACGGTGCGCTATACCGCCAACCGCGCCGCCGAGGCGACGCAGGACGCCATTCTGGGCGCTGCCACCACCTCGGTTGCCGAACAGTTGCGCGCCACCGAAGAAGGGGTGGAGATTGACCTCGCTTACGCCACTTTTTCGATGCTGGGCGCGATCGGGCAGGACCGGCTGTTCTACCGCATCGATATCGGCGGCGAAACCGTGACAGGCTATGAGGATCTGCCGACGCCCGCGGCACGCCCACGCTCGCTTGCAGCGGAATTCTACACCGCGACCTATCTTGATACGCAACTTCGCATCGCTGCGGTCTCGCGGGCGGTGGTGGTGGGCAAGGTTCAGACGCCGGTGCTGGTGCTGATCGGGCAGACGCGCCAGGGCCAGGCGGAAATTGCCGGTGCGCTGGCCAACCGCGCGGCGTTGCTGGGGCTGGGGTTCTTTGTGCTGGCGGTACCTCTCAGCCTGCTGTCCGCCGGGTCGATCTTCAACCCGATCAACCGCCTGGCCGAGGCGGTGGGACGGCGCGGCCCCCGCGATCTGCGCGCCGTGCGCCACCCGGCCCCAAGGGAGTTGGCGCCTTTGGTGGCCGCCCTGAACGGTTTTGTCGCCCGCCTGCGTGGCGCGCTGTCGCAGACCGAAACCTTCATCGCCGAGGCCGCACATCACATCCGCACCCCGCTTTCCACCGTGCGGACCGAGGCCGAGATAGCGCTGCGCCAGTCGGATGACGAGGCGACCCGGGCAAGGCTGCGGTCGATGATCCGGGGGGTCGAGGAAAGCGCGCGCTCTGCCAGTCAGTTGCTGGATCACGCGATGGTGCTCTATCGTTCGGATCAACTGGAAATGGTCGAGGTCGACCTCGGCCAGGTTGCCCGCAGCGTCGCCCGTGCCTTTGGGCCGACAGCCGAACTGAAAGAGGTCACGCTGACAGTTGCGGGTGACGAACCGGCGTTGCCGACGCGCGGCGACCCGTTGCTGATCGAGTCGGCGCTGCGCAATCTGGTGGACAATGCCATCAAATATTCGCCCGCGGAAACCGAGGTCCGTATTGTGCTGTCGCAGGGCGCGGGCCGGGTGAATGTGATGGTCTGCGATC
>TARA_R110002096_G_scaffold69566_3_pt1 | contig 10545 bp, 17 predicted proteins | sample TARA_R110002096 | Tara Oceans TARA_R110002096 (sample SAMEA4397295) | marine metagenome | biome: Polar Biome; feature: [DCM] deep chlorophyll maximum layer (ENVO:01000326); material: water (ENVO:00002006), including particulate matter (ENVO:01000060) such as... | depth 35 m
GCGCTGATTGAGTCATGCCTTGAGTTCCGACGTGGGGTGAAAGACAACCTCCGTGCGGCGCGCATAGTCACCTACCAGTGCGACTGGTAAGCAACTACTCACTTGGAGAAAGACATGGAACTGAACATCACAATCTGGAAGATGCGTATGTGCGACGACTGCGACTCCTACCACCCTGAGCCCTGCCTGGAGTGCGACGACAGCGGAATCCTTGATGAGGAGGCCGAGGTCGATGTGGTCGCCTCGTGGCAAGAGGAAGACCGGTCGGTCGGCCTTAGCGGAGACCTCGACATCGTCAGTGCCCAGTGGGCCAGAGACGGGGCCGATGCCAGCCTGAGCGTGCCTGACCGCAGGACCGTGGCCGAGCGTGCAAGAGAGCTCCTGGAGGGTGACGCATGAGTCCCGACTGTAGCAGGATCTTCGAGATGCTCAAGGACTACAAGCGCCTCGTCGAAGAGCGAACCCGGTCGCACATGCTCATGTCGAGCGGTGGCAAGCGGGTGGACTGGACCGAGATGAACGAGATCGAGAGCAAGGAGCGCAAGCGCCTGGAGGTCCTCAAGGGTGCCATCCTGGCTGCTGTCATGGCTGCTGGTGTTCGCGGGTGAATCTTTGCAGCCCGTGGCCCGACCTATCCATAGCCAGTCCTTAAGGCAGGTCGGACCAGAGGCTGCTCACCGGACAATCTCACGCTTGTTCCTTGCACACTGGTGACTACTTAGTTACCAGAGAAAGCACACACACACACAACGAGAGGCTCACCATGAACACAGCTCTACTACATGATCTTGGCTGGACGACCAGCATCGACCAGCAGGCATGGCTCGCGGACGTAAGCGCTGCTGCCGAGCGGAACCATCCAGGTGGCCTTGTCCACATACGCAACCACGTCTCTAAGGTAGACGGCAAGGGCTTTGGGGGCCGGGTCCAACACCTGACGCTCAACCATCGCTTCGACTACACCGAGACGGTGCTGCGCTCGATGCGCCTGTGCCCAACCGTGGCCGACATTGTCGCTAAATGCTTCGCCTGCAATGGTGACGCTACCCTCGCTCAACTCGCATGGGACCAGCAGATGGCCTCGTGGGAGCGGACCATCAAGGCAGGGCCAATGGATTCAGGCTTCGTCAGCATAGCCCCCGGCATCCAGGTCCGTGAGGACGCGCCAGGCACGGTGTACTTGTCGGGGCTCTGGGTCTGCCGGACCCTGGTGGATGCTGGCAAACCAAAGCCGCCGGCTAAATCCAGACCACTCACGCTGGTCAAAGCGTGGCTAAGAGACCAATCACCCGTAGGGCGGGTGCGCAAGCCTCGCCTGTCCGCAGGTTCCTTCGAGTACATAGCCGTTGCAGGCTGCAAACTACAAGCCCCAAGGGGGACATGATGACAATGATAGAAGCAATCCGTCGAATGGACGGGGACATTAACCGATGGCTGAGGAGCCTGAGCGATGAGAGCAAGACCAGGCTCTCGTCAAACGACAGGAACGCCCTTCGCGACATTACTGAGGCGGCCATCAGGATGGCGCTTGAGTCCGACCTGGAGGCCGAGCAGGTCGAGCCTGAGCCTAACGTGCGGCCTGTCCCCGTCCGAAAGCCGGCGGAGGTGGTGCAATGAGCAATCCAAACGACAACGTCCCTGAGCACATCGGTGCCCTGTACGACGCGGCCATGGCTGGTGATTCCAGCAAGGTTGCTGAACTATTCGATTCTGCCTCGTCTGATGAGCAGGACGATATGTTCAGCGAGATGGTGGCAATGCGCATCACGGTTCCGACCTGTGGTGCGATTGTCCACTGGATAGCTGAGGGCGATCCGAGCCTCTATGAGGTGGATATGGCCAAGGTCATTCGCGGGGTGATCAACACGGTGATCGGCCAACTGAGTTCAGCCGTAGAGGACGACTCGGACGACTTTATTGAGAACCTATCTAACAAGGTCTTCCAACTAAAAGAAGAAGCCCTATCACAACAAGGGGATGAAACATGAGCTTGAACGCAAACATAGAGCGGGTGTCGTGGGAGCCAGGAACGGGGACACGGTATGACCTGCTGTTGGCCAGCTATAAGCGAGAGGATAGCGTCTGGCTGGCTCTGACATGGCTATTCAAAGGCGGGTCCGGCGGCGTCACGATGACCTGGGACATAAAGTCAACACTGCACTGGGGCTACATGGCTGAGAAGATGGATGTGAACCGTGCGGATGCTGCCGGGATGCTCGCCTTCGTGCGCGCCAAGGGCTTCTTGGTCCAGATGCCACCTGACTTCAACAAATATGGACGGTGGGCCCCAAAGCTCACGGCGGTCCAAGCCTAAGACCATGCAGGCAAACATAGACAAGTATCGCTGCCGGTCATGTGGGAGCCATCGACTGATGGTTCTCGCCTGGACAGACGGCAACACCAACGAGATTCTACTCGATGAGGACGTAGACTACCCAGATGTAGACCTTGTCCTTTGTCGGGAATGCGATTCAGGTGACAGATACTTTTTAATCCCAGACCAGCCGTTCACCGGCCCAACCAAACCACAGCCCAACCTTGATGTTGGTTCGCCCACGGAGAGTGAAGAATGAGTAAGTTCCTACAAGGCTACACACCTTTGAGCAATAAAGAGGCTTCCAAGCCCCAAAATCAGCCATACCGTGGCCAGACTAAAGAGAGGGAGCCAGGCAAGCGACGGGGCCGATACCGGCAAGCAGAAGACCGACCAGACACGACGGAGGCGCTAAGAGCACTGCTTTTAAGGATCGGAAACGGAGAGGTCAAGCTTCGATCAAGCGCACGCATGTTGGGAACGGGGCACTCAGCACTCAGTGGATACATAAACAAGAAGAGGTCTCCTCCGACGCTCGACACCATGGCGTCATTTATTGAGTGCGCCAAGGAAGAAGCTGGGGTCAGCATGACAATCTCATTCGGTCCAGACAGGAGGGTCGAGTGGACCTTCATGTAGGAGACTGGATCTCCCAAGCCAGGGAGGTCTCGATAGAACAAGCAGGATCGCTGCTCGGCATAAAGCCGGGTCGCTCTGGCTCGATGGGACCATGCATAAGCTGCGGCGCTGAGAAGAGGGGCGGTCACGATAACCGGGGCCCAATCGGGGTCAACGCCAGCAAGACTGGATGGAAGTGTCACTCGTGCGGAGCGACGGGAGATGTGGTGGACATGGTGGCCTATGCTACTGCTGGAAGTCGCCTGGCTGAGTGCTCGAAGGATCAACAGCGTGCAGTCGTTCAGTGGTTCAAGGCCGGCGGTCATGTAAAGGATGGAGGCATGCCCACACGCACGAAGACCAAGAAGACGGAGCCAGAGAAGAAGCGCCCGCCCCAGGCTGAGGTGCAGAAGTTCTGGCTATCGACGAAGAAGGTCACGGGCTGTAGTGCGGTGTCATCCTTCCTGGCTGACCGGAAGTTCTCCCCTGATGATGTGGCGGCCCTCGGGTTCATCCGGGCAACGGCTGCTTACCCAGACTGCGGGTGCCCTGACTGGTGGCCCAAGGTCTGGACTAAGACCTATCGCCTCATCACTCCGGCCTACGATGTTGGTGGCAACTTCGTCAGCCTCCATGCTCGTGCGGTAAAGACGACTGATACCGGCAAAACGCGCTGGCCAAGAAGCTACGAGGCTGGTGGATTATTCATGGCAAACAAGTTGGGAGTTATGTTGCTAAAACGTCAGCCCATAGGTGAGGTCCGGGGGGTACTCATCTGTGAAGGAATGACCGACTTGCTCCGAGCTTCTACTTGTGCATTAGAATCAGACCTCGCGCTTGCGGTCATTGCCGGCGCATCTGGTTCCTTCCAGCACCTCTCCAAAGTTAAGTTCCCTGAGGGACTCCCCATCTACACCGCGACGGACACAGACGAGACTGGAGCGAGATACCTCGCCCTAATCAGGAAGTCTCTGAAGTCCCACCAAGTCCGTCCGCTCAACCTCTCGGCAACATAGTGCAAGACCTCGACGACGTTCTAAGCATGGATGGAGGCCCAACCCTTGGGCAGCTTCTCAATGCAGCAGACAAGGCAACAGATGATGACTCGACCAACACCCAAGACATGCCGGAGATTTCGATACTCTCGCTGCTCGACTTCAACCGAGACAAGAAGGGAAACCTGACGACGCCCAAGTCAACCAGGAGGAACGTCTACACCGTCCTGAACAAGGACTCACGGTGGAAGGATCTCATCTGGGAAGACCTCTTCAAAGGCACGTTGATGTTCGGAGAAGAGGACTACAAGGATACGAACGACACGCGCATCTGCATTTGGTTGGACGAGGTCTACGACCTACAAGTCGGCACAACCCATGTCTCTGAGGTGACACGCCTCCTGGGCGAAGAGAACGGGAAGAACCCGCTGCTTGAGTATCTGGATGGAGTCTCGTGGGACTCAAGCGACCGCATCGAGCGGTGGCTCATCGACGGGACGGGGGCTGAGGACACTCCGCTCATTCGCGACATGGGCAGACGTTGGCTCATTCAGGCTGTGGCTCGGGCCTACAAGCCAGGCTGCAAGGCCGACTGCGTACTTGTGCTCATCGGAAAGCAAGGAGCAAAGAAGAGCACGACGTTTGCTGAACTGGCGGGCAGAGACTTCTTCGCTGATACTCCGATGGAGTTCGGCTCAGCCAATGCCTACAGTCAGATTCGACGTGCATGGATCTATGAGGTGGCTGAGCTTGACTCGGTTCGCCGCTCGGCCAACTCTGCGACGAAGGCATTTTTGGCGGCCCAGGAAGACACGTTTAGGCCGCCGTATGGCAGGCACTCAATCACAGTGAAAAGACACTGCGTCTTCTGTGGCACGACTAATAATAAAAGCTTCCTCAACGACTACACGGGCTCCAGGCGCTTCTGGCCTGTGGAGGTGGGGGATATCAACCTTGACTGGATTAAAGAGAACAGGGACCAAATATGGGCAGAAGCCGTCCATGCCTACAAGGCAGGGTCCAGGTGGTGGCTTGAGGATGAGTCGGCGACAGAACTTGAAGAGAACAGCCAACGATTCCAGTATCGAGACCCATGGGAGGATCACCTCAGAGAGTGGTTGTGCCGGAACCAAAGCGAGTTCACGATGAAGGAAGTCCTCGGTGGAGCACTTAGACTTGACCCAAACCAGATGAACCGTGGAGCCGAGATGCGCTGCTCAGAGATTCTGGAGACATTCGGCTACGAGAGGCGCAGGAAGAGGCTGCAAGGAAAGCGCGCCGTCGTTTGGGCAAAGGAAGGGGCCGAGGTCATCCAGTTCGATGAAGCATCGCAAGAGACCGTCCCCTGGTAGTTGACTGTACCGTCACTGGTGGCACACACACGAGGTTCATATGAGTTGGCTGTTCCGACCGACAAACGTCGAGATAGAGACTAATGATGGCAAATGGCCGCTCGCGGCACTCGGAGGGGCGGTCTTCTTCCCTCCTGACTCTCCAGTCATAGATACGCTCAACGAGCACTACAGGCTGCCCAGCCCAGAGTACAAGATGGCGATGGCCATGCGCCAGAAGGGCAAGTACGTCCAGATTCCTGAGCCCTGGGTCTACGCATGTCGGACCCTGCCCTTCACGCACAAGTGGGGCGGAGGGCTCGCTGTGCCAAGGAGCGCGAACGTCGGCACGGTTGCCAAAGTAGATAAGCTCACTTGCCCTGAGGCTGAGGGGGTCAGCCTCGTGCCTGAGATTCAGCTTCGCTCCTACCAGAAGATTGCAGTGAGGAACCTGTTGAGCCGAACCCAGGGTATCGTCATTGCCCCGTGCGGAGCAGGGAAGACCACCATCGGGATGGGAGCCATCGAGGCTCTACCCACCAAGGCCTTAGTGCTCGTCCACACCAACGACCTCGCTGAGCAGTGGGTCGCAAGATGCAGGCAGCAGCTCGGAGTCGAGGCAACCCTTGTGGGAGGCGGGTCCAACGACTCCTCTGGCCGCGTCGTAGTCGCCCTCTTCCAGACACTGGTGAAGTGGGACTGGCTTGAGAGATACGAGTGGGGCAAGCAGTTCGGCTTGGTGGTCGCAGATGAGTGCCATCACACACCCGCCGACACCTTCTCCGATGTGATGATGACGATGCCAGCCAAGTACAGGCTCGGGCTGACGGCAACGCCTCAGCGGGCTGACGGCCTCACTGAGATACTTTACTGGCACTTTGGGACCAAGCTACACGAGATCACTACGAAGACTCTTATGGACACAGGGGTCGTGATGAGCCCTAAGGTTGTCGTCATGCCCACGAAGTGGGTGCCTCCAAGGGGTGATGAGTGGGTCAAGATGATCAACAAGATGGTCTCGGACTCTGAGCGCAACCAGTTCATCGAAGACGTGGCCAAGAGACTTGTAGGTACGGGCAGGCAGGTGCTCCTACTCTCTGACCGGGTGGCCCACTGTGAGGAGATGGCTGAGCGGTTCCGCGCCAACGGGCTCAGTTCAGAGGCGCTGGTGGGTCGCCTCAGCAAGAAAAAGAGGAAGAGCCTTCTTGAGAGAGCTGACGCTGGAGAGATTCAGATTGTCACTGCGACGACGTTGGCTGATGAGGGTCTCGACCTTCCGGGCCTGGGGGCCGTCATCTTGGGTGTACCCAGCAAGAACATGCCCAAGATTCAACAGCGCATAGGCAGAGTCATGAGGACCAGGGAGGGGAAGCAGACCCCGGTTGTCATCGACCTGATGGATGATGCTGGGGCAATGAGGGGCATGTTGAAGAAGAGGTGCAGACTCTACCGCGACCTCGGCTGCCAGTTTTCGGATATTGATGAGATCTAAAGGAGCGGCAGTGTCTAAGACCATATACATCGGAGATATCGCGAAGATACTCGTTGATCACGACCGAGCGAACATCGACCAGGTCATGGCCTATTGGTTCGTGAACAAAGTCTTTCAAGAGATTGAGGAGGCTCTGTGTCGTGGGGAGAGGATTGTTATCTCTGACTTTGGTACAATGCACTCGAAGGCCGTCAAGGGCAAGTCGGGCAAACGAGTTTATCTTAGAGGGGGTAAGGCTATGAAGGCGGCCCTGAACCAGGAGGAGACATGAGCAGTTCGATCAGCACGCTGTTGCCAGAAGGCTGGAGCATTGAATGTGAGGATGCGGGTTGGTCCATCTACGACGATGACGACCACGCGGTAGTTGAGGGCCTTGACCGGTGTGGCCTGCAGTTCCAGCTGGAGCAACTCGCAGAACTACAAACAGAGTGGGCCATCGCCACAATGTGTGAGTCGTACAAGCGGCAGGATGCAGTCTGCTGACTACTTCTTCTTCTTTGCAGCCTTTGCTTTCTTCTTCTTGGCTGGTGCCTTCTTCTTGGCGATTCCGACGCTGATCTTGTCGTCCTTTGTGCCGAGTAGACCATCCTTGCCGGTGTCAACGACGACCTCCATGATGCCAACCTTAGCTGTCACCTTGCTCGGTGCCTTTTTGAGGCTCTCAATCTTGGCCTCCAGGCAACGTACATGCTCAAGCACAGCAGGCATAGACTTGTATGCGTACACCGGGCTCTTGTAGTCCCTGTAGTTCTTTGCAATGAACTGGATTTCTTTCTTAGTCAACATCTCGACCTCTCTGTGGTTGTTGTATTCGCCCAGGCTGATATGCTCTGGAAATGGTAGCAAAAGGAAAGTTGTTCGCATTCAATGGGAAACCACTCCAGTACGAGAGTTTACCAGATGGGACCACACTACATGAAGGGATGGATGTTGAGTGTAATGGTGAGGCCTTCACCGTAGATACAAGGCCATGCCCAGAGTGTCTCCGTACAACATATGGAATGCTGGTGCGAGGTGACGGTACTGCCGTCTGCCTAATATGTGGAGAGGTTGGACTCATGATTGACGTGAGAGGCCGGGCCATTCGCGCACGCTCACGCTCCCACCAGTGACCGACTCGATAGAGACTGCCAACCTTAGGGATGGAACCTTTCGCCCATACTCAAGGTCTCGCAAGTAAGCGATAGACATGTGACTGCCGGTCTCTTTGAGTTTTGCATTCAGCCAGTCAACAAACTGAGCCCGAGTGTTTATCCCAGGCAACCCAGCACGATAATCTTGTATCCTCACAGCCACACCTCTCAACAATGAAAATAGCGGCAGAGACATTACTTGTCCACTTTGAGGTGTGGCTTATTGACACACCCGCGTCGGGTGGATACCTTTTCAGGCACCACACACCTTGGAGAGTTGATGCCTGAAATGACAAGAGAGCAATGGCTTGAAGAGCGCACGAAGGGGCTGGGTGCCACAGATTGCGCCAACATCATCGTAAACTCTGCGGAGCCACACGACCGGGTCGGATGCTGGAAGGGAAGCCTGTTCTCTATGTGGAGCACCAAGATGAAGCTGTCTCCTCCAGGGGGCACAGGATCGAGCGCAGCCACACGCGGCCAGATAATGGAGGAGTACGTCTGCAAGATGTACGCTGAGCACCTGGGGGGAAATGTCCCGATGGTTGAGCACGGACTCACCTGGCACCCCGAGCGAAAGCACATCTTCGGGACACCTGACCGACTTGTCGAGATGGATGGGGTTAGGTTTGGTATGGACGCCAAGACCAGGCGCAGCTCAAAGGGCTGGGGCGAGGATGGAACCGATAAGGTGCCGCTCGACACAGAGATTCAGTGCCGCATCTACATGGACATCTTTAAGACTCCATACTGGGATGTGGCGACACTGTTCAACATCGACGACTTCAGAGTCTACAGGCTCCACAACGACCAAGAGCTAATCAACTCAATCCTCGATGTCTGTGAAGACTGGTACAAAGATCACGTTACCGGCGAGATGCCTCCGGTTATGGACGGTACAGCGAGGGCCAAGGAGGTCATCTCCCACATGCACCCGCGTGTGACCTCCGAGGCTCTTCGCTCTGCCACTGCTGATGAAATGGACCTATACGAAGCCCTCGTTAAAATCAAAACGAAGCACAAGGCCCTATCATCCCAGAAGAATGAGCTAGAAAACAAGCTCAGGCAGGCTATCGGTGATGACGTAGGAATCGAGGGTGTAGCAACCTGGAAGGGCTCAAAGGACAGAGAGAACTTTGACAAGAAGGCCTTCCGAGAAGCAGAGCCAGACCTCTACAAGAAGTACATCACCACATCGACTGGACCACGCACACTACGAATCATCGGAGAGAAGAAATGACGACGGCAATGACCCACGGAAGCAACCTCAAGACGCTTCAGGGATACCTGGAGAAGAAGAAGGACGTGCTCGTCCGCATCGCGCCCAAGGGCTCAGATGTAGACCGCATCATGCGTATCGCCCTATTCGAGGCAGCCAAGAACGAGAAGCTTGCAAACTGCTCGCCCGTCTCAGTCTACTTAGCCTTGGCCAAGGCCTGCGAGCTGGACCTCGTGGCTGGAGGAGTGCTGCATCGGTGCGCCCTCGTGCCAAGGTGGAACAAGGGAAAGAAGACCTTTGAGGCCGACCTGATGATCGAGTACACGGGGCTCATGGACTTGGTCCGGCGCTCAGGTGAGGTCAAGAACTTTACGGCTCGATGTGTCCGCGAAAACGAAAACTTCAAGCACAGCTTTAGCCTCAACGGCGGCGAGGAGCTGGTTCACGAGCCCTGCTACGACGGGAAGCCTGGAGACCTCAAGATGGCCTACGCCGTCTGCGAGTTCAAGGATGGCTCCAAGCAGGTGGAAGTCATGCGGAAGGACCAAGTAGACGCAGTCAAGCGATGCTCTCGGTACTCAGGGCAGGGCCCGTGGGTCGAGCACACAGAAGAGATGTGGCGTAAGACCGTCATCCGACGCATATGCAAGTATCTGCCCCTCACACCGAGGGCTCAGGCGGTCTTAGACCACGACATAAAAGTCGAATACGGGGGTGCCGTGGACCCCTTCATGAGCCAACAGTTGGAGGAGGAGTTGGAAGAGACAATCGCAGACGCTCCTGTAGAGCAGAAAGTGATTGACGTTTCCCCTAATGATGATGAGTTTGACCCCATCGGAGCGTTTGAGGATGAAGATTCTGGTGCGGTTGATAGCCGCGCCCACGCTGCGGTAAAGAACGCAAAAAACAAGGAGTAGTTCAATGTCCCTTATAGATAAAGCAATCAACCAGAGAGGTTCCCTACTTGTCCCCAGAGAGGTAGACGAAGACCGTACTCGCAAACTGATGCAAGCCACCGAGCTTATAGATATTGCCAACGATGTCATCGAGCGCAACCAAGTAGACGACAAGAAGCGTAAGTCATGGTCAAAGCACCGGACTCGCATCTATGACACCTACTGGAGCCTGGGCTCACTGCTGGGGAAGCTCAACGCCATGAACTTTGCTGGCATCGTCGCTGGCTCACTCGAATACTTCGAGAAGAGCTGCAACCATGTCCAGCCGAATGGCGAGTGGCACATCAAGGAGTTCGAGGTCGCTATCCGTAATGTCGGCGGCGAAGAACGCCTTGTCATGGCCGTCAACTTCGTCGATGCAAACAACGAGATTGACCTGCAGTACAGCAATGGTCAGCCCGCTGTGAACGTCAACATCACCGCGCCTGCAATGTCTGACGAGATGCTCTCAGCTCTGCAAAATCGTGGCGGTGGAGACGACGAACTA
>TARA_R110002096_G_scaffold73139_1_pt1 | contig 10545 bp, 1 predicted proteins | sample TARA_R110002096 | Tara Oceans TARA_R110002096 (sample SAMEA4397295) | marine metagenome | biome: Polar Biome; feature: [DCM] deep chlorophyll maximum layer (ENVO:01000326); material: water (ENVO:00002006), including particulate matter (ENVO:01000060) such as... | depth 35 m
GATGTGCTAAAAAACGCACAAGCGAGACGCTTGCGCCAGAGTGCGGCAGACAGGCTCCAGCTTCTAGTACAAGTTACAAACTTTCTAAGCATTTAGGGTTTTTAGTCACCGCTGTCGCTAAAGACTTAAAACAATTTTGGAAAAAGTTAAAAGTTCGCTGTTGATTAAATAAAGGTATGATTTTTTTTATCTTCAATCCACGGAAGGTCTTATGTTGAAATTGGAAAAAAAGTATTTCTGTCTGTAAATGGAGTTCGCTATCACATCCGTAGCATCTACAAAAAACTCGAAGCCAGGAACAGAACCGAAGCTGTAGCAAAGGGGATAGGCTATAATTTGATTGATCCCTGAGAAATACCACATGATTGGGTAGTGTAATTATTAAAGCTGTTTTATAGAATGGGTTGAAATTATTAATTCAATTCTTGTGCCATGAAATTTTTAAAAGCTACTTTTCTACTCTTTTTTCTGGGGATGACAATAACTGAGCTTAAAGCTCAGACCAATGTCTCAGGAAACATTTCAACAAACACAACCTGGAATACCGCAGGAAGCCCGTATGTAATTACGGGTAGTACTACTATTACGGCAGGCGACACTCTAACTATAGAAAACGGTGTGGAAGTGAGGTTTGCTAATGGCACACAATTAACCGTTTCTGGTGCTCTTATTGCGAATGGTGTCTCCTTTACAGCAAATACAGGAACTGCAAAATCCACATGGAATAGAATTTATACGAATAATGTGAATAGTTTTGTACATCTAAGTAATTCTACTATTCAATTCGGTACCCAAGCAATAGATCATGATTTTGGAGAAGTGAGACTGGATACTGTTACCATAAGTGATTCGCAATATGGAATAGTTGTTAGTGAAAAGACTAAAGCTACAATTAATGGTTCTATAATTACTGGCACCGAATACCCAATTTACTATTCTTCTGAGGGAGCTGTTACTTATGAAGGGACTAATGATTTTTCTGGAAATGATACTGATGTAGTTTACGTAGCAATTCCAACAAATATTGATGTAACCCTTAGATTAGAAAATCCGGGTATTCCATATCTATTCAGTGGTTCTAAATATGTATCTGCAGGAGACACTCTAACTGTTGCAAAAGGAAATACCCTTAAATTTAATCAAAATAATGAGCTATATACACAGAACGGAGGAGTAATTATAGCTAATGGTACAGAGTCAGAGCCTATATACTTTACTTCCAACCGTAACGACAATATTGGAGGAGACACTAATGGCGACGGAACCGCAACAGCTCCGGGAAACCGTGATTGGTACGGAATAAGAGTTGTAGGTGATAATACATCAAGTGTTTTTAATAATGTAAATGTTAGCTTTGCAGGATATCAGAGCTCAAGCGATTACAGAGGGGGTATCACTCTCATAGATAATGATTCTAAAGTTGATAGCAGTACCTTTAATAACAATTATTATGGAATTGTATTACGCGATAGCTCTGATGCAACAGTTACGAATAATACCATTGGCAGCAGTGGCGTGGTTCCGGTTGCACTTACTTTTGATAGTGCTCCAACCTTTACCAATAATTCCTTTTCATTTGCAAATAACGAATACGATGCTATTGGCTTAATTGGAACAACCATCACAGGAAGCAATTATTTGCCTAAAAGAGATTTTACCTCTATTCCCAACGTAACGTATTTATTACTAAGCGAGCTTTATGTGAGTACTACGGCAACTTTGGAAATTGAACCGGGTGTGGTTATTAAATCTACGGGTTCAGGTTTGCGCGTTAAAGGAACACTTACAAGCGATGGTACTGATGTCGAAAATATCGTATTCACTTCAGTTAAAGATGATAATGTAGGTAACCCAAACGACACCAATAAAGATGGAAATAATACCGTTCCGGTGAACACAGATTGGCGAGGAATAGCTTTTGGGGAAGATGCAGGAGCTTCTATTCTGGATTATAACCAAATTCGGTATGCCACATATAATACTTCTTTTATTTATAACGCAGCAAATAACCTATCAATAAATCCTCGTGGAGCAGTAAACGTAATGAACGGAGATGTAACCATTACTAACTCTTCGATTGGGAACACTCAATATTATGCTATTGATTCTAAAGGAACGGCAAAACCTACTATTTCTAATAACTCGTTTTCAAACACAGGTTCTGTTCCAATTGCTTTAGATCTTTCTTCCGATCCAACTTTTAGCGGAAATACGTTAGCTAATGTTGGATTAATTGCTATTGGATATCATGGAGGGACTCTCAGCAACGATGGAATAATACGCGCCAGAACTTTTGCAGGTTATGATAATATTACTTCTGTACTTTTAGAGTCTGCAACTATTTCCAGTGGTTCAACATTAACCATTGAACCCGGAACTGTATTAAAAATAGCCAATAATCAAACCAATGTAATACGAGTAGAAGGGGCTTTAATAAGCCAGGGAAAGGCAGACAGTACCATTTACTTCACTTCTATTTTTGACGATCAGGTTGGAAATCCTCTAGATACGAATGGTGATGGAGGAGGAACAACACCTGCTCCTGATAATTGGGGAACCATCCGTTTTATGGGAACTTCTGATGATGAGGTATCTGAACTCTCACATACAGAAATTCGATATAGTAAACACGGAGCGATTTTTACAGATTCAGCACCTACTGTGGATAATGTGACTATTCTTTCCTGTGCATATTATGGCTTTGGAATAGAAAGTGGCTCAACGGTGGGTATTACCAATTCAACCATTCAAAATTGTGGTTGGGAGCCTGTTGCAATATCATCAAATTCTTTACCTACTTTTTCAGGAATTACTTTTAATTCCAATGGATCGAATGGGGTGAATTTACTAGAAGCGAATAACTTTTCGAATCTATTCTTTGATACCAGAGAAACCATTAATAGTGATGTAACTATTACTCCCTATTCGTTTGCCGGATATACCAATATGCCATACGTAACAAGGTCAACATGGTATGTAGGTACAAACACAACTGTTACTGTAGATCCCTCTGTGATAGTTAAAGGTAATGATCGCTTATATATTGATGGAGCATTACGAATTTTAGGTACTGAAAGTGAACCGGTTATTTTTACTTCTTACAACGATGACAGTGCCGGTGGGGACTCTAATAACGACGGAAATACATCGGTTCCATCTCCCGGGCAATCTGCAACTTTGAATTTCAGGGCCTCTTCCATCGATTCTCTAACACTTATCAAACATGCTGAATTCAGATACTCAGGTATATCTGTCTATTTTAATAATGCTGGTGGCACTATTGATAGTTCATTATTTCAGCTAACGAGTGGGCAAGCTATAGATCTATCTGGAAGTGCTGACCCAATAATTACCAATAATAGATTTGAGAATATTGGAAGTCATTCTATAAGGATGGATATGTTTGCAAACCCAACATTTTCAGGAAATGTTGAGTCTAATGTAAAAATGAAAGGGATTGGTATAAATGGGGGAACTTGGGGAAGCGACGCAACGGTACCTTTCCGTTCGTTCGCTGGAACCGACAGCATTACTTATGTATTGAACCGTAATATTACCATTCCGTCAGGGTCAAAAATTATCATTCCCGGTGGTATGACTTTCAAGAGATGGACAAGGTATGGAGCAAACCGTATTGGTGGTAATACTTTTATTGTAAATGGAGCACTTAAAATAAATGGCACGCCTTCAAATCCTGTTGTATTTACAAATGATACTGATGATAGTTTTGGCCAGCCTGCAGATATTTACTCAAACGGAGATGAAAAGGATACCTATAAGACCGGTACGTGGATTACCTATAATTCAACCAGTGACGATACAGCAAATACTATAAATAACGCCATATTCAGGTTTGCGGATAACGGGATTATAGCAAATAGTGCAAATCCTACTATCAATAATTCCCGATTCAATTCATTAGATTATGGAATTAGTCTAACAGGAGTTTCAGCACCATTTGTGGAAAATAATAGCTTTGAAGATTTAAATAGAACACCCCTATTAATCTCATTGGTTTCCTATCCGCAAACGGTTTCGGGTAACACAATGAGTGGTTCAACATTTAAAGCCATTGGGGTTAGAGGGGAAACCTTGGTTCAGGATGTAACCCTTCCAAAAAGAACCTTTGGCGGAAAAGTAGGCATCCCATATTACTATACGGGGGCTTATACCGTTGGTACAGGTGCCGTTCTAACAATTTCTCCGGGAGTAATCAATAAATTCCAGGATGGAGTTGGAATAAATGTTCAGAAGGGGCTAATCGCTGAAGGGGGAAGTACACCTGATAGCTTAATTATATTTACTTCAATACGGGACGACTTTTATGGAGGAGATACTAATGCCGATAGCAACGCAACAGTTCCGAATCTTTCTTACGGTAATTGGCCTGGCATAAGATACCAAGGAACGTCTCTTCCGGCTCAATCCATTCTGGATTATACCGTAGTAAAACATGCCTATGGGATTTTAGCGGATAATTCAAGTCCAACTGTAACCAACTCCATCATAACAGAAAATGGAAGAGGTATCCAGATTTATGGTTCTGGTAATCCTATTATTAATAACAACGATATTTATAATAACAGAGAATATGGAGTCTTTAATAGGGATAAAACATTCACAATTGACGCTACCAACAATTGGTGGGGTAATAATTCTGGACCAACTCATTCTACCAATCCAACCGGTACAGGAGATGAAGTAAGCGATGGAGTTGATTTCGGAGCCTTTGTCGGAAGTGGAGCTTCAAATCCTATTCTTGGCGATGTTTCATTAAACGGAAAAGTGCAATCATTCGATGCTTCTAAAATCCTCAGAGTTGCCGCATTATTGGATACGCTGAATGCTACGCAGCAAAATGTTGCGGATGTGTCCGGTAATGGAACAGTCAGCGCAATGGATGCTTCTTTTATACTTCAGTATGTAGTTGGTTTAATTGAAGCTTTTCCGGCTGAGTTGAATTCGAAATCCAGAACGGACATGAATTCAATTGAAGGAACGGAAGATATGATTCTAAGCCTCGGTCAAGCTGTTTCTGTAAGTGAAACTGAATTTACTGTACCGGTTTATATCGATCAGGTTTCAAAGCTTTACTCCTCTGAAATTGAACTGAAGTTTGATGAGAATAATTTAGAATTAGTAGAAACAATGCATTCTTCGATAATCAGCGATGCGATGATATCAGAGAATCAAAGTTCTCGCGGAATATACACATTAGCATTTGCAGCAAGTAAAGCGATCTCCGAAAGTGGTGAAGTTGTTACCTTAACTTTTAGAATTAAAGATGAAAATTCTTCTCCGTCAATATCTATTAAACGCTTCCAGGTTAATGAACTTGATTTGACTACGACATCAGTAAGTAATGAAGATGTTGCAATTAATATTCCGGATGAGTTTAATCTTTATCAAAACTATCCGAATCCTTTCAATCCATCAACAACAATTGGTTTTGATGTTCCCAATGCTAGAACTCAGGTAAGGCTCGAGATTTACAACATCTTAGGGCAAAGAGTTAAAACGCTTGTAAATGATGTGTACACAGCAGGCAGATATAAAGTAATCTGGGATGGAACCAACAACGTGGGCGGACAAGTAAGTACCGGAGTATATATTTACAGATTACAAGCCGGCGATATTGTTCAGTCGAAAAAACTAACCTTCATTAAATAATTGATAATTAAGGGGATGAATTTCCCCTTAAAATCAGAGAGGTATAAGTTATGAGACTATATTCATTAAAAATATTCACATTCATTGCGCTAGCGACAATTACATCATTGTCGGTTAATGCACAAGTTGGTTTAACCTTCGAAAGAATAGCATCTGACGCAGGTTATGTAGTAGGAGATACCGTTAATATTTCTGTATTTGCGGATTCAAGTTTAACCGGAAAGGGAGCCCTGGCTTTAACCACAAAGCTTACTTACAATGATTACTACATAGTTCCCGTCAGCGTAAATACAGATAGCACTATTCTAAAAGATGCAGGGTGGTCGGTAATACCTAATTTATCAGATCCTGATGTAATTTCAATTGCAGCAGCGGGAACTAACGAACTTAGCGGTTCAGGACGATTATTTTCCATTGATTTCAAATTAGTTCGTCAGGGTACAGGCTACATCTATTTTGACAAACCAAATACATTTTTCAATGAAAGTGTTGATGATGTACCTATAATTTATAACAATGATTATGGTCAAGTTTCAATCGGAGCAAAACCAACAATTAATGTTAGCTTGGCAAATAATGGAGTTATTGTTTTAGGAGATTCCGTTCAAGCATACGTATCGGGACAAGAAGATCCTACAATCTGGTCTGTAACTGATACTTCACTAGCATCTATAAAACAAAACGGAATTGTTCAGTCTAAATCGTTTGGAACAGTTGGTGTGATTGCTGAGGATAACCGAGGCGTACGTGATTCTTCAGATCTTAAGATTTTGGGATTCGAACTTACAGGTAAGGATACCACCAATTTTCAAGGACAAGAGGTTGCTGTGCATGTAAATGCGTCAGATCTTACAACTTTGAATGCACAATCAGGTTCTTTTTTCCTAAACACAAATGTAAGTGATAATTTCGAAGTTTTAGGAATTGATGCGGGAGAACTGTTAGATCCATCAGCAAATATAACTTACAATGTACAGAGTAATGGAATCTCTATAGCCTTTGCACAAACAGGTAACATTACCGGAGCAGGACGTCTTTTAACGCTGAATTTGAAATATTCTGATTCACAAACCTTTCAAAATTATACTACATTTAGTAATGTATTAATCAACGAAGATTTGGAAGGAGGATGGGAGCCATTTTACATTCGTTCTAATGCTCTGCCATCTTTATCAATAAGTAATACCGGTTCTACAAATAACTTAGTAGGAGATTCACTTCAATTTTCAGTTGCAAATAATACAGGATCAGTAACCTGGAATGTTTCAAATAATTCTTTAGCTACTATTGATGATTCCGGTAAATTGATAACGCAAAAAGGAGGCTCATTTTTTATAACAGCAGAAGACTCTATTGGAGCGACTGCAAATACAAGCAATTTCACTTTTTATGATGTTTTTGTTCAGTTGCCTGATACTTCGATGATATTATCAGATACTATTTATTATCCGGTAAATATATCAAACCTTGAGCGTTCAGGTTCATCCATTTTGTCGAGTGATATCACTTTTAGTTATTCAAATACTCAGCTCAATTATCTTGGATATTCACTTGATGGTTCGTTAACGGAAGGATGGAGTTTTGCTGAGAACAAATTATCAGACTCTCAAGTGAAATTAGTAGGTGGCGGAGTAAATGAAATTGAACAAAGTGGCAATTTAATGTATCTCATTTTTAAGGTGGATACTTCTATAGCTACCGATCGCAACTCATACCTGTATTTGAACGACATTTTATTTAATGAAGGAGCGCCAAACTACAAAAAAGACGATGGAAGAATTTTTATTTCCTCAAAGCCATTAATGCCGGAGTTGCTATCTCCAACAAATGGAGCACAAGGAGTAGAGCTTAATGCTACATTGGATTGGGGTAATGGAGTTGGTGCGACTTCTTATAATGTTCAGCTTTCGCAAAATACCAGCTTCACAAATTTGATAGCCGATACTTCTGGAGTACTGCCAACAGAGCTTGCTGTTTCAGACCTGAGTGGGAGTACAAACTATTATTGGCGTGTACAATCAGTAAATACCGGTGGGACGAGTAATTGGACAAGTTATTATTCTTTTCGGACTCAAGATCCTATTCCTGAAACTCCTGTTAATACAAGTCCTGCTGATGGAGCCACAGATCAACCATTAACCACCATTTTGGGTTGGACTGGCGTTACCTTTGCAACAGAGTATAGAGTAGAACTATCTGCAAACTCAGATTTTTCAACTATTCTATTGGATAGTACAGTAAGTAGTTCACAAACAACTATGCTACTTCCTGACTTGGATTACGACGTTATCTATTATTGGAGAGTTTATGCATCTAATACTACCGGTGAAAGCGGAGCGAGTATAGCTACCAACTTTAAAACGGAAGATGGCTTACCGGAAACTCCTGTTCTTTCCTCTCCGGAAGAAAATGCATCTAATCTTGATACACTGATTACTTTCGAGTGGCAAAGCGCCATTGATGCAGATGGTTATGAAATTCAAGTTGGTCCAGACAGCTTGTTTACCAATCTGGTTTTAAGAGATAGCGTTGTAACAACCTCTTATACAGATAAGAAATTTGAGTTTAATACTTCTTATTTTTGGAGAGTTAGAGCATACAACACTGTTGGAACTAGTGAATGGGCTACAATGAGAAAATTCAGCATCAGAGAGCAAGAACCGGAAGTCCCATTACTTATTAGTCCTGCAAATGGCGACACTGAAGTAGATACTTTAACTACGTTTGTGTGGAATAAAGCAGCTAGAGCATCCGGTTATACTATACAGATATCAGAAGATGATTTGTTTAGTTCTTTGAAATTTGAAGCTTCTTCATCTGACACAATTCAAAGCGTAGCAGGTTTAGAGTTCTTAACCGAATATTTTTGGAGAGTGAAAGCAGTAAATTCCGGAGGAGAAAGTGCTTTTTCCACGGTACGTTCTTTTACCGTTAAAGCAGAAGATGCTTCCATTCCGGAGCCATTAAGTCCGGCTAATAACGAAGTTGGTGTAGATACTTCAGCAACGTTGATTTGGAGCACGGCAACCGGCGCTGTGGACTATCAAGTACAAGTATCCACTGCGTTAGATTTTTCTTCAATAACAAAAGATCTTGAAACCGCAGACACTACCTTTGAGGCTTCAAGCCTGAATTTTGAGACGGAGTACTTCTGGAGAGTTCGCGGTATTGGAGCTGCTGATACATCTGATTGGTCTCCGGTTTTTATTTTTACCACTACTTTTGATAAGCCGGAAGCACCCGTATTAGTTTCTCCAATAGATAACACAAATGATATTGATACGCTCGCTACTTTTGTATGGAACTCAGTTAAAAATGCTGAAGTTTATATAATTCAACTATCTGAAAGTAGTTTATTTGAGTCTGTTTTGGTTGAGAAAACTGTTTCAGACACCCTTAAAAGTATAGGAGGGTTCTCGTTTCAAAGTACTTACTATTGGAGAGTAAAAGCGACAAATTCAGCTGGTGAAAGCCCATTTTCAACCATTAATACGTTTACCGTTAAAGCAGAAGATGCTTCCATTCCGGAGCCATTAAGTCCGGCTAATAACGAAGTTGGTGTAGATACTTCAGCAACGTTGATTTGGAGCACGGCAACCGGCGCTGTAAACTATCAAGTACAAGTATCCACTGCGTTAGATTTTTCCACAACAACAAACGATTTTGAAACCACAGACACTACCTTTGAGGCATCGACTCTAAACTTTGAGACGGAGTACTTCTGGAGAGTTCGCGGTATTGGAGCTGCTGATACATCTGATTGGTCTCCGGTTTTTACTTTTACCACTCGACCGGAAGCGCTTGGAATTCCGCTTTTAATTTCTCCTGCAGATGAGGCGGAAAATGTACCGGATAGTACAGAATTTATTTGGTCTTTGGTTCAGGGGGCTAATCAATATCTGTTAGAAGTTGATACAGATACATCACTAACTGGTTCTCAGATTTTTACGGTCAATGATACTTCAAAAGTAGTAGGAGACTTAGAATTTGAGCAAACTTATTACTGGAGAGTTCGGGCAAAAGTAGCTGATAGTGAACTTGAATCTGAATGGAGTGAAAGGAACAAATTCACAACTAAAGAAGCTCCCGAAAGCTCACCAGTAGTAAATAATCCATTAGGTTCGGTGACTTTAAATGAAGATTTCGGGGAGTACTTTGCAGGCAGTTTAGATTCGGTATTTACTGATGATCAGGAAGAAGGCTTGGTATATGAACTGATTTCGACTACAATCAATATTGAGGTAAAAATAAACAGTGATTCATTATTAATAATTTCTATTCAGGATTCAAGTGGAGTAAATGAAGTAGTTGTAAAAGCAACCGATATTGATGGATTATCTATCCGGGATACACTTACAGTAACTATTCTGCCTGTAAATGATATTCCATATTTTGAAGGTCTTGCAGATTCCGTTTCCTTCACCAACAATACACCTGGCGAGTTTGACTTCTTAAATAAAGTTAAGGATGTAGAGACTCCCTTCGAAGAACTTTCTATATCAGCTAAAGTCACTCCGGATGACATTTCATTTTCGGTGGATAAAGAGGCCGGCCTTATTACTCTTACTTCCAATGATTTTACAGGAGAAGGAGTACTGACATTTACTGTTAAAGATGCAGATGGAGATTCTGTTTCTACAGAAGTTACTTTGATTGTAAGTCTGGGAACTTCAAATGAAAGAGAATCAGATATTCCACTCAACTTTACATTATCCCAAAACTACCCAAACCCTTTCAACCCAACATCAACCATTAAGTTTGGGATTCCTGAAGTAGCCGTGGTTAAGTTGGAAATTTATAATCTACTGGGGCAGAAAGTGAAAACTTTACTAAACGCAAGAAGATCAGCCGGATTCCATACCGTGAATTTTGATG
>TARA_R110002096_G_scaffold69149_10_pt1 | contig 10540 bp, 15 predicted proteins | sample TARA_R110002096 | Tara Oceans TARA_R110002096 (sample SAMEA4397295) | marine metagenome | biome: Polar Biome; feature: [DCM] deep chlorophyll maximum layer (ENVO:01000326); material: water (ENVO:00002006), including particulate matter (ENVO:01000060) such as... | depth 35 m
GCGTGCAAGGCAAGCGCTCTCCCAGCTGAGCTATAGCCCCACATCTAAAATGTAGTACGCCTGGTTTACATAAAAATGGTGCCCCCACCATGAGTCGAACACGGGACCTATTGATTACAAGTCAATTGCTCTACCATCTGAGCTATAAGGGCGTTTCATTATATACGGTTATATATCAGTTTCTTAACTATGTATTATAGCTTAACTATCAATAATATTAATATAGCAGCAAGTAATATGTTTGTAGTGAATATCTCTATCGCAAGTATAGTATGATACCATACCCAGCGAGTCTTATATGCATTCTCAACTGTTATTTCATTTGGATCTACATCACGTAACGGCGAAGATGATTTACCTTTTAAAAAGTTGCGCATGAATATCATTTCTTTTTCTTTATAGGTTTAGGTTTCATATTGACTGATAAATGCTTTGCGTGAATTTTGCAGCCAATAAACTGATTATAATATTCTTTAGACTCTAACACCTCGTATTGAAATTGATACTTTGCTTCGTAGTAAGAACAATCACCTTTAGACTTACACATCCTTAGGATTTCTCTTTTATAACCTACGCCACCACTTTCTTTGACTAGTTCCTTTAGTAACTCATTAGATCCATAATACTTCATCCAATCAGATTGTACTTTAGTTTTAATCTTTTTTAAACGGGTCTTTGTTACTGGTAAAGTCTTAGGTTTCCAAAAAAGCTTCTTGCCGATATACTTCATTCCAGTAGCTTCTTCAGTAACTAAATAGACAAACCCGACTAAGTCTTTTAAAAGCTCTTCGTCGGGTTCGAATGTACTGCCTTCGTATAACCACATAAATTGTTTGCCAGTTATTAATTCATGTAGTTATATATTAATCTTCTAAGTCATCAGTCAATTCAGCCTCTGCATCTGATCCACACATTGGACAATGACGTACTTCGTCATCTGCGTATAATACCTTTACGGTTGTTTCGATATCACATATCGGGCATTCTATAGTGTACATAAATTAACTTCCTGTGTTACTTGTTGACATGTTTTTAAACTCAGTCCATCCACCGATAGATTTACCATCTATTTTCAGTTGAGGATAGGTTTTAGCTAGAGGGAAAGCAATCAAGAGTTCTTCTCTTGTAAAGTCTTCTCCCAATTTATTTATAATTACCACGTTATCAACACCGCTATTATTCGCTTGATTAATAGCCAAATCACAGAATTTACAATTATCTTTGCTATATATTTCAATTAACATATGTTATTCCTCTAAAATAAACTTAATACTGACATACCTTCAGCTGTAGCATCTTGCTTTACTCCACCTGTAACATATGATGTTATTTCGGTCTCTTGTGGTGCTACTTGAACATTACTACCTGCTATCCAATGTTCAGTCCAAGGTAATGGATTTTGTTTACTTGTGGTAGTTGGACATGTAAGACCTACAGCTCTCATACGTTTGCAACCAATCCATTCAATATAGTTACTTAGTATTGCTTCGTTCAAACCAATCATTGAGCCATTTTTAAATAAGTAATGTGCCCATTCTTTTTCTTGATCAACAACGCTTACATACAAGTCAATCATATCTTGTTCCATTTCCTTTGCAATTGTAACAAAGTCAGGATCTTCTTTTTTCATCATCTTAAGAATATGAGTAGTTGCTGCTAAGTGGGTATTCTCATCACGTGCAATAAACTTAATTATTTTAGCATTACCTTCCATCTTCTTTAATTCAGCAAAGGCCCATGAACACGCAAACGAAACATAGAATCTTATTCCTTCTAATGCATTTGCACTAACCATGGCCATCCACAATGCTCTCTTATGAGTCATAAGGTCATAGCCCTCAGAACCAATCATTGCATTTTGTACCATTAAATCGTCATAATACTTTGAAACATCTTCAGCACAATCGACTATTTCTTTTACGTCTAACAGTGTATCAAACACAATAGAAGGATTAGCATATATGTTACGTATAATATGTGTATATGATCTACTATGTATAGTCTCAAAGAACGACCATGTTTCAATCCAGTTCTCTACTTCAGGCAAAGAACATATAGGAAGGAACGCTAAGTTTGGACCTCTACCCTGGACAGAATCCAAAAGGATCTGTCTACGTAGGTTAGAAGTAAAAATGTGCTGTTCATTTTCAGTTAACCCGTTGAAGTCTTTTTTATCCTTTGAGATATCAACTTCTTCAGGTCTCCAAAAGAAGCCTAATTGCTTCTCTGTAATCTTGTCTAATGTTGGATGTTTAATCTCATCATAACGAGCGATATCCACCGGCTCATCTAGAAACATATTCTTTTCTAAATGAGATTGTTTACTTTTTCTTAAAATCATATACTACACCCGTCACATTCTTCTTCGTCATGTTGCTCACCTTGTGCAAGATCAGCAGTTTCGTCAAGCTCTTCGCCTGAACCATCGTTCGTATTAAAATAATATAATTGTTTAAGACCATACTTATAAGCAGTAACTAAATCTCCAATCATCACTGACATTGGGATTTTGTTATCTTCATACTGTTCAGGATTGTATGATGTATTAGCAGAGATACCTTGATCTATCCATTTCTGTAATACTGCACACACTTTTAAGTAGCCATCAGGACCACGTTGATCCCACAATAAATCATATTTGTTCTTAAGTTGATGGTAACCTGGAACTACTTGAGCCATGATGCCATCTTTACTTTGTTTATATGACACCAAATCTCTTGGAGGTTCAATACCATTTGTACTATTACTGATTTGAGCAGAAGTTTCTGCTGGCATAAGAGCCATCAAAGTGCTGTTGCGAATACCAGTTTCTTTTAGTTGTGCTCTAAGTTCATCCCAAGGCATTCTAGTAACTGGTTTTACTAAAGTATCAACTGATCTTTTATACGTATCTAGAGGTAATATTCCTTTAGAGTATTTTGTCTCATGATTTAAAGGTATTGTACCTTTTTCAGCAGCTAAGTTAGCTGAAGCTTTAATGAGATAATATGACCAAGCTTCTGCATATTCATCAACAGTTTCTAATGCATCTTCGTTATACTTAAGTCCACGTTTAGCAAGGAAGTAAGCAAAGTTAATGATACCATTGCCTAAAGGTCTGCGATTCATAGTACTTTTTTCTGCAGCACGAATAGGATAGTGTTGGTAATCTAATAGAATGTCTAATGCTCTCACGCTTAAATCACAATACTTTTCGAACTCACTAGGATCGTTAATTAATCCCCAGTTTGTAGCTGAAAGAGTGCATAGTGATATCTCGCCAGTTTCTGGATCGCTAGGATCTAATGGAGCAGTTGGCAAATCTATCTCTGCGCAGAGATTACTCATTCTAATAGGAGCAACCGCTGAGTCAAATGAACCATGGTCATTTGCATGATCGACATTCATAACGTAAATGCGGCCAGTGTCTTTGCGTTCAGTAAGTAACGACGTAAATACTTCCATTGCAGTCAAGGTCTTCTTACGTATAGCACGAACCTTTTCATACTTCTCGTATAAAGTTTTAAACTTCTCTTGGTCTGCATAGAATGCATCGTATAAACCTGGTACGTCATTCGGATCAAACAACGTGATGTTTCCACCACTAATTAAACGTTCATACATGAGTTGGTTTAACTGGAAAGAATAATCCATATGACGAACTCGGTTTTCTTCAGTACCTTTGTTGTTCTTAAGTACTACTAGGTCTTCAAATTCGTAATGCCATATTGGTACATATACAGTAGCTGCACCGCCTCTCACACCTCCCTGAGAGCAGGATTTGACTGCTGCTTGGAAGTATTTAAGGAATGGTACTAGGCCAGTATGAACTACCGAACCATCACCCACACGGGCTCCTACGCCTCTGATTGAACCAGCGCCAATACCAATACCAGCTTTTTTGCTTATGTATTTGACAATCGAGCCAGCAGTAGCATTGATGCTATCAAGGGAGTCTCCAGACTCGATGAGTACACACGAAGAAAACTGCCTAGTTGGTGTTCTAACTCCTGCCATGATTGGAGTTGGTAATGAGATATAAAACTGGGAGGTAGCATCATAATAATCCTTAACGTATTTTAAACGAGTTTCTTTAGGGTAACCACTAAACAAAGTAGCAGCAATCATCATATAGAGAATCTGAGGAGTCTCATATATTTCTTTTGTTGCGCGATCTTGTACTAAATACTTACCACGGAATTGTTCCATTCCAGCATAAGTAAATGTGTTATCACGTTCATGTTTGATGTAATCGTTTAACTCATTAAACTCTTCTACGGTATATGAGTTAAAAATTGCAGAATCGTATACACCTCTTAATACATTCTTTTTGATAATTTCTAAAATGTGATCAGGTTCAAATTTGCCGTATACTTCTTTGCGTAACTTATAGTTAATAAGTCTAGCTGCAACATATTGGTAATTTATTGTATTTGGTTGAATCAATTCAGCAGCACTTTTAATAAGTAACTCATGAATATCGTAAGCAGGAATTTTGTCGTATAACTGTATGTTTGAACGAAGCTCAATCTCAGAGATTGATACGCCAGTTATATCTTTTGTTGCCCATTCTAGTACGCGATGTACTTTCTCTAGGTCGAAATCTTGAGACGCACCGTCTCTTTTAGTGACTTTTATTTGCATAATAAAAATGTAATCCCATGTAATGTAAAATAAATATTATTTACTGTAGTCGTAAAACGGCTCGTCAGCACTGAACTCATATTCTTCGATTAATAGCTGTGATCCAGTCTCGAGGAAGTATTTAGCTTTTTCTAGTAAGTATTTGTATTGCTCAGTGTCGTCAAACAAACCTTTCCACAATAGATGATTTCGTAATGAGTACTGATGATTCTCTACTAAGAAGCGATCTGAGTAGAGGTATATATCATCCAGTGGATCGAGGTTTACGAATACTACATTATTTTTTGCTTTAGTAAAAAACTGCTCTTGTAAGACTTTAACTGCTTCAACGTTATCTTTGTCAAAAAAGATAACAGTATTCTCACCTAATTCAAGGACCACTAATTTCATGTCCATCATAATCTCCTAAGTCTTCACATCTATACATTAATTTATAGAGCTATTATAACATAGCCTCACATTATTGTACACCTTTATTTTACTTATTTGCTAAATTATCTCGCTTAAGGACTGGGGCATCCTCAGGCTTTTTCTTCTTGCGAACAACGACAGTTTGGCTGTCATCGCCTGCGCCAGCAACCGAGGCGGTGCTAGTCATTTCTTCATCAAATAATTGTCTGAATGTCTTCATGCGTCATCTCTCTTTAATAGTGCCATTGGATTTTTACCTGAATTACAATCGTAGTTGTATACTTTAACAAATGTATATGGGAAATCATCTTTTGCTAGATAATGTTCAACTAATGTTATTAGTCGGCCAACACCTAAATTAGTATTTTTAATGCCATTACAATAATCATCTATCAAAATATATTTAGATTCTGCTGCGTTACCTAAGTTTAAATCAGCTGATAAACCATGGTTGCTATGGTCACCATCAATCCAAAACAAATCATATCCTACAAGATCAGATGGTTTAGCGTGGCGTGAGTTTTGTGCTGTAAACTTAAATCTATCACCAAACTTCTCTTCAAGCTTTGTCGCATTAATATGTGTATGCTTGTATCGTCCAATATCTATAGATGCTAGTTTTAGTTCGTCGTTTAATGACAACCAAGTAAATGCGCTGTGACCATAATTAAAACCAATTTCAAATACACTTGTGGCTTCGGTTAACTCAAGTATCTCAGTAAATATGCTACATGTAAGTTCTGTAGCTATGACGTATCCTTCGGCATGTTTATAACCATCAGTAAGGAATTTAGTTTCTTGTAATAGATTCATTATTTTATTAACTCAGATGTTGCAACAAAAACTTCCTGTTGAGAAGATTCATGTATTGCTTTGTAAATGCTGATACCGAATACCTCACCACATGGAACTGAGTTACTTTCGGTAATACGTATACGATCTTTAGCAGTTACTATGGAACCATAACCAGTAGTAATGCTTTCTTCTTTAATTCTATACACGCCTGGAGAAAGCTGTTTATCTTTTAACATAAACCATTCGCTTTGTTCACTCAATATATCAAGCATATCAATACCGGTAGCTGAGTGGATCTTATCTAGATTCTTATCTGATAGACCACCATGTTCTTTAATAAGATATAACGCAGCACTATATGAAGCAATCTTACTTGATCCACCAGGTGCTTTAGCCATAAGCTTCTTAATATTGAATACTAGTCTATGGAATGGAGTATAATGTGTACTAAACTCTTTGCGATCATCAGTTGAATTTAGATTGAAATCTTTACGTCGTTTGCCGTCTTCATCAACAATACCTGCTTTGAATGCACCAGTCTCTTCCATTGGTGTTACTAGCAGTTTTAGAAAGCGTACCGTGTAGACTAAGTCTGCTGCCGATTTTAATAAACCCATGTTATAAATTCCTCAATATTTGTACTACGTGTGCATCAAGTTCGATGCCTATTAGGTCTTCGTTAGTCACTGCTTTCAAGAATATCAAGAAAGGTTTTAACGCAGGCCAATGTTCAATTTCTATTCTCAATGCTAACATTTCCATACCAGCATCAAAACCAAATACGTTGAATAACACAATAAGGTGATTCAACACTAGGCGTTCTGATATATCACCAGAAGCCTTATATTTGTTCAATAATCTCTTGACGTATTTAAACCGTTTAAGGTCAGAGAAGAACTCGTCGCTGTCAATGCATACTGGATTATAATAATTTTGTGCTGCATATACCAGTATATTTTTACTAGTTAGTTCTAATTTCATCTTCGTACTCGGGTAGACTTTTATTTTCTATAGAGGAAAGATCCATGGTAGCTAATTTACTCACGAACGGTTTTTGCCACTCCCAGTCAACATCATTAAATTTCTCCATACGGCCACCGTCTTTCATGTACCAATATGTGTTGCTGTCAGCAGTCTTGTTTTCTCGGTGTCTAACCATATTTAGTTGATTCTTAAATGCTGCTACTTTCAATGCAAAATACTGTAATGTATCTTCACCAACACGCAACGACTGATCATAATTAACTAGTTTAGCACCTCGACGTGATAAAAATGTTATTCTACAAAGTGATTCACAGTTTTCACTATATGATCTTGTGGCCTCATCGAATTGGAGTCGTTCTGTGGCATACCTGCGCGCGTGTGATGCGGATATATCAGGTATGGATGCATAACTAATATGTAAATCACGTAGTGACTGTTTAAACATTTTAGCTTCACGATCAAATGGAAAGATTTTCTGCATCTTGCCTGTTCGCTTGCTTTCTAAAATTGCTGCTTGTTTGTATAGAACACAACAATCTACTTCCTGTCGTTCTGCCATACGAGTATACATCTCAACACCATAAGGAGTAACGTAATCATCACCGTCCACTGGAACCATATACTCGTTGTCACTCTCTAAGAACTTTTGTATTAATGAATTCTTTCCTTTACCAGGCTTACCGTTGGATTCGGTTATATGATGCTCAATACCGTTTTCTAGACAAAAAGAAGCCGCAGCGTCTACGTAATTCAAATCTAATGAATTAATGACAACTACGGCTTTGTTCAATTGGACAGTGTTAAATATCCGCTTAAGACAAGTAATATTACTTGAAGTGAGAATGTAAAATTTTAGTTGAGACATGTACTGAGTAAGCCTATATTTACCACAATGAGGTATATATAATAACACTTAGTACAGGAAATGTACACCTTTATTTACTTCTTTATTTTTTTTATTATATGGTTAAGCTTAAACAACATAAAGTAACCAATAATTCCTACAGTAAAACTGTAAAATGCCATGTGCATACAAAAATCATTAGTTAATTCCATAGTTATTTCGCCTTAGGCTTATTTTCAGAAGTTTTACTAGTAGCTCGTCCTGCTTTAGTTGCCATGTCATGACCTTCTTCGTCATCAGCAACAACTTTAGCTTTACCATGATCGTGCATGTCAGCAAACTTCTTTGCTTTAACAGATGATTTAGATAATACTTTTTCAGGGGCAGCGGCTTTGCTAGCAGGATCTTGTTTATTTGCAGCTTCAACTTGAACTGCTTCGCTCATAAGTTCCCATAGAGCAAGGAATGCTTCGTTCTGAGTCATTGAATCGATCTTAGCGATCTCAGCTTTATCGTCACCATCAGTCTTGCTATTGGCAACAGGTTTCTTCTTCTTCTTAACTTCTTTAGTACCTTTCTCTACTTCACCTTTAGCAAGGGTCGTATCGCCTTCTTCAGCATCTTTCTCTATTTCAGTTTCACCGTCTTTAGCATCTTTTTTCTTAGGTGGGAAGTCTTCTTTGACAGATTCTTTCTTAGCTGGTTTCTTTCCGCCATCGATAGCGTCATCAGTTGCTGCACGTTTCTTGTGAAGATATTCATCAGATGAATCGGTATCACCATCGTTATCGATATCTTTATCTTTACGATCAGCAAATTTCTTATCATTAGCTTTATCATCTACTGGATCAAGCTTGGCTGCTTCTTCAACTGATTCTTTAGCTTCTTCTAATTGTACTGTTTGCTCTGCAACCATGGCCTTGTAGGCATCAATAGTTCCAGTTAATATGTTCTTGCTTGACATTTGGTTTATCCCCATTATGATATGATAGTCGGCATTGTAAGTAGTTTAAACATGGTCCCTAAGGCAGCTGTAAGAATAACGTACATAATGCCATATAAGATTTTTACTGCCCGATGAGATTCATCGGTTTTTGTTTCTAACAAATCAATCTTCTCAGACAATCTGTTCATACGTAAGTGTTGGCTAACGTTGCTAGATTCGATTCCAATCAGCTTCTCTTCAGCTCGTGCTAAATTGATCATTGCGTCAGAAAGTTTATCTATCTTTTGTTCTATACGAGATAGTCTATCATCTCTCCACGCATCTGCTTGGTCGTTATCTGACATGTTTATGTCCAAGTATATTTTTAGTTAATAGTATTTATACGTTTCGTATTGTACACCGTCGGCTATGCTGTCTTTAATGCATAGTCAATTTTCTTAACTAGATCAAGCAATTCTTTAACTTCTTTGTCAGCGCTAGTTCTCTTCTTAAACTTAATTAAGTCGTCATATTGTTTGATGAAAGAAGTACGTTTTTTCTTTAAATCAGCTTTATCCATACCAATATACTTGTTATTATATGACGGACTAAGCGATTCAACAATAGATACTGCATTAAATGATTCAGTAATACGCATTGCTGTTTTCATACTAGGCAATGATTTATTGATTTCATCTTGAAACTTTTTACGTGTAGCAGGTTTTTTAAAAGAATCATACTTAGCAGATACTAAGTCACAAGCCTTTTGTGGAAAGTTCTGATTAGAACCATCTTTAAATATAACTTTAACACCTTTAGGATTATCTTGTCCACGGCGAATTTGCATGATAACGTTCTTGCTTGCTGATTTGCGATCATCTTCAGATGCATCATTGTCAATATCAGCTGGATCGACTTTCTCTAATAGAGCCAATTTAGCTTCTTGTCGTTCTTGTCTCTTTATGTCGGCAGCAGCAAGATCGTTGTATTTTTTTAATAATGTCATGTAATTATCTCTTTATTAATTTATGTTGCTATTATATCAAAGATGTACTTCCTTGTACACCTTTATTTGCAATTAAATTAGTATTCTTTGCCTAATTGTTTAATACGGCCATCTGCCCAATTAAGTTTATCCATAACGTCTTTATAATGCTTCTTAGTGCTGGCATCTGTTTCAGAATCAAGCAACTTCTTAACTTCTTTCTGAGTCTGCATTAGATGAGACCTTGCTGAAGAAGTAAGCTTAACAGTATTACTGACTGCTTCATCTAGTTCAACTGACTCTACTAACTTAGCAGTAAACTTATTATTTTTATTAAACTCTTTTGATTTTAAAGTGTTCATTGTTTTTATTGCTGCGTCGCGACTATTGGCAATAACATCTTGCCCTTTGATCTTCATCGGTTTGCCATCTTTGTATATTGCAAACTTGCCTGCAGGTTGCTTACGTGTTGGTGCATCAGCATTGTCATCTCTATCAGTATTACGATTCTTAAGACTATTACCGTATCTATTGTTGTCTGATGTAACTCTTCTTGCTTCACGCATTGTCTTGAATACATCAAGTGTTAATGCTTCAGTTCTCATTGCTTTATAATCGTTCTTTGGATCTCTAGCTTGCAATTCAGCAACAGCTTTCTCAGCATTTCCTTGACCGACAACAACAACTTCTTTACCTTTAACAATTGCAGGCTTTTTATTTTTAAGAATTGCGAACTTAGTTTTACGGAATTTTATTGGATCAGCAACGCTTTTGCCTGTGCTTTTTTTATAATTACTAAGATAATCACCAGGAGATACAGATTCAACAATATCTTGTTTATGCGATTGTCTATACTTAAGGATAGCTTTGTCAGCAGCACGTTCGTTACCAGACTTACCTGCAGTTTTATAATAAGCATCACCATAAGCTTCAGCTTCGCCTTTAGCAGTATCTGCTTTCTTATAAGATACAT
>TARA_R110002096_G_scaffold42937_61_pt1 | contig 10536 bp, 10 predicted proteins | sample TARA_R110002096 | Tara Oceans TARA_R110002096 (sample SAMEA4397295) | marine metagenome | biome: Polar Biome; feature: [DCM] deep chlorophyll maximum layer (ENVO:01000326); material: water (ENVO:00002006), including particulate matter (ENVO:01000060) such as... | depth 35 m
CGCCTCGCTGTGTCAGCCCATGGAAGCGGATCTGTATGGCTGTTCTGATCCCTGCTGGTGGCCGGCGGCGGTGCCCGATACGGTCAATACCTATCCTGACTGGTCGGAACTGCAGGACACCCGTAAAAACTGGCGCAAGCTGGACGCGGTATTCCCTGAAGATTAAAACGCAGATTAAGGATTAAGACATGCATAACATAAAGCTGCTGTGCGCCATGCTGGGCTTGAGCTTTTTTCTGGCGTCTTTCGGGGTGCAGGCCAAGGAATATATGGTTGTTGGCGCCCGGCCGGACAAATTGTTCGTGATTGATATCAAGGCCCGCAAGGTCGAAAAAAGCTTCACCATTCCAGACAGTACAGGACCGCAGACCATCGTGACCTCGCCGGACGGTAAGGTGGCCTACGTCGGCACCAACAGTTTGCGCTCCATCGTCGGTATCGATCTTGATAATGGCGATGTGGTGTTCCGGGCCGACCTGGATTACAAAGAGGATGAGCGCACCTGGAATTACGGCTTTGACATCAGCCCGGACGGGTCCGAGATCTATTCCTATGATATTCCGACCCGCATTCACACGGACCGGTATGAATCGCTAGAGCCGCGTCTCAGCGTTTTTAAAACCGATGCGGGGCTGGACGCCAAGCCGGTGCGGGAATTCCCCATGCCGCGGCGCATTCATCTGCTGATGACCGCCAAAAGCGGCGCACTCTACGCCATGGGCTGGGATTTCTATAAAATAGACGTGCAGACCGGCAAGACCGAAGTCGCCTATCCGCTGCGCAACTGGACCCAGGAAAATCTTTCTCAACCGGATGCACTGGCCTTCTGGCCGAGCTGGGATAATAATGGTATTTTTTCCACCCCGATCACCTATGTGCGCACCGACATGGCGGAAGATAATATGGAACGCTATCGCACCGGGCTGCTGTCTTTTGACCTTGGCACGGAAAAGTTTGAGCTGACCGATTTCCAGAGCGCCCCAGAGGTGCTGTTCAGTTCGGTTTTCCACCCGGACAGAAAGACCGCCTACGCCGCTTATAACACGCTGCTGAAGATTGATCTGCAAAAGCCCCATACGGAAAAGCGCATTGATCTGGATCACACCTATTATCAGACCGATATATCGGCCGACGGGACAGAAGTCTATGTCGGCGGCACGACCTGCGATATCGCCATCTATGACGCAAAAGACCTGAGCCGACGGGGCGAGGTCATTCTGCCGGGCTGCCCCGATATGGGCGCGACGGTCATGCGCATGATACATAAATAAACGGAGACAACCATGGACTATTCCCTGCATATCAACGGCGCGGCTGTGCCGACCGCCGATCATTTTGACATTTTCAATCCGGCGACCGGTGACCTTCTGGGACGTTGCCCGGTGGCGACGGAAGCCCAGCTGAATGACGCCGTGGCCGCCGCCAAGGCAGCGTTTCAGAGCTGGCGTCTGGTGTCCGATGCCGACCGCAAGGCAGCCTGTCACGCCATGGGTCAGGTGATCGAAGACCATGCAGAAGAGCTGGCGAAATTGCTGACCCAGGAACAGGGCAAGCCGCTGAATGGCCTGGGATCCCGCTTCGAGATCGGTGGCTGTCAGGCCTGGACTCACTATACCGCCGACCTGGAATTGCCGGTCGAGGTCATTCAGGATAACGAAGAAGGCCGGGTGGAACTGCACCGCAAGCCGGTGGGGGTTGTGGGATCCATCACGCCGTGGAACTGGCCGTTGATGATCGCCATCTGGCATGTGATCCCGGCCATCCGCAGCGGCAATACCGTGGTGATCAAACCATCGCCCTTCACGCCGCTCAGTACCCTGCGCCTGGTGGAACTGATCAGTGGTGTGCTGCCGAAAGGCGTGCTCAATGTGGTGGCCGGGCGTGATAATCTCGGCCAGTTGATGAGCGAACATAAAGACATTCAGAAAATCGTCTTCACCGGTTCCTGCGCCACGGGGGAAAAAATCATGGCCAGCGCCGCCCCGACATTGAAACGCCTGACCCTGGAGCTGGGCGGCAATGATGCGGGCATCGTGCTGCCGGATGTCGACGCCAAGGCGATTGCCGAGGGCCTGTTCTGGGGCGCTTTCATTAACGGCGGCCAGACCTGCGCTGCCCTGAAACGGCTTTATGTCCATGAAGATGTGTATGAAGACGTCTGCGCGGCACTTGCCGAATTCGCCGGCAATATCCCCATGGGCGAGGGGCTGGATGAAAATATGATCCTCGGGCCGGTGCAGAATAAAATGCAATATGACAAGGTCAAGGGGCTGGTGGATGACGCGGTGGCCCAGGGTGCCCGGGTGTTGCTCGGCGCCAATCCGCAGGAAGGGCCCGGTTATTTTTACCCCGCGACCCTGCTCGCCGATGTCAGCGATGGCATGCGCGTTGTTGACGAGGAACAATTCGGCCCGGTTCTGCCGATCATTAAATACAGCAACATTGAGGACGCGATTGCCCGCGCCAATGCCTCGGACAATGGCCTTGGCGGTTCGATCTGGTCAACGGATCTGGAGAGGGCAAAGGCTCTGGCGGCAGAGCTCGAATGTGGCAGCGCCTGGATCAACAAGCATGGCATGATCCAGCCCAACGTGCCGTTTGGCGGCGTCAAAGGCTCCGGCATTGGCGTTGAATTCGGCGAAGAAGGTTTGAAAGAATATACCACCATCCAGGCGATCTACGCCTGATCGGTCTTGCGTTTTCTGCATGAGAGACTGTTGCATTGCCTGACTATACGGGTTATGCACAGTCTTTCTCTTATATACAGGATTCAGGCGTGACAGATTTTGATGTGGTGATTATCGGGGCCGGGGCGGCGGGATTGATGTGCGCCATCGAGGCCGGCAAGCGTGGCCGTAAAGTCCTCGTTATTGAAAGCACCGACACGATCGCCGGCAAAATCCGCATTTCCGGCGGCGGGCGCTGCAATTTCACCAATCGGGATACAAACCCCAAGAATTTCTTGTCGCAAAATCCGCATTTTTGTATTTCGGCCCTGCGCCGGTATACACCCGCAGACTTTATCGCCTTGGTCGAGCAGCATGGCATCGCGTACCATGAGAAGAAACTCGGACAGCTTTTTTGTGATGGCAAGTCATTGCAGATCATCGATATGTTGGTGCGGGAATGTGAAGCGGTTAATGTCGAAATCCGCACGACAACGCATATTGAAGATATTCAGAAACTGGATGTCGGGTTTAAACTGTATCTCGGGCGGGATGATGTCACTTGTACGGCACTGGTTGTCGCCTGTGGCGGCAAGTCGATCCCCAAGATGGGGGCGACAGGTTTTGGCTATCAGATGGCGCGCCAGTTTGGACATGATATTATTTCGCCGGAACCGGCGCTGGTGCCCTTTACCTTTCAGAATGAACAGCTTGAAAAATTCAAGTCGCTGGCCGGGGTGTCGGTCGACGCCGAAGTCCGCCATGGTAAAACACGTTTCGCCGAAGCCATTCTGTTTACCCACCGGGGGCTCAGTGGTCCGGCGATCCTGCAAATTTCATCCTATTGGCAGCCGGGCGAGGATATTGCCCTTGATCTGGCGCCGGGTCAGGATATGGCGGCATATCTGACGGACCTGAAGAAAAGTCAGCCGAAGCTGGAACTGCATAATGCGCTGGCTCAGGTTCTGCCGCGTCGGGTGGCACAATTTATATGCTCTGAAACGATGGTCAATGGTCGTCTGGCGGACCTGTCTCATCAGAAACTCTTGGCGGTGGCGGCCCACATAAATACATGGACCATTCGTCCGAACGGGACAGAAGGCTTCCGGACCGCCGAAGTCACCCGTGGCGGGGTTGATACGCGCGGCATATCTTCGAAAAGCTTTGAGAGCGAGATAATTCCCGGGTTGTATTTTATCGGGGAAGTCCTTGATGTCACAGGCCACCTTGGGGGATATAATTTCCAATGGGCCTGGGCGTCGGGTCATGCCGCGGGTCAGGTTGTCTGACAATGTTTTCTGTAGATCAGGATAAACAGTTATTGTATAGTGCATTTTAAGAAGTTTTTCAACTCATGGTGATCCATGTCTTATTGAGTGAAATGAATCAAGAATATGACTTCAAAAAATACTAAAAGGGATACAACATTCACGGGTGAGCAACTTCCCATGCGGGACCTGGCCCATTCTTTGCCCATCACTTTACTGAAAGGCCGGGAATCGATCATGACCGATTTCCGGGCGATGTTGCTTGATAACAAGCTGACGGATCAGCAGTGGCGGGTTTTGCGGGCTTTGGCCGAAAACCCGGTGCTGGAGGTGGTGGAGCTCGCGGAAAAATGTGTTATTCTGCAACCCAGCGTTTCACGGATTATACGTAAAATGGAAGAACGTGGCCTGATCACCCGGATCATCCCCAGCCGGGACCGGCGGCGTTCTGAAATTTCGATTACCCCGAAGGGACGGGCCTTGTTTGCTAAACTGGCCCCGCGGTGCGAAGAAATTTACAAGGAAATCACCGCTCGATTTGGTCAGGAAAAGCTGGATAAACTTCTGGCTTTGTTGCATGATCTCAGCGCATCCATGAAAGACTGACGGGCCGGGCCTGATCTGTCTTTTGCGATATATTGAGCCCCAGACCCTGACGCGTGAGTTTTTATGGAATTGATAGAGCTTTATCTGCCGCTGATCCTGTTAATGTTGGCCACCGGTGTGGTGGGCGGTGTAATGGCCGGACTGATGGGCATTGGCGGGGGCATTGTCATTGTCCCGGTGCTGGAATTTGCGCTTGGCTTTCTCGGGGTTGATCCGGCGATCCGCATGCATGTGGCAGTGGCAACCTCTCTGGCCACGATTATTCCGACTTCGATCTCTTCGGCCCGGGCGCATCACGCGCGCGGGGCGGTGGATGCCGATCTGGTGAAATTATGGGGGGTGTGGATTTTTACGGGGGCCGCTCTTGGGGCCTGGCTTGCCGCCCATGTGGACAGCGGCGGTCTCAGCGCAGTCTTTGCCGTGGTGGCCCTGTTTGTGGCGGCCAAGATGATCCTGCCATTGAGCGAAGTGCGTCTGGCGCCCAAGGTGCCGAACGGCGCGCTGACCCCGGTTCTGCCGGGCCTGATCGGCGGGGTGTCGACCATGATGGGCATTGGCGGTGGGGCGTTGAGTGTAACGACCCTGAGCTTTTTTTCCGTTCCGATCCATCGGGCGGTGGGGACAGCGGCCCTGTTCGGATTGTTTATTGCCGTACCGGGGACCATCGGTTTTATGGTGACGGGCCAGTTCCTGGACGGGGGGCATGTTCTGCCGCCGGGCAGTGTCGGTTTTGTCAATGTGATCGGATTTCTGATTATCTCGCCAGTGACATATCTTGCGGCGCCACTGGGGGTGCGGATCGCCCATAGTCTGACGCAGCGTCAATTGCGTCTGATTTTTGGCGGGTTCTTATTGTTGGCGGCCGGACGCATGCTGTATCGCACGGTTCTTGGTGGTTGATTTTCTCAGGCTTTGCGGGGTAGAGTGATCGTAACCTACACACGGCGGAGGGCGCATGATGTCATCAATCGAGTCTTGTTATAATCTTATGGATTTTCGTGCGCTGGCCCGGCGGCGGTTGCCACGAATGATTTTTGATTATCTTGATGGCGGCGCCGATGATGAAGTGACATTACAACGTAATCTTGACAGTTTCGGGGGCTATCAACTTCTGCCCCGGGTTCTGCGCGATGTGGGGGAGATTGACCTGTCGACCACGGTACAGGGCCAGGCGGTGGATCTGCCGGTGTTGCTGTCCCCGACCGGGCAGACCCGGATGTTTCATCCGGACGGCGAGAGAGCGGTGGCGCGCGCGGCGGCGCAGGCCGGCACGATTTATGCCTTGTCGTCGGTGTCCAGCACCTCTATCGAGGAAACGGCGCAGGCCAGTGACGGGCCGAAATGGTTTCAGATCTACGTCTGGCGCGATCGCGAGGTTATCAAGGAGTTTATCGCCCGCAGCCGCCAGTGCCAGTATCAGGCCTTGTGCCTGACGGTTGATCTGGCGGTCACAGGTAACCGGGAACGCGATCTGCGCAATGGCCTGACTTTTCCGACGGCCTTGAATGCCCGGACCCTACTCGATATCCTGTGTCATCCCCGTTGGTTGATGCGGTATCTGACGACCCCGAAAGTCGAAATCGCCAATGTGGCGGCGGCCAATGACGGGCAGGCCAACCGTGACAGCCTGCTGGCTTATATTTCAGCCCAGTTTGACCCGACGGTAACCTGGGCAGATGCGGCCTGGATGGTCGATCAGTGGCGCGGGCCGTTTCTGATCAAGGGCATCTCCACCATCGAAGATGCCGTGCGGGCAGTGGAAATCGGGGCCAGCGGTATTATTTTATCGAACCACGGCGGGCGGCAGTTGGACTATGCGCCGGCGGCCCTGGATATTCTGCCGGAGGTCGTGGCGGCTGTGGGGGGGCAAACCGAAATCCTGATTGACGGCGGTGTGCGGCGCGGGACGGACGTGATCAAGGCTTTGGCGTTGGGGGCGACGGCGGTGATGATGGGGCGGCCATATCTGTATGCGTTGGCGGCGGGCGGTGAAGCCGGGGTCAGGCGGATGTTTGACCTGCTGCAGGCCGAGATGAGACGCGATATGGCCTTGCTGGGCTGCCGGAAAATTTCAGACCTTTCCCCCGATATGCTGCGGCATCTGGAATAACACAATCAACTTTTCAGAAAGGCGCGGATGACGGTCTGTTCCGCAGGGTCCGTCATCAGGCTGATATGCCCGCCGGGGCGCGATTGCACCTGACAGCGGGGGCCACGGGCCCGCATTTCCATCAGGTCTTCTTCGGGGATCAGGGACTGTTCCGCCCGGATCAGCAAAGTTTTGGCGGTAATCCTGTCATAGTGGGACCAGAGATCAAAATCCTGGCGCTGTTGCGTGAACTGGTGGGCGAGCGCCGGGTCATTCTGAAATGTGAATTGGCCGGTATCGGTGCGGCGGCACCAGTGACGCGTCAACGCCTGCCAGTGATCTTCATCCAGCCGCAGCCCGCCTTTGCTGAGCAGGGCGCGCAGATGATCGGCAAACGCCGGGAAAGTCTTGAACTGCGGCGGGTGAAGGATGTTTTTCGCCGCCGCCTGACGCAGGCGTTCGGGAAAACCCGGCCCGACATCATTGAGTACCAGATGACTGATCGGGCATTCGTCCATAATATCTGCAAGAATAAGGCCGAGACCGCCCCCCTTGGAGGCCCCGATCCAGCGTACCGACGTAATCCCGAGCTGATCAAGAAGGGCGCGGGCATGCGCCGCATAGGCCGTAAGACCGGGATCGGTATCCGGGTCGCGCACCCAGTCTGACAGGCCGCAGCCAATGGAATCCGGACAGATGACATGATAGTCGGTGGCGAGATTCCGCACCAGATCCACATGATCCCGACAACTGCCGGTGACACCATGCCAGATGACAACAGTGTCCCGTTCCGGGTCACCGGCTTCAAGAAAGTGAATGGTGCGGTCAGCGCAGGTCAGAAACCGGCTATGGATCTGGGACATGGGGGAGCCTTCCGTGTCTGTCAGTCGGACTGGATATTATCCAAAACACGGTTCAGCAGTGTCAGCAACTGCTGACGGTCTTCGTCTGAAAAGTCCTTGAGCGCCCGATCTTCGCGGGAAAAGGCGGGACCGGAGGCTTTCTTGAATGTTTCCCGGCCCTTGTCGGTCAAATAAACCAGAACATACCGGTTGTCCTGCTGTTGCAGTTTTCGGATCACAAGGCCTTCTTTTTCCATGGTGTCGATCACCCGGCTGACGGAAGATTGTTCCATCATGGTGAAGGTGCAGAGGTCGCTCATGTTACGGCCATCCCGGGCGATCAGGGCGCAGAGCACCCGCCATCGGGAAACGTTGATCTTGCTGGGGCGTAAACAATCCTGCAGGTCCATATTCATGCGGTTGGTGATCCGGTACATGATGTACGGGATAAAGTCATTCAGGAAGTTTTCGTCATTAGCAGGGAGTGTACGTTCGCTGTTGGTATCGCTCACGGTCCATTATCCTCTTTAATTTTATGTCTACCCGTTTATTTTTTATTAATAATACGGGGAATTACCTGTTTTGGCTAGCCATAACTGATGTTTGGCCAATGGAAGACCTGGTTCACGGGCCCATATCGGCAAACCGGTGCATATATTAAACTGACCGGTCGTTCAGGAATAGATATTTCCGGATATTCTGTTATATATTACTTCAGACATTAACGGTATAATTCCGCAGGAAGGTTTTTTAACGGCAGTATGGAAGAAAAGCAGACATCATTCTTGAAAAAAATGTATCAGGAAAACCATGAGGGTTTTCTGCGCTTTTTGCTGCATAAAACCCACTGCCGGGAAGATGCCCTTGATGTGATGCAGGAAGCCTATCAGAAACTGATCAACCGGGAAGGACTGGAGGAAATGGAAAACCCCCGCGCCTATCTGTACCGGACGGCTACCAATATCATCATTGACCAACAGCGGAAAAGCAAGCACCACCAGAAATATGTTCACCAGGTGACAGGCGGGATTGAAAGCGGCAGCGCCAGTGAGGCGTCCGCCATTGCCCCCGACCGGCATGTGGCGGCGCGACAGGAACTGGACAGTCTCTATCGGGCGCTGGATGAATTGCCGGACAAATGTCGCCGGGCCTTTCTGATGCACCGGGAACAGCATCTGACCTATGGCAAGATTGCCTCGGATCTGGAGGTTTCTGTGAGTATGGTGGAGAAATATATGATACAGGCTCTCAAACATTTGCGCAGGCACTTAAAATAAATGTAAGGTAGAAGGTGAGGGAATCTCTCTTTCGATCGTTGAAAGAGATGAAACGGGGTAAGAAAAGATAAAAAGATGGCGGATAAAACGTTAGACGACAGAATGCTGGATGAAGCCACAGAGTGGTTTGTGAAGATGCGCGCCGAAAATCCATCGGACGCGCGCATTACCGCTTTTGCCGACTGGATCAGCCAGAGCAATGATCATCAGGCCGCCTATCTTGAGATTGGGGGCTTGTGGGATGATCTGGCGGTGCTGGAAAAGAAACCAACCGCATCTGTTTCCGCTTTGGGCGATCACCGTGCGCCGCAAGGCCTGCCGGGTGTGAAGCCTGCCGCGAATGATCTGGCCCCGAAAAAAAATGTTTTCTGGTCGCTGCGTCTGATTGCGGCCTCGATCGCCTTGCTGCTGGTCAGTGTTCTCGGGGTTCAGTATGGCGACCACCTGTGGCTGGATAACCATCAAACGGCGCGGGGGGAGCTGGCGGATGTTATTCTCGAAGACGGGTCTCATCTGATGCTGAATACCAAATCCCATGTGCGGGTTGACCTGCAGGCGGACAAGCGGGTGGTTTATCTGGCGGAAGGGGAAGTTTATTTCGAGGTGGCGAAAGACGAGAACCGGCCTTTTTATGTTGAGACGTCCGGCGGGCTGGTGCGGGTACTGGGCACCAAATTCAATATACGTCACCGCGGGGATCATAGTGACGTCACCGTTCTGGAAGGGGCGGTTGGCGTGGTGAATCATGGCCGGATATCAGACGTGGACAAAATTGAGCTGCCTCTCGACGCCACGTTGAAACCGAACGAGAAATTTATCCTTGGCGATGATCAGGCAGACAATGTTGCCCTGCCGGTTGATGGCAGCGCCGTTTTGTCCTGGCGCGATCGCAAACTGGTCTATAACGGCGCCCGGTTTGCCACGTTGGTGGAAGATCTGAACCGGTATTACGATGCCGAGATACGTATTGGTGATCCGGCGCTGGAAAATATCGAAGTGGTGGCGATTTTGCAGGTGGAAGACCGGGCGGCGACCCTGAAAGCTTTGGAACAAACTTTTCATATTACCGCGCAACCGGTATCGAAAGATTTGATCTACCTCTATCCTCAAAAATAAGAATATGTTATATAGAAACCACCCGATCTGCAGAGGTAGAGTGGTTTCTATATAACATTATAAAAAATATAAAAAATCTATAGGGAGGTTATCCCAGACGCGGCGACATCAATTCTGTCGACGGCTGTCTATCGGAATAACCTGATCAGTATATGGCGTTACATTTCCTGTTGAGGATGGTTGACCTCAGGAAAGGCATGGTCCGTCTTGCCTTAATCAGCGGCGCGATGTTTTTATCGCCTGCCACAGGTTTGTCTGCGCCCGCCCCGTCCACAGTTCGAGAGATGAAAGTACCCTTTGACGTGCCGGCGCAATCTCTGTCATCCGCCCTTTTGATGTTTGGCGAGCAGGCCGATGTGTCTCTTGTGGTGCGGAAAGAGGATACCACTGGCCTGAAAAGCCACGCCGTAAAGGGCAGTTATTATCCGAATGAGGCGTTGCGGCGACTTCTGGGGGACAACCGGCTTGGCTTCGCCTACATTGATTCCCGAACCATCACTTTGTCACCAGATCTCTATAAGCCGTCTCAAACACCTGTTGTTGAGGCTGAGGGCCCTGCGCCGACGCAGGAAGATGACCCGGCCCTTCAGGCGGCGGATGACATTGACGAAGTTGTGGTCACCGCGCTGCGGCGCCGGATGAATATGCAGAAGGTGCCTGTGGCGGTGACGG
>TARA_R110002096_G_scaffold13722_9_pt1 | contig 10534 bp, 8 predicted proteins | sample TARA_R110002096 | Tara Oceans TARA_R110002096 (sample SAMEA4397295) | marine metagenome | biome: Polar Biome; feature: [DCM] deep chlorophyll maximum layer (ENVO:01000326); material: water (ENVO:00002006), including particulate matter (ENVO:01000060) such as... | depth 35 m
CCGCGTCAAGCTGCGGCAACCAGACCGGCCCACGCGAAATTTGCCGCAGCCCCGGCCGTTGCAACACCTGCGCCACAGCCAGCATTTGGCCATCGGCGCGCAAAACTGCCCGCCGCACCCTGGCGCCCAGCGTCTGCATCGCCGCGCCATATTCCCAACTTTGCGGCAACGGTGCCGTTCCGGCGAGGTCCAGAAATCCCCGCCAGGTGTCCCGATCGCATCTGTCCCACTGCCATTCCATGGCCTGTTAGAGCATCGGAAACCTGAAGGTTCCGTTAATCGGACAATGAAACACGCAACAAATCAAGACACGCGACAATTGCACAACGATGCCTGACCCTGATTCTGGCGACCCGGGCCATGCGGGGTCCGGCACCCGCAATTCCTGCAGGTCTAGCGGTAGAGCAACGAGCGGCCATTGTGGAACAGATGCACCTTTTTGGGGTCAGCGGTCAGGTGCACCGTTGTGCGGCGCAACCCGCTATGGATGCCGGGCAACTTGCCCACGACCTGATTTCCATCGCCCTGTCGTTTGAAATACAGCAGCGTCACTTCGCCCAGGGCTTCGGTAATCTCGACCTCGCCGCTGAACAGCGGGGCATCCCCGGCCTTTACCAGATCTTCCGGCCGCACCCCGATATTGACCTTCAGCCCCATATCATCCGCGTTCGTCGGCACGTCCGAGCGCGCGCTGCCGCCGCCATCCAGTTTCACCACGGTCTGCGCCCCGGTCCGTACCACTTCACCCGACAGGATATTCATTGCGGGAGAGCCGATGAACTGCGCCACGAATTCGTTCTCGGGACGTTCATACAGGTCGAGCGGTGTTCCGACCTGGCTGATGCCGCCACCGGCAAGCACCACGATACGAGTGGCCAGCGTCATGGCCTCGACCTGATCATGCGTCACATAGATCATGGTGCTTTCGGGCATCTGCTCCTTGAGTTGCGCAATCTCGATTCGCGTGGCGACCCGCAGCGCCGCGTCGAGGTTGGAAAGCGGTTCGTCGAACAGATAGACTTTCGGGTCGCGCACGATGGCACGGCCGATCGCGACCCGCTGGCGTTGCCCGCCCGACAGGGCCTTGGGCAGACGGTCAAGATAGGGGGTCAGTTGCAGGATGCGCGCGGCCTTGTCGACGCCCTCCGCAATCTGCGCCTTGGTCTTTTTGGCGATCTTGAGTGCGAATTCCATATTCTCGCGCACCGTCATGTGCGGGTACAGCGCGTAAGACTGGAACACCATGGCGATGCCGCGCTGCGCGGGTGGCACGTCGTTCACCACAATGCCGTCGATCTCCAACACGCCGCCGGAAATCCGCTCCAGCCCTGCCACCATCCGCAGCAAGGTGGATTTGCCGCACCCCGAAGGGCCGACAAAGACGATCAACTCTCCCTGTTTGATGTCCAGGTTGATATTGGCAAGCACCTTGACGTCGCCGTAAGCCTTTTCGACATTGGTTAACTTCAGATCAGCCATTGCAATCCCCTCTCCTCATTGCCGCACAGCAAGGCAGACCTGCCACGGGCCAAGACGCACCCCGGCGCCTGTCCCGGCACTTTTTCCGCCATCCGCCAGGTCGGCGTCCGACAGATCGAGCGCGCGCCATGTTCCTGCCGGCAGATCAACACGCGCCTCGCCATCGCCCAGATTGAAGGCGCAAAACAGCGTCTCCGCCTCCCCCACACGCAGGAAACTCAGCACGTCGCCCGAAGCCGCGAGGTCTGGCTGTGCGCCGTCCCGCAGCGCCTTGAACCGATGTCTCAGCGCAATCACGCGACGGTAATGCGCCAGCAAATCTGTGTCCGCTCCCTGCGCCGCAACCGATTTTGCCAGATGTTCCGATGGCACCGGAAGCCACGGCTTGCCCGTCGAAAAGCCGCCGCTCCGGTTGTCGGCCTGCCAGACCATCGGGGTACGGCAACCGTCGCGCCCCTTGAACTCGGGCCAGAACTGGATGCCGTAGGGATCTTGCAAGTCCTCGAAAGCGATATCGGCCTCAGGCAGACCCAGTTCTTCACCCTGATAGATGCAGGCAGAGCCGCGAAGGCACATCAACAGTGTCGCGTAAGCCTTTGCTGCGTGTTCAGAAAGAGACCAGCGCGATATATGCCGCATCACATCGTGGTTGGAAAACGCCCAGCAGGCCCAGCCATCCGGAGCCGCCGCTGTCAGGGCCGCGAACGTCTCCACCACCTTGTTGGCGGTCAGGCCGTCTCCTGACAGGAATTCAAAGGCATAGCACATCTGCATCCGGTCATCGCCGGTGGTATATTCACCCAGGATCTCCAGGCCACGTTGCGCATCGCCGACCTCGCCCACCGCCGCAGCGTTGTAAGGCTCCATCACCGCCCGAAGTTTCTTCAGGAATTCAATGTTTTCCGGCTGGTTCTTGTCAAACAGGTGCATCTGGTGATTGTAAGGGTTCACCGCCGGCGCAATATCGGCGTTGCGCTCTTGATGTGCTAACCCGGGATTGTCGCGCAAGTGCTTGTCGTGGAAGTAAAAATTTATGGTGTCGAGGCGAAATCCGTCGACCCCGCGCGCCAGCCAGAAACGCGCGACATCCAGCAGCGCCTCTTGCACCGCCGGTTCGTGGAAGTTCAGGTCGGGTTGCGAGGTCAGGAAGTTGTGCAGGTAGTATTGCAACCGCCGGCCATCCCATTGCCAGGCCGAGCCACCGAAGATCGATAACCAGTTGTTGGGCGGATTGCCATCCAGCTTCGGATCGGCCCAGACATACCAGTTGGCGCGGTCATTGCTGCGGTTGGCCTTGCTTTCGACAAACCACGGGTGCTGATCGGAGGTGTGCGACAGCACGAGGTCGATCATCACCCGCAACCCAAGCTCATGGGCGCGCGCAATCAGCGCGTCAAAATCTGCCAGATCACCGAACATCGGGTCAACGTCGCAATAGTCGCTGACGTCATATCCGAAATCCTTCATCGGCGAGGTGAAGAACGGGCTGATCCAGATCGCATCGGCGCCGAGGCCGGCGATATGCGGCAAGCGTTGCACGATCCCGGCCAGATCGCCGATCCCATCGCCGTTGCTGTCCTGGAAACTGCGCGGATAGATCTGATAGATCACCGCCCCGCGCCACCAGTCTTTGTCGGCGGCACCGGGCCGCGCGTTCAGCTTTTGCATCATCGCCATCTACTTTTTTTCCGTTATTTGACAGAGCCGGCCAGCAGGCCGCGCACCAGGTATTTCTGCATCGAGAAGAACACGACCAGCGGCACCGCGATGGTAACAAAGGCCGAGGTTGCCAATATTTCCCAGTCGCCGCCGCGCGAGCCCATCAGGTTTTTCAACTGCCCGGTCATCACCAGCTGATCGGCCGAGTTGCCGAGGAACACCAGCGCCACCAGCAGGTCGTTCCACGTCCAGAGGAACTGGAAGATCGCGAAAGAGGCCAGCGCCGGAAAGGACAGCGGCAGGATGATCTTGAGGAAAATCTGGAAGTCCGAAGCGCCGTCAACCCGCGCGCTCTCGATAATCTCTCGCGGCAGGCCGATCATGTAGTTGCGCAGCAGATAGATCGCCAGCGGCAGGCCAAAGCCGGTATGCGCCAGCCAGATGCCGATATAGCTCTTGCCGATGCCGATATCATTGTGCAGCTTCAGCAGCGGGATCAGCGACAGTTGCAGCGGCACGACCAGAAGGCCGACCACCCCGGCGACAATCAGCGCCCTGCCCGGAAACTCCATCCAGGCGAGGGCATAGGCCGCGAAAGCCGCCACCAGAATCGGGATGATCGTCGCCGGGATCGAGACCGTCATGGTGTTGAGAAACGCGCGCCCCAGGCCTTCGGCCCCCAGCACCGTGCCGTAGTTTTCAAAAGTGGCGCGCGGCGGAGTTACCGTGGTGGCAAAGATACGCATCCCGCGTGTGCCCGTCGACGCGGTGTCCACGGAAATTGTGAAATCGCCGTTGGGCGCGACAGTCAACTGCCCGCCGTCTTTCAGATCGACGGGTTTGCCGACCGGATAGGCGCCGGGTTCGCGGGGGCTGGTGCCAAAGGCGCTGACGCGGCCCGCGCCGCCTTCAAAGACGTTGCCCGTGATCACATAGATGCCGTTGACCTCGGTTGCGCTGTCCGGGCTGGGCGCGCGGTATTGCAGGGTCTGTTCAGCGGGGAACATCGCCTTCCACCAGCCCGACGCCGAAATCTGGTCACGGTCGCGAAAGCTCGAAACCAGCAGCCCGAAGGTCGGGAAGGTCCACAACAGCACAAGCGCCAGGGCGCACAGGTTCACCGCCCAGACCAACCGCGATCTGGTGCCTACGATATTGTCCATCTCAGCGGCTCTCCTTCGCGGCGTTGCGGATGTTCCAGATCATGATCGGCGTCACCATCAGCATGATGATGATCGCGGCGGTCGAGGCGCGCCCGGTGTCGTTGCCGCGAAACATCCAGTCGAACATCAGGTTGGCCAGCACCTGGGTGCCCCATTGTCCATTGGTCATCGTCAGCACGATGTCGAACACCTTCAGCACGGTGATGGTGATCGTGGTCCAGACCACCAGGATCGTGCCCCAGATCTGCGGCACCTTGATCTTCATGAAAATCTGAAGCGGCGAGGCCCCGTCGAGGATCGACGCCTCGATCGTTTCTTCGGGGATACCGCGCAGCGCCGCCGACAGGATCACCATGGCAAAGCCGGTCTGGATCCAGACCAGAACGATCATCAGCAGGAAGGAGTTGACGACAGGCAAGGTCAGCCACGTTTGCGCCGAGCCGCCCATATCGGTCCAGATCGCGTTGAGGACGCCGATCTGCTCCTGCCCGTCGGGGCGGTATTCGTAGACCAGTTTCCAGATCACCGCCGCACCGACAAAGGAAATCGCCATCGGCATGAAGATCATCGCCTTGGCAAAGTTGCCCCAGCGGATGCGGTCTGTCACCGCCGCCGAGACGAGGCCGAAGAAGGTTGATGCTGCGGGCACGAACACCAGCCACATCAGGTTGTTGACCATGCTCTCGCGGAATTTCACGTCGTTGACCAACCAGATATAATTGCCGGCGCCGACGAAATTCTTGCCCTCGGCATCCATGAAGGAAAGGTAGATCGAAACGAAGACCGGATAGACCAGATAGACACTCAGCAAGAACAGCGCCGGAAACAAGAACAGCCACGGCCTGATCTGGTTGGCACGGTTGATGTTCGCACCCGCATCGGGGCCGGATGCCGGATAGAACCGGTCAAGCGCCATATTCGACAAAAAGAAATACGTGATACAGCCAAAGACACCCACAAGGATCGTCACAGCCGCCATGATGAACTGTTCCATCAGCCCCCCCTTTGCCCCAAGCCGACCGATGCCCCCCCCAGGCGAGCATCAGACAAGACACCCCCGCCACAGACCGTGGCGAGGGCCATAGCCTTGCTTACTTAAGGCTGTCCCAGGTGCGTTGGATGTCGGTGGCGACGGCCGCTGCATCCTTGCCGCTGGTGTAATCGACCATGCCGGTCCAGAACACGCCGGCGCCGATAGCGCCCGGCATCAGGTCAGAGCCGTCAAAGCGGAACGTGTCGGCGTTCAGCAGGATGCCACCCATTTTCTTCAGGGTCGGGTCACCGTAAGCATCTGGGTTCACACCTTTGTGCGGCGTCAGGAAGCCTTTTTGCGCCATCCAGATTTCATGCGCGAGCGGCGATTCCAGGTACTTCATGAAAGCTTGCGCCACCGGGCTGTCCTTGGTGATGACAAACAAGGTGCCGGCACCCAGAACCGGTTTGCCGAGGTTTTTGTCGGCATAGGCCGGGAAATAGAAGAAGTCTGCATCCTGGCCTACAACCGTGCCTTCGGGGAAGAACGACGGAATGAAGCTGGCCTGGCGGTGCAGGTAGCAGGCCGGAGGCGAGGAAAACAGACCCTTGGGGCTGTCGCGGAAGTCGGTGGAGCCGACCGCGCCGGCACCGCCTGCTACAAAGGCGTCATTGCGGGCAAACCAGCCGAAATCCTCGATCGCGGCAACGACCCTGGGGTCGTCGAACTTCATGTCATTGGTGACCCAGGCGTCGTAATCGGCCGGCGGGTTGTTGCGCAGCATCATGTCTTCGACCCAATCGGTGGCCGGCCAGCCGGTCGCCGGGCCTGAACCCAGACCGATGCACCACGGCGTGCCGCCATCGGCGGCGATCTGCTCGGTCAGGGCCTTCAGGTCTTCCATGGTCTGCGGCACTTTATAGCCGGCATCCTCGAAGTTCTCGGGCACATACCAGACCAGAGACTTCACATCGACCTTGTAGAACAGACCGTAGAGCGCCTTTTTGCCGTCAGCGCCGGGGAATGTCGCCAGATCGACCCAGGATTGACCCGCAGCATAGTTTTCCTTTACCCAGTCGGCGGTGCTTTCGGGCAGCGCCGTCAGCTTGCCGCGCTTGGCCAGATCGGCGGCAAGACCGGGCTGCGGGATGACCGCAATGCCGGGCGGCGAGCCGGCCTCGACGTCGATCATGACACGCTGCTCAAAGCCATCACCACCAGTATATTCGACATCGGCACCGGTCGCTGCCACGAAATAGGCGATCACCGAGTTGAACAGTTCCTTGTCAACACCACCCCAGGGGCCGTCGATCTTCAGGCTCTGCCCCTTGAGATCGACCGACTTCAATGCCTCATAGCTGTCCCAGCTGAACCGGGCATCTTCGCCCGGTGCGAATTTCAGGTCCTGCGCCTGCACGGCGCCAGACAACAGCGCCAACACGGCGGCGCTTGCAAAAAACTTGGATTTCATCCTCATCCTCCCGATGAATGCATCCCGACCAATTGGCGCCGGAGAAACTGTGACCCAGGCAGCAGAATCGTATTCAAACCGCTTTGGATGCTGAAACATCGCCGATAGTACCCATCCTGTCAATCCGTCAGCACGAAATTTACCCCTTTGTTTTCTGCAATTGTTAGCGTTATCATCGGACGTGCAGGAGTTTTTCCTGTTCTCCGGAATGCTTTTGACGCAGATTGAATCACCCGCTATCACTTCAGGAATTGAAATCGCTTTGGCCGCCCATACCATGAACCTCAAAGAACTTTCAAAAAGGCTTGGCCTGTCACCGACAACGGTAAGCCGGGCGCTGAACGGCTACCCCGAGGTGAACGAGATCACGCGCGAAAAGGTGATGGCAGCGGCCAGACGGTATCAATACAAACCAAACAGCCGCGCGATCCGCCTCGCAACCGGGCGCGCGATGGCCGTGGGCCATGTCATCCCGATTGCAACCCGACATGAGATCGTGAACCCGGTCTTTGCCGATTTCATCGCCGGTGCAGGCGAGACCTATTCACGGGCGGGCTATGACATGCTGCTGTCGATCGTGCCCGATGACGACGAGGAAAAGACCTATTACGATCTGAAATCACGAGGCACCGTTGACGGGATAATCGTTCACGCCCCGCGCGAGAATGACAGTCGGATCAATCTTTTGTTGGAAATCGGTCTGCCTTTCGTCGTTCACGGCCGCTCGACCTCGGTATTGCAGCCCTATTCCTGGGTCGATGTGAACAACCGCCGCTCTTTCTTGCGCGCCACGGATTTTCTGCTTGACCTCGGGCACCGCCGCATCGCGCTGATCAACGGTCTTGAGTTCATGGATTTCGCGATCCGCCGCCGCAAAGGCTATGTCGAAGCGATCGAAAACCGCGGCTTTGCGCCGGATCCGGCGCTGATGGCTTCCGTCGAAATGACCGAGGGTCAGGGCTTTCGCATCGCCCGCGCCATGCTCGATCAGCCAGACCCGCCCACCGCCTTCATCCTGTCGTCGATGATCCTGGCCCTGGGGGCGCGCCGGGCGATCGAAGACAAGGGTCTGAAAATGGGCCGCGACGTCTCGGTCGTCATCCATGACGATGACCTGAGCTATATGAAAAACGGCGACGATGTTCCGATCTTCACCGCCACCCGCTCTGCCGTGCGTGAAGCAGGGCGGCAGGCGGCAGGCATGTTGCTGGAAATCATCGCAAATCCTGCCCCCACTCCCATAGAACGCCTGATGGAGGCCGAGTTGATCATCGGCCAGTCCACAGGCCCCGCGCCGCACAGGCCATAACCGGACAGGCTTATCATGCTTCCAGACCGTTCCGACTTCCCCAGAGGTTTCCTCTTCGGGGCCGCGACATCGAGCTACCAGATCGAGGGCCATGACAGCGGTGGCGCCGGTCGCACCCATTGGGATGATTTTGCCGCGACACCGGGCAATGTGGTCAATGCCGAAAACGGCGCCCTTGCCTGCGACCATTACAATCGCTGGCCCGCCGACCTGGACCTGCTGCGCGACGCCAATTTCGATGTCTACCGCTTTTCCTGTTCCTGGGCGCGGGTGATGCCCGAGGGTCGCGGCGCGGTGAACGCCGAAGGGCTGGATTTCTATGACCGCCTGATCGACGGCATGCTGGATCGCGGGTTGAAGCCCGCCGCAACCCTGTATCACTGGGAACTGCCCTCGGCGCTGGCCGATCTCGGGGGCTGGCGCAACCGCGATATTGCCGGCTGGTTTGCCGATTATACCGAGGTGCTGATGCGCCGGATCGGTGACCGCGTCTGGTCTGCCGCGCCGATCAACGAGCCGTGGTGCGTCTCATGGCTGTCGCATTTCCTCGGGCAGCACGCCCCCGGACTGCGCGACATCCGCGCCACCGCCCGCGCGATGCACCATGTCGGTCTCGCGCATGGCCGCGCCATCCAGGCGATGCGCGGGCTTGGCATGACCAACCTCGGCGCGGTCTGCAACCTCGAATATGCCCGGCCCGCCGATGACACGCCCGAGGCCGCCGCAGCCGCCCGCCTGTACGACGACTATTACAACCGCTGGTTCCTGTCGGGCATGTTCAGGGGCGAATATCCGGCGGATGTGCTCGAAGGTCTCGGCCCCCATATGCCGCAAGGCTGGCGCGACGACATGGCCACCGTCTCCGCTCCGGTCGATTGGGTCGGGCTGAACTACTACACCCGCAAGCTGATCGCCCCCGATGCCGGCCCGTGGCCGCACCACAAGGAAGTGCCCGGCCCGCTGCCCAGGACCGCAATGGGCTGGGAAATCTACCCTGAGGGGTTGGAGCATTTTCTGCGCAACACCCAGAAAAATTTCACCGGCGACCTGCCGATCTTTGTCACGGAGAATGGTATGGCCAATGCCGATGTGATCGCGGACGGCGCGGTTGACGACCACGCGCGCATCGCCTATCTCGCCGCACATCTTGGCGCCGTGCAACGCGCCATCGCGGCAGGTGTGCCGGTGGCAGGCTATTTCACCTGGTCCCTGATGGACAATTTCGAATGGTCGCTGGGCTATGACAAACGCTTCGGCCTCGTCCATGTCGACTTCGAAACCTTGCGGCGCACCCCCAAAGCATCCTATCACGCGCTCAGCACAGCGTTGAAACGCTGAACAGATGCGCTGGAGCCGAGTATGACCAACCCGAATATGACCACAGCAATCGAGGACCGACTGTCGCTGGTTGCCGATATCGGCGGAACCAACACGCGCGTCGCCCTGGCGCGGGGGAAAGAATTGCTCACCGGTTCGATCCGCCGCTTCCGCAACGCCGATTTTCCGGGGCTGGAGCCTGTATTGACGGCCTATATCGCGGCCGAGGGTGCCCCGCCCTGCGGCGCGGTCTGTGTCGCCGCCGCAGGGCCCGTGGCGCATGGTGTGGCGACGATGACCAACCTCGACTGGAAGATCGACGGCGCGTCGTTGACGCGTGCGACCGGGGCCAGGCGCACGGCGATCCTGAACGACCTTCAGGCCCAGGGCCATGCCCTCGGTCACATCGCCCCCGAAAACCTGCGCACGGTGATCGAGGCCGCCGAGGCTCCGTCAGAGGCCCCGGCAGAGGCCACCAAACTGGTGATCGGCATCGGCACCGGCTTCAACGCAGCGCCGGTGTACGAAACGCCGGTCGGGAGGCTGGTCGCGGCGTCAGAATGCGGCCATGTCAATCTGCCCGTCCGCACAGCGGCCGATCTCAGGCTGGCGCATTTTGTCGAAACCGCCCACGGCTTTCCGGGTGTCGAGGATGTCCTGTCCGGGCGCGGGCTGGAGCGTCTCTACACCTTTGTCACGTCCGAGGCAGGCCGGCCCGAAACCAGGGACGCGGCCGGCATCATGGCAGCCATCGCCAGCGAAAATGGCGACGGCCCCGCCTCGCAGACCGCTCGCCTGTTCGTGCGGCTGTTCGGTGGCGCTGCCGGCAACCTCGCGCTGACCCACCTGCCCTTCGGCGGCATCTACCTTTGCGGCGGTGTGGCGCGTGCCTATTCGGAATTGTTCGCGCCGCTGGGCTTTGCCGAGGCTTTCCGCGACAAGGGCCGCTTTGCCGGGTTCATGTGTCAGTTTTCGGTCAGGATCATCGAGGACGACTACGCTGCCCTCACCGGATCGGCCGTCTATCTGTCACGGCCCCGAAACAGTCAGGTCGAACGCGGATAGGATCGGTGTCGCGCCGCCAGGCCGGGGGCGCACCCCATGCGCGGTGACTGCGCATCGCGGTGAAGGGGCCTCGATGGCCGCTTCACCGCGGGCCGCTG
>TARA_R110002096_G_scaffold168538_4_pt1 | contig 10524 bp, 6 predicted proteins | sample TARA_R110002096 | Tara Oceans TARA_R110002096 (sample SAMEA4397295) | marine metagenome | biome: Polar Biome; feature: [DCM] deep chlorophyll maximum layer (ENVO:01000326); material: water (ENVO:00002006), including particulate matter (ENVO:01000060) such as... | depth 35 m
GAAGCACTTCGTTATCCTAGGTAGCGTCATTCGCTCTAGCACGAATGGCGCTAGATTCATAAAATTTCATAAGCCGAAGGCTTTCCAGCCATTAGCTCCGGGTCGAGCGCAAGCGAACACCCGGAGATGATTCGTTTGAGAATGGCCGATCCCGGGAGGGATCGCAGCCGCGATACTGCCATCCCTGCCGGGATGGATTCGGATTCGATGCCTAACCCCGGATGTCGCTAGCGCTCAATCCGCGGCTAATGGCTCCATAAGCCTCCGGCTTGGATTGCCGAAGCACTTCGTTATCCTAGGTAGCGTCATTCGCTCTTGCACGAATGGCGCTAGATTCATAAAACTTCATAAGCCGAAGGCTTTCCAGCCATTAGCTCCGGGTCGAGCGCAAGCGAACACCCGGAGATGATTCGTTTGAGAATGGCCGATCCCGGGAGGGATCGCAGCCGCGATACTGCCATCCCTGCCGGGATGGATTCGGATTCGATGCCTAACCCCGGATGTCGCTAGCGCTCAATCCGCGGCTAATGGCTCCATAAGCCTCCGGCTTAGGTTTACGAAGCACCCAGTTAACCTGGCGCTCATTCGGCTGAGGTCCTATTCACACCTGACCCAGAGCCGCGCCAGTTCCGTGATGCGGAATCCGCTCGCGGGCGCATCCAGCATGACCTTCACCCGGAAAATCTTCCGCTCGCGATCGCAGCTTACGAGTTTCCCGGAAACGGCGTCTCCAGTTGGCTTGCGGTGCACGCCAGCGGGCGCGACGCGGATTTTCTGGCCGGGCTCGGTTTCCAGGGCGAGGACGGTGGCTTCCTGAAACAGGGTCAGATCCAACTCATTTCCAGCTACCCGATCCACGTAACCGGGAAGCCCCTCTTCGGTCATCTTTTTCGTGTGAACCGTGATCTGCTCGGCCTGAAACTTGGTGAGGCTCTCGTCGTCGAGAAAGACGTGCCAGGCAATCCGGCCCTTGCCCTGACCGGTTCCGCGTGTCTTGGCCCGCAGCTTGTCGCCGATGTTGATATCCGCGAAGGTTGCGGGTTCGCCGCCTTTCCAGAATTTGGTGTTCTCGTCAGTCTGCAAGGTCAGGCCGGTTTCGCGGACGAAGCTCTTGTCGCCCTTGGCCCAAGTGAACGCCAGGCTCCGTGCCTCGGCGTCGATCGCGTCCACGAAGTAGTATTCCTTGTGACCGTTGAGCATGTTCATCTCGTCCTGGATATAGGTTAGCCAGACCCACTCGCCGGCCTCGTTTTCGTGCATCCGGAAAATGGCGCGCTCGCCGATCTTGAAATCGCTCAAATCGCCAAAGGTCGCGTGATGCAGCATTTCGGCATAGGGCATCGCGGTGAAGCGGAAAACTTCGTCGTTGTGCTCGGCGCGAAAGGTTCCGGTGCGCGTTTCGAGGTCGAGCGTGAGCAGTTCGCCCCAGATTCGCCGCATCCGCTTGTACGGAACGATGACTTGGCCGGGCGTGATTTTCTGCACGGCTTCCGCGGGCTTCTTCTCTTCGGCGGTTACCAAGGGCGGGCCGCCCGTGACGACGATGAGAGCGATAAAGACAGTGACGATGTTTTTCATGGAAAGGCTGATCGATTATTCCCGGCCGAAGTAGCGTTCCTCCAGTGGCAGAGAGACGACTTTCCAACTCGCCGGGTAGAAACGGACGATCCCGCCGGGGCGATACCCTTCCAGCAGCATGCCGCATTGAACCTGGATCTGCAGGCCGCTGGAGCCGGGCAATTTGGGAACGCTGGCGACCTTGAGGATGTTGCCGCCTTTGCGGTCATTGACCGGTTCGTAGGTCATGAGGCAGTCGCGCGCGACGGCGATGGTGCCTTTCGGCTTGAGGTCATCCTTGGCGCCGCCGGAGGTCGGCCAGCCGAGCGGTTCGGGAACGATGATGTCGAAATCCTCGAAGAGCTTGGGATCGACTCCTTCGAAAAACGTGATCGTGACGAGATTCTTTTTGTCGTCAACTGCATCGACCCAACCCGGAATCCCGCGATCGCGAACGTGATTGCGGTGGCGTTCAAGTTGGCGGGAGCTCGCCAATTTGCGGCTTTCGACGTCCAGCCAGATTTGGAGAACGCGGCCCGAGTTGTAGAGCGTTGCCCAGGTGAGATTCATGAGCACTTCCTGTCCGGGCTGGATATCGGTCAACGATCCAAATCCCTTTTCTTGATACACTTCGGTGCTGGTTCTCAGTTCGAAAGTTTGGGCGTCGCCGACTGGCTTGCCACCTTGGTGCAAGATCGCCTTCAGCTCATTCGCTTCCAAATCGACCGCATCCACTTTCCAGATCTGGTTTTGCCGAGCCCGATAGGAAAAGTCGTCTTCCAAGCGCAAACAACGGGTGAAATCGACTTCGTTCGAAACGCGCTGACCGACCGAGCTTGTCAGTTTGCCATGCTTCATCGTCCACACCTTTTCTTCTCCCTCAGGACGTTCGTAGAACCATCCGTGAAGATGGGTGCCGATCGGAAGATCACGCAGCGTGGCGGGCTGCCCGTTGGAATAGACGCTTCCATACGGGAGCATGGTGGCGTCGATCGTCCGGTCTTTCATGCCAGCGGTCTGGTCGTCGCTGCGATCGACGCGCAACACCAGTTCACGCTCCAGATGGTCGATGTCGACCAATTCGCCGGATATATAGTGAGCGGATCCTTCGGGCGGAAACTCGCCATCGACCAACTGATACCAGGACAAGCTGGGATCGTCGTTCTCGTCCGTGCGGTAGGTTGGTGCACCGTCTTCGGCAATCGAGGCATGTCCGCCCAGGAAAAATACGATAGCCAAAATGCGGCCTATCATAGCACCCAATTCGGGACAGGTAATGTATTCCGGAGATTTCTCCGGAAATAGAACGGGGTGCTTACGGACAAATGTCCGTAGTACATTGAGGAGCCCAACGTTGGACCGTGAATTGATCACCGGAATCTGTGTCATAAAAAGTGCTCCTTAAGCAACCACTTCTGAGATCGCTCCCAGGCTGTCCTGAAACTGCTCCTTCTCCACTCCGGCGCGTTGGGCCATCGTCAGTAGCAGATTGCTCAACCGGGCATTGCCATCGACGGGGCGACCGCAGATTTTGTAATGCACGCCGGCGTCCGCCACGTTGTATTGGCCGATTTTGGGAAGATTGTAATCGACGTGTTGCCCCTGCTTGACGCCCAGCTTTTTGCCTCCGGCGAAGAGCGTCGGCAAGTTCGCGTTTCCGTGGCTATGCCCGTAAGCCATGCCGCTTCCCCAGAGAACCTGGGTCGTATCCAACAGATTGCCGTCTTCTTCTTCGATGGCTTTCAATTGGTCGAGGAAATAGCTGAGTTGCTCGACCAAAAAGGTGTCCGTCTGCGTCAGGCGACGCAGTTGCTCGGGATCGCCGTTGTGATGCGATAGCGCGTGACGCGTCTGCGAGATGCCGATGTCCGGAATCGCCCCACCGTTAGCTTCGCTGCAGATCATACAGGTGATAACGCGGGTCATGTCCGTGCGCAGCGCCAGGACCATCAGATCATAGAACAAGCGGTGATAATCCTGAACCTGGCTCTTATCCATTTTCGCCGTGAAGCGGCCGACGGTCTTGCCGTCGACCTTCGGCTTCGGAACATTGAGCCAGGCGTCGGCCCGTTCGGTGCGCACCTCGATCTGGCGCACTGCGGTGAGATACTCATCCAGCTTGTTGCGATCTTCGCTGCCGAGCTTCTGGTTCACGCGCTTCGCGTCATTGAGCACCGCGTCGAGAATACTTCCGCGCCGGTTGAGACGGCGTCGAACGACTTCCTTGCCGCCGGATTCCTCTCCGAAGAGTCGCTCGAAAATCGTCTTCACATTGCGTTCGGCCGGAATCTGAATGCCATCGCGCGACCAAGCCAGCGAATGACCCTCGATCGCCATCTCCAGTGAAGAAAACCGCGTGTTCACACCCTGAACTTCGGCAATGAGCTGATCGACCGAGACCGTGTTGCGAAACGCTCCGCCGTCGCGGGGCACGTCGGCGCCGGTGAGCCAGACCTTGTCGCAATTGTGATGCTTGCCCAAGACCAACGGATGGTGCAGGCCACTGATCGGCGTGACCTCATTGCGATGCCGCTCCAGCGAGGCCAGCGGTTCGGTGAACTCATAGTCCTTTCCGGACTTCTGAATCTGCCACGTCAGGGTGTTGACCCCGTTCGGGATGTAGAGAAACACGCTGCGCTTCGGCGCGGTTGGCTGCGGCAATCCGGCGGCCTGCATGCAATCGAGCATGGGCAACGCGATGGTGGCTCCGATTCCGCGAAGCATGTGACGGCGATTGAGGCGCCATTGGTTAGTCTGGATATTCATGAAAAAGGGGGCAGGTATCAGGTTACAGGTGCCAGCTTCCGGATGAAGCCGGTCAACATTCTTTTGATTTCTTCGATTTTGGCAGAGTGGTCGGAGGACAGATGCTGGTCGAGGTAGCCCAGATCTCCGGCGAGGATGATCTGGTAGTGAAGTTCGCTGGCGGATCCCATGGCGATTGTGAGAAAACGGCAGAAATCCGTGTCGGTGGATCGACCGCAACCCTCGGCGATATTGGTGGGAATGGAGCTCGCTGATCTTCGCATCTGACTGGTTAGCCCGTAGACTTCGGACTTGGGAAAGCCGCTAGTCGCCCTGTAAACTGACAGCGTCAGTTCATGCGCTTTTTCCCAAACCTGGAGTTTCTTGAAGTCTCTCATTCGCAAGCTGAAGTCTGTTCGCTGAAACCTGTTACCTCTTCTGAAATAGTTCGGACAAAATGAAAGCTTCTAAGATATCTCTTACCCGGTAATCCTTCTCACGGCCGATTTCGGCAATCGTTTCCAGATCATCGTGATCGTCCACGCTTAAGGTCCGCCGCATGCCGTAGGTGGCGAGTTTTTCGATGAAGGTCGCCTGAAAGGCATCTAGGTCAGCCATCAGCAACTGCTTGAACTCCTCCGCGTTCTGGAACGCGCGTCCATCCGGCAATTCCCCGCTCGGATCGACTGCCGGATCATCTCCCGTTCCCTCGACGTTTTCGTGCGTGCGCCATTCGCCGATCGCGTTGAAATTGTCGAACGCAAGTCCGAGCGGATCGATCTTGGCATGGCAGGATGCGCAGCTCGGATCGGCCTTGTGGGCTTCCAGCTTCATCCGTAGCGTCGCTTTCGGTGAATCGACCGGATTCGGTTCGATCGGATCGACATTCGCAGGTGGCGGGGGCGGAGTTTTGCCCAAAATCACCTCCGAAACCCACGCGCCGCGATGGACCGGGCGATGCCGCGTGCCGTCCGACGTCAGCGAAAGAATCGAGGCCTGGGTCAACAAACCGCCCCGGTTGAATTCCGGCTTGAGCGAGACGCGTTGGAACTCGTCCTGGGTGATGCTGGGGATTCCGTAGAACTTGGCCAATCGCGGATTCACCATCGTCCAGTCGGAATCGAGAAACTCGCGGAGGGAGAGTCCCTGCTCCAGCACTTCGGCAAAAAACGCCTGCGTTTCTCCGATCATGCTCTGCTCCAGGTGCGCGTCGTATTGCGGGTAGATCTTTTTGTCTGGCGGAAACATTCCCACTTTCTGCAGGTTCAGCCATTGCTTGGAGAAAGACTTCTTAAAGCGCTCCGAACGGGGATCCGCCAACAGGCGCTCGAATTGGCGCTGCAACTCCGCTTGGTCGCGAAGCTTGCCCGCCTCCGCCGCCGCGAACAATTCGTCGTCCGGCATCGTGCTCCACAGCAGATACGACAAACGCGAGGCCAATTCCCAATCGTTCAGGTTATGCCGGTCCGAGTTTTCGTCGCCTTCGGCCAGGAACAGAAAACTCTTCGAGCACAAGATCGCGACCATTCCGGCCTCCACTGCGGTTTTGAAATCGGCGCCCGCCTCCAACTCGCCGCTGACGATATCCAGATAGATATCCAATTCGCCCTCGTAAAGCGGTCGGCGAAAGGCGCGCTTGGCCATCCGTCCCAGGCCTTCCCGCGCCGCATCCAGCGACTCCTCCTTCGGCATGTAGTCATCCCGCCGCTTTTGTTCTTCCTCGGTTACGATCGGCCCGCGCATTGTGATCGAATCCAGAATGAGAAAGGGATAGCGCGGCTTGCCGTCCTGATCGGTAATCTTGATTTGCCAGGGCGCACGACGTTCCTTCGTGCTGATAAATGGAATCTGACTGTGCGCCGTCGAGCGCGGATGCCGTGGCGGGCCGGTTAGGTTCAAAACGTGAATGGAAGGCGAACGCACATCGGGAAAATGCGCCCGAAAACTCACCGTGACCGGCTCGTCCTCCGGCGCGATGATGTCCTGCTCGAACAAGACCCGGTCCAGCTTGTGCTCGTAAACCTGCATCCGCGGCGCCGCCTTGTTCTCCGGCTTCAATCCGCTCAACGTGTAGCTGATCTCATACATCCCGGGCCCCGGAAATTTCAGCCCATCCCGATACGGATTCGAGTTCCGAAACACCTCGCCCGAGGTCACAATCTCAAAACGTGTCTTGTCGAGCAAGCCCTCGTTCTTCAAGCGCTCATAATGCGGGTGGTTGTCGCGCATGATCACCGCCGGCGTGGTCGCTTCCAGATACTCGACCGGCTTATCCGGATACGCCTCATCCAGCACGATCTCCGCCGCCTTCATGTATTTCTCGATGTGGGTTGGCGACAAGGTCAACACCGAGCCGATTCGCTCGAACCCGTGCCATTCCGGATCTTCCAGCAGCCCGCCCGGATCGGTCGCGTCATACTCCACGCCGATCAGGTCGCGCACCGTGTTCACATATTCCTCCCGCGTCAGCCGATGGTACGAAACCCGGTCGCGCTGCGCCATCCGGGCCGACTCGCCTTCCTTGATCCGCGCCGCCAGCCACTCCACGATTGCCGCGCTTTCCTCGACACTGGGCAGAACATCCTCGTCATCCGGCGGCATCTCGCCGGAGCTGATTTTCTCCATCACCTCATGCCAATACGGCGTGTCCTTCAGGCCCACCTCCCGCGACAACGTATCGACCCGAAAATCGCCTTTCTGCTTCTTGTCACCGTGACACCGGACACAGTGCGTCTCGATAAATGGCTGGATGTCCTTCTCGAAGTTCGGCTGCGCCAGTGAAAAACCGGCGGATGCGAGAACACTCGCGCCAATCAACGCGAGACAGGAGTTGGTAGGGAAAAATTTGGGGGCCCGGGGCATTTTACGATTCCGTTCGACGGGGCGAACGAAGCCTAACACGCTTGGGTTGTCTCTTCCTTTCACCAAAATTTAGAGAGATTTCGCCTTCCCAAAATTGCTTGCCGTTTTCGGGGAAAGCAGGCCAAATCTTTCGGATTCTTCTTCGTGACTTTGGCGGGACATTTGACCTAGTTGGGGCCAAACCCATGTCCCGTTTCCCGATTCTCCAACTCGTCGCGCTTTTCAGCGTGTTTCTCGCCCCAGTCGATGCCGCAACCCTGGTGGTTGATGCCAACGCGCCGGGCGCTTCCGACCAGAATCCGGGCACGGCCGAAAAACCGCTCCAAACTATCAGTGCGGCAGCGGAATTGGCGCAACCGGGCGACACCGTTAGGGTTCACGCCGGCACTTACCGGGAATGGGTGCGTCCGGCACGGGGTGGAACCGGCGACGTACCAATCGTTTATGAAGCGGCACCGGGCGAAGCGGTTTTTGTCAAGGGGAGCGAGGTTTGGGCGGAACCATGGATCGCGGTTGAGGATCAGTCGGGCGTGTTTCGGTCGAAAATCGATCTTGAACGGTTCCAAGGAACCCAAAACCCGTATTCCCGGACCATCTCGGTGGCTTCTTCGGACAGAAGCGAGGCGGCCCGGCCCATCCCGGCGGAAAAGCAGGAGGAACCCTGGCCTGTGACGCTGGGCCAGGTTTTCATCGATGGAAAACCGGCCTCTCAGGTGACCACGCTCGAGAATCTGGCAGCGACCGCGAATTCCTGGATCGTTTCGGCTGACGGAAGCGAACTGCTGCTCCATCTCCCGGACGGGCTCGAAACGCCGAACAACGCCGAGATTGAATGGTCGGTGCGGGAACGGGTTTTCGCTCCGTATCGACGCGGGCTCGGCCACATCCACGTTCGTGGGTTTCGCTTCCAGCATTGCGCCAACCAGGGTCCGTTTCCCCAGATCGGCGCGGTTTCTCCTCGCAGCGGTCGGAATTGGGTCTTCGAGAACAACGAAATCCGCTTCGCCAAAACCATTGGCCTGGATGTCGGGAGTGAAACCTGGAACTTCGCCGGTCTTCGGGAAACGCATCCGGATGACCAGCGCTTGATCGTGCAGAGTTCCCACATCGTCCGGGGCAACACGATCAGCGACAACGGGCTCTGTGGGATCGCCGGCTGGAACAGCCCGGGCGTGCGGATTTACAACAACCTGATCGAGCGCAACAACCGGCTCCATTTTTCCAAGGCGAACAGCAGCTGGGAAGAGTGGGGTGGGATCAAACTGCACGGGACCAACGCGGTGATCGCAGGGAACCTGGTTCGCGACAACGAAGCGCACGGGATTTGGATCGACAACGACTACAACCAGGCCCGGATCACCGGGAACAGCATCCTGGGAAACCGGGGCAGCGGCGTGTTTCTGGAATTGGGTGCCGGGTCGGTTCTGGTCGACAACAACGTGATCGCCCAAACCCGGTCCGGCGGGACATTTTTCGCGGGAAACGGTGTGTATTGCCACGACGCCTCGGGCGTCCGGGTCGCCCACAACCTGTTGCTCGACAACGCGGCTCACGGCGTCTGCATGCGCGTCATCACGGACCGCAAAATCTGGAATCAGCCGGTCAATGCCTCCAACGAAGAGATCGTGAACAACATCTTCTTGGGCAATGGGGGAACCATCAGCCTGCCGTATTCGAATCCGCGGGCCGAGGGCAATTGGTCGGACCACAACCTGTATCTGAAGCGAGCCGGAACCGAGGCGGTGGCGGCACCCTATCATCTCAACAAATACCAGGGAAAATTCTCCTGGGACGAGGTTCATGGCCGTCTTGTCGCTGCGGTGACCGACGCGGCGGAGATCCCGGCAGCGGAGGTTTGGCGGAAGAATCCGCGATTGACCGAGGCGCAGTGGCGCTTGCTCACCGGTTGGGATCGGAACAGTGTCGCGGGTGAAGTTCTCGAAGCCGCGATCGACCCGGTCGCGCTGAGTTTGACCCTCGAATTCCCGAAAAACTGGGAGCCGCCGACCTGTCTTCCCGTGCCCGAAATGGACCGCGATTTCACCGGGAGCACGATCGAGACTTCAAGCGTGTTGCCCGGGCCTTTCCAAGAACTGGGCGCCGGCAAAAGCACCTTTTCGATCGAGCCGCTCAGGTTCACGTCGCCACCCGCACTTCGCGGCAAGCAAAAGCTGGAGAACGCGGAAATTCGCCAGAAAAAGCTGGAATTCACCGCCGCGATCGAAGCGATTTCGCCGGCGGGCGACGAGGTCGAGGCCGCCGACCAGATTGCGGACGCCAACTCTGTCGCGGCGTGGTCTCACGGCCTGCAGAAGGGCAAGAATCCGGATTTGGCCGCGCCGTTCGCGGAACTGGGCCGCGGTCCAAAGACGGCGTTGTTCGGACGCTCGAGCGAGGGTGTTTGCGCGGGGCCGGCCCGGTCCGTGCTTTACCGAGTCGACGAAGCGGCTCACTACCAGGTCGAGATTTCCGCCCGGCTCCGGGATCGACGCTTTGCCAGTGCCGGTTACGCCCGGGCGCAGATTTTCCAGCTCGATGCGGGACGCGAAACCGGAATCGAACTCGAGAAAGTCGATCTCAACACCCCGGACGGTTATCGCGGCAAGGAATTGGCGGATCACTTCACCTGGAGCGGCCAGATCGCAGCCCCGGCTCATAGTTCCATCGGGCTGCGTTTCCAAATCGTCGCGCCCGGCCCGGCTCCGGCGGGCGACGGCACCCTCGAAATCGAATCCTTTTCCGTGTCCCGGCTCGGAGACAAAGACTGATTCTACGTTTTAGGCTCTGATCGCGTCGCTCGGATCATACTGCTAACTAGGCGAACAAGCCTTTCAGCTTCCCGTCGCTGTCGGCAAAGCGCTCGGTCTCGTAGCCAACCTGGTTGAGCATCGAATACCAGAGGTTCGCCAGCGGCGTCTGGTTGGATTCATAACGATAGTGTTGGCCCTGGTTGAGCCCGCCGCCGCCATGACCGGCGACCATCGTGGGGGTGTCGCGAACGTCGTGGTTGATGGTGATTCCGCCGCCGTAGGCGATGAGGGAATTGTCGAAGACCGAGCTGCCATCGACGTCCTTGATCGCCTTCAGTTTATCGATGAGGTAAGCCACGAGTTCGAGTTGTTTCTGATCGCGGGCCAAGGCGGCATTGTAGGGCTCCTGGCCTTTGCGGGTGTGGGTCGTTTTGTGTCCGTCGATTTTGAAGCCCAGCTCCGGAAACAGGCCGGCGGATGGCTGACGATAGCTGATCACCCGGGTCATGTCGGTCTGGATCGCGGCGGCCATCAGATCGTAGGTCAGCTTGATCTGCTCGGACGTGCTCAGCTTGCCTTCGGGCCGGGCGAAGGGCGCCTTCGGCTTCGG
>TARA_R110002096_G_scaffold139512_4_pt1 | contig 10520 bp, 9 predicted proteins | sample TARA_R110002096 | Tara Oceans TARA_R110002096 (sample SAMEA4397295) | marine metagenome | biome: Polar Biome; feature: [DCM] deep chlorophyll maximum layer (ENVO:01000326); material: water (ENVO:00002006), including particulate matter (ENVO:01000060) such as... | depth 35 m
GGTGCGGATTATAAATGCCGCCGCTTTCCGTCCGGTTCAAAAAATCGCGCTTGCCTTGCTGATTATTCTGGTCACGATCGGGGTCGAGTGCCAGCTGGTCCATATCGGGCTGAACCACTGCGTTATGCATTGGTTGCGCGGGCACCGTTGGCGGATCCTGCTGTGGCTGTTTCTCCAACGGGAAGAAAACGACAGATTCCTTGGCCTGAATAGCCTGTTGAGCAAGACGCAGCTCGGCTGCCGAAAGTCCCGCCCCTCCTGGGTCAAGGCCAAGTTGGCGCTGGCGTTCGAGGATCGGCCGACCAAGATCGCCGGGCAGCGCCGGACCTATTTTAGCCGTTATGGATTTCACCTGACGGTAATTCTCCGGCAGCCCGGCAATACCATCGGGTGTCGACTGTCTCTCGCTATGGTAAAGCTCTTCCACGGGCTGGAGTTGGCTCAGGTTTGGACTTTGCAACGCCAGCAGGGTAACACCAAGCAATCCGGCAGAAGCGATAGCCGCCCCGCCGATGACGACAGCCTTCCTGAAGCGGACGATGCGATATTTTGGCCGGGTGCTGATTTGCAGCTTGTCGGGGAGTTCCGTCATCTTTTTGCCTCCCGCCCATCCGTTCTGCTCATGCGCACCACTTGTTGGGGCTTTTTGCCGAGCCGTAATTCAGCGGCGGCGAACAGACGATCAACGATGTAATGGTTGCCGCGCATGCGGTAATTGACAAGCTCGCTGCCGCCGTCCGCGCCCACCACAAACAGCGGCGGAGCCTCGCCCTGCTCCAGGCGACGGGGGAATTCTATATAGACCTTTTCCCCATCATCAAAGGCACGCACAGGTTTCCAGGACGGATTATCTCCGCTGATGACGTAACGGAAGCGGATATTGTCGAGAATAATATTGGAGGCAATGGGCTGTGCGGCTTCAGCAGCTTCATTCTGGCGGCGCAAAACCAGGAGCTGATCACTTGGATAGGTCCAGGAGATTGCGGCCATGGCGGTTTTCTCGGTGCTGTCCAGTTGCAGATGATAGATGCGCCGGTCAGTGGTGATGACGAGATTGGTGGTAAGGCCCGGCGCGAAGGGTTTGATCAGAATATGGATGCGTTGCCCCGCGCCCGTCCCGCTCTGCGTATCACCAATCACCCAGCGTACCGTGTCCCCGGCTGATACCGAGATCAGCTTTTCCCCCGGCTGAAGGGCAATATCGCTCACCCGTTCCGGCGCGGCATAGAGCTGGTAAAGCGCCCCTTCCACGTAAGCGTAGACCTGGATGGCGTTGATATAGCCATATTTTGTTGGCTCCCTCAAAGCCCCCTTGTTGGCGTCCTCGACACGGATGGTTGGGGGTGGATCAGATTTTTCAGAAATATCTTCCGCGACTTTGCCCGGCTCAGGTATAAGTTGGCCGGGCAACGGCAGAAGTTTTGGCACCTCGACGATCTGTACCGGATTTAGGGGTTTTCTCTCGATGGCCGCCAGCTTGAAGTCATCGGCGTCATAGGAAATGACCGGCGGCAATTGTTTGCTGGCGCAGGCCGAAAGCGCCAACGCTGAAATGGATATTAAAACTTGGGATTTCATTCTACGGGTTCCTTTTTATGATTTTTTGGGGAAAGGATGATTCAAGCTCACGCGACCAGTCAATGGCGGTAACAAACAGGCCGAGCGGATTTTTACGCAGCTGATCTGCGGTTCGTGGCGGCTGAATGACGGTGGTCAGGATCGCGGTCCAGCGGGAGGTCGCCGCGAGACTGCCCCGCTCGAACCTCTCTTCAATCCATTTAACTTGAAAGGAGGTGTCGGAGGCCCGCACGACACTGGTTACCTGCACCGAGACACTATGGATACCAATAAGACCAAACGGGTCATTGGTTTTCGCATGTTCGTTCAAAAACATTACGGCGCGATTGGTGGCAAAATCATAGGCCGACAACCAGTTCTGCCGCACCAGCACCGGATCTGTGGAAATGCCCCGTACGTGAGCAATGAAACGGGCCAGATGCCAGGCGATCTGCGCGTCGACGGGCTGATAATTCTGAATGGCGGGCGCAACCGCGCGGGCCTCGCCGAACCTGTCCACCTCAATCACATAGGGCGTAACGCGACTTTGCAGGGATTGCCAAACCAATGCGGCGGAGAGGGCCACTGAGAGGGCGAAACAGCCAAAGGCCATGAACCGCCAGTTTCTGGCCTGGACACGGGAAGCACCGATGCGTTCATCCCAGAGCTGTCCGGCTTTTTGATAAGGGGTGATGGGCGCATCTGTTTGCCCGTAACGTTGGAGGGATCGTCGGAACATTTTCAATCATCCTTGTTGTTAATGGTTGGGTTAGCGCCCTGACCGGGCCGGTCGCCGTCCTTGATCGCTTGTCCTACCGCATAACGACTGGCACGGGCGTTTTGTTCGGCGCGAATGCGTTTGGCCCATTGAGGTGGAACATTGGCAGGGACGGAATTGCTTTGGGGAATTGCGGATGCAGCGGCTTCCCTTCCAGAAGTCGGAGTGCCCCCCGTCGTTTTCCAGGCGCTTTGCCGGCCTTTGGCAACGCTGTCTTTGAAGGAAGAACCCACCTTTCCAGCTAGGGATCGCACGCCTTGTGTGGTCGCCCCACCGGCGGCGCGGGCAACCCCCGACATTCCGGCAACGGTCCCTGCCATGCCGCCTGCCCCGGAAGTGGCGCGGCCAAGTTGATAGGCTGAGGACGCTGCTGATCCCATGGCGGTTCCGGCGCGGATCGCGGAAAGTCCGCCACCAACGCCCAAGCGTGCCCCGGCCATCACAGCTCCTCCGGCAAGCATCATGGCCCCTGCGGCGGCCCCCCCTGTGCCAAGGGCGGCGCCCGCACCCAATTGCGGTGCGCCGGAGACAAGTCCGGAGGCAATGCCTGGGCCGAAAATACCAAGACCGAGCAAAGCCAATGCGCCCAACACCTGCGACATGGCGGCGGCAAGATCAGGCTCCGGCCCTTGCAGACTGGTGGCAAAACTCGAAAATAATGAGCTGCCAATGCCCACAATGACCGCCAGCACCATCACCTTGATACCGCTTGAGATCACATTGCCAAGAACCCGCTCGGCCAGAAAGGACGTCTTGTTCCAAAGCGCAAACGGCACCAGAATAAAACCGGCCAGTGTCGTCAGTTTGAACTCCAGAATAGTGATAAAAAGCTGGATCGCCAGAATGAAGAAAGCGAGAATGACCAGAAACCAAGCGACAAGCAGGACGAAGACGGTGAGCGCGTTGCCAAAGATCTCCGGGAAGCCGACGAGACGGCTCACTTGTTCGAGCAAAGGCCAGGCGGCCTCAAAGCCTGTCGCCGCGATCTTGCCGGGTTTTAGAAGGTCGGCGGCGGTAAGGTCACTCGCAACCGCCGTCAGGCCCAACCCCGAGAAAGAACGATAGATAATGTTGGCGAGATTCTGAAAATTATTGATAATATAGGCGAAAACCCCGACATAAAGCACCTTCTTCAATAATCGCCCGATGATATGATCATCGCCGCCGCCCATTGAATTTAACGACCAGAACAGGCCAGCCAGGGTAATGTCGATACCAATCAGGATGGTGGTCAGAAAGGCGACATCTCCCGACAGCAGCCCAAAGCCGGTATCAATATACTGACTGAAAGTCGCCATGAAGCGGTCAATGATGCTGAGATTATTCGCCATGACACCGTCCTTTCCCGCTTAGTAAGCCTTGCCGGAACCAAGGAACTGTTTGGTTATGGCGCGCGCGGCTTCCTGTCCTAAAGCCCTGTGGGCCATCTCTTCAGCCTCCGCCCGGTAATGGGCCGCCATCAGCGTTTGGATCTGAATTTGTTGCTTGGTGGAAAGTGTGATGAGCTGGTTGGCGGCCTGCTGGGCTTGAAGACTGCCCGAAGCACTCTGGCTTTGACTCACGAGATTGGTGAGCAGTTCCTGATCGCCCCTGACATTCTCGACAATCTGTGCCTGTACCCGCATGGTCTGGTGATAGGCCTTCATGGCAAGCCGCCAGCGCTCCCCTGCAGCGGTCGCCATTTCGCTGGCTGTGACCGTGGCCTCGTAGCTTTCAGGATAATGTTGCCGCCACTGACTATCCAGTTGGGTGATATCGAAGCTCAATCCCTCCGCCTGCATCATCAACCCGTCGATACGGTTGAGCGCCCCCTGAATTTGACTCAATGAGGAATAATCAAGCCGCTTCAGGTTGCGCGCCATATTCTGCAACATGGTGGTCTGGTTCTGAAGCTGGCGGATCTGATTGTTGATCTGCTCCAGCGTGCGGAAGGCCGTCAGGCGGTTCTGGATAAAATTGCTGACATCAAAGACCGGCCAGCCGGCATGGGCGGGCGTGGATGCAAGCAGCGAGACGGCGACAAGCGCCGCAAAAGATGTGCGTTTCATGAGGTTTCTCCATGTTGAGGAAATTGGCCGATAAGGTCGGCGGCCCAGTCGAGGCCGCGCGCTTTGAGAAATTCCGCCGGAAAGATATTCCGTCCATGCTCGGCGAGGATGGCGTCGATCAGGGTCTGGGAGGCGGGATCGGACGCGCCGCAGAGGGCCAGTGCGATGGGGCCAAGACCCAGCTCAAACAGCCGATTGCCGCGCCGCGATTGCAGGTAATATTGGCGTTTGGGCGTAGCGCGGGCAATCAATTCTACCTGACGTTCATTAAGACCGAAACGCTCATAAGCCGCCCGCGCGTGCGGTTCAATGGCTTGGGTCTGGGGCAGGAAAATACGCTGCGGGCAGCTTTCAATGATGGCAGGCGCAATCGAGGACCCCGCGATATCCGCCAGGGATTGGGTGGCGAAGATCACCGAAACATTCTTCTTGCGCAGCACTTTCAGCCATTGGCGAATGCGGGCGGCGAACAAAGGATTGTCGAGAAACACCCAGGCTTCATCAAGGATCAGCAAAGTGGGATTACCGTTAAACCTTTCTTCCAGCCGGTGAAACAGATAGGTCAGCACCGGGAGCACGACACCTGCCTGCCGCATCAGTTCTTCGGTCTCAAAGCACTGGACATCAGACAGCGACAGCCGGTCTTCGGCGGCGTCGAGCAGTCGCCCGAACGGACCCTCCAACGTATAGGGGTGCAACGCCGCCTTGATCGGGCCCGATTGCAGCAGCAGCGTGAGACCGGTGAGCGTGCGTTCGGATGAAGGCGCACTGGCGAGATTACCGAGCGCCGACCAAACGGCCTCTTTCACCTCTGGCGTAACGGTTAGTTTCTCATGGACGAGCAAGGCGCCAATCCATTCCGCCGCCCAGCTTCTGGTAGCGGGTTCATCGATATTGCGAAGCGGCTGAAAAACAAGTGAATTTATGGTATCACCGGGGGCAGCCCCCAAAGCATGATGCTCGCCGCCCATGGAGAGCGTTGCCGCGCGGGCGGAATTGCCCTTGTCGAAGATATAAACCTGGGCGCCAGCATAACGGCGGAACTGCAGGGCGATCAGTGACAGCAGCACCGACTTGCCGGCACCGGTCGGCCCGACGATTAACATATGACCGACATCGCCCACATGGGTGGACAAGCGAAACGGTGTCGACCCGGAGGTTTCCGCATAAAGAAGTGGCGGACATTCTGTTCCGGTAACCTTAGAGAGATGGCTATTGCGGATTGGCCCCGCCCATACCGCCGACAATGGTATCAGATGGGCGAGGTTCAACGTGTGGACCAATGGCTGACGGACATTGGCGTAAACGTGACCGGGCAATGATCCGAGCCAGGCTTCAACCGCATTGACGCTTTCCCGAATGCAGGTGAAGCCAAGGCCATTGATGATCCGCTCGATGGATCGGGCCTTATCTTCAGCGGCCTGAGAATTCCCATCGCACAAAGTGATGGTCGTTGTGAGATAACCAAACCCGACATGGTCGCCCCCCAAAGCCTGAAGCGCGGCATCGGCGTCGAGCGCCTTGTTGTCGGCGTCATTGTCGATCAGTGGTGCAGCCTCATGGGTCAGCACCTCGCGCAGGATGGCGGTGATTGACTTGCGTTTGGCAAACCATTGCCGTCGTAGTTTCGTCAACACCCTGGTCGCGTCCCTTTTGTCCATCGGGATAAAGCGCGTCACCCAACGATAAGCTAATCCCAAATGATTGAGCGCATCGAGAAGGCCGGGACGGGTTGTGTTCGGAAACCCAAGAATGGTCAGGGTGCGCATATGCTGGTCACCCAGCATCGGCTCCAGCCCGCCAATGAGTGGCGTGTCCACCAGCAGGCCATCAAGATACATTGCCACCTCCGGCACGGCGACGGGATGACGCTTTGTCGATATCGTCCCATGAAGAAAGGTCAGGGTTTCGGCATCATCAAGGGCGTGGATTTCAGGAAAAATACCGGACAGAAGATCCAGCACCCGCTCAGTCTCTTGTCTGAAGCGGGTTATTTCCCGTTTCCAGTCCCGTGTCCTCCCCTCCCGGCTGGACTCAATTAACGCGTTTTCGGTAAGGGCCTGCGCGTCAGGGGGCGGCAGAAACAATAAAGTAAGATGAGTGCGGCTCTCGAAATGCTGGCCCTGTCTCGCCTCTTCGAAAGCGGCGCGGCGTTCTTCCTCCACAAGCCATGAGGCGGCATCGGGAAAATTTGACGCCGGATAATGCTGTGATTCAATCCGCTCGGCGTCGAAAAACAACGCCCAGCCGGAGCCAAGACGTTTCAGGGCATTATTGGCGCGGGCGCAGAGGCTCACCAGTTCCGAGTCCGTGGCGCTTTCGAGATCTGGACCACGAAAGCGAAATGTCCGCTGAAAACTGCCATCCTTGTTGAGCAGGATGCCGGGTGCGATCAAAGCCGCCCAAGGCAGCAGATCGGCCAGCCGGTCTGCTTTGGTGCGATATTCGGTTAAATTCAACATGAAAACCTCCTCAGCATCGCCACCATCCCCCTTGCCGCAGGTGTCGGGTGAGCACGACCATAAAATCCGGATCGCGCTTCGTGGCAAAAACACTGAGGGTATGCCCGGCAATAAACATCACAATCCCGGCAATCCATTGCTGGAGACCAAGGCCGATGGCGGCGGCAAGCGTGCCATTGAGGATGGCGACCGCACGCGGCGCGCCTGCGAGCAGGATCGGCTCAGTCAGTGCGCGATGGACGGGAATTTCAAATCCGTCGATATGAGAAGAGGCAACCATCACAAAAGCGCCCCGCCGCCAAAGGAGAAGAAAGAAAGGAAGAAGGAACTGGCGGCAAAGGCTATGGAAAGGCCAAAAACGATCTGAATCAGGCGCCGGAAGCCGCCGGAGCTTTCGCCAAAAGCCAGTGTCAGGCCAGTGAGAATAATAATGATGACCGCAATAATCTTAGCCACCGGGCCTTGCACTGATTCCAGTATCCGTTGCAGTGGCTCTTCCCACGGCATGCCGGACCCCGAGGCATAAGCCGGGGCCGTGATCACAAACGTAACCACAAGAAACGTGGCCACGGAAGTTAAAAAGAGCCGATAGTGAGTGGCCAATGGCAAGGTCATATGAAGTTTTTTGAGCATGGAATATCCTTTCATATAGAGTGCAGTTCAGTGAGGGAAAGAGGGGTGACTTTGTAATCGCCATGTTCATCGAGTCCGACAACCTCAGCGATGGTTTCAATATGACGGTCATTGCCGCGCCCACTGATGAAGACCACCATATTAATGGCGTCCGCAATCAAACGCCTCGGGATGACACTGACGCCTTCCTGCACAAGCTGTTCGATCCGGTAGAGGGCCGAGCGGGCCGAATTGGCATGAACCGTGGCGATGCCGCCGGGATGTCCCGTGTTCCAGGCCTTGAGCATGTCGAGCGCTTCCACGCCCCGCACCTCACCGACAATAATGCGGTCAGGGCGCAGCCGGAGCGTCGAGCGTATCAGGTCAGCCATAGTGACCACGCCGGCCCAGGGCTTAAGCGCCACGCAATCCTTGGCCAGACATTGCAACTCGCGGGTATCCTCAATGAGAATGATCCGTTCGTCCTGGGTCGCGATTTCAGCGAGCAGGGCGTTGGTGAGGGTGGTTTTTCCCGAGGACGTACCGCCCGCGACCAGAATGTTTTTCCGCGCCCGCACCGCCTTGCGCAAGGCATCTGCCTCAATCGGCACCATAATCCGGTCACGGACATAATCATTAAGGGTCAATATCTTTGTGGCTGGTTTACGGATGGCAAAGCATGGCCCACACGCCACCGGCGGCAACAGCCCTTCGAAACGTTCACCCCCAAGCCCATTTGAAAGAGACGGCAGTTCCGCACTGACGATAGGATTACCGCCGTGCACCTCGACTTTGACGTGAGAGGCGACCAGCCGGATGATACGTTCGGTCTCGGAGGGATGAATGCATATATCGACATTGCTGCGGCCTTCGCCGAGACGGTCGATCCACAGCTTGCCGTCGGGATTGACCATTACCTCGATGACGGCGGGGTCAGATAGTGCCTGCCCTATCACAGGCCCCATGGCGGTTTTGAGCATGGCGCGGCGGCGCTGTTCGGATGTGTCGTTCATTTTTCATCCTCCGCTTGGCTCGGGGCGTTCTGACTTTGACACCATTCACCGATCCGCTCCTCCCCCTCCTCTGTTCGTTTAAGCGAACGCTTGCCGCCGGCAATCTGGCGACCGACCTGTGTGACAAATTTCTGGAAACGCTCCTGCGCGATGGCCTGCGTCACCTTGTCTGGCAGCGGTGTATGAGCATTAAGGGTGATGGTGAAACGGATGAAAAGGGCGAGGCTTTCGAGGATCATCTCCGTATCGCGACGTGTGCGGTAGAGATCGTTTGAGATGCGATCGAGCCGTCTGCCGTAACGCTGGTCAAGTTCGCTGACGGCCCGCCGTTCAATAAAGGCCTCTATGGCGCGGGCGACGATTTCTGATTTGGTGGCGCCTGGCGCCCGGCAAAGCCGGTCGAGCTTTTCGCTCAAAGTCGGCTCTAGTAGAAATTGATGGCGTATTCTTGGTCGCTTCATGGAATAATCGTCCTTTATGTTTGGAACGATTATCCCCGCAAACCGCAAATTCTCTTATAGCCTTTATATACGCCCACATACGATCACACCGCAATTTTCAAAAACCCGGCATGATATCCTCGTCATCGCCCATGCCTTCATTGACCCCGTAAATGCGGGTGGCTGTACTGATGCGCTCCATGACCTGCCTGTCGGTGGCACTATTGTCGCTATCATCGAGAGTTTTGAAGAGTTCACCCTGATCCGGCTCCATCGAATTCTGTTTTTGATCTTCGCCTATCCCCGGATGGCGTTGTTGCTGCATGCCGCCTTCATCGGGGAACAATGATCTGGACTCATCCTCGACAGCAAGGCGAGAGTCCGTCTTGCGAACCTCTTTACCCCAATCATCTGATCGTGCTTCGGGCCTATCAGCATAATGACCCGCATTATTTTTATTCCCTGCATTTAAATTTTCTGTACTCTTATTCTCTGGCACGCCGTCACCGCTCCCCGCCACTTGCAGTTCCGGCGCGGGCAGCAGCCGCTCGGTAAAATTCTCATCCTCGTAATATCTGAGCTTCTTCGCCCGGATCGGAGGAAGGCCTGAAATCAGCACCAGTTCATCCGTCGGCGGTAATTGCATCACTTCGCCGGGAGTAAGCAAGGGACGCGCGGTTTCCTGACGACTGACCATGACATGGCTGAGCCAGGGCGCGAGGCGATGGCCGGCATAGTTCCTCATCGCCCTGAGTTCAGTGGCCGTTCCCAGCGCGTCGGAAATCCGCTTCGCGGTTCGTTCATCATTAGATGAGAAGGCGATGCGCACATGGCAATTGTCGAGAATGGAATTATTCTCGCCGTAGGCCTTGGATATCTGGTTAAGACTCTGGGCAATCAGATAAGCCCGGATGCCGTATCCGGCCATGAAGGCGAGCGATGTTTCGAAAAAATCAAGCCGCCCCAACGCCGGAAATTCATCGAGCATCATCAAAAGCTGGTGCTTGCGCTTTTTGCCGGGATCACCCTCAAGCTGCTCGGTCAACCGCCGTCCGATCTGGTTCAGAATCAAACGCACCAGGGGTTTCATCCGCGAGATGTCCGATGGCGGCACCACCAGATAAAGCGACACTGGATGCTTGCCGTCCATCAGATCGGCGATGCGCCAGTCACAGCCGCTGGTCGCCGCCGCCACTGTCGGATCACGATAAAGCCCGAGGAACGACATGGCGGTCGACAACACGCCGGAACGCTCATTCTCCGATTTATTCAATAGCTCACGGGCCGCCGATGCCACCACCGGATGCACCCTTGGCTTGTCCGCCGTGCCCAGATGGTTGGTCGCCAACATCTGTCTCAACGTTGCCGAAAAGGTCCGCACCGGATCAGATAGGAATGTCGCCACCCGCGCCAGTGTCTTCTCCTCCTCGGCATAAAGTACATGCAGGATGGCACCCACCAGCAGCGCATGACTGGTCTTCTCCCAATGGTTTCGCCGCTCCAAAGCTCCTTCCGGGTCAACCAGAATATCGGCTATATTCTGCACATCGCGGACCTCATTCAGGCCCTTGCGAACTTCAAGCAGCGGATTGTAACGGCATGACAAGCGG
>TARA_R110002096_G_scaffold172144_1_pt1 | contig 10518 bp, 7 predicted proteins | sample TARA_R110002096 | Tara Oceans TARA_R110002096 (sample SAMEA4397295) | marine metagenome | biome: Polar Biome; feature: [DCM] deep chlorophyll maximum layer (ENVO:01000326); material: water (ENVO:00002006), including particulate matter (ENVO:01000060) such as... | depth 35 m
TATTAAAATTTCAATTTAAAATTAGGTTGGAAATAAATTTTTTCAGAGTAATTTTAAAAAAAAAGGGGTAATTTTGATGAAGGAACTTAAACTGTTCATCAAAAACCTTTAAAAATTTGATAAGCACATTTATATTTATTTAGATTAAACTAAAAAACTAAAACAAGAACAATGGGATACTTCTTTCGTCCCCGCACAAGAGGATTTACTCGCTCTTCCTCGGTTGAGAATCACAAGGAAGTTATGAATACTCTGGAAAAATTAAATCCATCACCCCCGAACAATCCCTACTCACTTGGTTGGGGGGAATACAGGAGGAGGGAAACGGCGAGTTGGTCGTGGTGGGGATGGTTCATACACGATGAAGAATATTATGATATCATTACCGATCTTTTCATCATTCATAAAGACGAATACGGGGACAATCTCTACGAACTGAAACGCCCCAATTTTGATGATGATTTCACTAGGGAATATTTTGAAAAAATCTGGACAGAATTAGAGGCCGTTAGGGCAGCGACCAGCGAATTTGGCAATGTGGATGCGGAGGACATTAAGCATAGTTTAGAATACATCATGTTTTCAGGTTGGGATTTCTTTGAGGCATACTAAATAATCATCTGCCCCTGTTTTAAGGAACAATCATCTACCCCTGTTTTAAAAACAGTGTATTAAACATATTACTGAAAAAAAGGAAATTATATTTGAGATATTATTATAGAGAGACTAAAAATCAATGATTTGTTCTAAAAACGTTTTTTAAAACATTATTTTTTATTTGACATTTCAGCGAATAGATTTTCAGCAAATTTAAGATCAGTATTAATCTGTTTATCAATCCGATATACAATTCCAGAATTATCGCCTACCTGAGCAACCTGCCCCTCAGGATCTAATAACTGTGTTTTTATACTTGTGATAGTTTTTTTCCGAGTAACTGTGAATACTGCCCCTCCACCTGAATACTCTATAAAATCATTACTACCCTGATATTTTCCTACCATCGCCATCGTTTGTAATGGATTACTCGTTTGATAAAAATTAGCCTGATCTAAAAGATCTGAATTAATCAAAAAATATCCTCTAAGAATACGACGTGGAAGATCATTCGCTACAATCCGAGTAGAATTAGTTAAAATCACAGATGTCGGGCTGACACCGACATTTGAAGCAGTGACTCCTCCTACGAGATTTAATTTTGTAGCAGGACTGAAAAAATTTAACCGACTCTGTAACATTTGATTATATAGATCTGCTCCATAAATATTTGTAATATATGATTGAGAATCTACTGATGTAATATCTGCGTTAGTTGTCATTCCATTTACATTACTACTATCATCATTATATTTTATTAAACGATTTTTAGTGTTAGCACCTGAAGCATTAAACTGACCATACTCAAAACCACATAAACCCCAGAAACCCTGATCCCAGTTTTTCTCACTATATCCCATATCCTCTAATGTTACACCTCCATGTGAATCATAAATCCTTCCTATTTCTAAATTTTCATTGATACTAACAAATGTCTTTTGATCTACATCTGTCCCTGATCCCTGAACACTGATAGGCGAGTATGGAAACATACAAGGTGACCATGTAGAATAATGTAATTGTTTATCTATTTTGTAACAGTTTTCCCCTGCCTGACCGCTTTCAGGTGGACTGTATACGCCTGATGCTGGACTCGGGTCGCCAGCATTATAGAAATTTCCGACCTTTTCAGCTGTGTGTAAATTCTCAAATTCAAATCTACCTTCTACTGAATTAAATTTAAATACAGGATCATTTGCCCCTATATAAACATTACGAGCAGTTTGAGCCATTATAAACTGTTGTTGACCAAAATATTGTAAGGGGTGAAAACCTGAACTAGGTATGATAGCAGCATTACCAAAAGCATTAAAGTGATAATCATATCCGATTTTTGTTCTTTGATCAATTTTTCCCCCCTGTTCACTAAAATACGAATCAGGAATACCACCTATTTTTTCTGTTGTGAAAGATATATATAAATCAGGATCAGCGGGCGTATTCAAATTATATTTTTTAGCAAAACCAAATGCTAATGTATCGTATGATGTTCCTTCAGCGATAGAACCATTGAGGAGACTGGAATTTTGATTATAAGCAATGAAAACAGGCACAGATGATAAATCTGATACATTCGCATGCGGTGGCGACGTAATAGTAGCTGTAGAAAATGAGACATTATACATATCATTACCAAGAGGATCATTATCATAAGTAGTTGCTAAACTTTGTTTTTTAAGATCCAAATGTAGATAGCGTGCTTCCTCGGCAAATGAACCACTTAAACTAGATGATGTAGAATTAAAACCTGTTGTATAATTTGTTTGACCTGTATTATCAAGAACAGCACCTTTTAATAATTCAGGATAAAGAGATTGTGCTTCAAAGAAATTCTTTAATTTTTCTAAATTTACAGAATTCCAAGGGAGATTAGTTATTATTTCAGATGAAGAAGCATTAGCGGGGGCCATACTAAGTAATGTGTAGAAACCAGTTACATCAATTTCCCTACCTGTCTCTACGATTTCAGGTCGCTTAAAACCTACATAGGCATAAGAGTTTAGATATTGACACGCACGATTGATAGCATAAGGATCGCCAGCACCGACATCAAAATTAGGAGGGGGGCCTGATGCTCCTATCGGAAAATTATCGCCAATACTTATCAGAGGAGATCTAAAATATAAATGATTATATTTTCCACTTAAATTATTGTAATTTGTAGCAGGAAATGCTCTGTTAGTTGTAGAATTTATATAAACACTCTCACCCTTATTAACACCACTGGGATCAATAAAAACAGGATCTTGTGTTTTTGTTAATTGATTTGTTAAATCAGCAGCAACAGATTGAGGTGAATTAAAACCGATGGGAACAGATAATTGAACCTTTTCTTTAACTTTTATATATGGATGTATCGCTGGATCAGATTTATAAATATTATTAGAACCTGAAGCATTAGCCGTATTCAATAAATATTCTTGATAAACATCGTCCCCTACATACTGACTATTCCATACTATTAATTTTTGTTTAAAAAGAGTATATCTTTGATTATTTTGTTTTATTTTTCTAAAAAGGCATACAGCACCAGAAGCATTAAAACCTGAAACTGTCCTCCAATCTTCTGATGATACATGTGAACCAGATTGAACGTATGTATTCGCACCGACAGGATATCCATCCCTTACTTCCCAAAAATCGCTATTTGTAGTGAAACCTGACGGCCCGTATTCGTCTCCACCATCTGCCGTTCGTGAACCACTAGAAGAAGCATTACCAAAATTACGAGGTAATGAAATATTATTTTCACCGTTTACATTTTTATAATATGAAATGACTACAGATGCTTCATTATCTACTTCTTGTATTTGTTCTGTTACTGTTTCATTTCTTTCCATAGCAAAACCCTCCGGTGTAGATTGTATAAACTCCTGTCCGTCCATTCGGAAATCATTTAAACCCACATAACTACTATTTGTTTGTTCTGTATATGAAATATTTTTTTGACCTAAATTTTTTCCAGCAAATTCTATGATATCACCACCAGCACCTCTTTGTGAAATATGTGCCGATTGAATAGATACCTGATCACCGATATCAAGCGTAATACCTGATGAAACCTGATTTGTGAAAATAGCAGTATTCGTAGCAGCAAGATTACTCGCTGAAAATTCTACCGATTGTCTTCTATTACAATCCACTAAAATCGTTTGCGAATATGGTAATGGGCCACTCATTATTATAATGAATTGATTAAAAAAAAAATGTTTAAAAAGTATTTTATTAAGCGAGTTGAGTAGTAACAAATCCACCTGATAGAGTAGTTAATTTAGCGAGTTCTAACCACGTCCGCTGAGTGTAATTAGCTGCCGTATTTAATCCCTCAAATTTCCAGTAATATTCTAAACCTCTGGAATTAATACGCTCATTACGATTGAGACGATATGATAACCAATTAAATCTACCAAGAATACCAACTTCATCACCAGCATCGCCAGAATTCTGAACACGCCCCTCAAATGTATCATCCGTTAAACCAACGCCCTCAGAACAGAACTCCTCACGAGTAATAAAGGGAACCATACCCTCCGCCTGAGCAGTATTATGAAACTGGCGGGCAGGATTAGTAACATCAATAGGATATAAAAATCTGTCATTGTATTTAATATTCACGGTTAATGAACCGTTAAAATTAGCAGCAGCGGGAACTCCTCCGAAAGAATAATGTCTTTCAGGTGATATACTATGATACTGATTCAAGATAGTATTATCTACAGATGTATCCGACTGAACACCAGTGATAACCTTAGTAACAATGCGACCAGCACCGCCGAGATTTCTAATCTGAGTAGTTCCACTCGTGGATACAGCCGAGACAGAAACTTTAGAATGACGATAATCAAAATGATTAAATGAAATAACATTATTCGCTTGTCTGTAAGCATCCATCATTTCCTGTGGATAATAAATGTAATCAGCGATTAATTTTACTTGATCCTGAACAATAGTAACTGGCTCAGTCGCGACACCCGAAGCGACACATAGACGCTGAGTATTAACAGGTTCAAATGTGAGTTCTATAGATACCTGTTCTTCCATCATGTATAGGGGTAACTGAGTTTGTTTCAACATAGGGAACATATCACTTAAAGCAATTTGAAAAACAGGGGCATTCGCAACATTAGCCCAATCCTGAACATTAAGGCGATGGGCGGCAGCACCGACTACACCTGTATAATCACGTCCATTTTCTAAACCGTAGCGAGGGGCAGCTGTATTATTAGCAGCACCTCCATCAGTGCCTGAACCATTTTCATATCTGAATTCGTGAGAAATACATTGACCAGATTGAACCTGCTCACGTTCTAACTGATGCTCATTATTAATGAACATATCCTTGTATGACGATAAGTAGTTGTATCCATCAATCTCTTGTAGGGTTTTCGTGCCGACCTTTAAAGCACACCGAGAAATTAAACTTTTTACACCAATATTAGGTGGGAAGAAACGAGAATTAGCGCCTGCTACCGAAGCACTGAGAGTAATTTTAGAATGACTATGTAAAATACCCTTATTTAACAGAACAAATCTACAAAAACTATCACTATTCACCACAGGATCTAAAATTGACGTTTCAACATCAGTAGCAGTCGTTGTATCCATCGGGGACACTCGTAAGAGATTCGGAACATTAGGAGAAACAGGTTGACGCTCTACCATACTTTCCTGAATATCAGATTCATCAGCACCGAGATTTTGACCTTCCATATTTTATAATAGGAACTGTTAAAAAAAATTAAATATAAAAAAAAGTTTTTTAACTCATTACTTGTAAACCCTGAGGGCCAAATACGAGTGTATTTTTCGCATGGACGAAGACGAAGAACGACTGAGGGAAATCAGTAGTGAGATTTAGGGACATATTTATGCCGAAATTGACATTAGAAAAATCTACGCCTTGATCGGAAATAGAGTCCATTGCGACACCAATACCAAAACCACAACCACCAAAAGCAAAATCTTTATCAAAACGAGCAGAATCCGAGAGGCGAACATTCTGAGGATTTAACTGGGTTCTACTTATACCAGTGAATTTTTCAATAGCGTTCATGTAATGCTCAACAATCTGACTAGGGGCAGCAGTATTAGAACTATTATCCTGTTGAAGAGTATTAATATTAAAATCAATCGGGAATTTTGTCCCATTACGTGTGAAGAATAATTCAGTAATATCGGCACTTGATCCATCACTATTAGTAGGATACAGAGTAGCCAATCCATCATATAATACATTGTTTATATGTGCCGAAGGAACAATATTCGCAAAAACACCTAATACACGACTTAACCCTAACTGGAAATTAATAATACCATTTCCAGAATTAATAGTTTGATAATAGGAAGAAATACTATTATATTCATATGTTCCAGATTGACGTGATTTTAACTGCTGAGTAGTTGCTGAATCCATTTCCATTAATTCTGCGACAAGGGAAACATCACTGAATTCATAAAAACTATCTGTATAAGAAGCACTATCAGTATCTGCCGAAGTATGGAAAACCTGCGTATCAGGGGCAAGGTGAAGTTCCACGATTATACCACCCAGAGCCTCCGGCATAAGCGGAATTGGTTCACCACCGTTAAATAGGCCACAGGGTAATGTCATACAGAAATGATTTTGAGTAGATGATGACGATGGAATATTCACAACCGACTGTTGCTGACATTCATAATTAGGCATAATTAAGGCACTTTCATACATGTGACCCATCGCATCCTCCTTAGAAGTAGTTACAGGGAGATAAGATGCTAAGAACCGATTGTAGTGCCTAATAGATTCAATTGTCTGACCAGTTCTCTGACTTTTAATGGTAAGAGTATCAATACAAGAATATACACCCAGTTTTTCACTCATAGCGAGATTAGATACATCACTAGAAGAAGAAGATGCTGAACTTAATAATGCTCGGAATTTACCAGTAAATCTTACAGATTGACCAGAAAGAAGGCGATCCTGCTCACCGATGATAAACTGAACAACAGGGTTACCGTCTCTAAAACTTACCGTGCCGGTTGAAGTAACGTTACTTGGAACAATCTCAGTATTTAAATTAGTTTGACTCATATTTATTTTTATAATATAAACTGTTAAAAAAATAATGATAATAAAATAAAATTTAATGATATTCTATCTTTTCACTCATATCACTTATATCACTCATATCACTTATATCACTCATATTAACGCATTACAGATAATCCACCGTTCTTGATCTCAAGACGGCGAATATGACTGACATAATTATTCCATAATTTCGGCTTAGTTTGTGCTGTTCCAGTATATTCAACCTGTAAATTAAAATCTTTACCACGAGTATCATATACCGAGTTTTTACCGAGTGCTAATGCCCTACCGATAAAGAAATTAGATCTAAACTTCATAAATGAAAGCGGTTCAATATCGGACATCGCCAGTGCCTTTTCTGCCTCAATACACCATTGCTGACTGATACTCGTTTTACTTGCGATTTTACTAGTATCCACCCTCCTAGATGGATTAATCCTTCCATCGTATATAAATTGATAATCTGTAAGTTCATCACATATACCTACTAAACCATTACGAGAAGAACGAGTGCGGAAATCTAAACTATCATCATATTCAATGTAAGTATCAGATGCCGACATTGACCGAATAGATGAATACGTTGTAGCGTCAGTTGGAACACAAAGGATAGCAGTAGCACGACTTTCTATTAATGGAAGGCGAATATTAGCGACATTATCACTCTGTAATTGAGAGTATCTATAATTAGTGAAAGAACGATAATCATAATTAATTGTTCCGCCTTCTTTCATCATCCCCATCATAGATGCTTCATATCCCTGAGGAACTTCAATTTGTTTTACAATTAATTCTACGTCCGAAACGGTATATGTAGGCGTGTAATTGGTGATATTAGCATTACCTTCAAGATTAGCAGATACGACATGATATCTCGCCGTTGTATCTCCGAGAGTTTCACCAGTAGTATTTGATACGTTAGCAGCGAGAGTATATTTAGTTTTACTATTTCCTACAGTGTCCCCTGTAACCTGTTCAATCTGAGTAATTCTTCCTATGGAAGCATTAGTAGAAGCACTTATAGAACCAGCTTTACCACATGCGAAGGTAATTTTTTCGCCGACTACGAAGGGGCAAACCTGAGTAGATGTCTGATTATTATCACGAGTAGTAAAGAAACTACTGATCGCCGACCCATTTTGCCATGAACCACTATCATCAGATTGGCCATCAGAACCATTAGTAGAATGGAATACAGGACATAACGATAAATGACGATTACGATTTACAGTATCTAAAGTTCTGAAAACTCTACGTGAATCTTGTAATAATATCTCAATAAAAATACCATCGGTGAGTAATGCTGGGAACACAGCCTCATTTCTGAATAGGCCCGTATTTAGATGGAGTTCACCGGTGGCGACATGGAAATCATAGTCAGAGTTGGCCGTGAAACTCGTTGATAAGGTAGGATTAACAGTAGGAACTTTAGTGAAATAAGGATTAGATATACAATTTGCTTGCTGACTTTTTAGAGACCCGAGCGTTCCACGACATGCGGGATCATAATTAGTTGCCCCTTCTGTAAGAGCACGTTTACCACGGAAATTTTCATTGGTTTCATAATCAAAACGTAAAGCAGTTAAAATATCATAACCTTCAATCTCCTCAAGCAAGGCCGTTTTTCTCCCTGAAAAAATGCGAACAGATCTGATTAAAGAGTGTAATCCGGTCTCAGCATCTAACTGGACACGAGTCGCACCATTAGCATCAGTAACAGTAGGTATAGCGAGAGATACATTCATCTTAAGTTTAGTTTGACTCAAATCAATAAATTTACTTGTAGGGGGAATATACATATCAATTCTACCACCCGCCTGATAATTTAAACCATTTTCAGCAGGAATAGAAACCTCGGTTTGACCGACCTGAATTTTATCAGCAGATTTAAAAAAGGAAGACATATTTATATTATGAGTAATCAAAAAAAATAAAACTATTAAATAATAAAATTTAATTACTGGCCTGTGATAGATTGTTTTGCTGATATAGGGGCCGATGCGACTAAACCCATCGCCGAAAAAGCAGGAGTTACTTTAACAGCAGTAAGTGATGGAGGTTTTGGATCGGCAGCATCTTTTCTTTTTTGAGAGATATCATTAGAGATACTATCATAAGCATCAATGACACCACCGATAGCACCCAAAGCACCACCGATTATTTCAGCAGGAGGGAATACAGTTCCCACAACGTCTGTAACAGCACCAACCGATTGTAGAGTATCACCTAAGGTTGCCGTTTTATCTTCACCAGCGAAAAAAGATGAACCATTCGCCATATTTTTAATACCATCTATAATATCTAGACCACCACCGAAATCACCTGCTATTTTTCCACCTATTTCAGAAGCCGCTGATAATCCTGCTTCTGATACAGTCCCCATAGCGGCTTTCTTTAGAACACCTTTTAAAATACCTGTTCCCATACCTGAACTCTCAATTTCTTCTGAAGCTGCTTTAGCGGCATTCCTTCCCGCATCTGACGCAATATCATCTGTCGCCTCAGTTAATCCGCCTGCCCCTTCTGCTGACGGTTTAAGTGCCTCCTGTGCTTTACCGATTGACATGTCACCTAATCTTGATGCTGTATTGCGGATTGCCGATGTTCTTTCTGTAATTCCTTGAGCCGCATAGCTTAGGATACCACCAGAATCTTTTAATTTTTGACCTTCCTTAATAGCACCTATTACAGAACCTGTCACACCCTTAGCATCGGAAATACCATAAAAAGCCGCATCTTCATCTTCTTTAGTTTGATCGGTTGCTCTTTTCCCCGGAACATTTTTAACCTTTTCATTGTAGTTTTCAGTTGCTACTTGATTCCGAGCGATTACACCATCATTAAAACTTTGTGTTCGCGAGTTGAACGCTGAGCCCGCACTAATCGCATTTTCATAACCATAGAGAGACATATTTATATTATAATTTTTATTTTAATTTTTTTATGATATATTTATAAAATGGATCTTGTAGTCTGTGGAGCAGTAATTAAAGATCACAATATGATTAAGAAAGCCATCGCATCAGCACCTGATTATCCATTCAGCAAAAAATTCATTTTATTTGATGGATTTAATAAATGTAAATTAATCGGTGATCAGTATAATGCTTATAAAAAACTAATCAGTGAATCCTTTCCAGATTTTAAAGTAATAGAATTTAATGAAAATATTTATTTCAGAAATATGATTGAAAAAATAGCTGATATAAGCACACAAGAAAGATTATTCATAATACAAGATGATGTGATTTCTCCTACAATGGATTTAAAACAAATAGAGAGTCAGATGAATAATATACAAGATTGTAAAATATTATGTTTCCCTCATAAATATATTGAGCCTTGCGGAACAGGTTGGTTTGAACCCTTTGATGATACTTACCCTTTACCATTCATCAAAAGCCATGGATTTACTGAACGCATATTTATTTGTAATAGATTAAATATTTTAGAACTATGTAGAAGTAAACCTAAAAATAATAAAAACAATAAAAGATTCATAGAATTTATTTATAATACTGCTATGATGTCGCAACGATGGGAAACTTCTACAGATGAAGAAAAGGAAAGATACTGGGAAGATTTTGGATGTTATTTTCATCATGACCTTTATCATATTCATCAAGTTGGTAAACGTTTTATTTTATAAATTTTTTTATGAGTAATCATAAATGACGAGTAACTGTATTATTCATCAAATATATGGAATTTTTGATGATGGAATTCCATTGTCAACAATACCTTCTTTTAAGAAGTGTGTCGCAAGAACTAGTAAATTTTGTAAAAAAAATGGGTATCAGCATAAAATGTGGAATTTGCGAATGTGTGAAGAATTAATTATTGATCATTAT
>TARA_R110002096_G_scaffold214083_2_pt1 | contig 10509 bp, 11 predicted proteins | sample TARA_R110002096 | Tara Oceans TARA_R110002096 (sample SAMEA4397295) | marine metagenome | biome: Polar Biome; feature: [DCM] deep chlorophyll maximum layer (ENVO:01000326); material: water (ENVO:00002006), including particulate matter (ENVO:01000060) such as... | depth 35 m
AACCGATGTACTGGCCTTGGACGGAACAGAGCGGACAAAGCGGGCTATTCGTCTTTTCGCCGCGGCGGTGGTGACGTTTTGTTTTGTCTTTTACGTGGCGACACAGTTTATGGGGGCAGGCAAGGCATTTGCCAGTACTTTTGATATGTCGATGTCGACGAGCATTCTTCTGGGCGGGGGCATTGTGCTGATTTATACATTGCTCGGTGGATTTTGGGCGGTGAGTGTGACGGACACCCTGCAGGGGGTGCTGATGCTTGTGGCGGCGCTGCTGCTGCCGGCGCTGGCCCTGATTGAGGTCGGGGGTCCGATCGGTTTGTGGCGGGGGCTGCAGGCAATTTCCAGTCCAGAACAGTTGTCGCTGACCGGACCCAATGCGGGGTTGATGGCGCTGGGGTTCGTTGTCGGCACAATGGCGATGGGGCTTGGCGCTTTTGGGCAGCCGCATTTGCTCACGCGTTTCATGGCCTTGAAAAGTTAGAAAGCGGTGCGGACTGCGCAGAAGTTTGCCATCTTCTGGTTCGTGGTTGTGTTGGGAAATATGGTGATTCTGGGTCTGTGTGGCAGGATACTGATTACCCAGCCCCTGGTCGACCCGGAACAGCTGTTTTTTGTCATGACAGACAGTCTTCTGCCCACGGTGCTGGGGGCTATACTGCTGGCGGCGGTGCTGAGTGCGATCATGTCGACAGCGGACAGCCAGCTTTTGGTCAGCGCCTCGGCTGTGGCCCATGATGTCATGGGGGAACCGGATGAGGGAGAAAATCGTCTGTGGGTTTCACGGCTGGTGATTGCAGTGCTGTGCGGCCTGTCGGTGGCGGTGGCGATTTATTTGCCGTCGGATATTTTCTCTCGGGTCATGTTTGCGTGGGGCGCCCTGGGATCAGCCTTCGGGCCAGTGGTTTTGCTCAGGCTGGCCGGGGTGTGGCTTAATCCAAAGATGATATTGCCAAGCATGCTGATTGGTCTGAGTTTGACAATCCTTTTTTATCTTCAGCCAAATTCTATCGGGGATATCCTTGAAAGATTGGTTCCATTTCTTATTTGTTTTATATTGCTCTACGCAACGAAACTTAACTTTACTCAAAAGGATATGCCATGACCATTGCTGTTGGTGACAAACTGCCGGAAGCTACTCTTGTTGAAATGACAGCCGACGGGCCTACCCCGCGGACGACGGCCGAGATTTTTGGCGGACGCAAAGTAGCGCTTTTTTCCGTCCCGGGCGCTTTTACCCCGACCTGTTCCGCCAAGCATCTGCCAGGCTTTATTGAAAAGGCTGACGCGTTTAAAGCCAAGGGCGTGGACGAGATCGCCTGTATGGCGGTGAATGACGCTTTTGTCATGGGGGCCTGGGGCAAGAGCCAGAATGCCGATGGGAAAGTCAGCATGCTGGCGGACGGCAACGGTGATTTCGCCAAGGCGCTTGGCCTGGAAATGGATGGCACGGGATTCGGCATGGGCATGCGCGGCAAGCGTTTTTCCATGGTGGTGGAAGACGGTGTTGTTACATCTCTGAATATTGAAGGCCCTGGTGAATTCCATGTTTCCAGTGCGGAATACATGCTTGATCAGCTCTAAAAATAGTTAATGACAGAATGAGCCGGTGTCTGGAAACAGCGCCGGCTTTTTTTATGGGCGGGACAGTGACAGCGCTGTGGCCGCAAGCAGGGCCCATCCGGTCATAAAACTCAGACCACCCAGAGGAATGAGGAAATGCAGCGGAGAAGGAGACAATGCCACATAATAGATCATGCCGCTGAACAGGATCAGGCCAAGAAGGAAAGCGCCAGCGGAGAGTTTGAGGTATTTGAGGGCTTGTGCTGATTTGTCGCAGAGGGGAACCAGCAGGGCGCAACCCAGCAGGGCCAGACTATGGACCAGATGGTACAGGTTGGCTGTGCGGAACAGCGCCGGGCCTTTTTCTGTCATATACGGAGAGAGAAAATGCGATCCCATCGCCCCGAACAGCACGGCTGTAAAGCCGCTGAAGGCTGCCAGGAGGAGAAGGGATCGCATCATCAGATTAGTTTACCCGGATCAGTTCGACGGTGAAAACCAGCGTCGCATACGGAGGAATCGCACCAGGGGAACCTTGGGGGCCATAGGCGAGATCATACGGGATGAACAGTTTGTATTTCGCGCCTTCCTGCATCAGTTGCAGGCCCTCGGTCCAGCCGGAGATGACCTGATTGAGGCCGAAATCAATCGGTTCACCGCGATCATAGGAGCTGTCGAATTTAGTGCCGTCAATCAGGGTGCCTTCATAGTGAACGGTAACACGATCTGTGGCGGCGGGACTTTTACCGGAGCCGGCGAGAAGTTCTTTATACTGCAGACCACTCTCGGTTACCTTGACGCCGGATTTTTTGGCGTTTTCGGTGAGGAATTTCTCTCCTTCGGCTTTCATGGCCTCGATCATTTTTTCCATTTCCGCACGCTTGGCCGCCTCCTGTTTCTCAATTTCATTGGCATCAAGAATATCGAACAGTTCGACGGTGAAAATCAGGTCGGCGTTCGGTGGGATCACGCCGCCGGCGCCGCTTTCGCCGTAGGCCAGATCGGACGGAATGGTGAATTTATACTTGGAGCCGACATTCATCAGCTGCACGCCTTCTGTCCATCCCTTGATCACGCGGTTCAGGGGAAAGGAAATCGTTTCACCGCGTTTGTAGGAGCTGTCAAAGACAGTGCCATCCATCAGGGTGCCTTCATAATGGACAGTGACGGTGTCGGTGGCTTCGGGGCTTGCGCCGTCACCTTTGGTCAGGATTTGATATTGAAGGCCACTTTCTGTGGTGAAAATTTCAGTCTCAGAGGGCAATGTTTGTTCCTTGGTTTGTGTGTCTGCGACAGGTTTATTGTCTTCGACAGTTTGCTTGTCTTCTGCCGTCTGTTCCTTGTTTTCTTTATCAGAACAAGCGGTCAGGGTGAGAGCCAATGCAGAGGTCAGAACCGCCAGCACGGCAGGTTTTGCAATTTTTTGGGTGATGCTTTTTAAGGTTATATTTTGTTGGGCAGCCATGCCGAAACACTCCATTCTTTCGCGATTAAGGGTCCTGCATAGCGTAAAATCCGTTCCGATCCAAGGTAAAACTGGGTGATTTCGGACATCTTTTGCGGAATGGCCGGGGAAAATGCTACGAACAGAAAATCGCCACATTTACGATGAATAGTGCGCGCCATTCTGGGCCGGTGGCTTTAAAGGCGGCGGGGGAGTTTCCTGTTAGGAGAGGACATGTAACTGTTAAATACTTGCCGTATGACGGTTATATGATATATCAGTGTCATAAATTTGGAATTCTTTGGGCGGAGAGCAGGCGTTCTCCCCCTTTTGTTGTTTATTCTTGGCCGGATTGTGCGGCAAAGATTCAGAGAAAATAAGGTTATATAATATGTCAAAAATCAAAATTGCGATTGCCGGTATCGGGAACTGTGCGAGCTCTCTCATCCAGGGGCTTTACTATTACACACCAGAGCGCACCGGTGATGCCACTGTCGTTCCGGGTCTGATGCATCTGGAAGTGGGCGGTTATCGTCCGAGCGATATCGAAGTGGTTGCGGCTTTTGACGTGGACAAACGCAAAGTTGGTAAAGACGTCAATGAAGCGATCTTTGAAAAGCCGAACTGTACAACTGTTTTCTGTTCTGACCTGCCGAAAAGCGGCACCATTGTCAAAATGGGCAACATCCTTGACGGCGTATCCGAACATATGGCCAATTATGATGATGACCGGACATTCCTGCTTGATGGCACAGCTTCCGCCACCAAGGAAGACATCGTGCGTGAATTGAAAGAAAGCGGTGCGGAAATTCTCACCAACTATATGCCGGTTGGGTCTGAAGCCGCTGCTAAATTCTACGCCGAATGTGCGTTGGAAGCGGGCGTTGCCTTTATCAACAACATGCCGGTCTTTATCGCGTCCAACCCAGAATGGGCCGATCGCTTTAAAGAGAAAAACCTGCCGATCGTCGGCGATGACATTAAAGCCCAGCTCGGCGCGACCATCACCCACCGGACCTTGACAGACCTGTTCGCCAAGCGTGGTGTGGTTCTGGAACGGACGTATCAGCTGAACACTGGCGGGAACACAGACTTCCTGAACATGAAAAACCAGGATCGTCTGGAATCCAAGAAAATCTCTAAAACAGAAGCCGTTCAGTCCGTAGCCGGCAAGCGTCTGAGCGATGAGAATATCCACATCGGTCCTTCAGATTATATTCCGTGGCAGAATGACAACAAGCTTTGTTTCCTGCGCATGGAAGGTGATCTGTTCGGTGGGGTGCCGATGAATATTGAACTGCGGTTGAGCGTTGAAGATTCTCCAAACTCCGCCGGTGTGGCGATCGACATGATCCGCTGCTGTAAACTGGCGTTGTTGAACGGGGAAGGCGGCATCCTGCATGGGGCGTCTGCATATTTCTGTAAACATCCTCCGGTTCAATATACCGACGATCAGGCTTATGAAATGACAGAAGAGTTCATCGCGACCCGCGTAAGTGCTCTGAATGCTGCTGAATAAGACTGTAGTGAAGTTAAGGTAAAAGGTATTTTCCGATGAAATGTTTAATTGCGGCGGCCGGACAAGGCACCAGAATGCGCGAGAAAGGGGAAATCAAACCCCTGATCGAGCTTGACGGTGTGCCGATCATTGAACGGGTGGTCAAGAATCTCCGGGCCGGGGGCGTGGATGATTTTTATGTCACCAGCGGATATCGCGGCACCAAGGTTCGGGGTTTCCTGGACATGCTGGCCGAACGTGAAAATATCAAGATTACCCACATTATCAATGAGGACTGGGAACGGCCCAACGGCATTTCCGTGTTGAAAGCCAAAGGGGTTATTGACGGTCCTTTCATTCTGACCATGTGTGATCATCTGTTTGATCCGGAAATCATTAAGTCTCTTCTGGCGCATGATCATGAAGACGATACGGTAACCCTGTGCGTCGATTATAATATTGAAAATCCTGTTGTGGATATTGAAGATGTAACCCGGGTCAGCTGCACCCGGTCGCGGATTGAAAATATCGGCAAGGTGATCAAGGGTTATAACGCTTTTGATACCGGGATTTTTTACTGCACCCCCAAGATGTTCGAGGCGCTGGAACAAAGCGGCCGGGAAGGCGATGACAGCATTTCCGGAGCGATGAATGTGCTGGGCAGTTGGGACAAGGCGCGGACTTTTGATATCGAGGGTCGTCTGTGGCTCGACGTGGATGATCCCACGGCGTTCGGCAAGGCGATTGTCTATATCAATGAGGGCCGCCTGTAAAACGCAGTATCATTTTTAAAAGCCGATCCTTTGTGGGGCGGCTTTTTTTATCTTTCAGAGCGGGGCTGCCGGTTTTCCTGAGGTTTGGCGGTCGGAATAGGGGGCGGGAATATACGGCAATGTTATAAATATTGTACCTGACTAATTTGAGGGTTTGACTCTATACGGTGAATGCGTAGAATGCGCTCTCTGTAGTACAATATTGATTTACTGTTAAGGCACCTAAAGGATTTGTACGAAGCCATATGACACACCTGGACCCCACCAGTTTTACCTGCGAAAAGCAGAGAGAACTTTATGCATATTGGCTTAAGGTCCGGGGGGAATCGTCAATGCCGTCCCGCAAAGACATTAATCCAATGGATATTCCTCATTTGCTCTCGTCTATCTGGATGGCGGACGTATTGCATGGGGACCCTGTCGGGTTCAAGGCGCGGCTGTTCGGCACTGATCTGGTGCGGGCCTTTCAACTGGAAGCAACCGACAGACGTCTGGATGAATTTTCCTTTACCGGCGGCATTATTAAACGAATGACGGCTCTGGTGGAAACGCGGCAGCCATATTTCTGGAAAGGGCCCTTTCCCTTTGAAACAGACGATTTCAAAAGCTACTCAACAGTGAGCCTGCCCCTGTCGAATGATGACAAGGTTGTAAATATCATCATATGTTCGGTTCATTTTTATAACTGATTTACTCAGCTTAGCCGTAAACCAGCCCTAATAATCCAATCCCGAGAATTACCCGGTAAATGACAAAGGGTGTCATGCTGGACTTTTGCAGCCAGGCCATTAATCCTGCTATGGCGATCAGGGCGGTGATGAATGACAAGCCTGCGCCGAGGAGAATGTCGGTGCTCAAGGCCATGTCACCGGATTCGAAAAGTTTCAGACCTTCGATGGTGCCGGCGGCCAGAATTGTCGGGATCGACATCAGCATGGAAAAACGGGCGGCTTCTGTACGGGTAAATCCCAGTCCGCGTGCGGCCGTCATGGTGATGCCCGAACGGCTGGTCCCTGGAATGATTGCCAGCACCTGTGCAAGGCCAATGATCAGGGCCTGCCCATAGCGCATGTCGGCGATCACTTTGTTCACTGCACAGGTCTTGTCGAACACATAAAGCAGCAGGCCAAAGACGATGCTGGTCCAGCCGATAATTTCGATGGTGCGCCAGGTGTCATTCCAGCCCATTTTAGAGACGATGCCGCCGATCACCACCACCGGAATGGTTGACAGGATCAGGGCCAGCATCAGGCGGCGGTTTTGCGGCGAGGCGTCCTTGTTGAAGGTGACAAGATGCCAAAAGCCCCGGATCAGGGTGGCGACATCCTGACGGAAGTACACTAATACGGCGGCGAGAGTCCCGACATGGACCCCGACATCCATCAGCAGCCCCTGGTCAGGCCAGTCTGTCAGGGCCGGAACAAGGATCAGATGGCCGGAAGAACTGATGGGGAGGAATTCGGTAATGCCCTGGACAATGGCCAGTACGATAATCTGCAATAACGTCACACTATATTCCTCATTTTTCGTTGCGGCGCTTGTTCTTGCCGTTTTGTCTGCGTTTCATTAATCCGGTAATGCCTAGGAATATAAGGCTTATCGCGGCCAAGTCCATAAGATATGGCCCATAGGCGCCGAATATATGGCCGGAATGCAGATCAAGAATAATTTTGTAAAGAGAAATACCCTGGCCTTGATAGTCCTGCAGGATAGCCTCAACAACAGGGGCCGGGGCCGGGGCCTGTTCGGACGGGATGAAGTCCGTAAGGTCTTCCTGGCGCGTCCAGCTGAGGAAATCGTCGGGGCTATTATAATAGACACCCTGACTGTCGATAATCAGGTCGCGATCCGGACTGCGGCCGAGGTGCGTGATGGGGCCGGGCAGAGCGGCCTGATCAAGGGTTTCCAACAGGCTGCCATCCATCAGGTAAAGCGACAGGCGGTCTGTTGCGGCGACGGCGAATATTTCCTGCAATTGTGTTGCCCCCCCGGGGCGGGGACTGTTTTGCGCGATCAGCTTGTTGTCGTAATATAAACGTCCGTCCAGCCAGCTGACCCAATGGCCGTCCAGAGGAAAATGAACCGCGGGGGCATCCGGGGCCAGACCATATAGTGCGGAGACAATCTTATTCTGGATGGTGATCTGGTTAAGGCCCAGCTTTTCCGTGCGGTTAAGAATCAGACCGGTGATGCTTAGAATCATAACCAGCAGCAGCGACGCATAACCGACGCGGCGATGCCAGCGGCGGATGGTTTTCTGCCGTCCATTGCGGTTATTTTGCGGGTGTTGAGCCATTTTCTTCCATGAGCTTATGGTGAAGGTAGAGCGCCAGGCGGCTGACTTTTTTCATGGCGTTGGTCGACAGGGTCGCGCCGGAAATGCCATTTATGGGTTTGGACAGCCGCAGGTTATCTTTCAGGGTGACATCATTGAACTGATTGCTATAGGCGGGAAAACGAATTTCCGATCCGTGGCTTTCCCGGTAGGTAAGGACCGTCAGATTAATGATTTTTTCGTTTTCTACGGTGATGCCGGTTGTGATCGGGAGAACCTTGCCGATTTCGTTGAGAATCCATACCGTCCGGTTTCCGTTGCGCCAGTAGCGATAGCGCAGCGGGAAAGTTTTGCGGTCCAGAATTTGTTCCACTGTTGGCCGCATGTCGCCGGTCACCCAGAGGGTACCCGGCTTTTCAGGTTTTTGACCAAGAGCCGCAGTAATATAATCATCGGTCTTGAGATAGGTTTCTTCCGTAACCGCCGCGCCTGCCCAGAGGGAAGGGGTGAGCAGGATCAGAAAATATAGAAATCCGGTTATACCACGCATTGATCACATCCACTTATATCAGGCATTATCTAGCATTTTTAATGGCCGGTTTCTATTTAAAAGTAAAAATCAGTCGCAAAAACATAAAAAAGGACCGCTCCGAAGAGCGGCCCGTTCAATAAGATGAAATATGCTTGGGTCTTATATCCTCTAGAAGTAAAGACCAACACCCAGATTCAGGCGGTTGTCTTCCTTGGATTCGCTTGCAAAGTTGTCGATCTGGTAATCCATTTTCAGCACGACATTTTTATGTGGCCAGTAGTTCACACCAAAATTGGTCTGCTTGTAGGCGCTGTCGATGCTGTCACCGGCTTCATTGTCCCAGACGCTGTAGCGGGCGAAGAAACCAACAGCATTCTGGTCATCCAGAGTGATTTTGTAGGAGGGCTCGATATACCAGCCGCGTTGGGTGTCGCGGCCCAGAAGGTCAGCCTGATCGGCATTGATATTCCACTGGGCATACAGGGCCCGCAGACCGAACGTCCCATTGTCACTCACGGCGCGTTCCACATTGGCGTGGGCTTCGAACAGGGTGGCTGATGCAGATTGATCCAAACCGCCGCTCTGGGTGATGTCGTCCTGATACTGGAACGTACCGGCGAACTTGACACCGGGCATCGCCTGCCAGGAGGCGCGGGCGGTGAAGGCTGTGTTTTTCCACGGTGCGTTACCAACTTTTTGACGACCGCTGCGAATTTTATAACCCGCACCCGTGGTATCCAGACCGGAATGCATCACCAGGTCATAGCTGAAGCTTTCGGTCAGGTTGCCACTCAGTTTTACACCGGCTTCCCACCAGGTCGCGGGCACGATGTTTTTTTCAACATTATTGCGTTCGACACCATAGAATGTGGGGGGCTCATGGGTTTCGTTGAGAATACCAACCGGGATCAGCAATTGCCCCACAGATACGCGGGTGTTTTCATTGAGGTCCATTTCCACAAAAGCCTGTTCCAGCTCGACTGCACCAACCTGGCCTTCACCGGCGATGGAATGTTCGACTTCCAGTTCACTGAAGAAACGGATGTTGTCGTTGAATTCATGGCCGAGGAACAACACAAAGCGATGCAGGTCGATCTGGTCGGCATCGCCGCCGTTATAATGCAGTTCGGTATAGCCGCCAATGGTGGTGGCGCTGGTGCTGCCGGCAGAAGCTGTGACGGCGACATTATCAAGCGCCGCGCCTGTGGCTTCGACTTTCTTCTCTGTCTCGGCGACTTTAACGGCAGTTTCTTCTACTTTCTGGGTGGTCACGCCAACAATCGCTTCGAGCTTCTTGATCTGCTCTTGCTGTTGCTGGATCATTTGCCACATCTCTTCTTTGGATGGCATGTTCTGGGCCAAAGCGCCCGTGGCGGAAAAGGCGAAGGTGATCGCCAGGGCGGAAGCCGTAGTTTTCAGAAGTTTCCGGGTCATTCTATTTCCTCTTTTCAAGTCGCCCGGTGTTTCATCGGGTGTAGGGGACGACATTGAACTTTCGATATGAAATTAATAATCATTGTTACTTACAATGTAACAAGGATGTGATCTAACATTAATGATTTGCATTATCAATAGTAAAAAGATAATACTGCCGGAAATATTTGTTTATTCTGATGTAGCCCGGAATTTAGAGGGGCATTCTGAAGAAAGAGAGTCAGGCGATGACAACAATGACGCGACGGCGCGTGATCCGTCTTATGGCGGCCGGGGGGCTGATGTCTTGCGGCGCAAGCCTTGCCGGGGCATCGGGGGCCGGGTCTTCGCCTTCGCTTCACCTTTGGCATGGTCAGGCCTTGGGGGCCGATGTGTCTTTGCAAATTTATCATGCTGATAAATCTCAGGCTGACCGGATCATTGATAATGCCGTTGGTCTTCTTCGCGAAATGGAAGGGTTGTTTAGCCTCTACCGGACCGACTCACTGCTTAATCAGTTAAATACCACCGGGATGCTGTTGAAACCCGCCGCGCCCTTCCTGGACTTGCTGCGGACGGCGCAACAGGTCAGTCATGCGACCCAGGGCGCATTTGATATTACGGTTCAACCTTTGTGGCAGTTTTACAAAAACCATTTTACGGCGGGGCGGAAGACAGTGTCGGATCTGTCAGCGGCGGATCTTGCAGCCGTGCGGCGTCACATTGGATATGACGGCTTGGTGGTCACGGCGGATAAGATCGCCTTTGCCCGTCCCGGTATGGCAGCGACCCTGAATGGCATTGCCCAAGGTTATGTTACGGATCAGGTGTCGGCCTATCTGGCGCAGGAAGGTTTGACGGAAGTTCTGGTTGATATGGGAGAATATCGGGCGCTCGGCCCGCAGGCGGGGGGCGCGCCCTGGCGTATCGGGCTTGCAGACCCCTTCCGGCCGGGCGGCTTGGCGGATGTTCTGGAAATGCGGGGCGGGGCGGTGGCGACGTCGTCCGGCGGCG
>TARA_R110002096_G_scaffold360859_2_pt1 | contig 10505 bp, 8 predicted proteins | sample TARA_R110002096 | Tara Oceans TARA_R110002096 (sample SAMEA4397295) | marine metagenome | biome: Polar Biome; feature: [DCM] deep chlorophyll maximum layer (ENVO:01000326); material: water (ENVO:00002006), including particulate matter (ENVO:01000060) such as... | depth 35 m
CGTTCAGGGTTCAGTTCCGATGACCATTACCGCACGTCCCGATGGCGGTGTCACGGTTGCTGGTTTTCATGGTACACGTACATCTGGGGAAGCCGCGAAAGCGTTTGGTGGAATTCATATCGGGACCAAGCGGGCTGCAATCCAGCGCCTCCATGACCATGTAAGTGGTCGAGTGGGTAGCGGCCCAGGAGCGGAGAAATTACAGAGCATAGAAGCTGAACTATCGAATCCGCTTGGGTCTGTAGAGGATCCGACTTCCGAGCACGACTTGTACATGCTGCTGAACTTACCTGAACGCTTAGCCGAGGTAAAAGCCGAAGGCGTAGACGGTATCATTTATCGCAACAGCGTCGAAGACCGTGGGCAAATATCGGTATTAGTGTTTGATGCTAAGTCTGTTCGTGTTGGGCAAACAGCTAACGTATCCGATGAAGTGGAAAGGTTTACGCAAAATCTGCGTGAGCTTTTCGCAGAGGTTAGACAACTTGAGAAGGTAGTCGGGGCCGAGAATCTTGGAACAGTAAGAGAGGATCCTGCCGAGTTAGAAGACACTGGGATGGCTCGAGCGCGGAACTACGCTGATCGCTACGAAGTTTTTGGCAAGAACGTAGAAGCCGAACATCTAAGAAATAATCTGAAGCACTTTGCTGGTCAGCCGGCACATCTGGATCAAATAAAAGCCGCTATCGAAAAGCAGGACGAGCTGGACCAGCAAAGTCCCGAGGAGAGCCACCAGCACGCCAAAGAATTACTGCGGGAGATTCAACGTCAGCAAAAGGCAGGAACGACTGACATGAGTCTATCCGGGCCTTTCGGAATAACCATTCGTGAGCGCCGGGAATTACTGCGTGGGGCCTTCCATGATGCCTACTCGCTCCGGCGCGTGGCGCAGCGCATGGGAATCCAGCCGTCCTATCTCAGCAGAATCGAACGGGGTGACGTTGAGCCGCCGTCCGAAAAAGTAACTCGAAAACTGGCGCTGGAGCTCAACTTTAACCCGGACGAACTGCTTGCGAGTGCTGGAAAAGTGTCGTCCGACTTGAAGGAAAATATTTTGGCCATGATTCAGGAGCGCCCAGATGTCTGGGCGAACTTGAGTCGCGAACTAGGACTTCGAGAAGATTTTGCCGAGTTAGACACTGATCTGTTCGGTGAGCCGATCGTAAGCGGTCCAGCGCAGGGCGACATCCTGCCCGAGAGCGAAGGCCCGCAGGGTATCTCGGCCGCAACGGACCACGCGCGCGCCGTGACTTCGCTCTTGAAAGGCCAGTACGAGTCTGGCGCCCTGTCGTCACACGAAATGCGGCGATACGAAGAAGCGCGAAAGTTGTTGCGCTTCCAAGAAGGAAAGGGCATCGATCCAGCGACAATTCAATCCGAAGCTGGCACCACGCCTACTGACGAATTCACGATAGATATGTTCCCTTCGCCAACTTCCAAGGAAGTCCGCGAACAAATGGTAATGACCTTTGGGTCCGTTGACGCTGGCTCAAAAGTTGTAAACGAAATCGTTGAGCTCGATAAAAAGTTTGGTGACCTAGCGACGTACAATCTTCCTGGAGTTATGGGCTATTCCACTTACGTGGAAGCTGTCGAACAAGGCATTAAAAACATCGAAGCGTGGACGCCGATGACTGGGCATAATCTTGCGAAAGAAGACGGCTCTCCCGATTCAAAAAAAGTTACTGCGATTATGTCCGTTGCACGCAATCCAAAATTTGAACACTCTCACGCCCTTGCGATTGACAAAAATGGTTTTGTTGTGTGGGACGTGTTAAGCAAAAGTGGTTCTCTTGGGTCCGTTTCATTTGATAAAATGGACCTGATAAAGGCGAATGGTAAGGCTAAGGAGTCGGGGGGTAAGGTCTTTATAGGCCACAACCACCCAAGCGGAAAGGTCAAGCCAAGTCAGCACGACATCGATACTACACGCTACGCAATACAACTTGCACAAGCGCAAGGCACTGTTTTCGGCGGACATTACATCGTCAACCACAACAAGGCGATGGTCATCACGGCGGAAAACATCGATGCAGTTCAAGACATGTACCTAAAAAAGGCTGAAGAAAAAGAATTTGTCGAGCAATTTGGAGTTCGGTTAAAGGGCAAAAGAGACGCGCTCGAGTGGACCTCGCCTGATGCAAAAAAAGTCGGCAATCCGACACAGATGATGGAATACTTAAAGGCTCTTCCAGAAGATGAGTCTCGAATCGACATCATGTTTATGAGCTCTACGCTGACTGTCTTGACCTATCAGTCGCGCCACGTCGAAGAGTTAGCAACAATGTCTGATTGGGTGCTCGATCCAATGCGAGAAGTTGGATCAGTACGGTTGATCTTGGGCGTTAACGGAAAGGCAGCGTTCGATGCTGCCGTAGCAGCCGCTCAAACTGTTCCGGCAGATATTGTCGAAGTAGTAGACGTGACTAAACCCGCTGAAACTGCAAGGGCTCAGCAACTTATCCCTGTCCGTACTGACGACGAGATCATTGGTCTCATGGAAGGGTTGACCGATCAGGTAATAACGCCTGGGTCTGCCGTTCAGGTCACCGATCCTGTTTCCGGTGACGTTTCTTTGTCTACCGCGCCTGATGTAGTAGACACAAAACTGGGCCAAGATCCGGTGCTTGGAGTCAAGTACTACCTTCCGCAAGACGAAGCTAGTCGAATCGAACGAGCACGGAAAAAACTTTACGGAGCTGAAGATATCGGCCAGGTAAGTTCTTTCGGAGAGACCGAAGGGCGCCAAGTCCGAGAAGAAAAAGAAGAATACAAACTAGGGGAGGACGGTTACGAGCTTCCAGGCGAGGGCTCGCGCCGCAAGGAGACAGACACGCCCGAGGGTTGGTACGACCACACCCAGTTGCCGAGCCTTTTGCTAGACATTAAAACAGAAGGCAAAAGCAAGCTAAAAAAAGCAGTGACCGTACCGTTCGAAACTGCACCGGCCAAATTTTTAGCAGAAAAATACAGCTACTACCAAGAATCGCTTATAGAAGTAGTGAGGCGCCAAGGTGGTGCAACTGGTGTAGAAATAGCTGAGCGCGGCGAACGAGTTGTAGATCAGACAAAGTTGCTTCTTGGCCGCTGGGACAAAGCTCGCAGCGATATCGAAAAGCTAGTGTCGTATGGCTTTAAGGCGCAGTCTGCAATCAACTATTTGCAAACTCCGGAAAAGCCTGCCAAGGGTCAGCATCCTGCCGCTGTCTATAGTCGCATACAGGGTGCCGTCGAAGGCAAAATTCCACTCGAGAACATGCCGAAGCGCGCAAGGCAGGTAGTCGAGGCCATCCGTGAGTTGAACAGCGCGACCGGCAAGCACTTCCAAGAAGTTGGCCTGCGTCAGATCAAAAAAGAGGTGCAAGACGATCCTCAGTTTTCAGTCATGCTAGACGACGTGCTTACTGGCAAGGCGAAAGAAGACACAGTGTTTCGGCTTTTCACGCCGGCCGCAGAGGGCAAAGTGTTCTTGCGCATGATGACTCCGCATTTGAAAAAAATCTGGATGAACCCAACTACTGAGTTGCGGATCAACCCCGAGTGGAACCAGCTCGTAGAGATGCTCGCCGCAGAAAACAACATGGACGCGCCCACAGTGGGTCGCATCTTTAACTCGTCGCGCCAGAACGCATCAAAAAGAATGCACGCTGAGATTCCACGAGCGTTCAAGAATTTCCCGACAGAAATGAAGATGGTGGGCAAAGATGGGGTTGCTGGCTCCGGCAAGCCCGTGCCGCTGCTTTGGACACATCCAACTAGTTACGCAGTTAAGGCCACAGCAGGATCTGCTCACCGCGCTGCGTTTATTGAAGAGTTCGGGCAGGGGCTGGACGACACCACTCTTTCCGACGCCGTTAGTTCCGCGCAGCAGGCCGGCATTAATCCCGCTGACACTGAACGCTTGATGCGAGCGCTTGGCGGTCTAGGCGAAATGTCGCCGATGGACGATCAAGATTCACCGTCTCACGATATTATTGGTGGGTTCGGTCATCTAATGTCTATCCCGCGTGCGATGCTGCTGACCCGAGCATTTGTGCCGAACACGTTTGAGGTGGCTGGCAACATTCAGGCGTTCGGCGGCGGTCCTGTTCGATTAGCAAAGATGTCCAAAAAGCTCGCTCTTGCTACTGGCGCTGATGTTGCACCAACGGCGCGTGGCCTAGTTGCCCAAGCACCGTTGCTCCGACAGCTAATGAAAACATCGGTAAAACTTGCTGAATCAGAGGAAGGGTGGAAGGCTCTTCAGAAAGGGTACGCGCGTCAGGGATTGGCTCAAACTTGGGTCATGAACGCCACCGTCGATCGTCAACGCCCGTTCTATCAGTCGGTTCCGCGCATTTTTCGTGAGTACGCGCTTCGCGCCTTTCCAACTGTTCAGGCGTGGAAGATCCAGGAAATGCAGGCTGCGGCTATGGGCATGGTATTAGCTGACGATATGCGAGCAGCCGCAAAACCCGCATCTTCGCGCTTGCCGAAAACCGCGCGTCAAATTCACAGACGTGTAACCGACATCCAGTTCGAGTCCGATTTATTTGTGGTGAAACACATTCTTGGGTTTAACGACGATCAGGTTCTTGCGTTTCGTAACAAAGAGGCTACAGACGAAATGTACGTCGAGATTGCTCGTCGGTTTGCATCGCGGTCAAACACTACCAGACTCAGCTTGCCGGGCGAAGAAAGCCGTGCGGCAAATAGCCCAGTGTTCAATCAGTGGATTGCCTTTCATCGCTACAGCATGATGAGCGTCCGCAACTTCGATAAGCTAAATGCGGGCTTTCGTAAGGAACTGGAGATATATAAGAACAGCGATCGAACCAAAAAAGATAAGAATCGGGTGTACGGAGCCGTGAAGACTTTTGGTCTTTACCAAGTTGGCAAGACTGAATCTGGGTTAGGTTCGATCTTACTGCTTGCGTTGTTGGGCGGTGGCTTAATGGGGTTGGGCAAGGCGTTCGACGACATCTTAGAAAATCCCGTAGCGTTCATGGCAGATGCATATGCGTCCTCGCAGTTCGGTCCGATCATGAACGGCTGGCAGCGTATCGTGACACAACGCAAAGTAGAAAACGTTTGGATGCTCTCTGCGCCAGCGTCGATTATGGTGGAAATGGGCCGCTTCGCATTCGGAACTGGTAAGTACCAGTACATGAACGCCCAAGAGCGCGTCCTAGCAGTCGGAGGCGGAATGAGTCCAGGGCCGCGAGCTGTTTGGGACGTACTGGCGTCGGTTGGCATGACCGATACAGACCCAGAGCGCGACCTTGCAATCACGCGTTACTGGGAGTTTTTGCGGGAAAACGATTCTTTTTCAGGCCCCAGCGACTTTGGCATAGCCACTAAAGAAGACCGCAAATTCCGGAGCAACATGCGACGGGCCTATGATATTTTAGGAAAAGAGAAAGCAACCTCGACATCGATCGAGAAAGCCGGCGAATATGTAGAAAGGGCACTCGAGGTTGAGGGTAAAGAAACAAGCAACGTCGCAGCATCTATTCGAAGTCGCCGGCTGTTGCCGAGAGTTCCTGACGAGCAAATGGATGATTTGCGTAAGTACTTGGGGCCTGACTTGTATTCGTCCCTAGAGCAACACGACGCAATTATGACTTCTTGGGCTAACAGCGCATCGGGAACGCGCCCGCAGAGAACAGAAGAGCGACGACCGACACGACCAACGCGCCGACGATGATTCTTATTCATTTCTTTTTCCTGGGAATCACGTCCCATGCCGCTTCGTCTGCTTGACATTCCCTTGCCGATTATTTTGCCGATTGTGGCACAAAGCGTGTTCCCCGATTCTGTAACCGAGGGCGCTCCGGACTGGGTTATGGGCCTCATTGCTGGCGTGTTCCTCGTCGTGTACATAGCTAATATGTACGGCAAGATGCCAGGTAAACCCGTGAACAACGGCAGCAGTAGCATCAGCAATGGCGACCGCAAAATTATTGCCCAAGTAGCGCGGGAAACAAAAAAAATGACAGACTTGTTGGGGCATCGTGATGACGACGGCATGGAGCGGTTCTTGTTGACGGCGAAGCACGCCAGAGAATCAAAGGAACTGCTTGTAGAGATCCTGAAATCGCAAGAAAGTCAGGAACGGCATCTTGAAACGATCTCCCAGAGCTTGGCTAAACTCAAATGAATTTCGGAGCAAGCGGATGGCTTTCGTCGCGCACCTACTCTATCGTCATAATCGCTTACATAGGCTCGTTTGTGCTTGACTGGTGGAGGGACGCGGGTTCGTGGGTTGTCGTCGTGCCGGCAGGGTTTGCACTGATTGGAGGGCGCATGGCCCGAGACACAAAAATGTTAAAAACAGAACCAGGGGATGAAAGCTGATGCTGACGATCCACATCGAAAGGTTCGGATACGGGCTCGACTCTACGCTCGGAAAGCTCACGCTTTCTGGCGACGATCCGTGGTCGTGCTTTATCGTAGAAGACGAAGGTCGACTAACAAAAGTAAAAGGCGAGACTGCGATTCCGACTGGGCATTATGAGGTGAAGCTGCGCAAGCATTCCGCCAAGTTCGACAAATATTACGAACGATTCCCTAACCTTCACCGTGGCGTGCTTCACCTTCAAGACGTGCCTGACTTCGAATACGTGTACTTCCACATCGGCAACAAAGAGAAGCACACTGAAGGCTGTCTTTTGCCTAACGTTGTGCCGATCGCTTTACCGAATGGCGAGTTCTCCGGCGCGTCCTCTGAGCCCGCTTACGTCGCCCTCTACAAACGGTGCATTGCGGCATACGATAACAACGAGAAGGTCACCGTAGAGATCGTTGAGCGCGAAGCGCGACGATGAGACAGCTCAGTAAGTGGAATGCCGTGGTTGTTGTAGTGCTGACTGTTGTGGTCGTCATTGTGGTTTCTGGACTGTTTGCCAAGAACCGCGCCGAGAGCGCCCGAGCATCGATTGTAGCTCTCGAGGACTCGCTGGTGCGGAGAGACGTTGCCGAGGCCGTTTATCGCAGTCAAAACGTGCGTGACTCGACGCTATTGGCCCAGAAAGACTCTGCTGTTGCCGCGGACACCGTGGCATGGCGACAAGAGAGAGAAGCGCTGGTCGTAAGAGCGCAAACCGCAGACTCGCGTGCGACTTCTCGTGCGCTGGCGTTGCGACCCTTGCTAAGCCTGACTCAGGCTGCTGCGATGGACACGATCCTGGCCGACAAGGATTCCACGATCGCATTCCAGACGGAGCGGGCCGACAACGCGGAAGATGCGTTGGTAGAGCTCACCGATCTTTATAGTGGTGCCCAACGTCTTTTGGCCGGCATCAACACCGAGATGGGATTGTTGCGCATGGACAAGCGCGACCTACAAGAGATCGTGGCAGAACAACGCATCGAACTGGACTGGCACCGGAACCCTCCGCTTGCGCAGAAGATCAAAGACGCAATCCCCGGTGGGACCACCGGCCTCGTCATAGGCGCCATAGCTACCTATGTGCTAGTAAGCGCGTCCAACGATTGACGTAACGGTCATCCGACCTCAGATTGCTTGTCCACCCACAAAACGGGGTCAAGCAGTCAATGACACTCAAGTCACACGTTGTTACCACAGAACAAGCGGCAACCATATTAGGGGTGTCGCGCTCCACCGTGAGGCGCCACGTCGAGCAGGGCAAGCTCCGTGGCTTTCCGGGCAAGGTTACTAGGGCATCGATCGAAGAGTTCATAGGCGAACCGATCCAGTGGCCGGAAGAGGGAGGGGCGACTAATGAATGACCTCTTCAATTTAGATGTAGGTTGGCACTACGACGTACCGATGGAGGCGTATCTTGCTGACGAAGGTCTCAGCTCGAGTGGTTTTCAAGATTTCAAGCGCAGTGCTCACTACTACCGCTTTCGGCAGAACAGGGATCGCGCTCCGTCAAAGGCAATGACGAACGGTACTGCGTTTCATATCGCCGTCTTGGAGCCTGAAGAGTTCGACAGGTTGTACGTCATTGCTGGACAGTGCGAGGCCCGCAAGAAAAACGGCGATCGTTGTTCGAATCCCGGCAACCGCATCTACCGCGACAAGGCATTCTGCGGAGTGCGCGGCCACCATCCGAGACCTGACTTCATCGAAGAGGAAGGCGGTCCGGAGATCGTGGAGCAAGCTGACCGTGACGCGATGGTCACTGCCCGCAACAACCTGCACAAGCACAAGCACATCATGCAGTACTTCAAAGGCGTGGGCGCGTCTGAGGTGACCGGCATCTGGGTCGATGAAGCGAGCGGCGTTCGTTGCAAGATTCGACTCGACCGAGAGATTGAGCGGGCTACCCACCACGTTGACTTGAAGTACACGGCGAGCGCGGAGGTACGGGCGTTCAAGCGCCAGACATGGAGCATGGGCTGGATGCACCGTTCAGCGTTTTACCGGAGGGGCATGAAGGCGCTAGGCCACGACGCGACCGCATCGATCATCATCGCGTCGGAGTCGGAGCCCGCGCACGACTGCAACCTGTTCATCCTAGACGAAGCCCAGATCGCAGTCATTGGGCAGGGCATTGATAAGCACCTCACGGAGTTTGCGGCGTGTCAGCAGTCAGGCGACTGGCCAGGATACGACCAAGAGCCCGTTCATCTCACGCTGGAGGATTGGCAGCTATGATTTCACGCAAACTTCTGAAGAAGCGCCCGACCCAACTCGGACGCATCAAGATCGGCGGGCTCGGCAAGGAGCGGAAAACGCGGGGCGGCGACCGGACATGGCGCCCACCCGTGAAGGCCGACCACTTCTGGATCACGACCAACGTGCGCAACGAGGACAACGGCAACTTCGAACGCGACGATGCGATCCACGACATCATCGGCAAGAATCCGACTGCGCTGCGCGGCACCCTAATGTTCCACACACCGGAGGAGAATTTCCATTCCGAGATGTGCCAGTACAAAGGGCGCGGCAGAGACGGCAAGGTCCGAACCTGCGACGGCGAGCAGTTCATCGACCTGGGCGGCAAGAAGCCGAAGCCGGCCCAACCGTGCGAGTTCAAGGCCGAGGACGGCGAGCGTGGTTGTGAGTGCAAGCCGTACTCCCGGTTCCACATCCAACTGGACGCGGCAAACGTCGCGCTCGGCTACCACTTCTTCCGCACGACATCGTGGTCATCGACCGGCCAGATCCAGACGCAGCTTGAAGAGATTTTCGAGCGGTTCGGGACATGCAAGTATGCGCCGGTAGAACTGCGTTGCGTGATGACGGCGGATCACTTCAGGGACGACCAGGGCAACGAGAAAACTGGCAAGAGCCTAAAGGTCCATCTGTTCATCGCGATGAATCCGCAAGAGACGGCGGCTATGATTGGGCGCGGTGCCGACCTCCGACAGATCGCTCGTGGCGAAATGAAACAACTCGCTGCCGGTGTGCAGGACGTACTGTCGGAGCAGGACGAGCTGGAGTCAGAGGAGATCCAAGGCGAATACTTCCACGATGAGGCCGAGAGTGCGACGGCGGCCGTGATAGGCGAACTCGAGGCCGATGGCCGTTATTACGAAGAAGCCGATGACGGCGACGAAGAGACGGAAGGCGTGGAGGTGGAGATGCCGGAGCAGGAGGGACTGGATCTGGGCGACGAGACGGCGAAGTCTGCGCTAGAGCTATGACGCGCCCTGAAGACGTTGTTTTAGCTGAGATTCAGGCGAAGCACGGTGTTCAACATCGCTTGTTCCGAAATGTCGTGAGCAGTGTGTACATCGGCAAACTCGTCAAAGGAAAGATTGGCGGCACGATCACGCTCGCCCATTCCCGATTCATGAATGTCGGACTTGCAAAGGGCAGCGCCGACTTGATCGGCATCGGTCCGGACGGATTGTTCCTGTCGATTGAAGTCAAACAGCCCGGACAGCAGCCGCGTCCGGATCAACGGAAGTGGCGGGACATGGTGCTGGATCGTGGTGGGCTTGCCGGCACGGCGCACAACGTCGAAGAAGCGGGCTTGATTATTTCTGGAAATAGACGAGAATAGTCCCCCCCCAGGGCAAGAGGCGGGGCCGCTCGACGGAGCGGATACAACACCCGCAAGGGGAAGTGAACCTAACTTCCTCCCGCCTCTTTTTTTATTCACCTGTTAGGAGGTGTGATGTCGTTCGTATCAAAGACTCCGGTGCTTCGCGAGTACCAAGCCACGACGGTCGGGGACGCCAGTGCTGCTCTGAAGAAGCATCGCAAGGTGCTACTCCAGAGTCCGACTGGCTCCGGCAAGTCGGTGATGATTGCCCACATGCTGCGCACCGCTTCGGTCGAGCGCGGCATGACATGCTGGTTGGTATGCCATCGCCGGGAACTGCTCAAACAACTGTCCGACGATCTATGGGAGAGCGGCGTTGAGCACGGCATGATTGCTTCCGGACGATCGATTTCGAAGGCTCGCGTGCAAGTTGCGTCGATACAGACACTAGCGCGCAGACTCGACCGACTGCCGCCGCCCGATCTACTCGCGATAGATGAGGCCCACCACTCCACTGCGGCTTCGTACCGCAGGGTTATCAAGCACTGCTCCAACTCGTGGACC
>TARA_R110002096_G_scaffold16876_1_pt1 | contig 10504 bp, 15 predicted proteins | sample TARA_R110002096 | Tara Oceans TARA_R110002096 (sample SAMEA4397295) | marine metagenome | biome: Polar Biome; feature: [DCM] deep chlorophyll maximum layer (ENVO:01000326); material: water (ENVO:00002006), including particulate matter (ENVO:01000060) such as... | depth 35 m
TATCTTTATTGTTCGTCAATTAGGTAAGCATCAAGCTGGACTTAGTTGGAATGAAGTTAGTCGTCGTTATACTACAGAAGGTATTACTTTTCACATGCCTGACGAATGGCGAGCTGTACCTGACAAAAGCATAAAGCAAGGCAGTGCTGGCGTACACCATGATACCGACTGGTGGACTGAAGAGTATACCAAACACGTAGACAACTCTGTATTATTGTATGAGCGTATGATTGTAGATGGTATTGCACCAGAAATGGCTCGTATGGTACTCCCTCAATCTATGAATACTAAGTGGGTATGGACAGGCAATTTACTTGCTATGGCTCATATCTACCGTGAACGTAGTGCTAGTGGTGCCCAACTAGAGTGTCAATGGTTTGCTAAGAAGCTTAATGAAGTACTTCGTCCATTGTTCCCAGTAGCGTGGAGTGCCTTAGTAGATGGATAACAATATATATACATTATTCGCAGCACCTTCTTGGTGCGACCCTTGTAAAGAACTAAAGAGTTGGATGGTAGCTAAGCAAATAAAGCTACCTAATCTAAGGCATGTTGATATTGATGTTGACCCAGTGTTTGCTAAATCTTGTCACATAGAGAAAGTTCCTACTCTTATGGTTAGAGCTAAAGGAGCTATAGGCTTCCAACTCTTAGAAGGGCGTGAAAAAATCAAACCTTACTTGGAGCATCTTAATGGAACTTATAAAAGTTCAAAGTCAGACTCGTAAGACAATCCCAACTTACGATTACCCTGCTGCTGTATTAGCGGCAGAGACTCAAGCTGAAATCTTTTGGCTACCTACTGAACCTAAAGTAGAGAAAGACTTACACTGTATCAAGACTATGATGTCACCTTCACAGGTTCATGGTGTTATGTCTACTCTAAAACTATTTACTCTATATGAGCAAGTAGCTGGGAATGAATATTGGGGAGGTCGCTTTAAGCGTATGTTCCCTAGACCAGACTTCTTACGTATGGCTATGTCATTTGCGAACGTAGAAGTCAATGTACACTCACCATTCTATCAACGTATAGACGAGTTACTTGGTCTTAACACTAATGAATTCTATAGCTCATTTACAGATGACTCTGTATTGAAAGCACGTATGGACTTCTTAGATTCAGTTATATCTAGCAAGAATGACTTACTTTCTGTTGCTGTATTCTCTATGGTTGAAGGCTCTATCTTATATAGTTCATTCGCATACCTTATGAGTTACCAAACAGAAGGCTGGAACTACTTAGCTAATATGCATGCTGGCCTAACTTTCTCTGTTAAAGATGAAAACCTGCACTCAGAAGGTGGAGCATGGGCTTTCCGTACCTTACTTAGTGAGAAGCTAGAAGCTGGCTTAATCACTGAAAAAGAAGTTATGTTCTTGAAGCATGAAATACAAGATGCTGCTACTCAGATTTATATACATGAGTCTAAGATTATAGACATGACTTTCTCAGAGGGTGATGACCACCCAGTACAAGCTGACGACTTACGTTCATTCGTTAGGCATCGTATCAACTTATGCTTAGGTCAACTTGATATGGAGCCAATCTTTTCAGAAGTAAAAAGCCCTATTGAAAGTTGGTTCTATAAGATGATTGGTGGAGACATTCAACATGACTTCTTTGTTAAAATTGGCTCTTCATACAATCGTAATTGGTCACGTACCGATTTCCGATGGGTGAAAGGTGGGCTATTAGGAAGAACTTGGGAGGAATGTAATGAAGCAGAAACTTAGATATGAACCTCTAACTGGTAAGTTCTTTTGGTTAGTCAACAATGCCCAAGTAAGTATTGGACAAGAAGTTAAAGGAAGTATCAGAGAATCAGGACATATTAAAATTTCTGTGGGTAGCCAACTCCACTTAGCTCATAGGCTAGCTTATGAATTAATGGGTGAAGAAGTTCCTGAGTTCATTGACCACGTAGACCAAGACCCAGCTAACAACAAGTGGAAGAACCTACGTCCTTGTACATTCCAACAGAACCAGTGGAATACTGCCATGCGTAGTACGAACACTTCTGGATTCAAGAATGTATACTTCCGTAAGGCACGTAATAAGTGGATAGCGAAAGTACCTAGCTTGGATGGGTTAAAACATGTAGGTACTTTTGATAGTGCCTATGAAGCCAACATAGCAGCTATTGCTGCAAGAGCTAAACATCAAGGAGATTTTGCTCATGTCTAAATTTGAAAAATTGTCCGCTGAACGTAAGCGATTGCAAGCTGATGGTAAGTTACCTAAGTGGATGACAACTATGGGCTGGCAAGCCTTCAAAGGTAAATATTTATATCATGCTAATACCTATGAAGAACAGATAGACCGAATTGTTGAGAATTTATCTCAGTACTGTCAGACGACACCTGAGTATTTCAAAGCTAGATGGAAAGAGATGCTGATGGCTAACCATGCGTATCTTGCTACTCCAGTATTAGCTAACAATGGTACATCTAGAGGCTTGTCAGTCTCGTGCTCAGGAAGTGTTATTGATGATAGCATATACGGGTTTGGTGCTTCACGTTTAGAAGCTGCCATATTGTCACAAGAAGGTTTCGGTACTAGTTCTTACTTAGGTGGAATACGTGCCAGAGGAACTGAGATAAGTCGTGGTGGCACTGCTGATGGTATCTTACCTGTCTTTAAAGATATGGTAATTGGTGCTGATAATGTATCTCAAGGCGGTATTCGTCGTGGTGCATGGGCAGGTTACTTAGGTATATCGCACGATGACTTCTGGGAGATTGCATTAGAGGTTAGAAATAATCCTGATGGCTCTAACGTAGGTTGGAATATATATGATACAGACATTGCCTTGCTTAATGCTGGTGACGAAGAAATCTTATTACGCTTCCAAGAGACTCAATATCTCAAGTGCTTAACTGGCAGAGGCTATTATTACTTTGTTGATAAAGTAGCTCGTATGCAGCCTGATATGTATAAGGAACATAACTTATCTAGTAAAGCTAGTAACTTATGTACTGAGATTACATTACATGCTGACAAAGACCATAGTTATACTTGTGTACTATCGGGCATGGTTCTAACTACTTTTGACGAGTGGAAAGATACTGATGCAGTATACTGTATGACCATTATGCTTGATTGCTTAGTTGAAGACTTCTTAGTCAAAGCTCGTAATATTCGTGGTCTTGAAGCTATCGTTAAAGGCACTGAGAAAGGTCGAGCTATTGGCTTAGGAGCTACAGGATACCATTCAGCTTTACAGCAACGTGGTTTACCTTGGAGTTCTATGGATGCTCACTTCTTCAACATGACTGTGTTCAAACACATTCAAGAAGAGTCACTGAAAGCTAGCCAGTTCATGGCTAAGGAATGGGGAGAACCTGAGTGGTGTAAAGGCTATGGTGTACGTAATACTCACAGAACTGCATTAGCTCCAAACGTATCCTCTGCTTTAATCTTTGGCTCAGAGTCACAAGGTACAACTCCTTGGTACGGCAACGTATATCAAGAAGGTACTGCCTCTGGTGAAATGTTCCGAGTCAACCCAGCATTCATTAAAGTCCTAGCCAGCTATGGTAAAGATGATGATGAAACCTTTATGAAGGTTCTAAATGACGGTGGCTCAGCACGTAGCCTAGACTTCCTATCTGATGAAGAGAAAGAAGTATTCTTAACATTCTTTGAGTTAAATCAAATTGATGTTATTAATGCTGCAAGCCGTAGACAATCTAGAATCTGTCAAGCACAAAGTATTAACTTAGCTTTTGCTGCTGATGAAGATGAATCTTATATAGCGTATGTACATCAATATGCCTTTGAAGACCCCAACGTAAAATCACTTTATTATTTGCGTAGTAAAGCTGGTGTTGATGCTTCTAAAGGTGGGTGTGATAGTTGCGCTAGTTAATAATTATTTGGAGAAACCAATGTCGCTATTTAGAAAAACTCGTCATGATGCTATCTTACCCAAGCGAGGCACTAAAGCTTCTGCTGGGCATGACTTCTACGCCTTAACTGGTGGACGTATACAGCCTAACCAACGATGCCATATTAAAACGGGTATTGGTTGGTCTGGTCTTATGATGCCTGAACTATATGGTCACATGAAAGAACGCTCAAGCCACGCTAGTAAGTATGGATTACTTCTCTTAGCTGGAATCATTGATGCTGACTATCCTGATGACATAGTAGTAATACTACTAAACACTAGTGATAAAACCTTTAGCTTTGAAGCTGGAGATAGAATTGCTCAGATGATGGTATTACCTTACGCTCATGCAGTTGATGAAGCGTTCATTGTAGAGAAACGTACAGGTGGGTTTGGTAGTACTAACGAAGGTGTAAAGCCTTCTGATGAAAACCGTAAACCACATTGCCCAAAAAACCTTTGTGACTTCTGTATACATGATGTACCTACTTGTAAGGGCAACCCTACATTTGGTGATGGTAAAGGTAATGACAATGTTATTGCTTGTACAGAACACAAAGAACCTTTCTAATGCGCCCGTTTATCGGAATGCCTAACATGAATTTTGCCTCTACTCAAGAGATTGAGTTAGAGGTTCATGATGACTTGTTAGGATGCTATGCACAAGCATACTATGAAAAGGAAGAGATTAAACTTCCTAGTGGCAACTACCGAGTGGTAGGTGCAGCTAAACGAAATCATCGAAGTAGGTCAACTGAGGTCTACTTACATCTATGCGCTCCTGTATTTGAGTGCGAACCTTACTATACTAAATCCTAATTGGAACTATTATGTCTACTACACCTAAAGCACAAAAGAAAGAAACAAACATCGTAACTATGAAGAACGTAATCTTTATGTTCTCGTCAGTATCTCGTCCTATCGAGCAATTGAATACTGATAACAAACCGCCTGTCTCTGGTAAAGATTCACCTACCTTTGGCTTAGAGTTCCACTCATTTGAAATCAAAATCTTGATTAGCGAGTCTCGTTACAAGACCTTAAAGAAAGAATTCAAAGGTGCTAAGAACCTACCTAATGCTAAAGAGCTTGAGAAAGACGAGCTGTTAGAAAAGTACGACTGCCTTAACGAGAAAGACCTTGATGATGACATGGTTCTAATCAAGTTCTCACAAAGTTGTCTTGTTGGTAAAGCTGACAAGAATGGAGTACGTCGTGAGTCATACCCAGTTAAACAAATTGGTATCAAGGGCAAAGTCCAAGATATGAATGGTGAAACTATTGACCAAGATACAAGTTTGGGCAACGGTACGAAAGGTCACTTTCAATTCCGCCCTGTTGATGGTCCGAATGGTCTTTATCTTTATCCTCAGCTTATTTGTATTACTGAACTTATTGAATACACTGGTGGAGAAGCAGAAGAAGATTTAGATTCACTTGGCTTGGAAGAGCTTGGCGAAACTGACATGGACGCTGTAGCAAAAGAAACAGAAGCTGAACAAACTGATGAAGATGATGAATCTAACTCAGGTGATGAAGTTCCTGTATTCTAAACCGTATTATTGAAATGCCTATCCTAATTACAGGGTAGGCTTTATTAGTCTAAGGAGAAACTTATGACTACATATTTAGCAAGAAGCAAAGATGGCAGAACTGCACATATTTCTGCCTACACATACTCAGATGCATTTCAGCAAGCTAACGATTGGGCTGGTGACTCTATGTTGGAGAGCTGTAATGAAATTTAACCCTAAGATGCACTCAGTACTAATAGCTTTTAATCACGCTACACCAGACCTAGACTTATTAATGATAAGCAAATTTTATACAGGGTTCCCTATGGAACTTGTAGGTTACTGGAAAGGTGTTGCTGAAAGAAGCTATCAGTTAGATATTAAACATATCGACTTAATGGCTATGGAACATTTACTAGTAGAAGCTAATCAAGATGCTTTTATTTACATTAGCGCTATTGGCAAAGTATACGAGAAAGATGTATACAACTTTAGTAGTAACATAGGTACTATGCAGGAGATACCTTCCAAGGTAGATAACTGTACTTACTGCCCCTCAACTCAAACTTACTGGACAGCTATATTATGAGCTTAGACGAACTAGGTCTTATTGGAGTAGCCAGTAAGACGCTTTTGATTGACGGGGACATCGTGATTTATCAGCCTTGTTGTATTTTCAACGAAGACGATGACCAATCCCGTAGAATGATTGCTAAGAATATTAGCACTAAGGTAGACAGAATGATGGCAGATGCAGGTTGCAATCGCTACATGTTCTTCGTCACTACCAAACATAACTTTCGTGACCAACTAGTAGATGATTACAAAGCTAACCGCGATGATTCAGACCGACCAGTAAACTTAGCTTGGGCTAAACATTGGGCTGTCAAACACTTAACAGCATTCTGGCATAAAGGTCTAGAAGCCGATGACTTACTTGGTATACATTCCAAGAAGAATACAGTCATATGGAGTCTTGATAAAGATTTACGTCAGATAGCAGGAGAACATCTTGATTACCAACCTGACCCTAAGAATCCTAAGAAAGACATTGCTAAAGTCATTACTGTTACTAACGATGGTAACCTACAGCTTAAGAAGTGGGTTACTGAATCTGGTAACAAGCGACAAAAGATTATATTCAATGGCACTATTGGACTCTACTTCCAAATGCTTATTGGTGATAGTACCGATTATATTTTAGGTTGTGCAGAACGTAAATCTGTAGCACCTAAGTCTGGACCGAACAAAGGTATATTCGGACCTATCAAGCGTGTTGGTGTTGGAGAGATGGCAGCTTATAAGTTGTTATACTCAGCTATCATGTACAAGGGCGACAAGACTATGTTAGAAGCAAGTCTAGATTGTGTCAAAGCAGAATACTTTAAAATTTGGGGTAAGGATTGGCAAGAACATTTAGAAACTCAAGCTAATTTATTATTCATGATTAGGTTGCAACGAGGTGAAATCATTCGTCGCTGGACTCACGATAACCGTAAAGAGTACTTCCATTTAGTAGAAGGACGTGTCTTAACCGAAGAGGTCTTCATCAATGACTATAAAGACTTGTAAATGTGGTGCATCTTTGGAAGGAAGACACCATGCCACAGTGTACTGTGAGCCATGCAGGGCAGCTACTAGAAAAGCTAAAGTAAGAATCTATAGCCAAACAGCTAGAGATTCTATACATGGCAAAGTAGATGCTAAAGCTTATGCAAAGACTCCAAGAGCAAAGTATTGTAAGCAAAAGAATCATGCCAAGACTCGTGGTATTCCTTTTAACCTTACCTTTGAAGAGTGGTGGGAGATGTGGGAACCGCACTTTAGGAATAGAGGCAAGAACGTAACCAACTTAATGATGTGTCGCACTGGAGATACAGGAGCTTATGAAGTTGGCAACGTAAGGCTTGATACTCCTTTAAGTAATCAAAGGGAGAGACATTTATGACAATCCAACTGCGTGACAATCAAATAGATGCTTGGAGAAAAACCAAAGCAGCTAAACAAAAATACCGCTGCCCTATCTGCTTCGGCTCGTTGGCTCATGGCATAAATGCCGCTGACCATAGTCACAAGAATGGACAACTTAGGTCTGTTTTATGCACTTCATGCAATGTCGGAGAAGGCAAGGTATTAGCTGGAATGAACTTCCGAACCACGTTAGGTAATCTTGCTCGTAAAGACCCTGTTAAGTGGTTGCGTAACCTAGCCAACTATCTAGAACACCATGAAGCTAATCCTTCTGGTATCTTTCACCCAACCTTTGACATGAAGACTGGTAAACAAAAGCCAGTTAAACGGACAGTCAAGAAGAAGATAGTAAGAAAGAAACCTACCAAAACCTTTTAATTCTTTTGGATATACCTATGCATAAACATGGCAACCCTAACATACACAACCACAGAAATATAGCGGATAATCTCCGTATAAATATGTGAGCTGATAGATATAATATACCTATTTATATGGTAGAGGAATTCATAGATGGTAGTGTTACTAAAGAAGAATTCCTAGAATCAGTAACTAAATATAAAGAGAAACTAATATGAACTTATTTCAATTACTCGGTCTTAAACCAGACCACCGTAACAATGAGAAGAAGACTACTCAACTAGTTAAACACTACGATGAAGTGCCTAACTCTCGCAAGAAAGGTCAACGCCTTGGCTTGCAACTAAAGAAAGATGGTGTATGTGCCATAACAGTTATTCGTGATGGTATGGCTATTATCTTCTCTCGTACTGCGAAGAAATTTACTAACACTTTCGCTATATGCCACCACATCTCAAGTATGAAACTACGTGATGGCATATACCTTGGCGAGTTAACTTGCGATACAGAAGGTGTTTCTCTTGAAGTACTATCTGGCATTGTGAACCCTAATCGTGTGAAGAACCTTGATTGTAATCAAGACCGCATTGCTAATAACTTAACTATGCACTTCTACGATATGGTAAGTATCGAATCATTTATTGAAGGCGCTAGCCAAACCAAATTCCAAACTCGTTACAACAACTTAGTTGAGCGTGTGTATGGTACTGATATAGGCAATCCATGTAATAACTATGGACGTACTCCGCCTGATGAAGTCAAAGTAATCAACATGATTCCTATTGATGCTGACGCGATTGACCACTTCCTTGATATTGCCGTTAAGAACGATGAAGAAGGTGTTGTGATTATTGACCTTGATGCTGGCTGGATAGCTGGTCATAAGGGCTTTCACAAGATGAAGAAGGTACGTGGTTGTGACTACGACTTACTTTGTATCGGGTATGAAGAAGGCACTGGCAAGTATGCTGGCAAAGTCGCTAATCTTATCTTTAATTGGAAAGGTGGGAAGACTATCAAGTGTATGCTTGGTAAAGGATGGACTCACCAGATGGCTGAGGATATGTTTGAGGCTGCGGAGTGGCACAAGAATCATAAGCCAAATATTGGTATAGCCCAATCCAGTCCTTTGAACCAGATTTTCCAAGTGTACGCGCTTGAGGAAAGCAGTAAAGGTAAGTTACGTCTACCGAAGGTAGGCGAACAACGCCACGACAAGGGAGAAGCAGATGTTTAAACCATTCAAGAGCATTACTGAAATAAAAGAAAAAGGCGAGTTTCACAGAAGAGGCAAAATACTTCCTTCAAGAATACTTAAATGTTCAAACAAGAAAGAAGCCCACCGAGTAGTTACTGGCTCTGACCAATGGGCTTTTCCTACAAACAAAGGCTATATACTTTTTGTAGAGAATAACAATAACTTCTCTTCTGTGCTAAAAGATAGTAGCCTTAAATCTTGTTTTGAAGGCTCTCCTTATTCAAAAGGAGGCACAAGATGGTCTGGTAATTATCAGCTAAGTGATGAAGAAGCCTTAGACATATTTAACAAACACTATCTAGAGAAAGTTAATTAGGAGAAAGCCAATGTCCGAATTAATCGAACATGAAGCAGAACCTTTATCCCAAGAGCATGAGCTAATAGCATTAGCCATGCTTGAAACTCGTGGAGACATAGCTAAGGCATCTCGTAGTGATACGATAACGCATAATGCTATGGCGCTACGAGCAGTCGTTAAGAAGTATCCTCAAATTAGATTACGTTATCGTGACTTAATAGCTGAGGAGCTTATGGATAAAGGCTTGCATATAACCGAACGTATCTTACGTATGGCTGAACTGCAAGATAAAGCTATGGGCTGTACCGTGATGGTAGAAGGTCCAGAAGGTATGGAAGAGATGGAAATGCCAGCAGACCCGAAGATGGTCATAGAATTATCGAAAGAGATTTCTAGACTTATAGCGGAAGGCAAGAACCAGAACGTATCTTCTAAGTCCGTAGTCATGTTAGCTAGTAAGGAAGATGCAAAAGAAATTCTTGCAAGCTTCCTAGACTCTTAAGGAGAAACTTATGTTGCCTCAAATATGGCTTCTTATATGTATATGCTCATTTCCTATCTTATTTGTACTTATTGCAATTGGAGTTACTTTGCATGATAACTACTTAATTAGTAGGTGTCACAAATGAGCTTTATATCAAACTTAGACAGCCATGAAGTAGATGTACTTAGAGCACACCTTGAAGGTGACTTTGAAGAATTCTCTAAGTTCTGTTTTAAAATCATGACAGGACAAAAGTTGCTACATGTTGATTATTACGTAATTCTATTTCATGCTATTCAAAGGTTAATAGACCAAGAATGTAATAGGATGATAATCAACATTCCACCAAGAGCAGGTAAGACTTTACTTATTAGTATCTTCTTACCTCTCTTTGCATGGGTGAGAAACCCTAGTGGGCAAACAATACTAACTGGATTTAACTCAGATGTTTTAGCTGAATGTTCGGGATACATAAGAACTATCATGAGTGACCCAGACTTTCAAAGAGTCTTCCCAGATGTTGTCATTGATAATAACAAGAAGTCTATTGAAAGATTAGGTACTATGAGTGCTGGTGTCTTACATGCTATACCAACCACAGGTAAGATGACTGGTAAAGGTTGTGGTGCGCTAGTCGAAGGGTTTGCAGGACTAATGGCTATTGATGATGTTATCAAGCCTGATGATGCAAACTCTCCCACCGAACGAGATAAAATTAATAACCGA
>TARA_R110002096_G_scaffold26518_2_pt1 | contig 10503 bp, 7 predicted proteins | sample TARA_R110002096 | Tara Oceans TARA_R110002096 (sample SAMEA4397295) | marine metagenome | biome: Polar Biome; feature: [DCM] deep chlorophyll maximum layer (ENVO:01000326); material: water (ENVO:00002006), including particulate matter (ENVO:01000060) such as... | depth 35 m
TCCCCTTCACCCCGGTCGTAGACGACTTCCCAACAGCCAAAACGGTCGGCGGAGGGGCAATCGGCGTCGATGGAGGTGCCGCCGCGCGAATACTTGATGATGGCGATGTTTTGGCGCTGGTAGGTGGTCTGGAGGCGGCGGGCGAAGCTGAGTTCAACGCCAAAGCGATCCGAGTAGGTGTTGGTTTTGCCGTCGGATTTGAAGTTGCGGCCGTGACCGGGTTGGAGCGGGCTCCAGATTCCGCGTCCGTCGACGGGTTTGCCGTCGAGCCCCATGTTTCCGTGAAAGATGGGGACGCGGGGCATGGGTTTGGCGAATTCGGAGGGAAGCTCGTTGACGAAGCCATAGCCGTCCATATTGGACTGACCGCCAAGGAAGTAGACGTGGTAGTCTTTGGCGGTTGCCGTGGCGATGAAAACGGTGAGGAGAAGCGTCGAAAGCAGGGTTTTGCGCGTAGTCATGGGGGTAAGGAATGGCCGGTTGATCGCGACAATCAATCGGGAATTCTGGTTTACACCCGGCTCCCTATCACGCATTCTAGCGCCCCATGAAATTCCTCTCTCAAATCCTGACCGCAACCGCGTTGGCAACGATCGCGATTGGCGTGTCGAGCTGCTCCAGCGTTGGTCAATTTGATTCCACGGCGTATCAGGCATCCGACCTGAACAAGGTGGTGATCAAAGTGAGCCTGGAGAACATGATGGCGTATGTGATGGAAGGCAACCAGGCGCTGCTGGTGACGCCGGTGACGATTGGAACGCCGGAGAATCCAACTCCGAAGGGCACGTTCAAGGTGTTCCAGAAGATCGAGAAGAAGCGCAGCTATACGTACGGCTTTCATGTGAGTGATACGGTGATTCGGCCGGGAACGAGCCGTGAGTTGCCGAGTGGCCAGCGGTATGTGGGGTTTCCAATGCCGTATTGGGTGGAGTTTCACCCGGGTTACGGATTTCATAGCGGAGGGGTTTGGCCGGTGCCGCGCTCGCACGGTTGTTTGCGGGTGCACAAGACGGTGGCGCCCAAGTTGTTTGAGCTGACGAAGGTGGGAACGCCGGTCTACATTGCGGATCGCCAGCCCGAAGATCAGACGATCGGAAAAGGCGTGGTTCGTCCCTCCGATTACGCGGATCCGGATCCGCCGGGAAGTTTCCTGATTACGGACAAGGTTTTCACCTCACCACCGCGGCCCCTCTTCTCCGAGGGCCCGGCTCCGACTGTTTACTAACTGCGAAAATGTCTACCAGCGCCCAATCCCAAGCGAAGAAGCCCAAGCGAGTCAACGTTCGTCGCCCCGAGGTGATGGAACGGGTCCAGGCGGAGGTGGAAGTCCACTACCGCAGCATGACGGTGGAGAAGGTTCGCGCCCGGGGTGGACATTTGACGATTGGGAAGACGACGGTGGTTTTGGCGAAGGAGTTCGGCTTCTGTTACGGGGTGGAGCGGGCGATTGATTTGGCCTATGCGGCGCGCAAGGTGTTTGAGGACAAGGACATCTATTTGATTGGCGAGATCATCCACAACCCGGAGGTGAATCGGCAGCTTGTCGAAATGGGAATAAAGAATGTCGTTGGTCCGGATCGGGACAAGGACATCGAGGACCTGGGACCGGAGGATGTGGTGATTGTGCCCGCGTTCGGGACGACGGTGGAGACAATGAACAAGCTGGCGGATCGCGGAGTGCAGACGATCGACACGACATGTGGCGATGTGATGAGCGTTTGGAAGCGGGTCGGCAAGTACGCCAAGGATGAGGCGACATCGATCATTCACGGCAAGGCGTATCACGAGGAAACGAAGGCGACGGCGTCGCGCGCCATGGGCAAGGACGGGAAAGGCCACTACCTGGTGGTGCTGAATCTGGAGGAAACCGATTACGTGTGCGACTACATTCGCGAGGGTGGTGATCGCGAGGAGTTCCTGAAGAAGTTCAAGGACGCCTACAGCGAGGGCTTCGATCCGGATTTGCATCTGACTCAGATTGGGGTGGCGAACCAGACGACGATGCTGAAGAGCGAGACGGAGGAGATGCAACGGCGCCTGCGTCAGGCCATCCTTGATCGCGACCACAACGAGGAGACGAACTTTCAAAACTTTGATACGATTTGCGGCGCGACGCAGGAGCGTCAGGATGCGTTGCACGACATGCTGAAGGACCGCATGGACATGCTGCTGGTGGTCGGCGGCTACAACAGCTCGAACACGAGTCAGTTGGTGAAAATCGGCGGTCAGCACGTTCCCTCGTTCTTCATCCGGAATTCCGAATGTTTCCGTTCGCTCACCGAGATTCTGCACTACGATCTCGACTCCAAGACCGAGCAAACGTCGTCCCCGAACATTCTCGACCAGGAGAAGGAAGTCGTGGTCGGCATCACCGCCGGCGCTTCCTGCCCGAACAATCTGATCGAGGATACGATCATGAAAGTGTTCGAACTCCGCGGAATCAGCAAAGAGCAGGTCGAAGCGGTGTAACGATTGGCGAGTCTATTTCCGGGCCACGCCGGTCAACTTCGCCCATGCTTCCCAATCGCGGATCATCGCGTCGAGACGTTCCGGGTGTTTGGCGGACAGATCCCGGGTTTCGGTCCGGTCGCGGCTGAGGTCATAGAGACTCCAGCGATCTCTTTCGCCGACGAGCTTCCAATCGCCCTGACGCATGGCCCTGGTTTTGGACCAATTCCAGAAGAGTTTCTCATGAGCGATCCGCTCTTCGGGGCGGCCTTCCAAAACCGGGAGCAAGGAACGGCCCTCCACCGGGATGAGGGGCGTTCCCCGGTGCTCGGACGGATATTCCGCACCGCCGAGCTCGAGGAACGTCGGCAGAAAATCGATGATGTGACCGACCGCGTCGGTTTTGGTTCCCGGCGCGATGGCTGCGGGCCAACGAATCACCAACGGAGTCGCGACACCACCTTCATGGCAGTGGGCCTTGTAGCGACGGAGCGGTGTATTTTGAGCGGAGGCCCAACCCGGCCCGACGTGCGAATAGAACTCCCCGGGACCCGGGACCTGCTCCGGATCATTGCCCCCGGGAGTTTCCGCGCACGCGCCGTTGTCGCTCAAAAACAGGATGAGCGTGTTGTCCGCAATCTCTAATTCGTCAAGCAGATCGAGCACCCGCCCGATGTTCTGATCCATGTTGTCGACCATGGCGGCGTAGGCCTCCATGCGGAGATTCTGCCACTCTTCGCCGATCGATTTCGCCTCTTCCCAGGTGGTGGCCTTCGGCTCAGGTTCGGCTTCGGGCCAAATTTCGGGATCGATCAACCCCATCTCGATCTGGCGCTCTCGGCGCGCTTTGCGCAATGCGTCCCATCCGGCCGAGAACTTGCCCTTGTATTTGGCAATGTCCTCCGGCTTGGCGTGAATCGGGTAATGCGGCGCGGTGTAGGGAAGATAGTGCAGGAAGGGTTTCCCGGACGCCACCTGCGCGCGAATCGTCGCGATGGCGTGGTCCGTGAACGCGTCGGTCGTGAAGAAATCGTCGGGAAACTCCGTGATGTAGTCGAGGTTGTGACCGAACTTCCGGGTTCGCCCACCCTTGAACTTGGGATCTGGTTTCGAGGGATCAAAGAAGTTGCAGCAACCATCCCAGAGTCCGTAGGCCTCGTCGAATCCGCGCTCGAACGGACGATGCGGAGCGCTGCTTCCATTGTGCCACTTCCCGCTCATTCCCGTGGCATACCCGGCCAGGCGCATCCCTTCCCCCAGCGTGATCATTTCGTTCGAGATCAGTTCCGAACCTCTCCCGCCATTTCGAGGATAGAGACCGGTGAGCAGGCTGGCCCGCGTCGTGGTGCATTTGGCATTGTTGTAGAACTGCGTGAACAACATGCCTTCGGCGGCGATGCGGTCGATATTGGGTGTCTGGATGTGGACAGCACCGTAGCAGCCAATGTCCGACCAGCCCATGTCATCGGCCATCATCAAGATGATGTTGGGACGGGGCGCCTCGGCGAAAAGGCCAGGCATTCCAGCAAGGAAGAGAACGAGAGAAAGGGAGAAACGCATGAAAAGAGGGGGGTTACGTGCAGACTTCAACACGGTTGGCTTGTTCTCTAAAACAAAGACAGCACCGGCGCGAACAAATCCGCCGATGCTGTCTTGAAAGTTTTTAGAGCAATCCGTGTTTTAGAAAGCCCACTTCAAGCCAACGGAATAGATCCAATCGTTGCCGATCTGGGTTCCGTTGAGGTCTTGAGCAAGTGGCGTTTTCGCAGCAATCTCAACAAAGCGCTGATCCGTGAGGAGAATCTGGGCGGCAAGAGAGGCGTCGAGGCGGGTTCCACCGTAGTTGTCGGGCTCGGCCACCGGCGCAATTCCCAGCGCCACTTCGGGATCCATTCCATCGATATCGCCCCAGACGCGGAAGCCAAGTTCAGGCCGGAGTCTCAACCAAGTAGTGAGATCGTAGGAATACCAGGCATCAAGCTCGAGCAGATTGCCCAAGGTGTATTCGCGATCGTTTTCCCCGAGGCGAATCACCCCGTGGATGTCGGCTCCGGCATCGGCCCGGCTGCCCAGGTCCGTGGACATTCCGACGGTTGGCTTGAGGTCAACGGTCCCGGAACCCAGTTGCATGGCGTAGGGCAGTTGGCTATCGGGACCACGAGGCGTGTCCCCTGTTGCGGTGATCGTTCCGGAAGGAAGCCCGATTCCGAGTCCGGCGTAAACGTAGACTCCGCTTTCGAGGTGGAAGCTGCGCAGAATCTGCGTGGTAATGTCACCAATTCCCTTGGACTCGAGGGTAAAGGGCTCACCTCCCCGACGAATGTGGAAGGTCGACTGGTAAAGGCGTGGAATCGTCACCTGAAAGGCCCACTTGGGGTTGGCGATGTAACCGATCGAGAACAGGTGCGCCTGCTGCGTAATCTCGGTGGGAACGACGGGGAACAGAGCCAACGTCTCCAAGTCGGAAATCTCGTTCGATCCCTGGTAATAACCTTCGGACAAAACGTGGCGATATTGATAACCAAAGGTGAATTTTCCACCTGAGTTAAAGGACAAGAATTGGCTCGGCTTGCCCATGTCATCCATGGTCAGTTCACCGGACTCAGTCACGGTGACTTGAAGCAGCTGACTGAGGTCCATACTGGCAAGGTCAGCCGTTGGAGGCTCTGCATGAGCCAATTGCACCATGCCACATGCGGCGAGAAAGGAGGAGGCCCAAACCCTCCTGACAGAATTAGAGATTGTAAGTTTCAATGTTTCGCAGGTTGAATTGTTTCGCCATCACCCAATGACAGCAATCCGAATTTGAGAAGAAACGCTGTGAAAAAGCAATGAATATGTTATTAAAATTTTTGTTTATAACCTGCCTGACAGAGTTTACGGGCTACTTTTTTTAGAAAACCAAAACCGGAAATCCCTGCAAAAATCTCCATTTGGGGAAACGAATTGTCATCAATCCACGTCTCAATCGTATTGACTTTACAGGGACAGAACCGTCTCACTATGTTAAGTTGAACACTTTACTGATCGATACCTTACCTCCGGGAAGAATTTAGAATGGTCATCCGCCAGCGATTCCAAAACCAGTTTCAGAGCCTCCCAGTTATTGGGATGCGCATTGCGTTGGTGCTGGGATTGGTCAGCGGAATCGGAAACGCGGCCTACGCTGCCGACCGCTATGATCTTGCCGCGCGGATCACCTACTCCATCGCCAAATTTTCCACCTGGCCCGAGGGCGTGGAACAGGATGGAGCCTTTCTCGTTGGCGTTTTCGGTGGAAATAGCGCCCGGGCGTTCTCGGCTGTTGATGGTGGCAAATTGAAGACCGGCCAGATCCGGGTGGTGAATCTGGATTCGTCCTCGCCAGCTGGTGAGATTCGGAAATGCGCGATTGTCTTCACGACTGAAACCGCCGATTTGAAAAGAGTGACGAAGGCGACCACCGGCTCACCGGTCATGCTGGTCCATCTCGGAATGGATCGCGACGCGGGCGCAAATGCCTGCGTTTCGCTGTTTGAGGCGAGCAATCGCATGCAATTCGACGTCTACCTCGCCCTCTTGCGGAAGCGAAACGTGCAGATGGATTCAGGGGTCTTGAAGCTTGCCGCGACCGTCTACCGCCGCTGATTAGCGCGGATATTCGGCAAAAACGAAGTCCAGGTGTTTCCGCGCGAGATTCACCCGCCGGACCTCAACCCGCACCCGGCTCCCGGAATGAGCCAGCGTCTGGCCGGTATCGTCGACAATCCGCTGGGATTGAGGAACGAGGTAATAATCCCGCAACGGCAGATCGTCACGCCGGATCATTCCCCGGAGAAAGTAGTCGGTCAGCTCGATAAAGATTCCCCGTGGCAGCACCTCGGTAATCACCGCATCAAAAATCACGCGCTCTTTGCCGCGGGCGATGTTCAGAAAATACTCGAACTGCTTGAGCAATTTGGACTCGTTCTCGGCATCGCCAGCGGTGCGCTCGGTCACGCTCAAATGCTCCGCAATCTCGGCCAGCTCCGTTTTTCGGGGCAGGCGCGGTGAGTCATCCTTCCGGGTCTCCAGCTTTTCGAGCACGCGATGGACGACCAAATCGGCATAACGCCGAATCGGGCTCGTGAAATGGGTGTAGTTGACTTTCGCCAGCCCGTAGTGACCCAACGGCATCTCGCTGTAGGCGGCGCGTTTCAGGCTTTTCAACAACCCGAGTTTCAAGGGATGTTCCTCCGGCTTTCCGCGAACCGACGCCAGCAGTTTCTGGATTTCGCCACGCTGGCTCAAGTCGCCCACGTTGTGACCATAGGCGCGGGCAAGTTCCCGAAACTCAAAGAGCTTGTTCAAATCCGGATCCTCATGCACGCGGTAGATTCCCCCACCCCGTTGATGCTTGATGAATTCCGCCACCGCTTCATTCGCCGCGAGCATGAACTCCTCAATCAACTGGTGAGAAATGTCGTATTTCACAATCCGCAGCTCGGTTGGCTTGCCACGCTCGTCGAGAATCACCTTTACCTCGGGAAAATCCAGATCGAGCGACCCGTGATGCATGCGAAGCGTCCGTAGCTTGCTCGCCAGATCCCAGGCTTGTTGCAAGCGCTGGGTCCACGCGTCGTTCGCCGCGTTGTTCCCGGACTCCAGCAAGGCAAAGGCTTCCTCATAGGAAAAACGCCGTCTGCTGCAGATCACGGTCTTGGCAAAGCGCACGTTGCGTCGTTTCCCCCGCTCGTCGAACTCCATGATCACGGCGTGCGTCAATCGATCAACGTCCGGGTTCAAGCTGCAGATCCCGTTGCTCAGTGCCTCCGGCAGCATCGGAATGACCCGATCCACGAGATAAACGCTGTTGCCCCGGCGTTCCGCCTCCTTGTCCAGCTCGGATCCCGGCCGAACGTAATGCGCGACATCGGCGATAAAGACGGCCAACTCCCAACCATCCTCGAGCGGCGTCACGCAAATGGCATCATCAAAGTCTCTCGCATCAAACGGATCGATCGTGTAGACCTCGCGATCCCGCCAATCTTCGCGCCCCTCGATTTCAGCCTCTTCAAGGTGATCCGGCACCGAACTCGCCTCCCGCTCCACGGCACTGGGAAATTCCAGCGGCAAATCAAAGGCGTGGATGATGCTGAGAATGTCGACCCCGGCATCGTCGGCCCATCCCAGGATTTTGTAGACGGTTCCTCGCGGATTGCGAAACTGCGATTCCCACTCATCCACTCGAAAGAGAACCTTGTGATCATCCTTCGCGCCATCGGGCAGATGAACCGCATCCACATCCACGTTCCGCCCAAACGCAGGATCGTCCGGAACGACATGGGCAAATCCGCGATGCAGCGAAAGCGTGCCGACAAACGAGGAACGCTTGCGCGATTCAATCTCGCAGACCCTGGCCTCCCAACGCGGCTCCCCCGGGCGGCTCACTTTCCGGCCACCCTTCTGATTCTTGGGCGGAACCGACCGATGCAACGTCGCCCTGACCCGATCGCCGGGCAACGCGGTCCCGGAAAACTTGGCTGGAACAAAGATTCGATCGCGATCCGTTTCCCCGACCTGGTGTCGCGCCGCGTCATCCAACTCGATGAACGCGGTTCTGCCTTTGTCAGGCGTGGTAAAGCGAATGATTCCGACGATCGTCTTGTGTTTGGACTCCCGCTCCACCGGCAGGCTGTAGCGCGCCTTCTTCAGCTTCTCGATCTTGCCGCTCGACTCCAGCGCCTTGACCGCCTCCCGCAGTTCGGAACGTTCCTTGGGCGGAACTTCCAGCGCACGCGCCAGTTCCGACTTGGTCATGGGCTGGGCTTTCGGCGCCTGGAGCAGCTCCAGAATTCGAGCCTCAAATGAAGAATCCTCTTCCACCTCTCACGACTCGCCGCGTTGAGCGTGATGGTCAACCCGAGTTGCCACGGGCATGCATCTGTCAGGCTCGATCACGCCGCCTGGGTTGATTGGGCGTTGCCCTTCGCGGCCTTGCTTTTGCCCTTGGGCTGATAGCGCATCCGCATGGTCAGATAACTTCCAAATCCGTCGGCCGCACCCTGCGGTTTCTTCGAACCCGCGGTTACCTTCACGGAACGCCCCTTCCGAAAATCCCATCGCTCCGCAACCCGAACGATTTCGTCATGAATGATGCTGGGGCCGCGATCCGTTCCCGCCAAAATCATCGCTTCGTGCTCGTGACAATTCCGGTCGAGAAATCGCACCTGATAGGGCCGGTCGATGCGCCGGCGGTGGGGCTCAGAGCCAAACAACGCGAGCCGCGCCTCAAGGATGTTGCCGCCTTTCTCGTTCACATAGGCTTTGATCCGCCTTTCATCCTCAAGTCTCAGCAGGACTGACATGAGTAAAACGGCTGCAACTGCCGTAAACATAAGAACCAAAAATACGCTCATTTTTCTAACCTCTTTGTTGTTATCGATTTCGGTCGCGCCACTAATCTGCGCAACAGTTAGACTCCGCTACCTCAGAGAATTTGCAATCGAAATTCACCTTTCTCGAACCCTCACAAACCTACAAAAACTCCGCGCTCGGACTAATGCGCGTTTAAAAATGAGCTCGAGACGCGCTGCGAGTGATTTTGTCGACTGGAAGTGATGGCTCGGGGCGGCGATGAGCCTGCTCACAAAGCCCCGAACCGCATTTCCAGTCGGGAAAAGCGCCGCATCTCAAGATCACGCGAAGCCAATCTTCAAAAAAGAGGAACAACTTGCGCGTCCGTCATCATCTTTAAACGCGCCCTAACTAATGCGCTTCCAACCAGTTCTCACCTTTCCCGGTATCGACGACGATCGGCACCGCAAGCGGGAGCGCGGTCTTCATGCATTCGATGACCAGAGGCGGAACCGTCTCGACTTCGTCGCGGTGAAGGTCGAAGACCAATTCATCGTGAACCTGGAGGAGCATCGTGGTTTGGAAACCGCCTTCGCGCAACGCGCGTTGAACGTTGATCATGGCGAGCTTGATCATGTCCGCCGCGCTTCCCTGAACCGGCGTATTGATCGCGGTCCGTTCCGCGGCGTTGCGCACGTTCCAGTTTCGTGAGGTGATGTCGCGAAGGAACCGGCGGCGCCCCATCAGCGTCTCGACATAACCCTGTTCATGGGCAAACGCGATGGTGTTGTCCATGTAGGCTTTCACGCCGCCGTATTGCTTGAAGTATTCCTGAATGATCACTTCGGCTTCCTTCTTGGGAATCCCGAGCCGCTGCGACAACCCAAAGCCGGTGATGCCATAGATGATTCCAAAGTTCACCATCTTCGCCGTTCGCCGCATTTCCGGAATCACGTCCTCGAGCTCAACGCCGTAAACGCGCGCGGCGGTGGTGGTGTGAATGTCGTGACCGGCTTCAAAATCGCCCATCATTCCGGCGTCCTTGCTCAGGCTCGCCATGACGCGAAGCTCAATCTGGGAATAGTCCGCCGAGAACACCATGAAGTCGGCACTCCGGGGGACGAACGCTTTGCGGATCTCGCGCCCCTGCTCGGTTCGGATCGGGATGTTCTGCAGGTTGGGGTTGTTGGAAGCCAGGCGCCCGGTCGCGGTCATCAACTGCTCGAACTGGGTGTGAACGCGCCCGCTTTTCTTTAGGACGGAATGGGGCAGCGCATCGACATAGGTGCTCTTCAGCTTGGTGGCTTCGCGAAAGGCGAGGATGTCCGCGACAATCGGGTGATGCATTTCGAGAGAACTCAAGACCTGTTCGTCCGTTTTGTATTGGCCGGTCTTGGTCTTCTTCGGCTTCTCGACCAGCTTCAACTTCTCGAAGAGAATCTCGCCCAACTGCTTCGGAGAATTGAGGTTAAACGTCTCGTCGGCGGATTCGTAAATGCGCGCCTCCAACTCTTTCATCTGCACCGCGAGCGATTCGCTGATCTTTCCGAGCGCATCAACATCAATGGAAACGCCTTCATACTCCAGCGCGGCCAACACCGGCAACAACGGAAACTCCACTTCATAGGCGACCCGCTCCAACCCCAGGTCCTTCAGCTGAGGTCGCAGTTTCTCGCTCAGTTGCCAGGTGATGTCCGCGTCTTCCGCCGCATAATCCGAGACCTCCTCCTTCTTCTGATC
>TARA_R110002096_G_scaffold114361_6_pt1 | contig 10500 bp, 10 predicted proteins | sample TARA_R110002096 | Tara Oceans TARA_R110002096 (sample SAMEA4397295) | marine metagenome | biome: Polar Biome; feature: [DCM] deep chlorophyll maximum layer (ENVO:01000326); material: water (ENVO:00002006), including particulate matter (ENVO:01000060) such as... | depth 35 m
GGACGGTGTATGGAATTCCTCGCTGATTATGGAATATTTGCGGCCAAGTTTCTAACGGTCGCGCTGGTCATCGTGCTCGGCATCGGCACGCTTATCGTGCTGTTCGCGAATCGGTCGCAAAGTGCTTCCGCCGATTCCATCGAGGTAAAGAATCTGAACGACAAGTTCAACGCGATGCGTGACGCCCTCGAGGCCGCGATCCTGCCGCCGAAAGCCTGGAAGGCGATGGTCAGGCAACGCAAGAAGGAACGCAAAGAGCACGCCGGCCGATCCGATGACGACGGGCGCACGCGCGTGTTTGTCTGCCGCTTCGACGGAGACGTACGCGCCAGCGGCGTCACCGCCTTGCAGGAAGAAGTCACGGCCATACTCTCCGTCGCCACATCGGGTGACGAAGTCGTTGCATTGATCACGAGCCCCGGTGGCGTCATCCACGGCTACGGCCTCGCGGCGTCGCAATTACAGCGGATCAGGGATCGCGGGATCCCGTTGACGAGCGCCGTGGATAAAGTCGCGGCGAGTGGCGGTTATATGATGGCCTGCGTCGCCGACAAGATCATCGCCGCGCCGTTCGCCATCGTCGGCTCGATTGGCGTCGTCGCGCAAATTCCGAATTTCAATCGCCTGCTGAAAAAGCACGACATCGATTTCGAGGAGATCACCGCGGGCGAATTCAAACGCACACTGACGATGTTCGGTGAGAATACAGATGCGGATCGCAGAAAATTCCGCGAGGAAATCGAGGACGCACACGAACTGTTCAAGGAGTTCGTGCACGACAACCGACCCGCGGTCGACATCGCGGCGATTGCGACCGGTGAATACTGGTACGGGAAACGCGCGCTTGAACAGCAGCTCATCGATGAGTTACGCACGAGCGACGATTATCTGTGCGAGCGGGCAAAAACCGCCGACATTTACGAAGTGACGTACCGCCACAAGCGCTCACTCGTGGATAAACTGCTCGGCCAGACGGTACGTCTGCTCCATTCATTCTAGATCCGCTACCGGCTCGACCGGTCGTCGCGCCTGCGCGTGCAGGGCGGCAAGCCGAACGCTCGTCGCGTGGATGTCGACGATATCCTCGACATCCGGCGCATAACCACCCCCCATGACCACCGCCGCCGGTAAATCGCGGAGCCTCAATTGCTCGAATACGAGGGCGTCGCGCTGACGCAGTCCGTCCTTCGTCAGCGCAAGCCGGCCGAGCCGGTCGTCGACGAACGGATCGGCCCCGGCAAGGTAAATCACGAATTCCGGTCGTGCCGCGAGCAGCGCACGATGCAGGCCATCGCGGAAATTTCGCAGATAAACGGCATCGCCCGTGCCATCGGCGAGCGCGATGTCGAGATCGCTCGTGGCCTTGCGGCGCGGAAAATTCCGCTCGCCGTGGATCGAGAATGTGTACAAATGCCGATCCGTGACAAGGATCTCCGCCGTACCGTCGCCCTGGTGCACGTCGGCATCAACAATCAGAATGCGTCTGAGGCGATGCGTGCGCGATAAGGCGCGCGCCGCGATCGCAACATCGTTGAACACGCAATAACCGGCACCACTATCACGCCTCGCATGATGCGTCCCGCCGGCAAGATTAACCGCCATCCCCGCGTCCAGTGCCGCCGTGCACGCCGCCAGCGTGCCGCCGGCGGAACGCCGCGCACGTTCGACGAGTTCGCGGGACCAGGGAAAGCCGAGCAAACGCTGCTCCTCTTTCGACAGTTCGCCATCGAGCACACGGCGCACATAGGTTCGTGAATGTGCAAGTTCGAGCTCCGCGACGCTGAGCGGCGGTGCTTCCAGCAAGTCGAGCGCGAGGCCGGGGATCGCCGCGATCCGCTCGCGCAGGCGAGCGTATTTCGCTACCGGGAATCGGCTTCCCGGCGCGGTCGGGAGCGTATAGTTATCGCAGTAGAACGCTTTCAAACCGGTCCCCCTGTCTCCGTGTTCCGCACGCCGCCGGCTCACGTCGGTCTAGCGCGCAAACGCCCGACGCACTTCCTCGCCGATAATCGCGATGCCGCGGCGCACTTCCTGTTCGTCCTGGGCATAGGATATGCGCAGGCACTCCCCGGTATGCGGCCACGACTCGCTGAGGCCGGGAAAGAAATGACGACCGGCGAGGACCAGGACGTCGCGGGCCTTCAGACGCTCGTACAGTTCGAGATCCGAAATTGGCAGTCCCGGAAACCACGCCCACAGGAATATCGCGCCTTCGGTTTTATGCAGGTAATAGTCGACGCCGGCGAACGCCTCATGACACCACCCACGCTCTGCCGCGCATTTCGCGGCATAAAATGGCCGGACGGACTGCTCCGCGAGGATCAGGATCTCGCCCGAGGCCACCATGTCCGTCACGAGCCCGGCACCGAGCGCGCCATTGGCGAGAACGCTCAGCGCGTTCATGCCGGTCACCGCATGGATGATCTCCGGTGCCGCGACGATGATGCCGGTGCGCACTCCCGGCAGGCCGAGTTTCGACAGGCTCATACACAGGATCACGTGATCGTCGAATACCGGCTCCGCATCAACGAATACGATGTCGGGGAACGGCTGTCCGTAGGCATTGTCCACGATCAGCGGGACACCCGCCTCCCGGGTCAGCACCATGAGGCGGGTGAGTTCATTGTTCGTGATGACGTTGCCGGTCGGGTTCGTCGGGCGCGAAACGCACACCGCGGCCACATCGTCGTCGAGTTGCAGATGGGCGAAATCAATGTGGTACTTGAACTCGTGCGGCGCGGTAATCTCGACCGTCGGTTTGATCGATCGGACGCTGCCGGGATGCAGACTGATATCCGCGTAACCGATGTATTCCGGGGTGAGCGGCAGCAGAATGCATGCCGGGTCACCGTTTGGCGACGGGCCGGTAAACATATTGAACAGTGAAAAAAAGCTGCCCTGGCTGCCGGACGTGATGGCAATATTCTCTTCGCCGACACGCCAGCCATAGCGACGGCCGAGAAATTTCGCCAGTTCACGGCGGAACGGCTGATAGCCTTGCGGGCCGTCATACCGCGCCACGATGTCATCAAAACGACCGTCGTCCAGCAAGCGCTGCATGGCCTCACGAAATCTCGCCTGCGCGGCGGGAATAATCCCCGGGTTACCGCCACCGAGATTCATGATCGGGCGCTCGGCCGTCAGCACCTCTCCGAGGTCGTCCATCAGTTGCCGGGTACCGGTTGGACCACGAAAGTGCTCGCCGAACGTAGAAAACCTGGCCATTGTGATTAATCCTTACGTCTTTCCGGGGGACACCCGGGCTACGGGCGATATCGCCGACGCCGGCCAGGTCTCGCCATGATCCCGAACGCCGCAGATACAGTATGATTATTTTTTCGCTCACGAGCAGCATGGCAACGACACATGGGTTTGACCGTATTCAAGCATCTCGGGCCGCTACGCAGCGGTCTCGCAATCCTGACGCTCATGGTCATCGCGGCCGCGCCATTCGCGGATGGCACCGTGCACATGCACGACTGGCGATTGTTCCCGAGCGTGATCGCGCCGACGATCGTCATGATGCTCGTGTTCACATTTCCGCTTGATCTGACGATGACGCGTATCTTCATGCAGGATGCCGAACCGGACGAACGCCGCCGCCTGGCCGGGGTCATGCGGTTCGAGGGGGTACTCCTCGTTTTGATGCTCGCAGCGTGGACCCCGTTCATGCTGAAAGTCCTCGATTTCTCCCCGTTTTCCTGAGCGGCCGCACGCGAACGCGCGCGCGGGCACGCGCGCCGCGGCGGCGCGCGTGTTTGATAATCCGCGGATTTACTACTACTATTTAATATAGATTCTTAGATAATCTTATTAAGTGGTTGATTATAATGATTTATTCAATCGTGCAAGCGCTCGCGAATAACCCCGAGCCCGCTCGCAACAGTCCCCGGTCGCACTGGCAAAAGCGCCTGCGAGCGAACCGCAAACCGCTACGTTTGCTCATGAACGGACGCTTCATGGAATTCAAGTCAACGGACGACTTCTCTTTCGCCGTGGAATGCCGTACCGGGATCACGAGCGCACGCTACCACGCGTTGTTCGAACGTGAAACGCAAGAGCTGTGGGAGGAAGCGCAGAGTATCAAGGCGATCGAAAAGAATCTCGTCGACATCCTCGAGGATGCGCTGTGTGACGGTTCGCCGTGCGGACCCGCGATGCGCTCGCTTGGACTACAGAATTTTTCCGCCGATCACGGCTGGCGGGATCTCATCGAGCAGCTTGTCGCCGCCGATGACCGTTACGACGCGTACAAGCGCCTCGCCCTGATTAAGTACATGCAGTACCTCGGCGCACGCCAGGAAGTTATTCGCCTGATCTTCGCGACGAAGAACCGGCGCACGGGATCCGCGCGAACGACGTCCGCGCAGCGCAGACTGAACGGCGCCGCGGTGCTCGAAACGATGGTCTTTGATGTTTCAGCGAGCGACAACGACAGCCTGTTCGGCGCCACTTCCCTGCAGCGTCTGCCGCGCGGTGAAGCGGTGAAACTTTATGCGCTGCCGGGACACGCCATCGATATCCGGCTCGCGAAACATGCGTTTCGCCTCGTCAACGACAATGGCTGGGTCTTGTGTGAAGCGGACGGGCGCCGTCATGCCCTCGCCGACGTTCAGACCATGGTCGGCCGCGGCCGGGACAACGATATTCGCCTCGATGCGCAGTACAATTATCTGTCGCGTCGCCATATGATCGTCGAGCCCCAGGACGATCACGTCATTCTCGTCACCGATCTGTCCTCGCACGGCACGTTCGCGCCGGCGATGCAGACGGAGCAAATCGCCGTGTGACGGCCGCGCAGCGGGCCTATTCCTCCGCTGCGGAATCCCCGCTCCGGGCCGGCACCACGGTCACCCCGAGTTTCAGTTGCAGTAACTCAATCGCCATCTCCGGCACTTCCACGTGGCGCGAGGATTCCGCCGGTGCGAGCCAGCCATCGACGGTATGCCGATCGACGCACACGAGTTCCGCCAGCTCCCGCCGTTCGAGTGCGTGCTCATGCATCATATCGATCAGTTTCTCGCGATTGTTCATCCCGTCCCGTTGCTCCTGCTGATACGGCCCCGCTGGCGTACTTTATAGCGCGAAAAAACCCGCATTACACCTCACTCAGGTGAGTTCCGCTTCGAGCGCCACAATGACCTGGCGCGCGCGCTGTTCGATTAAACGTCGGATATCACGGACGATACCCGCGAATCCGTTACGCCGCTGAAAATCCTCTGCCACCGAGCCCGCGCGATCCGGCAGCTCGACCGCCATCTCCCGCAACAGCTCGAGTACATAGCTCGCGCGGATACCGGCATCCCGCGCTGCCGCTCGCCAGCGCGCCGGCAGCAGCCAGTCCGGCCGATCCTCGCCACCTATGCGCATCGCGAGCCGGCGGTTCAGCTCGGGATAGACGTGAGTCGACATGAGACCGAAGATCGGCGCGAGGCGTGGACCCTCCGCATGATGCAACACCGCGAGTTGTTTCGCGTGCCCCGCGCCATCGCCGATGAAATAGCACAGCATCACCCGGTGCAGAAATGCCCGGATGTCGAGCGCGGGCATGCAACTGTAGCGGCGGATAGCATCGATACAGTCCGTAAACGACAGTCCGCCTTCGCGCTCGAAACTGCATTCGGGCGGCACGCCCCTGAGCTGGCACAGGTCTTCCATGTGTACGGCGGACCAATTGCCAGCGCGCGACCTGCGATCAATGCGCGCCACGAGTAGCACGGTGACGGCGCCATGGCGGACGCTGGCGTCGACGGTCGCGAGTCCGCTCGCGCGTGCGAGTTCGAGACAGAATGCTTCATTCATGACGGACTCGCGTAAGTCCGCACGCCCGGGTTTCACAATGTGCGAACTGAGAATATCGCCGAGCGCGACCCCGAGCTTGTCATTCTCGACCTGGACGGGGAACTTGTAGCGCTCGCCTGGCAGGCAGAAGCGCGCGCCCTCGACATCACTGAGGAGCGGTTGCTGCGGTAACGCGGCAACGACGTGGCGCAGCTCCTGTTCGCTGAACAGGCGCACGACGCTCGCCCGCGGTCGCACCTGCTCGGCCGGTGGCGTCAATGTGAGCGCCCCCGGACAATCGCCGCCGAGAGCCCCGAGTAACCCGAACTCGTTGCCCTCGGAAACCCCGAGGCGCTGACACAGCTGGCGCCGGATCGCGCCGCCGGGCAACAGATTGCGAAACAAGGTCGTCAGTTCCGGCCCGCGATAGGCCTGCGCACGCGGCGGAAAGTTCAGGCTCAACATTCTTCCTCGCGGGCTCTGCGCGAGAAATTCCGGACGGTAGACGAACGCCCAGCCCCCGGTATCTTCGGCGACGAGGTGACCCATCGCCTCGCCGTCGTAGGCGACCGCGAGTTCAGCGCTCATCGGGGTGTTCGAACGCGGCCCACGATTTGCGCTCAATTCGCACCTCGAGGCCCAGCATTGCCGCAACCTGGAACGCACGTCCGATTTCGATCGACGGCTTACCGTTTTCGAGCTCGGAGACGAACCGCGTCCCCACACCGCATAACGCGGCCAGTTCTGACTGGCGCAGTCGTTGCCGCTTTCGTTGAAGCCTAATTTGACGGCCAAATGCTTCGATATTCATTAATTTATTCCCGTAGAGGAAAAATTTCAGTTTTTTATAGATAAATTAATAAAATCTGATTTTCAGGGAATATTTATTCATATTTTTATTTATTTCAGAATTTATGCCTAATCAGGAGCAATAGCTAGATTAGCGTCTTCATTGCATCGTGATCGGAGCCGTCACGGCGATTCGCGCAAAGCCCGGCGTTGTTTGCAGCCGGCGCAGACAGGCGCAGGCGTCCACACCGTCAAGGCGTGGCCGACCCGAAGCAGGCGCGGGATCGATTCAGTAGCGGGGTTCGCGGGGGGCGCGTTGTTCGTGCAGGCGGTCGGCCAACAGTATCCAGCGGCCGATCCGTTCACCGGCCAGGTTCAGATTGCGTCGCGCCGTGGCCATCGCACCCGCGAGCGCAACCGGACGAATGACACTGCTCTCGAGCGCATCAAAGCCATTCGCGAAACCCTTGTTCGCGTCATCGGATAGCGCGCCGCCGAGCGCGACCACCGGGACTCCGACCTCGCCGGCAACCCGGGCGACCGCGGCCGGGGCTTTACCAAATGCGGTTTGTGCGTCAATCATGCCCTCTCCGGTCACAACCAAATCGGCATCGCACAGCTGCCCGGCAAGGTCGACGGCGTCGAGGACGATGTCGGCGCCCGGACGCAATGTGGCGCCGAGGAACGCGACGAGTCCGGCGCCAAGGCCGCCGGCGGCGCCACCGCCGCGCAAGGACCGGATCGCAATGCCGAGGTCCCTGGCAATGACATCCGCGAACCGCGCCAGATTGGCCTCGAGTTGCTCGATTGCGGCGGCATCCGCACCCTTCTGCCGCCCGTACGTGCGGGTGGCACCGTTTTTACCCAGCAGGCGGTTATTGACGTCGCACGCGACGACGAACGTAGCGGCCCGGATTGCCGGCTCGGCCAGGCTCATGTCGATGGCATGCACATGCGCCAGCCCGCCGCCCGTCAACCCGTCGTCGAGCAGGCGACCGCGGCGATCGTAGAACCGAATACCGAGCGCCTGCGCCATGCCGGCGCCACCATCGTTCGTGGCGGAGCCACCGATGCCGATGATGACGCGTTGCGCGCCTTTCAGCAGTGCCGCCCGCACCAGCTGCCCGGTGCCGTAGGTCGTGGTCTGCAACGGATCGCGCGCGGCCGGTGGTACGAGCCCGAGTCCCGACGCCGCGGCCATCTCAATCGCGGCCGTGGTGCCATCGCCGAGCAAGCCATAGCGCGCCACGACCGGCTCACCGCGGGGACCGACGACACGTTTCCTGTACTCGCGACCCGCGGTGGCATCGACGAGCGCGCGCACGGTGCCCTCGCCGCCGTCGGCCACGGGCACGAGCACACAATCGGCATCCGGCAGCGCGCGCCGGATTCCCGTGGCAATAGCGCGTGCTACCTGCGCCGCGGTCAGGCTTTCCTTGAACGAATCCGGTGCAATGACGATCTTCACGGCGACTCCCGGCGGGTTGCGGTGGCGTAGCGAGGGCCCGCCCGAGGGTATCCGCGAAGCATCCCGAAACCCGCTCTCAGCCGGAGCGTTCGGCGTGGGGCTGGCGTTTCGCGAATACGAATTCGTTGCAGCCGATCCCGCCGGCACAGGTTTTCAGCGCGGTGAGTTCGAACCCGCGATGGCGATAGTAATCCAGCAATTGTTCAGGGCGCGCCACTTCGAACGGTAATCCCCCGACCCAGTCGACGAGGTCGCGCCAAGGCGACATCCCGCGGACGCTTTCGACGGCATAACGACGCCAGCTTCCCAGCGGGTCACCCTGCAGGCTGTCACGCAACAGCGTCGGCCCCCACAAACGCAGCCAGCACGGTATCAGGACGAGGCCGCGTAAGCCGGCCGGCAGGCGGTTATACGCGCGCTTCACCGCGAGCCAGCGCCGGCTGGCGCGGCCCTGGTCGTTGTAGATCGCAACGGTGATGATGCCGTCCCCCGCAACGAGATCCGCGACATTGTTCAGCGCATCCCACATCGCGCCGGTGTGGTGCAGCACGCCCCACGAGTAGACGACGTCGAACCGACCGAGCGTCGCGAGAAAGCCGCGATCGAGCACGGATCCGCCGAGGACCTGCCAGTGCGCGTCGTCGGCACGGTAGCGCTGGCGCAAGGCCGTCGTGCACGCGACGGAATCCGGATCGTAGTCGAACGACACAACACGGGCCCCGAGTCGTCGCGCCGCGAGACTGAACAGGCCGCTGCCGGAGCCGGCATCAAGAAAGCGTTTGCCATCGAGATCGTCGACCCGGAGCAGTGCACGCAGCGAACTCGTCGCGAGTTCGATCCGGCGCTCGTCCACGTCGGTCAGAAACTGCTGCCAGTTGCGGCCAAACGCAAACCGGGACGCCGCACGGATTTCTGCTTCATGTGCTGAAGTCATGGTTACTCTCTAAACGGCAATCGCTGGCTTATCAGCACCCGACGGCGCGCAAACCCGTGCGCGATTCATCGTGATTCGAGCGTGATCGCGAGGCGCCCGTCGTCGAGCAACGCAATTTCCGGGGCGTGCAGCGACGGGGTTTTCCCGACATACGTGCCATAGGCGTGGCGCGCGGTTTTTATCGCGCGACCCGCGTAATCATAACTTGCCTCGCAACCGGGCGCCCAGTAGCCACCGAACCACTGCGATTGTTCGCTATCGGCCGCGGTCTGCGCCGCACCGGCGGGTTTGTGTTGCAGTCGGCAACCGCCAAACTTGCCGGTGCTGAAGGCCCAGTGAACAAACAATCCGGATACCGGCGCAGGCATTGCCGGGTCCCACACATGCGCGGACAGGGTTTCGAGGGCGTGCAGTTGCTGCTCACTCGCGCGTAAAACGATGATCGGCCGGTTCGGCGACAACGCGATGATGCGGGGTTCCCCGGTGACGACCCGGGTCAGATCGACGTAGGCGCGCTCGCCGCTCGCATCAGAACCCGAATTAAAGAACACACCCATGAACGGGATGGCAAACACGACGAAAGCCACGAGCGCGAACGATCGAACAATGACAACGAGAGTCCGCCTGCGCGTCATCACCCGCGACTCCGTCCCACTAGCGGCGCCGCAGGCGATTGCGTGCGCGCTGCGGTCCGTGCCGCCCAATCAGCGCCGTGCGGACCCGGCACTCGACGTCGCTGGCGCAAGCCTGGAGCAGACGGATCTCCTCGCCGAGGCGCACGGCGACAGCTTCGCCGCTGACGAACGCGATGCGATTCGCGCTGTTTGCGGGTATGCGCAATCCCGGGGTCAGGATCCCGACGAGATTAAGCGGATCCGTCGCATTGACCACGATCACATCCGGCTGTGGTTCGGCTTTGCGTATTTTGCGCAACGCCTCGAGGGCCTCGGGCAACGCGAATTGCTCGCCCGAGTAGCCCGCGACGAAACGTCCCCCGCGAACTTCGCCGCGCGCCTCGAGGCGTCGCAGCGCCCATAGCAGGTAGCGCCACGGTGGCAATGCCGTCTCGCGTTCGACCACGCGCTTGAACACGACCCCATAGCGATCGAGCAAGGTGCGCACGACGCAGTCGATCTCGTCGCTGTCGCTGTCATTCGCCACTGCCGCGTTCGCGCGCATACGTGGCACGATATCCCAGCGCCCGGCCGTATCGAGACCAACAACACTGACCCCACGGCGGCGGGCGCCATGTAATGGCCGCCGGCGGCTCGGCGGCGTGAGCAGCACCCGCAGCGCGGCGAAACTGTCGGCCGTGATGCAACCGGCAGCAGCGAGTTCGCCCAGCGCTTGTTCACACTGCGACTTGAGTACGCCGCAACGTTCGACGAGATCATCGAAGAATGCGGCGCCCCGCGTTTCGAGTACGCCGAGGATGTGTCGCGCCGTCGCGCTCAGTGTGGTTTCGGTTTCCGGCCCAGGCAGCGCGACCATCGACAGCCAGTCGAGCAAATCCCCCCGCGGCACGATC
>TARA_R110002096_G_scaffold175820_8_pt1 | contig 10500 bp, 6 predicted proteins | sample TARA_R110002096 | Tara Oceans TARA_R110002096 (sample SAMEA4397295) | marine metagenome | biome: Polar Biome; feature: [DCM] deep chlorophyll maximum layer (ENVO:01000326); material: water (ENVO:00002006), including particulate matter (ENVO:01000060) such as... | depth 35 m
TATCAATATCTTCAATCATTTTATTGAAACTTGCCGCGAGGTCGCCAAATTCGTCATTCTGGTGCAGGTCATTCAAAGGCTGATAAACACCTTTTGAAATATTAACCGCGGCAGTACGCAGTTCCTGCAGGGGACGGGTTACACTGCGGGCGATCACGAAACTTTCATAGATAAATGCGATCATCCCGGCCAGCAAAACCCCAGCAAGTGTAATCATAAGTGGTTTGAACGGACTAAAAACCACATCCAGTGAGTAATGTACAACCGCATAAATAATATGGCGGCTGGTCACAGACTGTAAAGGCAGGGTCAGCGACATATACCGCTGACTGGTGATGTTCTGCTGAAACACTTCGGCGCTTTTTATGTCAGTTAAGTCAGGCAGAAATGTATTTTCGAATTCATTTGCCAGAGAAAAGGTATCCGCCGCCAGCAGGACTTCTGAATTTTCCTGATGATGCACAATGCTGATTTCCAGTCCTACAGGTAGCGTTTGTTTGATGTCATCCAGATAGGCCTTGTTGATTTCGATCCCCAATACCATCCACGCAATCGGCGTCGGCGCCAGAACAGGCAGGATGACGATTTCATATATCACCCCGTCGATCTGAATAAAGCCAGAAGCCTCACCTTTTTTTTCTACCGCAGCGAACACCTCTGGCGGGAAAAGGGCTTTGTCCTGACGTACAGATAAATCCATCCGTTCCTCTGTGCCATATTGGGCCAATACTTTCTGGTCCATAGACACGATAAAGGCCCGATCGGTATCAATACGGGTGGTTAGATTTTGCAATGCTGAAATAATAGTTGGCGTATCTTTTGTCGCAACAGCCTCCCGAAACCCAAAGTCACGGGACAGGAGTTCCGCTGCGGCGCTCAATTCCTGATTACGCTGGTCCACGGCGCGGCGGATGGCCTGACCACTGAATGTCAGGTTTGAAACAGCCTGATTTTCTAAGTTATTTTTCGTGGTAATATAGACCGCTGTATTCGTAATGATCTGAACCAGAACAAATAACGAGACAAAGAAGACAACAAGTTTGGTCTTAAAATTTGTAAAAGAAAGTGTCATGCGAGAGGGTTCTTTAAGGATCAGATTTAAAAATACTATTGTTTCAGGTTAATCGTGAATGTGACTGGCAACGATGTATCCGCCGGCACGTCGACCTCCTGTGTATACTCTGCCCCTTTGTGCTGGAGAACCGGATGCCAAATCTCGGTCCTGTAGGTTCCTGAAGGAATATCGGACACAATAGCCTGCCCCTTTTCATCGGTCTTGGCAAAATGCCCCGTGTTCAGGACAACAATATAGCCCAGCATACCATCATGTATATTGCATCCGACAGGCACCACACCCGGCTTTTCAAAAGGAACGGAAATCTGGTTTTCTCCCCCGTAAAGCTTGATCTGAAACGTTTTGGCCTTGGAAAAGGAATATACCATATGGCGGTAGTCATCTTTATTGGGAAACAGAACGTTGCTGCCGACCTTAACCGGTAAAACATGAGGGACAAACTGTTTGTTCTCCTGGCTCATGATCGACTGGTCCTGACCCGGGGACAAATTGTTTTTACTGATATCTCCGGACGTAAAGCTGACCACAGCATTGGGGACAGGGTTGCCTTCCTGATCAAGAACTGAAACCGTCGCCGACCCCGCAAAAGCGGCGTTGCTCCAGAGCGTCCCCACCATCAGACATGCTATAAAACCATACAAATTAGCCATTTAAATCCCTAAATTCAGAAAAAATTAACGCGTCAGATATAGGGTCGACCTTATGTAGAAAAGTTTAAAGTATCTTTAATATATGGCCTTGCCTTGAAACATTCCTTGATACCCAGAGCAAGGTGCCATAGTCGGAAAATAAAAATGTCTCTCTCCAGTTTTCATAAACGCCTCGCAAAAACAGTTATTATCTCCGGTGTTCTGCTCGTGCCATCTGTGGCGTCGGCAGACGATCTTTTTGACCAGGGCAAACTTGTCGCCACCGGCGGCGTCAGCCAAATCGAAGGCGCTGGCGGCAGCGGTCTGAGCACATGGGCCCTGATCACGGGGTACGGGTCTGATCGGGGTGTCGGCCTCAATGCCCATCATACGACGGCTGTCTTATCTGACTTCACCCTGCAGGCGACCGGTTTCTCCGTTGGCCTCTATGACCGGGTGGAATTGAGCTATACTCACCACTGGTTCAACACACGGGACGCCGGGGGACGTCTCGGCCTGGGTGAAGGGTATGTCTTTGATCAGGATATCATCGGGGCGAAAGTTCGTCTGTTTGGCAATGCCGTTTATGATCAGGATAAGCTCCTGCCCCAGATTGCGGTCGGCATGACGTATAAAAACAACAAGGAAGACGCCTTGGTCCGCGCCCTCGGGGCAACAGACAACGACAGTTTTGAGTATTACCTCGCAGCAACGAAAATCCTGCTTGATCACAGCCTGATCATCAGCGCCACGGCGCGGCTCACGGAAGCCAACCAATATGGTCTTCTGGGATTTGGCAGTGCAACGTCCGGGCACTCCCTTCAAGGGGAGTTTTCTCTCGCTTACATGATTACCCCAAACCTGGTGGCAGGGTTAGATTACCGGACTAAGCCCGATAATCTTGCCTTCGCCCGGGAACAAAACGCCGCCGCCGCTTATCTGGCGTATTTCTTTAACAAAAATATTTCCGTAACCCTCGCCGCCCTTGATCTGGGCGACATTGCCCTTCAAGGCAGACAGCGCGGGGCGTATTTCTCATTACAGGCAGGATTTTAAGATGACAAAATGGTTTTCACTATGCGCTGTAATCGTCGCGCTCGGTTTCTCCACACCGGGCCAGGCCCAAACTCTCTATGACAAGATAGGCGGACAGGCCGCCATCACCCAGGTCGTGACCCGAGCTCTGGATTTATCATTGCAAGACCCCCGGATCAAACACACCTTTGCCCGCAGTAAAATGGATCGGCTGGCGAAACATATTTCCGATCAGGTGTGTCAGCTCACCGGCGGACCCTGTATCTACACCGGGGTCACGATGAAAAAAGCCCATGTCGGATTGGAATTGACCACTTTGCATTTCAACGCACTGGTGGAAAACCTGCAGCAGGCCATGCGGGAAGCCAATATACCGACAGCCACACAAAACAAGCTTCTCGCCCTGCTCGCCCCCATGCACCGGGATGTGGTGGAAAAATAAAGGAACCAGCCTTTCGAGAACTTTACCGTTCCCGGAAGGCATTATCTTTAAGCTTCAGCACCGGATTCATCAAATAGCGCATGATCGATTTTTTACCATTCAGGATGTCGACTTCCGCGACCATACCTGGCAGGATTGGAAAATCACCTTCACCGGTCATCAGACTGTTTTCCGTCGTGCGGATCTTGATGACGTAAACATTTTGTTTTTGCTCATTCATAATGGCATCGGCAGAAATATTTTCGACCTCTGCATCAAGTGATCCATAACGGGAATAATCATAGGCCGTTAATTTGACCCGCGCCGGTTGACCCGGGCGCAAAAATGCAATATCCGATGGCTGAACCTCGGCTTCAATAAGCAGCGTATCATCAAGCGGCACCAATTCCACAATCGGCATGCCCGGCTTGATCACGCCGCCGACTGTACTGACCAGAACCCGGTTTATGGTGCCATCGGTCGAGGCAATCACATTGGTGCGGTCAACCTTATCTGACAACGCCGGCAAAGCGTCGAGCAATTTGTTTATCTGGTTCTGCGCATCGTTCAGTTCCGTCAGGGCGCTGGCCCGGAATTTCTGACGTGCGGCCTCAATCTGAAGATTAACTTCCTCTACCGATTTAGCCGCTTTACCCACATTCAACGCTGCAATTTTATGATCGCCTTCCGCCTGTATCAGGCGTTGCTCGGCTCGGATCAGTTCCAGGCGTGGTTCAATCCCTTTTTCGACCAGTGGTTTCAGCATTTCCACCTCTGCGGCAGTGGTCTTCTCGGCGGAGCGTGCACTAATCAGGCTGATCTCGGCCTCAATCGCCGATTGTTCAATCTGTTTCAGTCGGGCACTCAGACTGCTGATGGACGCTTCAAACTCCGCGCGACGGGCATGATAGAGATTTTGCTCATTGATCACCAGGGTTGGATATTTTTCCGTGAATGACGGTTCGAATTCCGGCACCTCGAACTGACTTTCGGCCGTCAGACGGATCAAAGATGATTTGAGCATCATGAATTCTTCTTCATTGCGGTTAAAATCCGCATCGAACTGGGTCCGGTCGAGCCGAACCAGTACGTCACCGGCCTTGACGCTGTCCCCCTGTTTAACCAGAATTTCCTTAATGATTCCGCCTTCAAGATTCTGGATCACCTGAATCTGCTTGCTCGGCACTACACGACCTGTCGCCCGGGTCACTTCATCCAGTTCCGCCAGTGACGCCCAGAGGATGAACAATACAAAAAACCCAAAAATACTCAGCAAGAGGATGTTTGACGCCGACGTAGGTTTAACCTTTAACTTCGTCATAACCTATCCCTTCCTGGCCGCGCCGGGGATGGTCGCGTTCTGTCCGCCCCCAAGAAATTTCAACACATCATCTTTCGGTCCCTGGGCGACAACCTTGCCCTGATCAATGACGATGATCTTGTCGACCAGCGCCAGCATACTTGGCCGGTGGGTGACAATCAGAAAAGTTCGATCTTTGAGTTCTTCTTTCAACTGAGAAATCAGTTTCATTTCCGAACTTGTGTCCATGGCACTGGTTGGTTCATCCATCATCACCAGCGGCGCCTTGCGCACCAATGCCCGGGCAATGGCCAACGCCTGCTTCTGGCCGCCGGACAGTCCCTCGCCCCGATCACGCAGCTTCACGTCATAACCGTTGGGAATTTTGCCCAGGAAGTCCTGGGCCCCACTGATTTCCGCCGCCCTTAAGATATCCGCATCGGCGACATCATCATGCCCCATGGTGATGTTTTCCTTGATGCTGCCGGAAAACAGCACAATATCCTGGAGGACAACCGCCATGTTACGGCGCAGATCTTCCGGGACGATCTGACGCATGTCTGTGTCATCAATCAGCACCGCGCCTTCATCCGGTTCATACAAACCGGCGGCGAGCCTGAGTACCGTGCTTTTACCGGACCCGATTTTACCAAGAACGCCGATTTTCTCTCCCGGTTCTACTGTGAAAGATACACTGTCCAGCGCCCGCATCGGCTGATCCGGATATTTAAATGTGACATTCTTGAATTCAATCTTGCCCTTCAGGCTTTCTCGCCGGATAAAATCCCGATCGCTGGTTTCTTCACTATCCTGCTTCATCAGTTTATCGAGCGCAGCATATGCAGTTTTAGCATGATTGTACCGTGTCAGAAGGTTAGCAAGCTGCCCCAGCGGCGCCAGACAACGTCCAGCAATAATCACACAGGCAATCAGACCACCAATGGACAGTTCGCCCTGCATGATCAGGACGAAACCATAGGCGACAATCCCTACCTGTGTCAGCTGCTGAGCCGAAGCGGCGCTGTTAATGGCGATCTGACTGAAAAGGCGGGACCGCAGGCTGACCTTGGAATGGCTTTCCACAGCCTTGGACCAGCGATCTTGAAACAACTGATCAGACCCCAGGGTTTTCAGGGTTTCCAGACCAGAAACCATTTCCACCAACGTACTTTGCTTGCTGCCACCTTCTTGCATGCCTTCCTTCGAAAACCGGGACAAAAAGGGTTGGATGGCGAAACCGACAATCAGGACAAACGGAACAGCCAGGGCGGGGACAATCACCACCGGACCGCCAATGATTCCGATCACCAGAAGGAACAGGAAAATAAACGGCACATCGACGACTGTCGCCAGGGTGGCGGAGGTGCAGAAATCCCGTATGGATTCAAATTCACGCACGGTGTTGACCAAGCCCCCGGTCGAGCCTTTCTGGGTCGAGAGTTTCAATTTCATGATCCGGTCAAAAATGCCGTTGGCGACAGTCATATCCACATTCTGCCCGGCGGTATCAATAAAATAGGCCCGGAGATATTTCAGAAGAAAATCAAACCCGATTACGATAAACATCCCGACACAGAGCGCCACCAGACTGTCGACGGCATTATTGGGGATCACACGGTCATAGACTGTCATGATAAAGACAGAGCTGCCGAGGGAAAAGAAATTGATCATGACGGCCGCCAGAATAATTTGGCCGTAGGTCCACCAGTTTTGACGAAAAGCGCCCCAGAACCAGTGGTCCTGCCATATTTTTCCTGGCGTCGTGGTCGCGCCCAGCGTCGTGTCTTGTGCGTCGCTCATTCTTCTGCCTTTTGTATGCGGATATTCAATGTCGTGTTCAGGGTACCCATGGCGTCGAGCAGACTGTAACGTAAAATATCCTTTTCGACCAGAGCCGCCATATATTGCTCGCGGGCCTGATAATAATCCTTCTTGGCTTCCAGTAAAGACAGCAGGCTCCCTCCGGTTGCTTCAAACTGTTCGAGAAGCTGTTCCGCATTTTTCAGACTGGCGTCCGTGGCCCGTTTCAGGGCTAAAACCCGGTCGTCCTGGGACAGCATATTTTGATAGGCGACTTTGATTTCCCGGGTTACCCGGCGGTTGGTTTCGGCTTCCAGGTGGCGAGTGCGTTCGAAATCCTTGCGAGAGCGTGCAATCCGCGCTGTTGTCGCTCCACCACTATAGAGATTATAATTCATCACCAACCGACCGGTGACATCATAATCATCATTGCCCCGGTCCAGATCATACTTCGTCGCCGCCAGTTCCAATGATACATGGGGCAATTGGTCAGCTTTCTCCGCCGCAACCGTGGATTTGGAGGCCTGGGTCATCGCCCCGGCCATGCTGAGAGACGGACTATTCTGAAAGCCTACTTCCAAGGCTTCCGACAAAGTTGCTGGAATATTCAGGGCAAGCTCAGGGCGCTTTAGCGTCTGGGCCGCAAAGCCGTAATTTTCTTCATACTGACTGAGACTGGATTCCAGGTTTTTGCGCACTGACGAAGCTTCCGCTTCGGCCAGAGCCAGGCGGGATTGCAATAGCGCCACATCACGTTGTGCCCCGCGTCCGCTTTCAAATCGTAATATCACCTTATCCAGCATATCCCTGTGATCACTGATGATTTCCTCGTGCAGGATCTGACGATTGCGTTGGAAAATGACCTGGAAATGCATCTCTACCGCCAATAAGGCCACATCGGACGCCGTAAGGTCATATTCCTGATGGGCGGCGGTGAAAGAATGTTTGGCGCTGGCGATGCGGCTTGAAGTCTGCCCCCCGTCATAGAGCAATTGTCGCCCGGTCAGGGTCGCATGAGCAGATTCCTTGCGGCGGGTGCGTTCGTTAAAATTATCAATTCTCTCTTCGAAATCCTCGGCCAGGCGATAACGTCCTGAAAGCCCCACATCCAGAGTTGGGTACAATCCCGCCTCAGCTTCGCGTTGACGAAATCGATAACTGTCCCGCTGGGCAATAGCGGCCGCTGTACGAGGATGATTTTTCACCGCCGCCTGAATATTTTCTTTGAACTGCTGAGTATAGGCGGGTGAGTTTTTCTCTTCCGCATGGCCGTAGTTTTCTTGTGTACTTACAAGAATGATCACGACGAAATACAAAATGTATTTCCCCCAAACTGTACTTTTCATTTATGCCGCCTGTCTATACCTACAAATCGTTCTATCAGGATATCGTCTGCGTAATATCAGAATCCACCAGTAAGGTGGCATCTCCCGAGGTATAGGTATGATACGTCTCCCCGTCAACCACCTGGTTAATTCCTTGCTCCCAGTTTTGTCCCGTAGATGCAACGGTATCACCAACATCGCCCATGATCATAATCTGGTTATTGTCATCGGTCATTTCCAGAATATCCTGTTGCGAGATACTGAGACTGCTGCCTGAGGCATCAAAAATAATTTGTTCTATATTCTCGATATTATCTTTAGCATACAGGCTAAAATCAATAGCGGTCTCATTCATCGCAATAATAACCGCGTCCACACCGTCTCCCCCATTCAGCATAGAGAAATCGGTGGATTCAATATAGAGCAGATCATCGTTGTAACCTCCGAACAGGTGATCGGCACCACCGGAGCCCGTGTAAAGGCTGTCATTTCCAACACCCCCTTTTAAGTAGTCGGCCGCGCCCCCCCCCTGAAGCATATCATCCCCTGCACCCCCGTCAACAATACCAATAGTCTGGCCTCCAACGGTTGTATAAATATCATGTCCCCCATTGAGAATAATATCCCCCTTGATTAGGCCTTGATTAGAAAGAATATCTACTTCGGAGGACAGATCAATCTTTCCCTCAATGTTTCCTGTATTATCAATAGTGGTTGTCAACACGGAATCGATGGCTATATCTGCAACGATTGTGCCTGAATTTACGACACTATTGTTATAAGTCCACAACTCTATCCCTTTCGACGGCTCAGCATTATCATTTGTTGCAATTGCCATGATCACACCGCTATTCGTGATATACGCTTCATTGTCAAAGGCGAATACCCCGGTAGTGACTTCTGATCCACTAGCATAAATTGTGCCTGAGTTTGTGAGGTTCAAACCGAATTGACCAAGAACACCGGTCGCTGTTTCACCAGATGCCAGGATAGTTCCCGTGTTTATAATATCTATAGCAACTGCGCCAGCCGCCTGATAATTAATATCATCAGAAGAAAGGTTTACGTAGACTTCTACTAATCCGTGATTAATAAACTGGCCTGAAACCTTCAAGTTTACCGCACTTGATGTGCTCCCTCCGAGCACCTCTATTCTCCCATAATTTGTGACTGATTCAATCGCATCGGATTGAATAGGAACAAAAAAGCCCTCTTCTGAAGTTGACGCTTCGATAGACCCATAATTGGTCAGGGTTTGAGTATTTGAATTGCTGTAATAATATTCGTACGGAGATTCAATTATTTTGGTTTCATTGGCACCAATAACCAAACCAGAAGGAAATTGCCCCGCAGAAGTAATAATATAAGTATTATCAATATCAGCGAGTTTAATTGTAACATCAAACTCTTCACCTACTACCCCGGCCTCATTTTCCAGCGCCAGTGTCAGTTGCGGAAGGTCCGTACCACCACTGTGCGAAAATTCAACTATTCCGTCCGCGACATCCCCGTAAGTAAACTCAGTAACTACTGCGCCATTTTTTAATACAGACCCGTGCGTTGTGCTCACCACGTGGATTACAAGCGACGACAAATCACTATCCACGTCCTGAATATGCAGTTGATCGCCATCACGATCAATAATTATTCCGCCAATTTCAACGATACCGTCAATCGATAATTTTCTTGTTTCCCCAATTGAAACAATTGCCGTTGCCCCATACGCCGTTGCCGGATCGTCTACTGAAGCGACATCGACAGAAACATCACCTGAAGTTTGATTGCCTTCAAAATCACTAATATTATACGTTAGCTCAAGAGCACCAGTATAATTTTCATTTGGAGTGATGATAACCACCCCAAGATCATAATCAATTCTTACGGTAGCATTCTCAGTCGAACTACCGGAAAGAGATATGCTGTTAAAGGTGACATCACTGCCATAAAGGGAAGAATCATTACCTAGAATATCATCAGAAATCGACAAATATATCTGCGTATCTTCTGCCGTTGTAAAATTATCTGTTTGTGCATAAATCGCACCGACTTCAAGAACAATATTATCTAACGCCGTACGGGCTTCAATAGTGTCATCCGCTTGCAAAGATCCATTACCTGAAATAGAGGTGATCCCCAGTTCTGCCAATAGCTCAGGTGCATCAATCTTTAAGGTAACGTGATCTCCAAGATTGATAGAGGCGACGCCTGCAAACATATCTGAGATTTCCTGCAAACTTATTTCAGTTGGCGTCTCTCCTGAAACGAAAGCCAGATTAAAACTTGCTTCGCCTGAAGTTATGAAGTTTCCGACACCTTCAAGGTCTGCCAGAGAAGATATAGTGATGGTGATATTGCCACTCACATTGATTTCACCAATACCGGTCAAGTCAACATTACTAAAATCCAACACAACACCGTCGGCACCATCTGGGACAGTAATATTAAGAACAGAACTTCCATCCCCTTTAATTGTCGTAAACTGATTAATCTGGGCCTGAGTTAGGGTCACATCTGAATTTACCACTAATTGTGTAAGATTAGTCAGCGTAACGCCTGTTAAATCCACTGTCCCATATATATAGAGGGTATTATTTCCTCCTCCCCCATCGATCGTCTCGCCACTGACAACCTCGCTCACCGTACGGCCATTCAAGTCAGCCAATGACAATAAACTGGATAAGTCCATTCCTGACCCCGCAGGGTTGGTGATATCGTTGCCGTCATATTGGTCCGCCGAGGTCGTTCCAACAACCACAATCACATCATCACCAGATCCGGCATCAATCGTATCAAGGCCTTCACCGCCTCGAATAAAGTCAACGCCAGCACCCGAAGAGATGGTGTCCCCTCCTCCAGCGCCTATGATTATGTCGGCACCAGAACCCGTCGTAATGCTGTCATCACCAGCTTTGCCA
>TARA_R110002096_G_scaffold188467_2_pt1 | contig 10485 bp, 7 predicted proteins | sample TARA_R110002096 | Tara Oceans TARA_R110002096 (sample SAMEA4397295) | marine metagenome | biome: Polar Biome; feature: [DCM] deep chlorophyll maximum layer (ENVO:01000326); material: water (ENVO:00002006), including particulate matter (ENVO:01000060) such as... | depth 35 m
GCCGTGGGATCTCATGCTGTTGGCGATTCCTTCCAGCGACTGGATTTCTCGGAAGGGTTGGAAGCCCAGGTCGCGGGCAACGGCATCCAGGGCAGCGACGAGACTTCAGAAGATGTGTCGAACACCTGGGGCCAGGCGGCCGCGTCCCCGGGCGCTGCTCCGCCAGCACCCCCGATGGACTGGATTATTAATGAAATTCACGCAGACCCGGACGGCTCCATTGCCGGCGATGCCAACGGCGACGGGTTTCGTGATACGACCGACGACGAGTTTGTCGAGATCGTCAACGCGTCCGGCGCCGACGCCGATATATCCGGCTGGACACTATCCGATGCGGTCGGCGTGCGGCACACGTTTCCGGCGGGCAGTATCGTCGCCGACGGTTGTTCCATTGTTGTGTTTGGCGGTGGCAGCCCGAGCGGCAAGTTCGGCGCCAGCCTCGTGCAGACCGCCAGCAGCTCGCAACTCGGCCTCAATAATGGTGGCGATACGGTCACATTGAATAACGGCACCATCGATATCGCGGTACAAGGCTATGGCAGTGAAGGCGGCAGCAACCAGTCGCTAACCCGCGACCCCGACATAAGCGGCGGTGCGCTGGTGTTGCACAGCGATGTTGCCAATGCCGGCGGTGCTCTGTATTCACCGGGTACACAAACCGATGGCAGCCAGTTCAGCGGTTGTCCATCGCTCTGGATCGTCAATGAAATTCATGCGGATCCGGACGGCTCGATTGCCGGAGACGCCAACGCGGATGGCACGCGCGATTCCGGCGATGACGAATTCGTCGAGCTCGTAAACAACACGGGCTCTGATGTTGATATTTCCGGTTGGACCTTGTCAGATGCAGTCGGTGTTCGTCATACATTCCCGCCGCAGTCAGTTGTATTCGACGGATGCTCCGTCGTTGTTTTTGGTGGCGGTTCGCCCTCCGGGACTTTCGGCAACAGCCTGGTGCAACTTGCATCGAGCGGTGCGATTGGCCTGAACAACGGCGGCGACAGCGTCATTTTAAATAATGGCAGCAACGCTATCGTTGCCGTCGATTACGGGAGCGAAGGGGGCAACAATCAGTCCGTTACTCTCGACCCGGACGTATCCGGCAGTCTGCCGTATGTGCAACACAGCACCGCGGACGGTTCCGGTGGCAGCTTGTTCTCGCCCGGTACCCAGGTCGACGGATCACAGTTTATGGGTTGTCCGGTCGATGCGAGCGTCGCAGAAATTCAGGGCACTGGCGCCAATAGCCCGCTCGAGGGTCGTCAGGTCAACACCACCGGCATTGTTACCGCACTGACCGACGATGGCTTCTTTATGCAGATACCGGATGACGGCAATCCGGATACGTCCAATGGCGTATTCGTCTTTACGGGTGGTGCGCCAACGGTCTCGGTTGGCGACGAGGTCGACGTATCCGGTCGCGTTGAGGAGTTCTTTGGGCTGACCGAAATCACCGGCTCGCCGACGGTTAATGTCACTGGCACAGGCAGTTTGCCGGCCGCGATCGTGTTCGATGCGAACCGGCCGTCACCGAATCCCGCTGCACCGAGCTGTGCGCTGGAATACGAATGCTACGAAGGCATGCTGATTCATATACCGGCCGGTATTGTCGCGGCATCGAACCAGGAATTCGGCTCCGATCCATTTGCTGAAGTTCACGTCACCGCTGGCCCGACACGACCATTCCGCGAACCGGGCATTGAAACGCCCGGGTTGCCCGCGAATCCGTTGATTCCTGTCTGGGACGGCAATCCTGAAGTATTCGAGCTGGATCCGGACAAGCTGGGCTTGCCGAACTTGAATATACCGGCAGGTTCGACATTCAGCGCGACCGGCGTGCTGGGCTTTGAATTTAATCACTACGAGTTGTGGCCGACGGCGCTCGATGTCACGCCAGCTGAGCTTCCGGTGGCCGTGCGCGCGAAGTCAGCCGATGAAGCGACGGTGGGTTCGTTCAACCTGTTCCGACTGTTCGATTCGGTGGCAGATGGTACGGGTGATGCTGTCTTGCCACCCGAAGAATACGCGCGGCGAACGGCAAAACTTGCCGCTTACATCGTCGACCTGATGGGTGCGCCGGATATCCTGGCCGTGCAGGAGGTTGAGAAGCTCGGCGTGCTTGAAGAACTTGCCGCAGCGATCAACACACTGGACACCAGTATTAATTACACGGCTTATCTTATCGAAGGTAACGACGTTGGCTCCATCGATGTGGGCTTCCTGGTTCGCAACAATGTGCAGGTGGATGCCGTTACCCAGCTGGGCGCAGCAGAATTGTTAAGCGTGGATGGCTCATTGCTGCACGATCGACCGCCGCTGTTGCTGGAAGGTTTCATCGATGGCTCTTTCCCGATATCGGTCATGGTCCTGCATATGCGTTCACTCGGTGGCATTGAAGAAAGTCGTACGCAGCAAAAACGTTATGAACAGGCACAATCCGTCGCGGAAAAAATCCAGGATATCCAGACGGCAAATCCGGACGTGAACCTGGTTGTTTTGGGTGACTTCAACGCCTTTGAATTTAGCGATGGTTACGTCGATCTCGCCGGCATTGTGAAAGGCGATTTCAATCCGGATGAGAGTCTGGTGTGTTCGATCAACGGCAATACCTGTGAAGACCTGGTCAGCCCGGACCTGAATGACGAAATCCTGAACATTCATCCGCTCGAACGCTATTCATTCATATTCCGTGACAGTTTCAACGCAGACGGCTCGCGCGGCGATGCGCAAATACTGGATCACGCAATGACCAGCCAGGCCCTGGGGCCCCTGGTAAGCGGCCTTGAGTTTGCACGCGGTAACGCCGATGCCGCCGAGGAACTCGTCGAGGATGACGGTACGCTGGACGAGTTGGCGTTGCGATCGTCGGACCACGACGGCCTGGTGCTCTACCTGTTCCGTGATGAAGACCGCGATGGCGTCGGCGACGATGCCGACCTGTGTCCGGCGACTGTGCTGCCGGAATCGGTGCCGACGATCCGGCTTGGGCGCTATCGCTACGCGGACACGGATGGCGACGGGGTTTTCAATACTGGCACACCGCGACACTGGAGCTGGCGAGATCCCTGGACGCCGACAATCGAGGATACCGGTGGGTGTTCCTGCGAGCAGATTATCGATGAACGCGGTCTTGGCAACGGCCACCGCAAGTTCGGCTGTTCAATTGGCGTGATGATCAGCTGGATCTGGCACGTCAGGCACCAGGCAGCGCACTAGCCGGATAAACAGGTGGTGCCGGGCTCGTTACGGGTCCGGCACTGGCTGCGTTGGCAGCGCAGGACTGCGGCGTCGACTCTCGCGCCAGGCGATAAGGACATTCGAGGCGATGACAATTACAGCGCCGATGAGAACGGCCGTTGCCGGCCAGTCATTCCAGATCATCCAGCCAAACAACATCGCCCAGACAATACTGGTGTAGTTGAATACCGTCACGATTGCGGCCGGTGCATTCCGGTAGGCGACCGACAGCAGCCATTGCGCCGCTGCTCCGGACAGGCCGACACCGAGCAGGTATGGAAATTCATCGAGAGTCGGCATGACGGCAACAAACGGCATGGCTGCGGTCGTCAGGACCGAGCCGATAGCGAAAAAATAGAAGCTGATGGTTGCCGGACTCTCATACCGTCCCAGGTAGCGCAGAATAATCTGCAGTGTTGCGTGCAGGAAGGCAGCAAATAATGCGACCGAGACGCCAAGGATGAACACATCGCCACTCGGTCGCGTCATGATCATCACGCCGACGAAGCCGATGGCGACGGCCGACCATCGCCAGGGACCAACAGACTCTTTCAGAAAGATGACGCCGAGTACCGGAATGAACAACGATGCTGTGAACAGCAGGGCAGCGGTATCGGCGAGCGGCATCAGTGAATACGCCCAAAACGTAACAACCAGGCTGACGGTGCCGAGGACAGCCCGGAACGCGACCCAGGCAGGTCGCGTCCGGAGTATCAGTATTTCCCGCCTGCCGAGCGCAAACACGATGAACAGGAACGGCAGGCAGCCAATAACATTGCGATAAAACGCGATTTCAATGACAGAGTGTGTGTCGCTGAGTATCTTCGCGAACGCAACCATTAGTGACAGCATGAAATAGGCGCCCACGGCGGCACCCATTCCGAGCACGACGTGCTCATTGCGTTCGGTGCTTATTTGAAGTACCAGCGACCGCCGATCGTAACGACGTCGTTATCGCCCGCGAACTCGAGGCTGATGCCGGCCGAGAACTGCGGCGCGAAATAGTAGTCACCCGCCAATTCCAGGTAGGAATCGCTGTCGCCGACCGTCACGTGATGAACGTTGCCGCGAATTTCAAAATCAGGCGTCAATCGCCCGCGGACGCCAGCGGAAAATGCGAGACCGTCGTCGTCGGCGCTGAAGCCTGAATTGTCAAAGTCCGCTCGTGCATAACGCAAGGTGCTGACCAGGTCGAAATCCTGCGAATACTTCCAGACGTAGCCTGCGCCGATCTCAAAGATGCTCGCATCGCTGTTGTTGTTGAAGTCGAGAGACGTCAGTCCACCGACGATCAGCCAGTTGTTGTTCAGATCATAGGAGCCGTTAAAGCGGAATCCATCGCCACCGTTGGTGTCGACGTCAACGAATCGAAGCTCAAGATAATCGTAGCTAAGATTGGCATTGCCAGGTCCGGAAGTTTGTGCGATCGCCGCGCCGCTGAAAAGCAAAGCAGCAACAAAAATTGTGGTTTTCATGAATTACCCCAGGGTCTTTGCAGAAGAATACCGATGACGCCTGCTGTGGCGCAATCGGCCGCGATGTTAGGGCGCTCAATTGCGCCTGTCCACGGCTTTTGACTGGCTGCTTTGCCATTGTTCAGGAACCTGCTCAGGTTACTGTTTTTAAACGAATTGATGGACGGCAAAAGGTGTCGCATTTTGGCGTCAGTGTGCAGTTCCGGTTGGCCGGATGCGCACCAGCAATAGCGCTGGGGTAGCAACGTGGAACACGTTATGATGGCCGCCAATTCAGACTCAGGCGTAATTTATGGCTTCATCCAACAACGACAACCTTGCAGTGCTCATCGATGCCGACAACGCACAGGCCTCAATAATTCACGAGTTGCTGTCGGAGGTGTCACGGTACGGAACGGCAAGCGTCAAGCGCGCTTACGGTGACTGGACAACGACCAGCCTGAAGCAGTGGAAGAACGTCCTGCATGAAATGGCGATTCAGCCGATTCAGCAATTTAGCTATACGAGTGGCAAAAACTCCACCGACTCGGCACTCATTATCGACGCAATGGACCTGTTGCATGCAGGTGGACTCAATGGATTCTGCCTGGTCTCGTCGGACAGCGACTTTACCCGCCTGGCGACCCGCATTCGCGAGAGCGGCCTCGTCGTCTATGGATTCGGAGAGCGCAAGACACCGAAGCCATTTGTGGCGGCGTGCGACAAATTCATCTATTCCGATATTCTGAAACCGGCAAAAGCGACCGACAAGAAATCGAAGCCGGCTGCAGAGCCCTTGAAACCGATGATCATCAAGGCAATCGATGCTGCCGCGCAGGATGACGGCTGGGCGCAGCTGTCGGTTGTCGGCAAGTTCCTGGTGAAAAACAGCCCATCGTTCGATCCGCGAAATTACGGTTGCCAGAAACTGGGCGAGCTGGTGCGCAAACAAAAATACCTGAAGATTCGTGAGGTGCCGATCTCAGCCGGTTCCGGCGCGGTACAGATCTTCATCCGGCAGAAATAACGGGCACGGCCGATGCCCGGTCTTGCCGAGAAGACGCTGAGTTGCCCATATTGCGGTGAAGCGATTTCAGTCCTGGTGGATGATTCGCTGGCGCAGCAGAACTATGTCGAAGACTGCCAGGTCTGTTGCCGGCCGATTGTCCTCGACGTGACGATTGACGATGGTGGCGACGTGCACATCGCGGCGCGCACAGAAAATGAATAAGCGGCTGGACTCAGTTTCGGCATTGAGTGAGACTGTCAGCAATCAGTAAATCGACCAGGAGCGAGGTCTATGTGCAGGCGTTTTGCAGTTCTATTCGCGGTTTCTCTTGTCCCGTTCGTAGCCTGGGCGGAGACGGTTCCGTCGAAAATTGACGCGGTAGTCGTTTATCCCGGCGGCGCCACAGTTACACGCGTCGCCAGCGTGTCACTGCAAGCTGGCACAAACGAAGTCCGGCTGGCTGGCCTGGTCGATTCGCTGGATCCGGATCGCGTGCGTGTTGAAGTCCAGAATGCCGCAGTCCGAATCGGCCAGATTCGGCTGGAAAAGGAACAACAGCGCGACGTAGTTGATGCAGAGAGCAATGCGCTCCAGGCTCGGATCGATGCGCTTACGGACAAAATTCGGGCAGTCCAGGACGATATTGCCGCTGCAAAGCTGCAGCAGCAATTCCTCAGTGGAATCGCGTCGGGCTATTCACAGGATGCCGGCTTTGAAGCAAGTCGCGGCGCCGCGGATGTTGCCTCCTGGCGCGCGGCACTGCAGTTGTTGTCGACGGCATCGAAAGACAGCAGCGAGTCGATACGCAAGAGCGAAAATGAACAAAAGGAATTATCCAAAGACCTGTCTGTCCTGAAACGGGAGCTGGCAACATTGCGTGGCGGCGCACTGGCCTCGACGACGGTCTCGCTGGCGTTGACGGCAGAGCGTCCGGTGCAGACGCAAATCAATCTGACGTATTTTCTCGAAGACGCTTATTGGTCACCACGCTATGAGGCACGACTCGATAGCGAAAGCGGCGAATTGCAGCTGGCACAGCAGGCAGCAGTACTCCAGGCGACGGATGAGGCGTGGAATGGTGTGAAGCTGACGTTATCAACGAGTGAACCGGGCGGCGACCTGGTGGCGCCGACGTTGGATCCTGAATTCCTGAATCTGTACTCGCCTGCGCCACGGCGAGATCTGAAGCGTGTGATGTCACAAGGCATTGCCGGGGTTGCTGCAGATTCGGTGCAGGAAATTGTCGTCACTGGAACGCGGGTGCAACCTGACGTCGGCAATTTTGCCGTGAGCTACGACATTCCGGGTCGCACCAGTGTTTCCAATGAAAGCGATGACGATGTGATCCTGGATCTTGCCAATTACCGATTCGTTGCGGACCTCGTTACCGAAGTTGTGCCGCGATCGAGTACGCAGGCGTTCCTGACCGCGCGCTTTATCTATGATCGTAACGTGCCGCTGTACGGCAGCGAGATGTCGGTCTACGTCGACGGCGCCTATGCCGGCGTCAGCGATATGCCCACGGCCTTGCCGCAGGCAGAAATCGTCTTGCCGATGGGCCAGGATCGACGCATCGAAGTGACTGCCGAAACACAGGGTGGCCTGGACGGCGAGGGTGGCCTGGTCAGCCGACGCAAGACGGAAGCAACCGATTACCTGTTCGAAATTACCAATCGGCGGGCGACGCCGAGCTACGTTGAAGTTCGCGACCTTTACCCGGTGGCACGGAACAAGGATATCGATGTCGACGTGCCGCGCTCCGCGACACCCCCGGATGAGCGCGACCTGGATGACCAGCCGGGCCTGATCCTGTGGAAAAAGGAACTGGCGCCAGGTGAGTCATGGCGTATCCGCCACCAGTATTCGATCAGCTATCCGGCGAAGATGCGTTTGTCCCGCGAGTAAGCTCGGCGACGTCAGGCTCGTAGCAGGCGGTGGTAGTGTTGCCGATCCTTTAAATAGACGTCCGAAACCCCGGCTTGCTTTGCCAGTTTTGGCCATTGCGCCACAGCGTCGACAACGGCATCGATAATCTCTGCTGGCTTTTTCAGGCTGATTGAGCGACCCACCGCAAGCAGATCCTCTCGAGTGACATTGTCGCGTTTGCCATTAATGCTCATCTGGTGCTGATTGGTCCATTTGCCGGCCGGATTGTGCGCGTAGGTGAGATCGAACGCCGGTGACAGAGTCCAGCGGCCGCCCCTGTCCATCAGGAACGCGATATTCTTGGTGTGATCATCGAGGTTTCTTGCAACCACGTTGAACACCATGCGGCGAAATTGCTCGGCCGCCTCCTGCTTGCTGAGGCGCAGTCGACGCATGATCGAGAAGGCTTGTTCATAGCTGTAGAGCCCCGCTTCATTGAAGTCGAAATGTGCGAGGCCACACAATGACTGCATGTGCAGCTTTTGCCCATCGACCCGATCAAAGCGGCGTGTCATGAAGTGGGCGCGGCCGTTTTCTTCCAGCAGCCGGCATTCCATCATGTCGATGCCGGCGAGTGTGGCCATCCGGTAGTACGCATATTCAATGCGGCCGTATTCGGCTGGTTCGCCAAGTTCGAGATCGGTCACACCGTCGAACTTCAGGATCCAGTAGTCGTAGTCCGGAGGTACCGCGGCCTGCCCGGAGAGAACATGCCCGTCCTCGTTCATGGCGATGATCGCCTTCGGGCGCGCACCGCCGGCCGAGGTGCCGACGCTCAGGATTTCCTGAATGGCATCGGCCGTGTCAGTTTCCGAGTGGCTGATTTGCACCGCGAGACCGGAGCGCTCATTGACGATTTTCTGCGCCAGCGTGACCAGCTCCGAGATTTCAAGGTCGTGCGCTTTTTCCTTTCGCTTCAGGACAGGCGGTGCGAATTCGAGTGCGCCCATGGCGCGCGTCGCGGTATAGCAGAGGCGCTCGACCGGGCTGAAGCTGTCAGGGTCGCGGCCCTGACGGGCGAGCCAGGCATCAATGACACTGCGGCCATATTTGTCGGGCAGGGCATCGGCGAGCAGGCCGGGCAGGCCAAGAAACGTGCGCCGGGAGAGCTCCGGGAAAATGAACAGACCATCGCCGGATCGGGCTTGCGACACGGGCATATGAATCGGTGATATGTCCAGCCCGGTTGCCAGGAAGTCCGGGTCGTACTCGAAGACCGCGTAGCCACGGTCGTCGAGCCAGGAGACCGCACCAACCCGTTGTTGCCAAAGGTGGACTTCGGCGGTTTCGACGCGACTTACCATGTGTCGTCTTCATCCTTTTTGCCGCGACGACCCGTAGCGCGCTGCCGCGCGATGCCTTTGCGGCGGGCAAGTTGCAGCGGGCTGATCGTGACTTCGGGGATGAAGTTCTCCAGCTGGTCCAGTGCGCCCAGCGCGCGAAGCACGGCGATCAGGGTGGCGAGCCGGCCGCCGCCGCCTTCTATGCCCTTGATTGCAGTGACCGACAGGCCGGTCGCGTCGGCCAGCGCTTGTTGGGTGATATTGCGTCGCAGGCGAAGGGCTTTCAGGCGGCTGCCGATCTCGGCCTCGATGGCGGAGTCGGTGAGTGAGTAGTAATCCATAATCAATTAAAAAGAAACTAATAATGATGAATATTAGAATTATAGCTTAAAAATACTATGTAATGAATAATATAATGGAATATACAGTGGATTAATTTTAATTATTTATTGTTATTAAATGTAATCAATAGTTTAAAAACAATCTGTTAAATGATCAATAGATACTGCCAGGTGCATACAGCGCGTGTTAATCGCCGCGGCCGTGATCTGGCAGCGACTCAAGGATTGAACGTGCAGGAGCAGGACATGGATATCGTATACGCAGCAGAGAAAACCAGTATCGCGTTATTCGATTCACTTGGCCTGCAGGACGACTAAAGCGACGCGGGCGCGGCAAGCGGCTATTGTGAGATGTCGCACGCCGCTTGATTGTGTATGTCATTACAATCTGCTTAGCTGAACGCTACCCAGGTTAAAGACATGCACTCGGATGTTCACCCACTCGTCGCGGCACTCGTGATCGCGCTGACCGCCGTCGCCATTGCGACATGGATGTGGGGAATGGAGCAGGCGGCAAGCATTGGTGGCCCGGCCGAACTTCGCACTGACCCGAACGGTCACTTGTATATCCAGATACAGAACAAACTCGTCGAGCACGATGCCAACGGCGTCTACGTCAAGACACACGATCTAAGCTCGCTCGGCGTTGAACAGTTTATCGGTGCGTACGATTTCTTCGCGAACGGCGACATTCTGCTGCGCCGAGGCCCGGACCCCAGGTCATTTTTCGACAACATAAGAGCCTTTCAACGCAAGGCGAACGTAAGCTCACTGCAACCGGCAACAGCGGATTCCGGGCTGTTTCGCTGTGATTTGCACGCACGTCAATGCAGCCGTTTCGGTGATGCGGGCGTGGATTTCAAGGCAGCATTTGGCGTCGCTATCGATCACGCGAACGGTGCAGTGTTTTTCTCTGACACGTCCCGGCACCAGCTCTTGAAATACACCGTGGAGGGTGAATTGCTCGCCGGACCGGTTGACGGCTTCAAATTTCCGAATCAGCTGCTGCTGAACGAGCACTTGTACGTCGCCGACACCAACAATCACCGTATCAGCGTGGTGAACGCCGCGACGCAGAACTTTGCGACAGAGATTGCCAGCGAGTTCGTCGTTCCCATCGAAGCGGTTAATGCGGAGCAGCGCTGGCCAAGTCACATGATCAGGGTCGGCGACGCGTGGTGGGTGAACAACATGCAGCACAGCATGGATCTGGGCGGGTTGTATATTTTCGATGC
>TARA_R110002096_G_scaffold119925_6_pt1 | contig 10479 bp, 6 predicted proteins | sample TARA_R110002096 | Tara Oceans TARA_R110002096 (sample SAMEA4397295) | marine metagenome | biome: Polar Biome; feature: [DCM] deep chlorophyll maximum layer (ENVO:01000326); material: water (ENVO:00002006), including particulate matter (ENVO:01000060) such as... | depth 35 m
AAAGAGCTCGAATCAGCAGGTGCTTATGCAGCGGAACTGGAGGTCGTGCCTCATCAGCTTGCGTCCTTTCTCTCCTCCAAAACGACGATGCTCCTCATGTCACTGGGATCGGGCACTGGCTGTGACACCCAATTTCTCTTCTCTGATGATATCCTCGGGGATTACGAGGAACGCCCTCCTCGACACGCCAAACCCTATCGGGATTTCCATCAGGAAAATCAACGGCTCCAACAAGAGCGAATCGATGCCTTTGGTGAATACCTGGCTGATGTCAAAAGCGGAGCATTCCCTGCGTCTGACAACCTGGTTGAGATGCCGGGAGACGAAATGAACCAGTTTTTGAAGCAGATTGGTGAGGGTAAATAGCAGTTCCGTCGAATCGTTCGACAACAGAGGGTAAGGGCATTTTTGTGTCGATTGGCCCCGATCATGCTTTAAAGACATGATGGCGATTGAATCGTCTCTAAGATCATGCCAATCGATACCCCTGCTTCTGGAAACAGCCGATACGTTGACCCCTTTCTCGGTAACGAAGCCTCCTGTCTCCCTCAGCCGGAAGGCATCGCCAAAAAGTGGTGGTGCGCGAAACCACCAGTCGGCAACACGCACCCAGGTGCCACCCTTCCCTTTGGGATGGTGTCGGTTTGTGCCTATTCAGGCGCTTATGTGACAGGCTATGGGCGCTACGCGGTATCTCTGACTGGCGATATGCCGGAGACCCTCTTTGATCGCCACGAAGCACTGGGCCTGGCCCACTTTCAGCAGTCGGGGACTGGTCGGATTCGGATGTATTACAACTACCTTCTGACGACCCCTTTAGTCGGGAATGGGTTAGACGGACTGGGAGAGCGTTTTCTTCTTGTTAATGAAGAATGTAGGCCTGGTTATTACGCTGGAGAATTTTCTGAAACCGGAGTCAAATTTGAGGTCACGAGTGCCGATCGAACTGCTTTTCATCGCTATCATTTTGAAGGTGACGTCTGCGGCAAAGTCGCAATTGATCTCACTTCGGGAGGGCTGCTCATCGAGGGGATGAAAACGTATCCCGAAAAGGCAAAAGCCACCTTTCTGGATGATGGCCTCTGCCGAGGGCGTGTTACGATCGAAGGCATCACCTATCGCTTCAAAGTGGAGTGCCTTAGCCCGATTAAATCCTCCGGATTCTGGGAGGACGGCGAACCCGTTGAAGGCAAACCGAAGTACAAAGCGTCTAAGGAAACGAGGCAGGCGAAGCTCCCTTTCGGCATTTGGTTCGAAGCCGAGGAGCCTGGCACTCCTATTGAGATTCGGATTGGGTTTTCTCTCGTCAATTCGGACCGGCCTGCTCAAGCAATCGACATCCATCGCGACAAATCATTTGAGGGTACCGCAGCGGAAGCCACCCAGATATGGGATTCCGTGCTCGGCAAGATCGAGCTAGAAGGCGGTACCGACGAGATGCGCCAGATTTTCTACAGCGCGCTCTACCACTCCACTCTCAAGCCTGCTGATTTCTGTGACGAAAATCCTTTCAGTGGAAATCCAGGTCCCTTCTTTTTCGATCTGTCTACGCTTTGGGACCTCTACAAAACCCAGTTACCGCTTCTGATGACGTTGTGGCCCGAACTCGGGGCTGACTTTGTTTCTTTTCTCATCGAAGTCGCGAGGCGGGAGGGTTCATTCCCGATTAGCTATTTGATGGACAATGGGCCGGAGCGATTTGCGAAGCAGGCCACTGGCCTTTGTCACATGATCCTCAATGACGCCCAGATGCGGGGCATCGAGGGAGACTGGGAGGAGGTTTTATCACTTCTTTGGAAAACCAGTCTGAGTGGAAAAGGACGTGGAGGAAAGTTTGCTGAGTTTGCGCGGAATGAAGTGGTTCAGCCGCTTTCCCATACTTTGGATCTGGCATTTGCGAATTGGAGCATCGCTCAAATGTCCAAGCGGCTTGGTGATCAGGTGATATACGAAAAAAGCATTCCCCTAGCCTACCATTGGCGCAATGCCTTTGATCCCGAGACCGGACTTCTACGTGAAGATTCGGATTACTATGAGGGAGAATACTGGAACTATTCCTTTCGCTTCATTCACGACATGGTTGGTCGGATCAAGCTCGCTGGCAGCGAGCAAGCCTTTGTTGATTTGCTTGATCTCTTCTTCGGATTCAAAGATCCAGAGAAAGATCGGACGGTTCACCATTTTGAAGGACTGAATAACGAGCCGGATATGGAAGCGCCCTATGCCTATCTGTATGCGGGGCGACACGATCGGACCGCCGAAGTTGTTCGCAGTGTGATGCGTTATCAGTTCACAACGGGACGAGGTGGTTTGCCCGGGAATGATGATTCGGGAGGTCTTTCGTCCTGGTACGTTTGGAGCGCGATGGGTTTGTTCCCAGTGACCGGAATACCCATTATGCTGATTGGGAGCCCCATCTTTGACAAAGCTAGAATCAAACTACTTGGTGGAGACTTTACCGTTACTGCCTTGAACCAGGCCCCTGATAATTACTACGTTCAGCGGGCGTGGCTGAACGGAAATCCGCTCGATCGGTGTTACTTGAAGCTCACTGAATTTGCTGCAGAAGCGGAATTGACCCTGGAGATGGGTCCGCAACCATCCGACTGGTCAAAAGATTCACGGCCACCGTCGTTCATTTCCTGACGGAGAACTAAATCGACTGATCGTCACGGCGCATTGTTCCTCAGTGTTTTACGGAGTTCTACCCCAGGGTCCCGTCACGAAACTGGCACGGTAGGGATCTTTAATATCCCCTTTTTGATAGGCAGATTGGCACACAAATTGCGAAATCATTCCCTGTCGAAACGTTCCATTTAACTTCCTGCCACTCATGCAACAAAACCCAAATTCCACAGTCGATTCTTTTGCTTGTCCAACCATTCCAGAAAACGAAGTTCAGAATCTGATTCTCGTTGTGCGGGCCGATCCCATCATTTGTGGTCATTCGACCGAAGCTCGCAATCTCGCTGAAGCCGCTATCGCTCGAGGGTTTGCGTCTGTTCATATCGTCAGTTACCCGATTGAGACGCTCCTCGAGAGTCAGCTTCCGCTCAAACCGCTTGATACCATTTCTCCTTACTCGCCCGGTATCGAAGTAGACAGGCCCGAGCCAATTGGCGATTACAAAGTGCTTGATGGCCGCCTCGGGTATGCCATTAGCGGACAACTCGTTGACCTAATGCATCAACTTCCTGGTAAGACGCTGATCATGGATCTCTATCTCGTGCCTCACGGGCAGATGGTGCTCAATGCAGTCGATAGTTTCAAGGGGCTGAAAAAGAACCCTGATGTCATAACCATTGGCGAAGCGGTGGGGTCTGATATCACGAATGTAGTGACCAATGCGCTCGCATCAGGACAGGTAGGCGCTGCTCAGGTGGTCCTTTCGAATTATCTCCAACATGATCTTCCTGTGGCCGTGAGCCAATTCACCAAAGACATGATTATTGACGCAGGTGCTCAGGTGGATGCCGAGCTCGGGACCGACTTTGCCAATCAGCTTAGAGAGCGCGTCGAAATCAGTTTCCCTGCGATCGATACTAGCGCCTACACTTCGATCGAAGCAGATCCTGACAGGGTTGCTGAAGTTCTCGAAAAACGGAAATTGGGGAAAGATGGATACGTGATGTTTCTCTCACGGATCGCGCCCGCAAAAGGAGTCGACGATCTTATTGCGGCCTACCAATCGAGCGAACTCTATGGAAATAAGAAACTCATCATCTGCGGAAACGGACCGATGAAAGACGAGATCAAAGCGCTCGCTGACACCGACACTAACATTCGTGTCTTGGACGACGTCTCAGATGAAGAAAAGGGCGTTCTCATGCATGGGTCCTTCGCCTACTGCCTCCCCAGCAAACCCAAGCCTGAGTTTATCGAAACATTCGGTATCGCCGTGGCGGAGAAAATGCTGGCGGGAGGACTCGGGCCTGTTATTACGACACGAACAGGAGGAATCCCGGAAGCTACCGGAGGCCATTGCCTAGAACACGAGGCAGGCAACATCGATGAACTACGAGAATGCCTAAATCGTGCCTATTTCATGACATCTGAGGAGCGCGAAGAACTTTCTCAGCGAGCACGGGATTTTGCTTTGAGCTTCGATCGTGTGGCCATCCTTGAGAACTTGATTTCTCGAAGCTTCGCGGTTTCGGGTTAATCAAGGGATGTCACCAACTCGCCGGGAATCAATGCGCGAGGATAGTTAGGAGGAAGGAATCTCTTTACGGGTGCCTCCGTAACTGTTCCAATTCTGGATCAATACTATGATCATTGCAGAACTGACTACCCAGACTACCAATACCGTTGCTCAATCAGGAATCGGAATCGGTGCCGCGCTTGCCGTCGTTTGTTCGTGGCAACGAAATCGTTCCATTCTCTTGGCCGCTATTGCAGGTATTTTCTCTTGGTTTTATGTCATTTATTTCGCGATCACGAGAAAGCCCGATGAAGTGAAGTAGATCCCTGGAACGCAGCAATTCATCTGGTGTATGAAACACCTTCTTCTTCTTTTTCTCATGGCAGCGGCCGTTTCGTCGGCCGCCCAGGAAACCCGCAATACGCCGAAGGAACTTGGCTTCACCTTTCCCGATGAGTGGGAGGCACATGCGGGAACGATGATGATCTTTCCGGCCAGAGAAGGCTATGGCCGGAAAACGACGGCGCTTCGCAAAGAGTTCGCTGCGGTTGGGCAAGCCATCGCCAAAAACGAAGCGATGATGCTACATTCGGTGGATCTCAAATCCGACCCTAATTACCTCATCTGCCGCGAAACGTCATTCCCTACGCCAGCATGGAATCGAGGCGATGATACTTTCGATCCGGAGGGCCTAACCTGGACGTCACACCCATGGCGTCCAGCATCGTGTTGTATACGTCGATGCCTTCCGAATTCGCCTTGAGCACCCCGCCTGTCTTAAATCGCCCCCCCGCCCCGGTCACGGCATGGAAAATGCCGGACAGTTCTCGCTTCACATCACTATGACGCCCGTCTCCGGATTCGGTGGAGATCGCGATCATTGAGTTTTCGAGGATGCTTTTACCGTTTCCTTCTCGGTTGTCTTCGCCTTCATGCAGACGAGTGAGGAAGTAAGCGACTTCCCGCATTTTCATGTGTGCATGGGCCCTCAACTGCTCATTCTTTTTGGACTCATTGAAACGGTGCCACCACTCATGGCTACACCCCTTTGATCCCGAACCATTCAACTGTGAACCGTCATCGAAGCGATGGATCAACTTCCCGTTGTAATGATAGTCACCTTTCAATCGGATTCGCTCGCCCGCTGCCAGGAAAGTAATTGAACCAAATCGTGCGCGGTCCATCTGAATCGCCAAGGCGTAAAGGTCCGCCATGAGGCGCCATTCCTTCGTCAATTCCTCCAGTGTGATATCAATACCCTCACCACCAGGATCTGCAGCCCCGCTGTGTTTCAGCTCAGAAGCTGGAGGCATGGATGGCGCTCGTGGATCATCGATATCAATCGCAAACGAACGCTCTTCGTATTCGCGAATACGATCCAGGTGATCCTTGAATCTCTCTTTGGACGCATAACCCAAGGGCGAGTTGGCACCGGTATAGAACTTGTATTGTTCCGCCACTGAATCAAGCACGCTCCGCTTAAGTCTCTCTTCGGTTTCATTGCCTTCTCCGGAAAGCCTGATCCGACCAAACACCCTTTCAAACAGATCGCGTGGCTTCTCCTGCATCGCGGCGGCGGTGGTTCCGTCAGGGTTGTAACTGTGAACATATCGGCCGACCCGGCTGCGCCGGAAAAACGTTCCACCAACCAGGGTAGGCACCATCCCCTTGGGCAATCCGTCAGGATAATGCGCCCGGCGAACGAGCTGATCGATCGAGGCACCGCCCGACCTGGCTTCACCGTTAGGCGGAGTCGCGGTAAATGCTCCGGTGGCACCATCAAAATGGGCATTCATTCCTGATCGATCACACCGGACCTGGTCGACGCCCCGCAATACCATCAATTGATCCCGCAAGGGCGCGAGAGGTTCCAATACTCCATCGAACTGATTTGGCTGAACGGGATCCGGAATTCCCAGGCCGAAGAAGACATTGAATGCTCGAGTGGGCACCTGTTTCGATGCCGCCGACGCAGCCAGGGATGTCCCGGGAAACATCTCTTCCATGACGGGTAATCCGATTGCGACACCTCCCAGGCCGCGCAGGAGAGTTCTTCGAGTAAAGGAACGTGTTTTCATCACAAGAGTATTTAATTAATTCAGTGGGACACCGATTCGTCAGTAAGTGGTTCCGGAGCAAGGTATCGAATCAGATCACTTCGGACAATGGCTGACATCACATCTTCGTAGCGTCCCCCAGCTTCCATTGCCCCGCGATGTATCGCGTTCACCGTGGCGGCATCACGAGCGTTGAGCGGCCGCCCCATCGCGAATTGAGTCATCTTCCAGGTCACCGTTTCCTGAACCCGGCTGCTTGCCGCGAGTAGATCCATCAATTCCGCGACGGTACCATAACCGACCGGTTCTGAATCGCCCGGAATGGCCACTTCGCCATCTTCTCTCAGAACATTTCCGTGTTCATCAATTTCCTCAAAGGAGCCAAGACCGTCGAATTTTTCCAGCCCGTAGGCGAGCGGCTCGAATTTAACGTGGCAGCCTCCACAGGTTTTATCTGAGACCCGGCCCATCCCGATTTCTCTTTTTGACAGGCCCGGCTCACTGGCCACGATCTCCGTATTCACACTGGGCGGAGGGTCATTGATCACTCCTCTGAGCAAATCATTGAGGACAAAAAGTCCACGCGTTACCATGGACGCTTCGTCACCGCCGATCGTTAACAAACTGCCTTGCGTCAGAATGCCGCCCCTCTCCGGTATGCCGGTGAGATCATGCTTTGTCATTTTGCCCTTCCCGGATGATTGCGTCGGCATCCCATAGTGATCCGCCAGTTCCGGAGTCATGAAACTGTAGGGCGTATTAAAAAGAGCCGCCATCGGGAGCTTTTCATTCCACACTACCTCCTGAAAGAATGTCAGGGTTTCATCTTTCATCGCCTGAGCGAGTTCGGGCTTCCAATCGGGGAAACTCAAAGGATTTGGCTGGATGTGGGAAAGCCGATCGAGGTGAAGCCACTCCGAGACGAAATCGAGAGACCTCTCAATCGCCCGTGGATCCTTCAGCATTCTCTGGGTCTGCTGGGACAGCACTTTGGAATGATTGAGTTCACCTTTCTCCGCGAGGCGCAGCAATTCCTCATCCGGCGAACTACCCCACAGAGTATAACTGATGCGGGAAGCCAACTCAAAGTCGTCAGCAAAGGCTTTGTCTCCTATCCCGTGCTGGCGTTCGATTCGATAGAGAAACCGTGGTGATTGAATCATGGCCTCCAGCAAATGCCCCGTCGCTTCGATGAAGCCGCCATTCATGGAAGCCGTGGTGGTAGTGATCCCGCGATAGAGCGCCTTCTCCTCCTCCTTGACCGGGCCCCGCAGCACGAACTGCCCCAAAGCCTCGATATAGACGATCATGTTCTTGTCAGTGAGCTCCCGGTTCTTGGTGAAGCGCTTGGAGAACGCCTCCAGATCCATTTTCGCTACGATCAAATTTGCCAGTTTCACATAGGCATCGATATGCTTGAAATCGACCGACAGGTTGTAGGCCGTATTGCTGAACCCGTCAGCGCGTATGTCAGGAGGAAGCAACCGCCCCGCCTCCTCTTCAATGTCGACGCCTAGCGTATCCCGAACCGTGTTGATGTATTCTGAAACGGTCAGTCGCCTCGCCCATGGAGTCGCGTTGTCAGCGGGCCGTGAATAGATGGCGGGATCGATGAAATCAATCGTCCAGGAAGCCCCTCCCTCAATCCACTTCTTAACGAGCTCCTTCTCTTCGTCCGAAATGGGATCTCGTTTCTTCGGCATCTCGTCCGACTCGATCGACTCCCAGAGAAGGCTGTCATCCGCGTTTCCGGCGACCAGAATTTCTTCATCAAAATGGGAGGCGAGTGACTTGGAGAGATCGAGATCCCCCTTTTGATTGACGGAATCGTGACACTCCAAGCAGTGCTTTGTCAGGATCGTGGCGATTTTCGTTTCAAACAGCTCAGCGTTTCGGTCTGATGACGACAGCTTGACCGCTTTCTGCATTTCACCTCCAATTCCTTTACTGAATCGGTTATTCACTTCACTAGCATTCAGAGATCGATCAAAGATTGCCACTCTGAAGATCCTGCCTTTCCACGGGCGCCCTCCACTGGCTTCGTCGCCGATCAAAAGCTGATACCCATCATTCCAGTTCTTGAAAGTTCCCTGAACCCTCTGGCGACCAGCCACCTCACCATTCAGGAAGATCACCGTATTCCCCTCCTGGCTCACGGTGAAAACGACGTGAGTGAGCGCCTGAGCCAACTTGCCCTGATTTGAATCCAGTCCGGGCGTGCCGTTTTTGCTTCGCTTGTCTGTTCTCAGGCGAGCCTCAATGCGGTCTCCGTTCTGCCCCAACGTAAAATTTCGTTCGTTCGCATTTTTTGAGAAAGTCAAAATGCGGGCCGGCCCTACCTGGCCCAGTCCGTCCGGCTGGATCCATACTTCGAGGCTCATAGCCCCCGCGCTTTTGAGCTGCTTTGAAAGCTCTTTTGAGTCTCCTGTGTAACGCACACCTCCAGAGCTTTTCAGCTGGAGCCCAGATTCGCCAAACAGAGCAGTCGAGGAAGACTTCGCCAACCACTCGGACGATTCCCCTCGAAATACAGAATCCAGGATCGGCTCCTGACCATGACTACTACTTGCCTGAATTAATAAACCGGCGCACAACAGCCCAATTTGGAGCTTTCCCAACCACATCAGTCCAAAATAGGAATCTACCATGACGACGTCACTCAAGAAAGCCGCCGCAATCAAGCCTCCTCGGCCTCAAATAGACCGGCTACAAAGTTGCATCATAGAAAACGCTCTTTTCGTCTGGCGATACACTTGGCAGAATCTCAGGAATCTGCTTCACTCCCCCATGCGAAAAATTCTCTGGATCTGCACTTTCCTTTTTGCCCTGAACCATCCCGCCATCGCCCAGGACAATGACGGCGAAAAGATCGATGCGGCCGCAGCTGCTGCGCGCCAGGCTGAGCTGCTTAAACTCCCTAACCTGGTCCTTATCATTGCCGATGACATGGCCTGGGATGACTCCGCTCCCTACGGGCATGACTCGATCATGACTCCGAATCTCACCCGTCTCGCCGGTGAGGGTATGCTTTTCAATAATGCTATTCTTACGATCAGTTCCTGCAGCCCGAGCCGTTGCAGCATCATCACGGGCCGTTACCCGCACCAGACCAATGCAGAGGAACTCCATTTCCCGCTCCCCGCTGAGCAGATTACTTTCGTCGAAAAATTGAAAGAGAAAGGCTACTGGACCGCGGCAGCTGGCAAGTGGCACCTCGGCGAAGCGATGCGGGACCGTTTCGATGAAATTCGCGAGGTCGACACCTCTGGATTTCAATTGCCAAGTGGTGAAGCGGCTAAAGCCGGCAAGTTCGTTGAAACTCTCGAAGGCGAAGCTCAAAGCGGATGTGTCGATTGGATCCCAATGATGCAAGCCCGCCCAAAGGAGAAACCTTTTTTCCTTTGGTTGGCCGCTTTGGATCCGCACCGCCCCTACCATGAGGGCATTCTAGAAGAAGGGGCTCGCCCTGAAGAGGTCAATGTTGCTCCCTATCATCCTGACACCCCAGCTGTTCGGGCCGACTATCAGCTCTACTACGACGAGATCACTCGTCTCGACAAATACGTCGGACTCGTTCTTGATGAACTCGATGCCCAGGGTGTCTCGGACAACACCCTGGTCTTGTTTATCAGTGACAACGGCCGCCCCTTTCCACGAGACAAAACAACGCTCTACGACAGCGGGATCAAAACTCCGTGGATCGTGAAGTGGCCGGCAGTCGTCGAAGCGGGCTCAACCTGCGATCGATTGGTCAGCACCATCGACATCGCCAAGACTTTCATGGGGCTGGGTGGAATCGCGGATCCCGGTCCTTCCTTTGAAGGTGTCAGCTTTGCTTCACTCCTGACGAATCCCGAAAAGCCAATTCGCGATTACGTGTTTGCCGAGAAGAACTGGCACGATTTTGAGGATCATGTGAGGGCCGTTCGCAATGAGCGCTACAAGTATATTCGCAACTACTACGATGATCTCCCCCAGACGCCATCAGCCGACGGTCTTCGCAGTCCGACCTATGTTGAGCTGCTAAGATTGCGAGACAAGGACGAGCTAAATGATGATCAACACGGATGCTTCGTAACGCCTCGACCCAAGGAAGAATTATTCGACACCAAACTCGATCCTTATGAGCTGAATAATCTCGCCGAAGATGAGCGCTTTGCGACCCTCCTTCGCGCAATGCGAGCTTCACTCAAGGACTGGGAAGAGCGAACCGGCGACAGTGCGCCTGAACTGCGGACCGCCGATGAATTTGACCGGGTCACCGGATTGCCCACTCCAGCA
>TARA_R110002096_G_scaffold189691_2_pt1 | contig 10477 bp, 12 predicted proteins | sample TARA_R110002096 | Tara Oceans TARA_R110002096 (sample SAMEA4397295) | marine metagenome | biome: Polar Biome; feature: [DCM] deep chlorophyll maximum layer (ENVO:01000326); material: water (ENVO:00002006), including particulate matter (ENVO:01000060) such as... | depth 35 m
CGAACCTTATAAAAACAGAAAGGTAGTAATATGCTAGGCTTTAACGCAATAAGTGCTAATGCTATATCCTCCATTGGGGTTACAGCGTCACAAAATGCGGTAGCAAAAATAGCCGTAGGGCCAGCATTTTCTCGTGGGTTTGATTCTGGGTATGCAAAAGGCCCATTCTTAGTCGGAACAGCGACCATAACACAAGATGTGCTTACTATAAGTGCATATCTTAATGCTAAAGGTACTGTAGAAAAAGTTGGCTTAGCAAGCCTGCCTATTGTAGTGAGTGCTAGTTTTGACTGGGCTTCAACCGCATTACTTGAAAGCCAGCTAAGTTTTTCTTCAAATAGTGTATTATTATTAGGAGGGACCGCTAATTTAACTCCATCAGTGATGATGTCTGGACTATTAACAAATCCGACAGATAACGCTGACGTTATTGATTTAACACTATATTTAGATAAGCAAATAGACTTAACTTCGTACATTAATAAAGCACCAGAAATATCCTTATATTTAGATAAACAAAGGTTAATTGCTTTATATGTAGACAAAGTTGTTTCAAAATCTCAATACATAGATAAGCAAGTTAGCTTTGATTTGAAGAGAGAAAAATAATATGGCAAAAAACGAAATACACAAAGACGATATAGGAACTAAGTTCCTAGTTACTATATATGATGGATCTAGCGTTGTTAACGTGTCGGGATCTAGTTCTAAACAGATCATCTTTAAAAAACCCGCCGGTACTAAACTAACAAAGTCAGCCGCATTTGATAGCGACGGAACAGATGGAAAGATATACTACGCCGCAGTTGCTGGCGACTTAGATGAAACAGGAACGTATGAAATACAAGGAAAGGTAATCGTTACAGACGGTACCTTTTACACGGACATACAAACTTTTAAAGTTCACAGAAATTTATAAGAGGGCGATAAAATGGCTTGGCAAAATGAAATGAGCATAATTGTTCGCCACCTAATAAATGACTTAGATTCTAGTGATTATATTTTCACAGACGATAGAATAGAAGAAAGTATATTAGTATCTGCACAGTTGGTTTTACATGAGATAGATTTCACTAACGTATACACCATAGATGTAGATGGTTCTTCTTTGTCTCCAGACCCAACAACGGCTGGAAGCAAAGATAATTCCTTTATCAACTTAGTATCAATGAAAACTGCTACTATTTTGGTAGGAAGCGAACTTAAAACACACTCTTTAAATGCTATCTCTTTAAGAGATGGACCATCCTCTCTTGACTTGAGGGGAATTGTAAGTAGTCTAAAAATACTTTTTGATGACATAAACAAAAAATACGAAGACACTAAGCTTGAATATAAGATGAGTGGAGTCGTTGGTGAGGCTATACTTGGTCCTTATTCTCCGGGCAGTGATCATATTGCCAGAATGAATATGGGACAAAGATCAGGACGGTTTGAATAATGACAGAATATACACAAAGTAGTCTAAAGTCTAAAATAGAAGCTGACCTAGCAGATAATGTGGCTGGCGGCATAACAGCAGCGACGCTGAGAACAACCCTAAAAAATATGGTTGATTCTGTTATACCTATTACTGCTAGTGGTGCGGATGTATACTTTCGCAGTGATATAGACATTAGAGATAATAGCGTAACCACAGCTAATCAAAATATTGGTACTATACGTGGTCAATGGTCTGGTAATGACGTTGGCACCATTAGTTTTATAAGTGGTGACGATGCGACCAATAGAGACAACGGAAGTATAGTCTTTAAAACGTCCGCTTCTGGTGTTTCTTCTTCAACTGGAGGAAGAGGTCTCACAAAAAGAATGACGATTGACGAAAAAGGTCAAGTCATTGTTTATGGTAGTGGAACTACTTATCCCGCACTTAATATACAATCAGTCCATGGTTCTGGATTGAACTTGCTTTTAGATCATGCCACGGGCAATATCGCAGTCCCTACTGATAAGTCAATGTACTTGGGACACTGGGCAAGTGATACTTCCACCTTCTCTCCACGGGTTACTTTTGATAATAAAGGATGGGTTGGAATTGGAACAACGATCCCAACAAAGCACCTTCATGTTAGAGCTTCTGGAGCAGCTGTTAAATATGATTCCCAAGTGGATTCAAATGACTATGCTACGGCCTTATTCTATAAATATAAAACAGACACTACTACTTACGGTGATGACGACCTAAACATTGGTTTTGGAATGGGTGTTAGTAGCGCTTCTAGTGGCGTTGGATATCTCTTTATAGGTAAAGATACCGACAGAAGTGGAGGCGTTAGAGCTAGCGAATCCTTAATGGTTCTAGATAGTGGTGGAAATGTTGGCATAGGTAGTAGGTATCCAAGAGAAAAATTAGAAGTCGGCGAAAGCCTTGGAAGAATAACAGCCAGTGGTGATGGCAACGCTGTATCTATAGGGTCTAAAACGGGCGACGCTCATTTATATCTAGGTTCCGGAGACGGTGCAGCATATCTTTCTAACTATGCTCAAATGCGATGGGAAGGCGACAAGCACCGATTTGTTATAGATACTAAGAGTGGTCAAGTCCCTAGAAGCGAACAGTTTGTCATTGATTCCACAAATGGAAACGTTGGTATTGGAAATTCCGGCATTAGTGTTACTCATACTTGGAGACCAAATCATAACCTGCACGTTTCTGCTAGTGGCACATCGGCTACTCTAGCATTAGAAAATGCACTTAACACAGATACAGCAATACACATAGGCAAGAACACAGACGGTAGCGGTATTTTAACATACCCATCTACAGGTCACTGGGCAACAATAGGTTACAAGTCAGCCAACTCTTCTCTAAAAATAAATAACTCTGGTTCATTTGTTCCTTCTCATTTAACTATTGATAGGTTAGGAAATGTTGGTATTAACACCGACTCTCCTTATAACTCAACTGTTCTTGGGAAAGACAGACTGCATGTATATGGGGAAAACTCTTCAGTTATCATTGGAGACCCATTTAGCGGTAGCAATTCAGCACTGCGATTTGTTGGTTCTAGATCGACGAACAATACGGCTTACATACAAACCGGAACAAGTGCGGCAGATGTAGACGCCAGACTTAGTATAACAAGGTTTGATGCCGAAGGAACTAACTTCCATAAATTTCAAGTCCACGCTGATTCTTCAAAGTTCCATGGATCTGGTGTATTTAATCAGGTGAGTGTCCATGGCAACATATTACTTAATGACAAATGGATAAGTAATGATGGCGGAGACGAAGGTATTAGGATTACTGACGCCGGTAAGGTTGGCATCAATGTAGCTTCTCCCACTTACGAGCTTCAGCTTAGTAGTAATTCAGCCGGAAAGCCTGTTAGTTCTGTATGGAGCGTAGTGTCAGACTCTCGTGTTAAAAGAAACATAACAGATGTTACTGGAGGTCTTGATAAGATATCTAGTTTAAGACCTGTTAAGTTTAAATACACAGGGGAATTCTGTCATTGTCATACTGGCGTAGATCCTAATGAATATTATTACAACTTTATTGCTCAAGAAGTTGCTGTTCAATTTCCCGAAGCGGTTAAAGATAGTGGCGTAGACCTAAAAGACCATGACACAGATGAAGTTCTGGTAACAAATGTAAAACACTTAGACGCTCACATGATTAACGTTTACTTAGTTTCCGCAATCAAAGAACTTAAAGATGAGCTGGAAACAACTAAAGCAAGAATAACTGAATTAGAATCCTAATAAGGAGATAAAAAATGGCTGATGTAACTGATCATCCACAGAAGAACATAAGCTCTATTAATAACGGCAGTATTGTTGTCGGCGCTCCTAAGGCTGCTGGAACAGACGCTGTTGGTGCCAATTTTACTATTGATGCAGTTCAAAATGATGCTGATACTCTTGGTAATATTGAAAACAAGCTTAAAACTAGATTTGACAATGTCAATTATTACACTTCATAAGGAGTAAACAATGTCGGCAGTACCTATTTTTTTAACAGGTAGAAAGAGTAGCATTGGAACCTCTGCGGTTCAGATGACTACAGAATCTACCAAGGCAGACAGAGGTATTCAAATAACAGCTAGTGCGGGAAATTCCGCGACTATCTATGTTGGACTGAATAACGTTACCGCTGATTCTGCGGACGCTACTGATGGTTTTCCGTTAGCAGCCGGAGAGGCTATATTAGTTCCTATTAGAGACGCAAAATTAATATATGTAATTGCATCAGCAGGAACTAACAGTAAAGTATTTTTCATGCTTGTATAGGGAGTTAACAATGGAACTCATCTTAAAAATAGATGATGTATCTGGTGACAAGTCCTATAAAGATGGAGATATAGTACAGGCATTTTCTAACGACAGGATACTTATGTGTCACGCCGAAATGAAATGTCATGTAAATAACTTTCCGCTTGATGACATTACCGGTCTTCGTCCTAATGATGGACTTCTAATGAAGTTCATGGAGAAAACTAGCAAGTTTAAATTTGTTAGAGTTAGTAATACAGAGGTCAAGAAAATTAATATTGGCACTCTAGTAGAGACCACCATTGGGGCTTCTCCTAACGGTGATGGGGAATCTATAGACTTACATTCTTTCCTAACAGATAAATTTAAAAGTCCTAAACATTTAATATTTGGTCAAAGTGATGCTGAAATCTGGTATGCAGGTCGAAGATCTTTTGACGTAAATGCTATATGGAATGATATAGAAACCCATACAGTTCATTTGAAAGTTGATCATTTTTCTTGGCCTTTAACCGATCTAGAAAAAAGACGTTTTTATCCTATGAACTGTAGAGGGAATGGCGGAGGAGTAGTTCAAGAAATCTCTAGTGGCACTGTCAACGAACGCCATGAAAATGCTATAGATGTAGTCGATATCGTTGTAGCTAAAAGAAAGTGGCAGGTTCCTTACTGGGACCTATCAGGAGTAAATATTGATGACATTCGCAATAAAGACAAGATGGTGGACGGTAGAGTTGACATGGGGGATAGGCCTTTTATAGATAACATTAATGTAGATAAAATTGAAGCGGGGATAATAACACTATAATGGCAACTATTACAAAAAGTATAGGCACCGCTTCTCGTGATTACAGCACAATTGCTGCATGGGAATCAGATTTAGATAGCAGTAGTATATATAGCAGTGCAGATGATGCTATTGGGGAATTGTATGCTGACAGTGAATTTAACGAAGATCTAGACATAGATGGTGGTGGAACTATTGAATTAGACAGTATTACTCTTACTTCTTCAAGCTCTCAAGGAAATAGGCACAACGGAAACAAAGGAACAGGAGTTGTAATACGTAGAAGTTCTGGAACCAAAGATCTTGTTTTATACGCGGGAAACGCAACTGTTGATACCATGACATTTTCTTGGATAGAATTTGATGGGGATGATGATATTACTAGTAATGGTGATGACAAATCTATGGTTAAAGCTTCGGGAACTACAGAACTTTACATTCAGAATAATATTTTCCATAGCTGGGGATCAGGACAAGACTCCACTACTAATTATATCTTCAAGCTCGAAGGTACAAAGAATGTATTTACCAACAATTTTGTTTTCAACATGAATGGCGGAGCCGGTCACACATGGCATGTATTTTATGGAAATGCTACCACGGCAAGGGAACAGTTAGTTCTAAACAATACATTCTTTGATATAGACAAACAAAGTGTTTCTGCAAATTCTTATATGTTTAGCTACATGGATACCCATGCTAGTTCTCGCATAAGAAATAACATAATTCTAGATGACAATCTCGGAGCGATTGCGGGAGCAGGAACTAAACACGCTTCGTCCGTTTTGGATTATTTGGGATATGACGCTTCTAGTGTTACTGGATTCTCAAATGTGGTAGAAGACACTGCTGATAATGCTTTATCCAATATCATAAAGAGCGATCCAAACCTGCACCTTAAATTAGTCAGTACTCTTATAGATGGTGGCGTTGACTTGGGTACGAGTCCTACCAACGTAGCCATTGACATTGACGGAAGAGATAGGGACGACAAGGGAGACACTTGGGACTTAGGGGCTGACGAGTATTCACCAGCCTCTATAACTGGCAAGAAAGACGGACTACAAAAACAGAACTTTGTTTCCAGAATCGCCTTTGGAATAACTGACCCCTCAGACAATTTAATATAGGTAAAATATGGCCCTTAATATACCGGCTAGTGCGTTTAATAAACTAAACGAAGCCATATTGTTATTTAATAGAACTTGTACTTTAGTTTATCCTGAAAAACAAGACAAGTGCAGTAACTGCATAACTAATACAATAGGTGGAAGATCTGTCAACACTTATAGATCTGGTGGACCAATATCTTTCAACAGGGGAAGTCTATGCCCTTTGTGTGGAGGAAAGGGTTTTAAACTTGTAGAGACCACAAAGAGTGTAGAACTTAGAGTGTATCACAATAGAAAAGATTTTATTAGTGTAGGCTTTAATGTGGACGTTCCTAGCAATGTTATACAAACTGTAGGTTTAATGTCTGACTATGATGATCTGACTAAAGCTAAGGAATTGATAATAGATGTGGGAGCTTACAATAAAGGAAGATATAGAAGACTATCAGAGCCTTACTCTCAGGGGTTTAAGCAAAACCCAACTCAATACGTAGTTATTTATTGGGAAAGAGTATAACGAATGTCTATTAGTCTTAAACTTAAACAATCTGATTCTTTTATAAGTAAAGAAATTTTAAAGATCATTGCTAAAGAGGCAAATGGCGCTTTTTCTAAAGTAGCCCAAAAGGCTCCACTTCTTGTAAAAGGTCAGGTAGAAAGCGCCATATTAAACTCTCCCGAAATGAATAGCCTTCAAGGAGGCGTATTACGAGGGGAGTTAGGTTTACCAGAAGATGTAGCATATACTGCTCCTCAGACTATAGCTAGGGTGGTTTCCTCAAATATCTTTTTTGAACAAAAACCTGTTAGGGTTTCTGGTAATAAACTAATTGGAGGTTTGAAATTGGGAATAATGCCGGAGACTAGCTGGCCCGCCATATTTGGAATACCAGAAGCTAGCTTTAGTTATTATTCTAAAAGATATAAAAAATCTGTAAAGTTGGATTGGCTTTATTGGTTACTGTTCATGGGGGATAACGTTATAGTTCAAGATTTTGAATTTGACATGAACGGAATGGGTAGAAGCGGAAGAGGTACGATGGCGTCTTCTTCCGGGTCCGCATGGAAAATAGACTCACAATTCTCTGGAAATCAAGATGATAACTTTGTAACTAGAGCTTTAGAAAATCCAGTAACAGTAAATAATATAACAAAGATATTATCAAAAAGCGTGATACAACACTGGGGAGGAATGTAATGGCAAAAGACCATCTAAATCTAAATAAAATAGCCAATGTTGGTGACAGCACTATAACATCTTTGATAAAAGATAATACTATAGAATTTTTTAATTGGGCTATTATCAACAATGGTGGCTTCTTTAATATAAACATTCCGACATCGGGACACTACGGCGGAGACAAGCATAATCTTCGTTTGGTAGATGATCCTAGATATACTTCTGGTCAAGTATGGGAAGGGTTTAGGTCTAATTGGGTATGGGCTAGTGGTCTTGAATGTGAGACTCAACCTCTTGTTACTAATGATTGGAAGAACCCGGGAATTTCAGGAGTTTTTGTTAATGGATCTTTTTATACTTCTGGAGATGCTACTTATGGTCATCATATAGATTATCCTCGTGGAAGAGTTGTTTTTGATTCTGCTATAAGCACTACAAAGACAGTAACAGCAGAGTTTAGTTACAATTGGGTAAATGTTGTGCCTGCTGATAAAGAATTTTTTAGAGAAATACAGTATAGGTCACAAAGAGCTGATGGTGATTTTAACTATACAGGGTCTGGTGATTATTCTCAACTTGCTGATAACAGACTACAATTACCGTCTATAGCAGTAGACACAACTAATAGAAGAACTTTACAACCATACGCTTTAGGAGCATTAACACACTTTATTGATACTGACATTGTATTTCATGTATTAGCGGAGGATTCTTACACTAGAGACAAACTTGTTGACATGGTTTCTTTACAAGATGAGAAAACTATATATATGTTTGATAGTGATAGAATAGGAAGAAAAGATGCATTTCCATTAGACCATAGAGGTCAAGTAAGACCTAGCGGTATTAGATATCCAGATATGGTTAAACCTAGTGGTCATAGTGGAGAATCCCTAGAAAACAAGGGATATAGATGGGAATACTCAGGAGGAACCATGACATTTAAAAATGCAAGAATTCAAGAAGGAAGTGAGATAAGTCCTAATCTATACCATGGTGTAGTGAGACTAACGGCGGAGATAATTAAGTAAGAAAAACACCTCATTTGGTGTATAATAAACAGGTAGCAAACAAATTACATTTTAGGAGAGTATTTTACTATGGCAGCAACAAGAGTATATTGGGCTATTGAAGCCCTAGGCGTTAATAGCAACGGTGGAAGTGATGCCGTAGGCGCCGCTGACTTCGTTTCCGGCGTTCAAAGCGTCGGTATTACAACCACATTCAATCTAGAACAAGTATTTCAACTTGGTCAACTTTCACTCTATCAAGATGTTGAAGAAGTACCCGATATTGAAGTTACGGTCGAACGAGTTATGGATGGTCAAAACCTTCTTTATACTCGTACTTTTGGTATAGGAACTATTTCCGCAAACCAAAACGCTCGAACTGGTATCTACTTTAACGTATATGCTGATACTAATGATGAAGTTGGCGATGGCAACCCAGACGCAGGCGTTTACTGTTCTGGTATGTACCTATCCTCAGCATCGTTCTCGTTCCCAACCGATGGAAACTTGAGCGAATCTATTACCTTGGTTGGTAATCACGCCGTATGGAGTGGTGCTGGTCAAATTAATGGTGCGCCTACTGAACCACAAAGTGGATCAGTTAAGCGTAGACAAGACGTTACTAACATCTCAACTATCCAAAGTAATTTGGCTAGCGATATTGGTGCTAGTGCTAAAATTACTAACTTGACTGTTAGTGTTGACTTTGGTCGTGAACAGATTAACATCCTTGGTCAGAAACTTCCTTACGCTCGATACGTTACGTATCCTGTTGAAGTTACATGTGAAGTTGAAGTTCTTGCGACAGGTAGTGCAAATGTTACTGCTTATCCAGAACAAGACAACGTGGCAGCAAGAACTATTAGTATTGACGCTGGTGGTCATACATTCAACCTTGGAGGCTCGAATAAGCTTACGACCTATACATGGGGTGGTGGTTCGACTGGTGGCGAAAATGCTACGATTACCTACTCATATCGTAACTTTAATGACTTGAGCGTTAGCTAAATAACTTAATTGTAAATAGTTAATGAACGGAATGATATTGGGGGAAGGGTTTTCCGCCCTTCCCCCTTTTTTCTTAGTATGATTTTTCTGCGATAGCCATAAGTATTGCGTATAGTAGGATAGAGCAAATTGGCAGGTGGGCATACTGACTTTTAGGACAGGTATGGAACAACATGAAAAAGAGCTTTTATTAGCTAGAATAAAATGTAGTTACTATATATATAGAAGAAAAGATTTAACCCTATATATACATCCAGTAACAAAAGATCAAGATTATGAGTCTCAGTTTATTTTTTCAGACGTCTACAAAGAAGCTCTTGGACAAGGGAGCATGGTAGAAGAAGAATTACTTGAGATGCTTCAAGATCAAGACTTATGGAATAAAACAAAAGAAGACAGACTAGAAGAGCTAAATAAAGAAGAAGACAAATATAAGAAAGAAGTTTTTGAGTCTTTTTTTGATACCAGTGGCAGAGAAGAAGCTAGAAGAGAATTAAACAGGGGCAGAGAAGAGACATTATCCCTGCTTAATGATAGGCATTCTTATGATCATTTAACATGTAATGGAATTGCTACTTTTGCAAAATCCATATGGGTCATGGAGAACACAACCAAATTATCAAATGGCGACCCATACGAATGGGAAGAAATAAAACCTGATAGACTGTTAACAGAAATTAGAAGAGATACGATAAGCGAAAGTCAATATAGAGAGTTAGCTAGAACAACACCTTGGAGAAATTTTTGGAACTGTAGAAAAAGTTGTAGTGGGGTTTTTGATATTCCAGCAATAGATTTAAGCACAGAACAAATTTCCCTTGTAAGCTTTTCTCTAATGTATGACAACATATATCAGTCCACTGAATGCCCTACAGACGACATAGTAGAAGATAATGACGCAATTGATGGGTGGTTAATACTACAAAGAGAAAAACAAAGTAAGTCACAAAAAGAAAAACTACTTGAAAAACTACACTCAAAACATGAAAATTCAAAGGACATTTTCGTAAAAGCAGATGATGCAGACCATGCTAAAAGAATTAATAATCTAAATGGCAACTACGCACAACATGTTAAGAGTAGTAGAGTTAAACAGATAAAAGAAACGGATGGAGAATTGGATCATTATAGATTTAATGACATTCAAAAAGATATAAAAGACCAG
>TARA_R110002096_G_scaffold31021_11_pt1 | contig 10476 bp, 10 predicted proteins | sample TARA_R110002096 | Tara Oceans TARA_R110002096 (sample SAMEA4397295) | marine metagenome | biome: Polar Biome; feature: [DCM] deep chlorophyll maximum layer (ENVO:01000326); material: water (ENVO:00002006), including particulate matter (ENVO:01000060) such as... | depth 35 m
GGCAGGCCTCCCTGGATCGGTCCGTTGCCGACATCGACAGGGCGATGCGTGACTGGCACGGAGCCGTCCGGCAATACCCGGGCGGCGCGAATGTTGACGCTATTTGGAGCGTTCGCAGGGGCCTGTCCAGAGGCGACCGTGAACTCACAGGCACCACCAGCAACCGCGGGCATGCTCTCGATATCTGCGGTAGCGCTGATCGGGAACGTGCCGACCACCGGAGTCATCGCCGTTGATGGGAAGATGGTGACGAGCACGTCGTCGTCGCCGCGCCACGCAACCAACGAGCGATCTTGATGCGTGCAATTGATGGCGTGACTTCATTGGGCCCGATGTCGCTCGCCCCCGGAACGGCAGTCGCCGGCTGTTGGATTATCGTTGCCGGAGAGAGCACGAACGAGCCGAGCACCACGGCGTGATGGATGTCGGTGTCGCCGGGAGCTGGGATCTACCAGAAGCGCTCCCACACGATTCGATGGGTCCAAGTCGACTGAGGGGTTGCCGGGTCGGGTTCGCCCGACTGCGTCAACTTCGGAGCGCGCAAGTATCCCGAGCCGCCAGGAATGGATTCGATCTCGACCTCCAAGCCGATCGGTGCAAACGGTCCGCTCCATTCCTGTGCCCGTGCTACGATGCGGCTGGGTTCGTTCTGACCGGGGTCCGTGCGATCCCAGACAGCAACCGTTCCGAGACCGTAGACCGCAACGATGTCTGCACGTTGATCGCCTCCGTTGATCGGTGCCTGGGAGATTGTCTTGAGCGGCGTCACCGCAACTCCAGTGATCTCATCATGGAGCACGCCACGGATGCGGTGGCCGTCCTCCCAGACGATCGCGTAGGCATGCGCGGCGCGAACCCAAGCCACCGAAGGTCGCTCATTTCGGCCTGTCGATGTGATGTAGAGCAGGGGCGAAACGGCGACACCTGAGTCGTCGAAGATGCGACCGAGAATCTGCACGCTGTCGGCGAGAACGTGCGCTGCCACACGATCATGTAGTGACCGTTGCTGAGATCATGCGCAACGTCCGGGGCGTTGTCGTCGTAAGGCGTTCCCGACGGCAAGAACACCGGGCCGACCGCAGGGTCGACCGTGAGCGGGTAGTTGGCGTGGTCGACGTACGCTCCAGGTACCGTGAGCGAGATCCGGCCCTGTCCGTCGTAGCTGGTCGCTACGGGAATGCGTTCTCCGCCGCCAGACACATCGCTCCCCCACCACGACCTGCCAGATCGTCGTAGGCTCACCCATCGCTCCCCAAACCACCCCTGCTCACCAACCGAACTGCAAGGATTGCTGCTCGGAACCACCTGGCGGCGCACGCGCCGGACCACCAGGCGGCGCACGCGCCGAACTACCTGGCGGCGCACACGCCGGTGCCAACTCGGGGTTGGCGCAGTCCGAGCCACCTCTGACCACGAGTTACAAACCGACTTGGATCCGTCCGTAGGCGGACGTTCGCAGCCCCAGAGAGTTCGCTCCCGGCGCGAGAGCAGCGTATTGGCCGAAGACAACGGCCCCGACCAGAGCCTGATTAACCGGCACTTGGACGAAATGGGATCCAAACCCGCTGGCGTTCGCCACAACCCCAACGAGCGAGCTGACCCCGAAGTATTGGCGGCAACCTGGCGCGCCCGCCAAGCCGAGATCAAAAGGAAACGGCGGCGAGTTGTCTGAGCCGAACGCAAGAGCAGCCGGCAACCCGGCACCTGCATTGCTTAGCCAGAAACCAACCGAGCCACCCAACCTCGGATCTCCGCTCAACCCAAGGATTGGTGCAGCCGCGCCGCCGCACCCGCTACCGAAGACGTTTGTCCAAGCTCGATCCGCGCAAAGGCGCAGCGCCACCTTGGATTCACCACTACTCGTCAGTGGCGGTGATGTGCTGAACTGCGAGACAGCGACATCATAGTCTGTCGACAAGGTAGCCTTCGACCAGGAGTGACTCACAGAGCCACCGACCATCGTCGAGCCAACGATGCGAAAGTCGATCAACAGGTTTCCTTGCCCCGGCACGAACTGAAACGCATCCTGCAAACCCAACGCACACCACATTGGCCCCGGACCGAACATGACTCGGTGGTCATCGACATCGAGCACCAACTGCATTGGGGAGGTGATGTTGTTCGCGAACATGTAGTCGAGCGTCTGGACTGACGTGTGGCCCATGCGAACCTCAAGCTGGCCGTATTCCATTGCCAGCCAGCCATACTCGTTTCCGACCGCCACATCGCGAATCAACATCGGCACGTTTGCGAACCAAACATCTGGAATCAGGACCTGCTTGCGCCAATGCACAGCTGCCCCAGTCGAACTGATTCGCGGCAACCACCCTCCACCAGGGCCGGCGCCAGGCTCAGGACCAATCTCGACACATTCTTGAGCGCCCAACAAGCACCAGGAGCCGAGCAGAAGGACCATGAGTATGCGCATCATGACCCTACTGTAGCAGGCCAGAATCACCGCGATACCTGCCCCATCCCCCTATCCAAGATCCCCTGCTGGTGCAGCTCCGCGAAACGGTCCAGCGACAATGTCAGAACGGGCAAGCCGCGACGCAGTTTGACCGAGTCACATTCCCGCGGCGATGAGACTCACGGTCCGTTGGATACGGCGGCTAGTTCGCCGATGACCTTGCACATGAATGTTCGCCACGCGCTGCAGTTCCTGCTCGCCACGTTTGCGGCATGGATGCACCGAGAACAAGCACAAGTCATCGACGCCCCAGCGGCAGAGATCCGCGTGCGCAAGGAGCAACTCGGCGATAGGCGGCCGCGACTGAGAGATGACCAACGGCAACGCCTCGCCGCCAAAGGCAGGCGACTAGGTCGACGTGGACCGCCCCGGACTCATGAAGTCCATACGTGAGCAGATCGTGCGCATGATGAAGTGATTGGATCAGTTGCCAGTATCAGCGATGCCGAGCAAGGCATTGCGCAGCACTTGTGAGGCTTCGGTCCATTGTGTGCGCCATCATGTGCACCAGCGTGTGCGCCATTGCGCGCGCCAGCCGTTTGGGCAACAGTCGAAGTGTGCACGTTCTGCTGCTTGCCTACTACTTCCCACCTGATGGGGGCCCGGGTTGCCAACGCCCGCTGTCGTTTGCGCGTCACCTGGCGAGTCTCGGCGTACGTTGCACCGTGGTCACGCGCGCTATCGCCACGCATCGCGGCTTGTTTGATCCTGAGGATGCGACGCTGCTCGAGGACCTGACGGCAGAGGTTCGCGTCGTGCGCGCGCAACCGTGCGAAGACTGGCCCGAACTGCACGCTGCGCTGATCACGACCGCATGCAATGCCATCGCCGAGGAACGGCCAGATGTCATCCTGCCGACGATGTCGCCGTTCGAACTCTGGCCTATCGCCAACCAACTGGGTCGACAACACGACCTCCCGACCATTTGCGACCTGCGTGATCCGTGGGCCTTGGACGGCGTGCAGGACTACCGGTCGATCTGGCACTGGTGGCGCGACTGGCGCGCGATGCGCAGCATGCTGCGCCGAGCCAGCGGTATCATTGCCAACACCGCCGAGAGTCGCACCGCGATCCTTGCAGCAGCTCCCGAACTCAATCCGGCGCGCATTACGCACATCACCAACGGCTGGGAGCGCGATAGCTTCGCAGACACTGGTACGATCGTACGACCAGGTAGCCAACTGCGCCTTGTGCATGGCGGCAACTTCTTGTGTTCCGAGCTCTACGCGCGCGATCGCATGCTGCGGCGATGCCTCGGCTGGCTGCGCCACCGTCCAGAACCCATCCAGGCGAGTGGTCGCACGCCGCTGCACCTGCTGCGCGTCATCCGGCGACTGCGCGAAGCCGGCGAACCAGCCGGCAACGAAGTACAGCTGCGCGTGATCGGCCAGGATGACCCCGCCTTGCACCGATGCGTGCAGGAATCGGGCGTTGCCGACGCCGTCGAACTCTGCGGCTACCGCTGCCATCACGACCTGGTTCACGAGCTCCAACATGCCGACGCGCTGTTCCTGACTCTTCACGGCCTGCCAAACTCACGACGCGCGCGCATCGTGCCGGGCAAGACCTACGAGTACCTTGCTGCTGGCCGACCGATCCTCGCGGGCCTGCCCGAAGGGGATGCCCGCGACCTGGTCGCGACCTCGCCGCGGGCCTTCCTGAGCAAGCCATGTGATGAACAAGTGCTTGCCGAACAGTTGGTCTCGCTACATCAACAATGGCGCGACGGCGCATTTGATCATGCCGCCGTGCCACCCGGGCTCGACGCCTACGAGCGGCGGCACTTGACGGAGCAACTGAGGGATTTCGTTGCCCACATCTTGCGGCAGAGCAGCGGCACCGCCTGTAGTCGGACTACGCAAGTCAGCCCGCTAGTGCATGGATAGCGACTCATTGCCGCGCATCATTCAGCAGACTACAGAAGGGACGTGCTCCTTCCTCATTCTTGCGCATGTGCGGCATAGCCGGCGTGCTGACATCGGCCGCACGTGCAACGGCCGACGAGGTGCTCCGCATGGCTGCCGCGTTACAACATCGCGGTCCGGATGGGCATGGCTACTTGCTCGACAAGGAGTTTGGCTGCGCCCACACCCGTCTAGCGTTGGTTGACCTGGCGGGCGGTGCGCAGCCCATTGCCAACGAAGATGGGTCGTTATGGTTAATCGCCAACGGCGAGATCTTCGACCATCACGAACAGCGGCGAAGCCTCGAACAGCTCAGCCACCGGTTCCGCACCAATAGTGACGTCGAAGTCCTGCTGCACGCCTTCGAACAGTGGGGTAGCTCAGCCTGGCAGCGCCTCGATGGGCAGTTTGCGGCCGCCATCTGGAATCCAATCCAGCGTCAACTCGTGCTGGTACGCGATCGCTTCGGCATCTTGCCGCTGCAGTTTGCGACGACCGACGACTCGTTCGTGTTCGCGTCCGAAGCCAAAGCGATCTTTGCCGGCGGTCGACTCAGTGCGCAACTGGATGAAGATGCACTGCGCGATGCGTTTGCATTCTGGTCTTCGCCCCCCCCGGCAACCGCGTTCCGTAACGTGGCGATGCTGCCTCCTGGCTGCCAGGCAACCATCACCGGGGCGCGCCACGTGCAGATCGACTGCTGGTGGCAACCGGACTTCACCCGTTTGCCGGTTCCAGGTGCAGGTAGCACCACGCGACGTTCGCCGCAAGAACGGCAGCGAGCAGCGGACGAGCTGGCGCCGCACTTGGAGGCCAGTGTCGCGCGGCGCCTGCAAGCCGACGTGCCCGTTGGCTGCTACCTGAGCGGCGGCGTGGATTCGTCGCTATTGGCAGCCATGGCGGCGCGTCAAACAGGCAAGCTGTCGACCTTTGGCATCGGCTTCCCCGACGTCGGCTACGACGAATCGCACGCCCAGCACGAGGTCAGCCGCGCGCTCGGCACCAATCATCACATCCTGCAGTGTGCCGAGAACGACGTGCGCGACAACCTGCCAAAGGTGGTCTTTCATTGCGAAGCGCCGCTGATGCGCACCGCCCCGGTGCCGCTGTGGCTGCTGTCGCGCTCGGTTCAGCAGCACGGCATCAAGACCGTGTTGACCGGTGAAGGAGCTGATGAGTTGCTCGGCGGCTACAGCGTCTTCCTCGAAGATCGCGTGCGCCGATTCTGGGCGCGACAACCCGACTCCAACATGCGTCCAGCGTTGCTGCAACGTGTGCACGAGTTCGTTGGCGACAGCAGTGTGCGCGCAAGTTCGATGTGGCGTGCGTTCTATGCTGCCGGCCTGCAAGACACCGAACGCAACTGCTATTCGCACGCACCACGCTGGCGCAACGGCGCTTGGACGACGCGCCTCTTGCGCCACGGCTACCAGTCAGGCGACGCCACGGATCGCATGACGCAGACCATCCGCGAACGGCTGCCCGAGGCGTTCTCATCCTGGACGTCGCTGGCCAAGGCCGAAGCGATCGAGGTCGTGAGCTTGCTGATGCCCTACCTGCTCAGTAGTCAAGGAGATCGCGTCGCGTTGGCGCACGGCATCGAGGCGCGCTACCCATTGCTAGCGCCGCAAGTTGCCGACTTCTGCGCGGGACTGCCCGACCACCTGCAAGTTCGCGGCTTGACGACCAAGGTCGTCCTGCGCGATATTGCCCGGCGGTATCTGCCCGACAGCACCTGGCAGCGTAAGAAGCAGCCTTACCGCGCGCCGATCGAGGCTGGGCTGTTCTGCCACCAAGCGGATGACTACGTCGGCGAACTACTTGGTGACCGACGCATCGACGACAACCCGTTGCTGTCAGCCAATGCCGCCAAGTTGTTGCGCGACCGAGCACGCGGGGTGCAACGATTGTCAGAGCGAGAAGCCATGGCGCTCTGCGGGTTGCTGACCGTGCAACTTCTCGAGGAACAGTTTTGCCGCAATTTCACTGCCTACGTGACCGGGCCCGAAGTCTTCACCAACTCCCCGGACATCGCAGTCGACCTGAGCGCTCGACAGCCACCTTTCGCAGCGGCTCCGCATGATGAATGAGAATCAGCAGATGGCCTTCGGCCCTGACGTGCTCGCCTATGATGTCGCTTCCGAGTGCGACGCGATCACTGCCTGGATGCGCCACTCGATCAGTCGTGATTTGAAGCGTCGCGGTGCGGTTCTCGGTGTCAGTGGCGGCATCGACTCGGCGGTCTGTGCGGCACTCGCAGTGCGGGCGCTCGGCGCCGAACGCGTGCTTGCCCTCGCCCTGCCCGGCAACGGCACCACGGCTGCAAGCGAAGCCCTTGCGGAGCTGCTGTGCACAGACCTGAATCTGCCGATCGAATCCACCAACATCGCACCGGCCATCCAGCAACTCGGCGGCGACCGGATGCGCGACGACGCCATTGCCGCGGTGTTTCCCGATCTACCGCCCGGCTCACCGCACAAGATCGTGGTGACCAGCGGCCCCCTCGATTCCGATCGGGCGCGCTTGTTTGACCTGATTGCGCAAGCGCCCGATGGCTCCCTACGCCGCGCCCGCCTACCGCTGCCTGCCTACCTGCAATTAGTAGCCGCAACCAACATGAACCAGCGCGCTCGCAAACTGGTCGAATACGCGCACGCCGAGAGTCACAACTTCGCGGTGATCGGCACGCCCAATCGCCTTGAATACGAACTCGGCTTCTTTGTGCGCGGTGGCGATGGACTCGCCGACATCAAGCCGATTGCCCACCTCTACAAGACGCAGGTCTATGCACTTGCCGAGCATCTCGGGCTGCCTGCGGCCATTCGCGAACAGGTGCCGTCGACCGAGACCTACACGCTGCCGCAATCGCAGGAGGAGTTCTTCTTCGCGATGCCGCTGCGACAACTCGACCTGCTGTTGTGGGCGCTGCACCACAACGTGCCGGCTGATGCGGTCGCGGCGATCTTGCCCATCCCCGCCGATCACGTGCAGGCCGCCTATCGCGATCTGCATGCCAAGCAACGCCACGCGCAGCAACTGCTGCAACCGGCATTGACCCATGCAGCGCTGCAATGAGCAACTCGACCTGCCTGCGCTCGGTGCGCCCGCGACAGATCCCGGTGCTCGGGACATTGCTGTTTCGGGCCTACGCGCTGCGCTCCCGTCGTTGGCGGCAGTTCACCCGCTGGCTGCTGGATCGCTGCGAAGGCGGCTCGATGTTCTCGTGCACTCTGCGCCGCATCTTTGCGCACTACCATGGTGTCGCCGTTGGCGAATACACGCACGGTGGCTGGATGCAGCCATTCCAAATCGACGAAGGCACCACGATTGGTCGCTTCTGTTCGATCGCCGAAACGGCACGCGTTCTGACCCACAACCATCCGCTGCAGACCCGCTCGACTAGCGGCCTGTTCTTCCATCCGTTCTTTGGCATGGTGTCGGGCCACCTTGCCAACGTTACCCAGCTGCAGATTGGCAACGACGTTTGGATTGCACACAACGCAGTGCTGTTGCCGTCGGTGAACTCGGTGGGCGATGGTGCCGTCATCGGCGCTGGCAGCGTCGTCGGACGAGACGTTCCTCCCTATGCAATCGTGCAGGGCAATCCAGGGCGCGTCGTTGGCTACCGATTTGACCCGGAGCAGATTGTCAAACTGCTGGAAGAACGCTGGTGGGAACATCCAGCCGAGACCTTGCGCGAACGGCTGCAGGACTTCTTGGAGCCGATCGGGAAGTCGCCTTAGTCGATCGGCCGCGTCAGCAACTCGCGCCGTGCAATCTTGCCATTGCTGGTATGCGGCAACTTGTTGACGAATACGATCGAGCCCGGTACCTCGAAGTCGGCCAGGTGCTCGCGGCAATGACGCTTCACAGCCAACTCCGTAAGCCCTTGCTCGGTGCGCACGATATAGGCTCGCAGCGTCTGTGCATGCTCATCATCGTCGACCCCAATCACCGCTACTTCGCAGATGCCAGGCATTGCCTGCAACGCACTCTCGACTGCCTGAGGCGCGACCTTTTGCCCGCGGATCTTGAGCACGTCATCGGTGCGCGCCACGAAGTAGTAGTAGCCATCCGCATCGCGACGGAACAGGTCTCCAGTGCGGCATAGGCGTTCACCTGGCAATGGCCCAGGCGGGAACCGTGCGGCGCTGGCTTCCGGCGCGTTCCAATAGCCCAGCATGACGTGGCCACCGCGGACCACCAGCTCGCCGACCTCATCAGCACCGAGCTGGTTGCCACTGCCGTCTTCCAACCAGACTTCGGTGCCCGGGATCGCGATGCCAACCGATGCCGGTCGCGCCAGCAGCTGGTCAGCCGGCAGGATCAACGTGCGCTTGGTCTCCGTCAGGCCATACATCGAGAAGATCTTCGCCTGCGGCAAGGCGGTGTTGAGCGCATGGATGTGCGCCGCGGAAAGCGCCGCCCCCGTGTTGGTCAGCACCGTCAGCGACTGCAGATCGAAGCTTGCCAGTTCCATGCTAAGCAACATCGACCACATCGTTGGCACGCCCGGTATCACCGTCGCGCATTCGACCCGTGCCTTGGCCAAGAACGCAGCCGGATAGGTGAATGGTTCGAGCACCAGAGTGGCGCCAGTCGCGACCGTCATCAGCAGCTGATACAGGCCATAGTCAAACGACAACGGCAACGGCGAGATCACGACGTCATCATGATTCGTTCCCAGCGCCGCGAGGATCGAGTGCACCGCAAACTGCACGTTGCAGTGCGCGGACATCACTCCCTTGGGAAGTCCCGTGCTTCCTGAGGTATAGATCAGACAGGCGAGATCACGGTCGATGCCGGGCGTCGCAGGTAGTTCGCCGGTGGCTTCCGGGAGGTTGTCAGACGCAACGCAGGACGCACCGAGAGTGGTGCCAGCGGCATCGTTGGCCCCCACAGCAAGAATGCGTAGTGAGTCCACGACCTGCGCGGCGAAGTGGGCTACCATGGCAGGCGTCAGCTTGGTCGCTGATGCCAGCAACGCACGTGCCTGGCAGTCCGCCAAAACGTGCGCGACGCGCTCGGACTTGCTGGTCGCATCCAAGACGACAAACACCGCGCCGCAACGCAACACCGCGTAGATGGCAACGGCCAGTTCTACACTGTTTGGGAGCCACAGGACCACACGATCGCCTCGGCCGATGCCGCGATCAGCAATCACCTGAGCCAGCGCATCGACACGATGCGAAAGTTCGGCGTAGCTCAGACGGTGTTCGCGACACACCAACGCAAGCTTGTCAGGCCAGCGGGAAGAGGCGTGCTGCAGCGCCACTTCGACGCGCTCACAGAGCATCACGCGCCGGCGCGCTGCCGCGCTTGCGCTGCACAAACGCGACGATCTGCGCAACGGAATCCAGATTCGTCGGCAGTGCCTCCGCATCCGCCACTTCGATTTCGAACGACTCTTCCAGGAACATGATCAGTTCAAGCACGCCAGTTGAGTCAACAACACCTGCTTCGAGCAGCGAAACGGTATCCGACATCGGGAAGTCACCATCCGTCAGCAAGAACGTCTGCCCCAAGAACTGCCTAACGCGGGCGGCAACATCGGATTCGACCAGTCTTAAGGGCCTTGTCATCTAGCTGTGATCAGCCATGACCGGTATGGAATCAAGCTCTCCATACAACGCATGCCAGCCAAGCATACGACCCATGCCGGCTAGTGGTAACGACTACATCCGCGTAGGTTGCTCTCGCCGCCAACGCTCGATCAGAATACGTCGACCGGGCAGTCGAGCGCGACTGGCTTTGCGTCTTGCGTCGACAGCGCGCGCGCAGAATGGCAGCTCGATGTTGCCACGCGGCCAATCATGGAACTTCGTCAAACTGCTGAAGGTCGCTCCGGGTTCGATCCGGTCTACTTGGTTGTCATCAGTCAGCAGGTAGGCACATCGCCAAGGGGTCGTGTAGACCAGGGACGCCATCCAAACAGCAAGTTCATGGCGCAAGACGGCCTACTTCGGTGGAGTTTCGGTCTGCTGGGCGATCGCATGTTCGAGAACCGCTGCGATCACGCCTTGAACATCGTCACGGTGCAAGTTGCCCATGTGGCCACCTCGCTCGAACAGCACGACCTGATCGGCAGACCACTCTGTTTGC
>TARA_R110002096_G_scaffold83571_4_pt1 | contig 10474 bp, 10 predicted proteins | sample TARA_R110002096 | Tara Oceans TARA_R110002096 (sample SAMEA4397295) | marine metagenome | biome: Polar Biome; feature: [DCM] deep chlorophyll maximum layer (ENVO:01000326); material: water (ENVO:00002006), including particulate matter (ENVO:01000060) such as... | depth 35 m
ACGAATGCCTTTACGTTTGCACCATTCTTGTGCGGCAGTCCACTTAGCGGCATTGACAGCAACTTGTATTTGCTGGCCTTTGCCTCTAGCATTTTCCATTGTGGTTTGATTTGCTGGCTTAATTTCAATTAGCTCAACATGTTCTGCTCCGCCTTTGTCTATGTATTGTATCATAAAGTCAGGCACATAGTTAGTGTACTTGCCTGTTAACGGGTTTTGATAAGGTATTTTAACATTCTCACTAGCCCATTTTTTTATGTTGGGGTGATTGTCACACATACGCATAAAGGCTAGTTCCCAACTGCTTCGGTAATATGGTTTTTTACTGCCGGCATACTTAGGCGTGTTTACTACTTCGTAAACACCCTGAGCAAATTTACTCATGGCTGGATTAGGCCTGCGACCCTAGTGTTGCTATTGATGCTTGGTACTGCAATTCCTATACGGCTTCCTGCTGGACGTAAACTATTCATTGCATTGTATGCATCAACTGTTAAGTTAAGAGAATTCTCATTGACATCAAAATATTCAAGCGGATCTACGTTGCTGGCACTTGATACTGCCATTAGTACATCTGTCATTGCTCTTGCAGCTGACTTCTTGAATCCTGTTTTTTGTAATTTACTTTCTACCATGGCAACTAGTGCAGGGTTATATGTTTTATTCTCGTTAGTTGTTAGTGTTGCAAGTAGTTCTGAACTTGCTTCTGGTAGCGGAAATTTAATAGTTGCGGACTCTAAATATGCAACCAGTGTTCCATTTACCATTTCGTAAGAAGTAGTGTTACCGAATGTATCGTATAGGCTAGCGGAGGACATTATTTTAGGTCCTGCCCTGCTCTATCTCTAGGCATTACTGGATGCCCCAAGAAATCATTATGTCTTGTTCCTCGAGCATTACCTTTAACAAAATCTGACCCCGCTTCTGTCCATCCACCGATTAGATCAAAAGCATTATCTTTAATATTGTTTTGTTCAAATCTTGCTAAGTCTTGTTCATCCATTTCAAAGTTAAACGTACTATTAACAGTCATACTTTCTATTTCAAAATCAATGTCGAATGTTCTAATTCCTGAGTCAGTATAGTCTAATGACTCTGGAGTAAATGAAGTAATTTGAGGTCTAAATAAAATATATTCTACACCCTTACCGCCGTGATAATTAATTATGCGGATACTATCAATGAAGTGAGTTTCTTCGTGTATGTCCATTCCTGCATCATTACTTTTGTATCCTGCAGACATATATTTACTGTTGGTTATAGTTGATGTTTTATTAGAATCCCACTGGGTAGCATCTGAGGAACGAGAGGTGGCCTGCGATGCTCCGGATGTTCTGTTACGAGGATCGTTATATTGAAATGCAAAATATTTCATGAACATTGTTAACCATTCGTTAGCAACTGTATCAATAACAGTAATACTACAGGGGCCATAATCGACACCTGTCTGTACTATTCTGCGATGGTTGTATTGTCTTTTAACTGCTGTTTGAAAAGTGATTTCAGGAATCTTAACAGTTTGCACTAATGTGCTGAGTTGTGTTCTTAGTATTGAACTATCGTTAAGTACGCCGGCAATATTAGGGTTAAAATGAAACTCTGCAAAGCCTTGGAACTTTTGTCTAGGTGGCGTAACGCCAGGGTTAAACCTGTCTGCGTTACGCCAATTCCTAAAGTATGTTTGACCAAAATTAAACGGCATAATCTATACCTGCCTTAACCTTAACCTAGAATCGATGTTCCAAGTCCAGTAGCTAATTCAGTGAACGGATTACCTGATTCGCCTCTACCAGCTCCAGCATTGTTACCTGCTAAATGCACTGCGTTATCGAAACGTAATGTTAAAGTAATAATCTGTGATTCTGCTGCTGAGTAATCGTGATCACCGTATGTTACGTTCTGAACGAAACAACCTTCTAGTTCCCATGTCTCTGAAGCTTCATTATTGTTAGTTCCGTCTAACACTTCGATGGTAACTGGAAATTTAAAATCGTTAGCCGATGCTGCTGTTGTTTGTTGGAAATGGTTAACTTGTCTTTGTACTTGATTACCTACTAGTTTAGAAACTGCGTTAGTAATGTCGTCACGTATAACAATGTCAACTGTCTGCCATGTATGCTTTCCTTGTACATAAATCTTACTATTAAAACTGTGTACTTCTACTTCATCAACGCTGACAGAAGGCCTAGTAACACTTTGAATGTTTTGTGTCAAAGATGTAGTAGCCTGTGTTCCTGCAAATGGTGATATAAAGTTTACACGGAATCGATACTTCAATTTAGGCATTAAGATGCCGCCAGCACTATTAGCACTAGTGTTTAACGGTACGCCAAATTTATCCTTTGTTACTGCCATTTTATTTTCTCCTAAAATCTATAAATGTTTTATATGCTAATATTTATCAAAAAGACTCCAAAACCATAAACTCGAGTTTTAATTTAGTCAAAAAAAAGCACTCCGAAGAGTGCTCTTTAAGTAGTTTAAGTGTAAACTTAACCAGTTGAACCCAAAGTATTTTGAATTCTAATCGGAATGTATATAAACTCAACTGCTTTGACAGGCTGTATAGCTACGTCAATGTGCAATTCATTTCTATCAATTCTTGCTGGTGTGTTGTTAGAATCGTCACAAACAGTAACGAAGTCAAATAGACCACGTTGTGTGATTAATTCACTTAAGAATCTATCAACTACTGATTTTGCGTTAGTTCTAGTAACACTGTCGTTTGGCTCGAACAAGAATGGTTTAACTGCATCATCAAGTTGTTCTCTGATGTAGATAACTAGTCTTGAAACATTAACTCTATCCAACGCACTTGCTGATGGGTTCAATGTTTTTTGTCCAAATACACTAATGCCTCGTCCTGGGAATGACGCAATTGGGTTTACCTTGTTTAAGTATAAACCATCACGTTGTCCTTCGTTTAATGAAACTGGGACGTATTCGCCTTCTTTAGAGTCTAAGTATCCTACTGAAGTAGCATTACTAACTATACCACGTTGGAAACCAGCTGGTGCAAACCAAGGGAAAGCAACCTGGTCATTGTATGCGTATGTACGCAATGCCATGTGTGATGCTGGTACTAAAATATTTGTACCATCAGTGTTAGTTGTTAATGCATGCGGGTAGTAAACACCTGCTTGAGCACTTGCACTTACAAGACCGTTTTCGCCATTTTCTACTGCTGTATTAGCATTGGTTGCCCAAGCTGCTGTGCTAGTATTATCTGCCGCTAGTCTTAAAGGAGTATCAATGATTGAGAAGACTGTGTCTTTTCTGTCAACACTCAATGTAAGCATTTCGTCTGCTAGTTCAGGATAGCCTGGTACTGCAACTAAGTTGAAACGATTTGTTTCATTACGAATGTCTGCATTACTTGCTATTGCTGATTGTAGTGATCTAGTTGCTGCTTTACGCTGTGCCTTTCTTAACAATAAGCCTTCACCGTCTGCTGCGTTGCCTGAGAATGAAACCCAAACGTTAGCAGTACTTGATGCACTTAATGCATAGTTTATGCGCCATTGCTTAACATTGCCACCTGAAGCTCTGTAGTTCCAACCTAACATACCTTCTGGGTATAAAGCTGCACTCGGAGCGTCTGCGTCTAATGATCCTGCACTTGACTGTCTAAAGTCGTTAAACAATATACCGTCTGGTGTGCTTTGATCTTTAAGGTCAACTAGTACAAATTTTGCACTATCATACTTGTAAAGTTTTAAGTTTTCAGTATCTGAGCTGTCTAACCATACATCACCAGTTGCTAATGCAGTTGTTCCATCACTTTGTAGTGCTGGCTCAGTTGCTTTAGTTTGGAAATCTTTTGTTAAACTTACCCATGTTGTACCGTTATGCTCTAACAAGTCAATGTTATTAGTACTAATATCAGCGTCATACCATAATGTGGCATTTGCTGTTGCACCTACTGGCTGAGTTGCACTTGGAGTGTAAGTCGCTGTAGATATTTTAAAGTTACTATATCGAAGAGCTGTTAAGTTAATATCTGCTAATGTAAATCCATTAGAAGTAGCACCTGCTGTTATCTGGATGTCATTTCCTTTGCTGTTTACAAAGTTAACTTGACCTGCTACATTAGATACAACAACTTCGTCTGCGAATGTAGTAGCGTTATCTGCTGCTGAAAGAGCTGTTTGGATATCTGTTACAACGTCATCAATTGATATGTTGCCTGAAGTAGTACTTGTTAAAAATACATCAATTGCTACTGCGGAATTGTTTACATTGAGGATCATTGCTGTTGCACTTGCATCTACTTTAGAGTCTGCAATTGCTGTATCACTAATTGCTGATGTACTTCCAAATGCTAATGTTGAAGCACCGTTCCACATGTTAAGTCTTGTACTTGCAAATCTTTGGAAAGAATCGTCAATTGCATCTAACCATAGTGCGCCTGTTACTAACGTACCAGCTGCTTTATGATAAGCATAAGCTTCTGCTGTTGTTGATAGTATAGGAGCTTCTTGAGATACAAATTGTCCAGTTGCTACGTTATATTTCTTAACTTGTACGTTTGCGCCACTGTTAGGTGCTGTTGACTGTAAGAATACATCACCAGCTACTAATGCTCCGCCGCCGTTTTGAACACTTGGAATAGTTGTATGCGTTGCCCACTGATAGTCTGCACTTGATTTAGCACTTGACCAACCAGATGAACCTACTGAATACCAGTTGCCTGATAGCTTCTCAAAAATTGATAAGAAATCAGATTTGGTACCTGCTGGTAGTAATGATGCTAATGCAAAAGAGCCGTTAGTAGAGAATGCTGTTTTTGGTACTGCGTTAGCATATACATCATCTTTACCTGCTATTAAAACAGTTTGTGTGACCCACTTGCTTCCGTCCCATTCTTTAATACCCCAAGTACTGTTAGCAGTATCGATCCATAAAGAATCTGCTGCTGGCTTGGCTGATGGTGCAGTTGCACTTGCGTTTAGTTGGTCTAAATCTACGTCTGCTCGTAGTACATAAGCTCTGTTGGATAATCCTAAGAAACTATATGCAGCTGCTAGACCGTATTCGTTTGTTTCGTCTCCATGAACTGGTGTTCCACCACTTGTTTTAAATGTTGGGTTACCAAAGTTTTGTAATAATTCACGTTGACTTGTTATGTTATATAACTTGTTTGCTGTTGCCTTTGTAGTATAAGCGGCAGTTGAAGTTCCATCTGGTGCTTTCTTATCCTGTGCTGTTGCAATCACGATAAGAGGAACAGTACCAGCACCTGCAGGTGCGTAGAAACTTTCATCTGATACACTTAGACTAACGCCTGGCGATACTAATGTTGCCATTTTGTTTTCTCCTAATATATTAAGATACGATTGATCGTATGCACTTATTTATCAGAATTTAGGTATTAGTGGGCTTTAAGGAAATTGAAAGGTATTAGGTGATATTATACTATTTTAAGTGTATGCTTAAATTCACCTGTGTTCCAATCACGGATGTCTTGTACTTGTCTTGCTAGGTCTGCTATTGTACCGTTGTTTGTAATAATGTAATCTACTGGATGGCCTGCCCAGTTCCATTCGCTTTCATGTACGTCTGCGTATTTTGTTTTCATTATCTTATGGCTAACTGCGTTATTGGAGGCTGTCTTTGCTGTCTCAAACCACTCAGGTAGTTCGCCACGTTGCACCCAAATAACAACTCCGCCCATTTCTTTGATGAGGTCTAGTTCATTTTTAAATCTTGCATCGCTAACAACTGTACACGGTGCTTCTGCGTTTTGTTTTCTAATGCGATATTCTAAACTGTGTAGCCAAATGTTAGGATCAAAGTGTGTGCGTAACACATCAGTACCTAATAATTGTAGTGCTAGTCTGGGAGTAAAGTTTGGAATGCCTAATTTGCGACCCCAATATAGGTCTGCTGTTTCACGGAAGTCTCTACTTTCAATAGTATCGCCTTCCATCATGTCTCTTGGCCAGCCAAATATAGATGCTGATAAGTCTTTTAATGGAGCGGCAAAACTATCTTCTACGCAACCACGTTCTACAAACATGTTTGCTACAGTACCTTTGCCTGAACCTATTAGTCCAACTAATCCAATTATCATATTTTAACCTATTACAAATCCAAGTGGGTCACTTCCTTCTTCCATCATGTGAACCGCTTCGTTTAATTTCTCAATTTCTGCTTGAGCTTCTGATTTGAGTGCGTCACCATTAAGTGTAATTGCACCACCTGCACCTGGTAAGCCTGAAGTATACTTGCTTCTTGCTTCACCTAGCATAAACTTAGACTGTGCTAATGAGTATGCACTTAACCACTCACTTGCATAAATGTCTTTTAGCAATATCATTTCTGGTACAAAGTTATATACACCTACTGCTACTTCTTCATTATGCCTAACATTTCTTAAAATCTGTAATACTTTACTATTACGATTCCAAATAAAGTTATATTCGCTACCAAATATACGACCTACAGTTTCTTTGTACTGTGAGAACGCATCGTAAACTGCTAGTCCGCCTATTTGTCCTGCCTGCATCATATACATGTTGTTAAATGCAACATCAAACGGGTCAAAGTTTACACCACCACTGTTAGTTCCTATACCTCTACGATAAAGTCTTCTAACTTCCATTACTTCATCTGGTAAAACGTATTCTGTTACATTTTCCTGTGTAGTAATAAAGATCATGCTTTCTTCGACAGCACCAGAACTAAGTTGTCTATACTTTTGCATAGACTTGTTGATAGCAATATCGTAATGCTCTCTATCGAGCTCTACATCAACAATACCATCTGCTAAACGCAGCTTAATTTCGCTAATGAGCTCTTCTCTGTTGCTGTAACCTATTTTATTAATCGCCATAATACTATTTATCTACTAAAAGGCTTTTAGTATGATAGTCGTGTCATTAAAGCGACCATTCATCTTAGTATCCGTGGTTGTAAGCTCTTTAAATGCCTTACCAAACTTAGTCTTGGCATTTCCTGTCCAATTTTTAATTTGTTCTGCTGGTTTACGCAATGTTTTCTGTACACTCTTAGTAGGATGGAAGTCTTGCAGTGTTGTACCCTTAACAAGTATGCCAGCCTTTAAATCATCTACTACATACACCCCGACCTTACGAGTCTTTGTGTTGTATACCCAAATTTCAGTTGCATCAATTACTTCTGCAGGATTGATACTTGCTATACCTAATGTACTGTCATTGATTTGAAACTTTAGTTTACTTACTTGTTTTTCTTTACTTACTTGCTTAGGCTTTCTAGTTTTTCTAGTTGCCTTGCCTGTTAAGATCATCGTGTCGCATGCGGCAATTATCTTTTCATAAATTTCTACAAATGCTTTACGAGCCTTAAGGTCCATAAAGTCATATGCTTCTTTGATATCTTCGTCTTTCCATTCCAACACTTCTAATGCTTCAGCATACGGTACTGCAAAACCATCCTTGATAATTTTTGCATGGTTAGGTTTAATAACTCCACCTGCATACGCTCTCATCTCATTGAATGGATCAAACTTCTTAAGATCGAACTTACCCATTTGTAAGTCGTCTATGTTTCCTTCCCAGTTGCCTAGCAAGCCTTCGACCTGTTCGTGCATTCGTTGCTGGATACTAATTTTAGGTTTATCTACAGCCTTTGCTTCTTTCTCTTCGATAATTTCTTCTGCTTTGTCGATCAACTGTGGGATCTTACCTAGCAAGTGTTCCTTAACGTCAGGGTGCATAAAGCCATTTGTCTTGTGCCAGATGAATGTGTACTTAGCAAACGAGCTAAACCAAACATCGGGTACTTTCTTTAGCATCTTAATAAGCTCAGGATCTAGTCCACTGTCTTTTTCAAGCCATGGCATAATAGTATTAGAACACTTCTTATCTGCTACTTCGTAATGTACAAAGTATTCAAAGTTACGAAGTAGCTTTTGCTTATCTTCTTCTGTTTGTTGAGTATGTATAGATGCCCATTTTGGTTCGGGCATTAAATATACTTCTTTTGTTTTTCTTCTTGCCATTAGTCGCTCTCAATTTCATACGGATTATTATATACTTCTTTAACCAATGCTGGCCATTGATTAAAACCTTCTATGCTATTTTTATCTTTTAACGCATTTTTATCCTTAAGAAATTGAACAATACTTATGATACCGCCGAATTTGCCGGAGGTTTCCCCAGCTCTAAATGAAAAGTAACTGTTGAGTACTATAAATACTCCAAAAATTATATATTCGATTAATCCCATATCACATTCTCCACTTGTAAAAACGCTATTTTAACATTATATATCATCGATGTCAAGAACTACTTATGATTGAGTGGTGTAATTAGGCTAGATTGCCAATTCCTGCGGTTTTATTGCTTGATTTGCTGGGACCAATACTCTACAGTTTTCTGTATGCCTGCATCAAGAGACCATTGCGGTTCCCATCCTAGCATTTTTGTTAGTTTACTATGACTACTATTCAGTAAATAGATCTCGCCAGGGCGTTGTGGCTTCTGATCCCATACAATGTTACCGTCCCATCCTAAGTGAAATGCAATCAATTTTGCATAGTCTCTGATTTTGATTGCGTTATCTGGACCTAAACAAAATATTTCACCTGCTGCTTTGTCAGGATTTTCTATAATTGTTCTCCATGCACTAAGTAAATCTTCAATGTATATAAAATTTCTATAAGGTTCTGCATATCCTAAGGATATTTGCTGTGGGTTTTTAATCATCTGAGAGATAATTTGTTCAGTTACAAAAAAATCATTGTCCTTTCTGCCGTAGCAATTTGTTTGCCTAATAGATGTAAAAGGTAATCCGTAACTTCTGTGTGCATACTCTAAGTATTTTTCACATGCATACTTAGCAACGGCATAAGGGGCATTAGGATTGGGTTGAGTATCTTCATCAAAGGCAAAAATATCCTCCGGCACTTCAGCACCTCTCTTAATAACATCGCTAATTGGTTGCCAGCCATATACTTCCATTGTACTTGCAAACACAAAGTTTTTTAAGTTTGGCAGGGTTGCCGCAGATTCAATTAGGTTAACAGTACCCACATAATTTACTTCTGAGAATACTATTTGCTCATAGAAACTATCTTCTACTTCTGTTCTTGCCGCTAAGTGGACAATAACATCTGGGTTAAACTCGTGTAATTGTGCTTTCACCTGTGCATGATCTCTTAAATCATATTCAAGGAATCCTAGTTCGTGGCGTGTTGCTAATTCTGGTACCATGTGTGAGCCAATGAAGCCATCGTGCCCGGTAATAAATATTCTCATAGGTTGTTCCCTGTGTAAGTAGTAAGTATTTATCCGCCGGCGTTTTAGATCTTGATAAATAGTGTTATGCCAAAGTTATCGTTATGGAACCCAACAAAAACAAACGACTTCAATTTTATAGATAGAGTCGTTGGTGAGCACCTGCATGCAGGCGGAACCGGTGTGCATTTGCACAAATACTTAGGAACGCAGGCACAGGCTGATACAAAAGATCCTACAAGACCAGCGTCCGATGGCAACAACACAGAAGTGTTTATACAAGATTTGCTGTTTTTAGAGAACAGGGATCGACGATACGACAAGAACATTTATGAATTGCGTGGGCAATACAACATTGGTGACAATGATGGGTTTGATCTTACACAGTTTGGTATGTTCTTAGCAAACGATACACTGTTTATGAACTTCCATATCGAAAGTATGGTAGAAGCAGTAGGCAGAAAGTTAATGGCCGGTGACGTTTTAGAGTTGCCACATTTACGAGACGATTTATTACTAGGCAGTGACGAAGCAATAAACAGATTTTATGTTGTTACTGATGCTAGTAGACCTGCAGAAGGATTTGACCCACGTTGGTGGCCACATTTGTGGAGAGTTAAATTAGGTCCTATAACAGATTCACAAGAGTACAGAGATATTCTTGGTACTGGTGAGGAAGAAGGTGATCTTCGTAACCTCATTAGTACATACGCAGACGAGATTGCAATTAGCGAAGCTATTGTAGCGGCATCAGAAAAAGATGTTGCACTTGATCCTAGTTATAGAAAGACTGCACATTTATATGTTGACAAAGATGCAAAAGGCAAACCATCAATTGACTTTGAAAACGAAGATGGTGCGCCGCCTAATGGTGCAAGTATTGTAGGCAGTGGAATATCATTCCCAACTACAGGCATTAACGAAGGCGATTACTTTTTGCGTACAGACTTTGTACCTAATAGACTGTTCCAGAAAGAAGGAGCACGTTTCAAGTTTATAAGATCAAACACCAAAGGTGCATGGACAGCAGCAAACAAAATACTCACAGGGTTTATTAATAATGATAACCTTGCAGTAAATACAGACGGCAAGATTACAGGTGAGAAAGTCAATCTCAGCCAGGTAGTTAAGCCCAAGACAGATAACTAATGTTTAGCATTTTTAATAAAGGAACTAAAATGAACAGAGAATCAGTATTTGAACAACTAAAAATAGATGAAGGAGTTGTTTATGAAATTTATAAAGACCATTTG
>TARA_R110002096_G_scaffold353021_5_pt1 | contig 10471 bp, 6 predicted proteins | sample TARA_R110002096 | Tara Oceans TARA_R110002096 (sample SAMEA4397295) | marine metagenome | biome: Polar Biome; feature: [DCM] deep chlorophyll maximum layer (ENVO:01000326); material: water (ENVO:00002006), including particulate matter (ENVO:01000060) such as... | depth 35 m
TTCGGATGCTTTAATGACAACTTACCGCTTGGTTTGGGATGAATTCTGCTCATGGTATTTGGAAATGGTAAAACCTGATTTCAACAGTGGAATAGCACCTTCAACTTACAAACAAGTGGTTGCTCATTTTGAAAACTTATTGAGAATTCTCTCCCCATTTACTCCTTTTATCAGTGAAGAAATCTACCAACTAATGGAAGAGCGCTCAGCTGATGATCATTTAATGACAAATTATTGGCCTGAAGAGAAGGAAGTTGAAGATTTAGTGAAAGCATTCGAGCATCAAAAAAAGGTAATTACGGAAGTAAGAAGCATTAGAAAAGAAAAACAAATTTCTTTCAAAGAGAAATTAGCTTTAAATGTAATTGCTAAAGAAAACACCGAGAAAAAATATGATCCTGTGTTGATTAAGCTACTCAACTTAAGTGGTGTTAACTATGTTCAAGAGAAAGAAGCGCAAAGTGTTTCATTTGTAATTGGATTAAATGAATATTTTATTCCAATCGACGAGCAAGTTGATGTTGTTGAGGAAAGTCAAAAATTGAAAGAAGAGATCAGTTATTTAGAAGGCTTTTTGAAAGGGGTAAATAAAAAACTTTCGAACGAGCGATTTGTATCCAGTGCGCCACAAAATGTGGTAGACATAGAAAAACAAAAGAAGTCGGATGCAGAAACAAAAATCGAACTTTTAAAGAAGCAACTCGAAGCACTTGTTTAATTTTCTTTCAATTTAACAATTTCTTAAATTGCGCTGCTTGCAATTAGTTTAGTTTTGCCTTTATGAGTAAATTGGATTATAGTTTCCATGATCGAGAAATTAGTTGGTTGTCATTTAATGAAAGAGTACTTCAAGAAGCTGAAGATCCTACTGTTCCATTAATTGAACGGCTTCGTTTTTTGGGAATTTATTCCAATAACTTAGATGAGTTTTTCAGAGTTCGAGTTCCAACCGTTCAGAAAATGAGTGCTTATGGAAAGCGTGCTATTCCAATGCTAGGCTTTGATCCTTCGGTAACCTTAAAGGAAATTGAGCGCGTAAACAAACGCCTTCAACGCAGATTTGAAAAGACTTACGAGAAGTTAAAGCTAGAACTCAGAAAGGAAAATATCTATTTTCTGAATGAAAAAGAACTGGACGAACATCAAAAAGATTTGGTGAGTTCTTATTTTTTCAAAACGGTTCAGCAAACATTGGTACCAGTCATGTTATCGGATGATCGAGCTTTGCCTGAATTAAATGGAAAGGCAATTTATCTCGCCATTAAATTATACAACAATACAGGTAGAAGAAAAGTCGATAAACGCTATGCTTTGATTGAAGTACCAGCTTCAATTGTATCGAGGTTTTATGTGATTGCAGAAGAGTCTGGTAGAAAAAATGTTATCCTTTTAGACGATATTATTCGAACTTGTTTGCACGAGATTTTTTCAATTTTTTCTTTCGAACACATTGAGGCATATACCATTAAAATAACTCGTGATGCGGAGTTGGATATAGAAGACGATGTTACCGCCGGGTTTATGGAAAAATTGCAAGAGAGTTTAAAAAATAGAAAAAAAGGCGATCCAGTTCGCTTTGTTCACGATGCTGCAATTCCAAAAGATTTGTTGCAATTTATGGTCAAAAAAGTGGGCATGGAACCCAATGATGTGGTTTTAGCAGCAGGGCGTTACCATAATTTTAAAGATTACATTAAATTCCCAAAAATTGGTGGTGCTCATCTTTTTTTCGACGATTTACCACCCTTAAATCACCCATTTTTAAAAGCACAAAAAAGTATTTTTGAAGCAATTCGAAAGCAAGATATTTTGCTGAATTATCCTTATCAATCCTATAATTACATTATCGATTTATTGCGTGAAGCGGCGATTGATCCTTTGGTAATTTCTATTAAAATCACCCTTTATAGGTTAGTTCACAGAAACTCTAAAATAATTCATACTCTTATTAACGCAGCTAGAAACGGGAAACAAGTAATTGTTGTGTTGGAGTTGAAAGCTCGATTTGATGAAGAATCGAACATGAATTATGCCGATAAATTACAAGACGAAGGAATAAGAGTGATTTTTGGAGCACCTGGGTTGAAAGTTCACACCAAAATAATGGTGATTAAGCGAAAAGAAGAAGGTGGCTCAGTTCGATATGCGCATATTGGCACAGGAAATTTTCATGAAGGAACAGCCACTCTTTATTGCGATCACTCTTTACTAACCTGTAAAAAGGAAGTGGCCAATGAAGTGAACAAACTCTTTAAGTTTTTCCTTGATAATTACAAGCGCTATACTTTCAGGCATTTAATAGTTTCTCCTTTTAATGCCCGTCGACAATATTACAAACTGATTGATCAAGAAATTGAGAATGCACAAGCTGGGAAGCCCGCTTACATGATTATAAAAGTCAACAGCATTCAAGATCGTGCTATGGCAATTAAATTGTATGAAGCAAGTCAGGAGGGAGTTAAAATTAAATTGATAGCAAGAAGCATCAACAATGTAGTTGCAGGAGTTCAGGGGATTAGTGAAAACATCGAAGCAATTTCTATCGTTGATCGTTTTTTGGAGCATGCAAGGGTAATGGTTTTTGCAAATGGAGGAAACGAAAAAATGTTTTTGGGCTCATCTGACTGGATGACAAGAAACTTGGATGGAAGGGTAGAAGTGATGACGCCAATTTACGACGGGCGATTGAAAAAGATGTTGTTAAAAATATTGGACATTCAATTGAAAGACAACGTAAAAGCTAGAGTTTGGGATAAGGCATTGACCAATAAATACAAGGCAAAAAAAGGAAGAAGTATTCGAGCTCAATTAGAAATCTACCAACATTTTAAGGAATTGGAAGAAGCAAATCAAGCAGTACCTTTAGACTCCAATTTGATTTAAATGACTATTTTCGTTTCACGATGACAATGGAAAATAGTTTGAGATTTGCAGCCGTAGATATCGGTTCAAATGCAGTTCGCCTTTTTTTTGGATATGTAATTGAAACTTCCTTCGGTCCGAGTTTTAATAAAGCTTCTTTAATTCGATTGCCCATTCGATTGGGGGAAGATTCCTTTCACAAAAAACAAATTCCCGACTCTAAAGTAGAAGAACTAATTGAAGCATTGTTGGGATTTCAGCACTTGGTGAAAGCATTTAAAGTAATTTCTTTTCGGGTTTGTGCCACTTCTGCCATGCGAGATGCGGTTAACGGACCGGCAGTTGTTGCAAAAATTAAAGAGAAAACAGGAATCGAAATTGAATTGATTGATGGAGAGGCTGAAGCTGCCTTGATTTTTGAAAACCATGTTGCTGACAAGCTTGCAGTGGAAGATGCATTCATTTACATGGATGTTGGAGGTGGTAGCACTGAATATACGCTTTATAAAAAGGGAGAAAAGTTAAATTCTAGGTCTTTCAATATTGGTACAATTCGGTTGAAAGACAATTTAGTGCAAGAAGATGTATGGAGCTCCATGTTTCAATGGTTGGCAGAGATCAAAAAAGAGTTTGCGCCTAAGCAAATCATTGGTTCAGGTGGAAACATTAATACACTTTTCAAATTAAGTCAGTTAAGAGAAATGGAGCCTTTGAGTAAGCGACGTTTGAAACGACTTTTCAAAATGCTGAAGAATTTATCTTATGATGAGAAAATTTCTAAATTAAAACTTCGTCCTGATCGAGCAGATGTGATTGTGCCTGCGACAGAATTGTTTTTAGTTGCTTTAAAGCATAGTGGTTGCAGAGAAGTGTTGGTGCCAAAAGTTGGTTTGGTAGATGGAATGGTCCATCAATTGTACGATCAACATAAAGCCAATGAAGCATCTGTTTGATAAAAGGATTTCAATTTTTCAAGAATCCTTTTTCGGTCTTTTATTTTTACACCATCTAAAGAAATTGCGTGATTTTTAGTTCCATCTTGAATTACTAAACCCATCCAATTAAGCTCAAAAGTTGGGTCAGCTGTTTCAAAATTAATTTTTTTAGGATGCTCGTTTTGCATTAGTTTCCATCTAGTTTGCTGAGGATTCATCTCGAAAAAGCATTTTCTGTATTCAGAACGCTGAAGTTGAAAAAGAACAATTGAAGAAATAGCAACACCTATTAATGAAGTCACATGAGGTAATTCAATCAATCTAGAAATTAGCGAATACACAATGAACACTATACTTAAATAAAAAAACACCCTCAAGTATTTTTTTGAATGAAAGTAGGGGTCAATGCGTTTCATGGTATTTTCAAATATAGTAAAAATTAGAACACATCGGAAAGAATCACAATTAGATAGCTGCTAATAAGTAGTATACCTCGAATATTGAAGGCGTTTTTTAATTGTAATATATTAAATCTCGGAGGCAATAGGAAGCATGTAAGTCCCCAAAAAAACAATGCAACTCCTAGATCAAGCCAGTCAAAAGTGCCATCAGTTAGTTGAAAGTATTGAAAAACCTCAATGCAAATTGCCAAAAGAATAGGAAAAAATACCAAGCTATAGTTTTTTGATTGACTAGTAAAATAAAATTCCTTTGAGATAAGTGTCACAAATAGTACCCACAATCCTTCGGGCAGGGAATAGATTATCCAGTTTGGCAATGGCAATGCTGTTTGAACTTGCTCTTGATATTTTAACAAATCTGCAAGTGGTAGGAATATACCAATTGCCTGATTAATCAAAGTCAATTCGCTGCGGTAAAATACATAGATCAACAAGCTGATTAGTAGTGGACTGATTCTTAGACTTAGCGATTTAATCATTTTGTTTTGAAAGGGTTAAAAGCCGATAATAATTCCATGCACCAATTGGTTGATTGCTGTCGATTTTAAAGGTATTTTTCAAGGGCAAAGATGCTAAATAAAAGACGGATTGAAAATGAAAAAGGCTCGAAAATGGACTGAAGAGAATATCGAAATAGCGCAGAAAATTGTTGGGAGTAAAGTGATTGAGGATAAATAGCTTTCCATCTTTTTTAAGCAATCGCTTTGCTTCAGTAATTATTTTTTCAGATTGATTGTCGGTTGCTAATAAATGAGCCATAATGATGTAATCAAAAGATTCATTTTCAAAACTTGTTTGCTCAGCTTTCATGCATACAAGTTCAATATTAGGATTGTACTTTTTTGCTTTCGCCAGCATTTTCTCCGAATGGTCGATTCCAACAATGCGGTGTTTTTGAAGTGCTTTCAGTTCTTTCCCAAAACCAACTCCCATACAAAGTAAATCTCCACTCGGCGAAGCATTTAATTCAGTAATCAAATGACTTTTATGTTTTCTTAAAAAGCAATCAATTAAGCGATAAAAGGGTGCAATTCGGTTGTAAAAGATTTGGTTGGAGGAGGATGTTGGTGAGCTTTTCAATGATAAAATTTTAATAATTGAATGTTATTGGGTTAAAAATTATAGCTTTTTCTATGCCATGCAAGATTTTCTATGAGTGGCAAGTAATTTTTATTTTCAGGTAAATTGACTTCTTTCCCTTTAAATTGCAAAATTCCATAAAGGGTATTCTTACTTTCCTTAAAGTTACTATTGACAAGTAAGCGGTAATTGTCGTCAATAGCTATAAGGCCTCTATCGAAAGCACGGTGCAAGTTGGGGCATAGGGCAATTCCATTAGTAATGTGGTTATTCTTACTCTCAGAAAAAGGCACAATGTGACATGCATCAATAGCTGAATAAGTGCTAGTTGCATCAATTTTAAGATTACTAATTGCACATGTATCAGAGTATACTCTTGAAACAGATCTTTTAAAAGCTCCATTTCTTATAAATACTTCTTCTTCAAAAGAAGTATTATCCAACTTTTTTTGAAGTTCCTGAATTTTATTTTTGTAAGTAGATGGGTCTTCATTAAGAATCTCATCGGATAAATTGTCAACAATTTCTTTTTGTTGAATTAAATTCGATTTAGTTTCTTTAAAGTAGCTTTCTAAAATTTGTTGTTTTAGAACTTCTCTCTCAATATTTTTAGAAAGTAATTCAAATAATTCATTATCAATTTTTGCATGATCAACTGCAGTTTTTAAAGAACTAAAACTCCTAATTGGAGATTTTGAAAGCACCCATTTTTCACAACCTTGGTTTGGAATTAATCGCCAAAAAGGCTCAGATTTCATATGGAAAAATGGTAGTGTAAAATGAGCATCATGTTTTGTTACAACTAGTTTAGACCAATAAAACTTAAAATCACTAATAATTTCAGGTGTAATATAAATACGATTATCAACTTGAAGTTGCTTCTCAAATTGATTGATTATTGCTAACAATAAAATAGGTTTGTGAGGTGCACCACCATTTTTATAATCTCGCCTTAGTTTTTTGAAATAGTGTGAATACTTATATAAATCGGTCATATTGAATAATGATCTATTAAAAAAATCCAATCACTTATAGATTAATCTATAGACAATTGGATTTTATTATTTATTGATTGCAGAATTTCTACTTCGCAATAATTATTTTCTTACTTACAATTTGGTTGCGGTAGACCATTCTTAAGAAATAGATGCCTTCAGACTGGCTGTTTAAGTTAAGCTCGTAGCGGTTGGCATGTCGCACAATTTTTCCAAGTGAAACCTCAGTTCCTAAAACAGAGTAGAGTTTCAATTGCAGGTCTGAATGTTCGAAATCAACAGGCAAAATCAAATTTACTTGTCCGCTACTTGGGTTGGGATACAACGAAACAATGTCTTTCAATCGGAGTTCATTGATTGAAGTAACTCGAAGCGTATCTTGTGTTACTAAAACAGCTTGAGGAACCAAAGGTGGTGCTGAAATCGTGAGGATATCAGAACGAATGTTTCCTGTATTGTTGGTTTCGGTTGCCGTAATTCGAATTTGCTGTGTAAATGCTCCGGAACTCGGACTAACATCCATCCATGTGGCATTTTTAGAAATATCCCATAAAACAAGGTTTGAGCTGAGGTTGAAACTCGCCACATCTTGATCTTCAGGTCCAAGAGTTACGTTGGCAGGTGCAACTTGGAAAAGTGGACTTGCTCCACGCTGAATAACAACAATTGTATCGTCTGCAAATCCATTTGCCGAAGCAGTAATAATCGCTGAACGGTCATTTCCAAATGCATTTCTACTTGCTGCTAAAATGGTAATTGTTTGTGTATTCGAACCACTTTGAGGGTTGATCACCATCCAAGGAGTTGTTTCAACCAATGTCCAATTGGCAATATTAGAAAGCACGGAGAAAGTAGCTGTGCTTCCCTGAGGGTTTGCAACATACACAGTATCTCTAGATAAAGTAAAAGTGGGGTTTGATCCGTCAATTTGGTTAACAGTAACAATTCGATCTGCTAATCCCGGTGCACTGAAGGTTAAATTTGCAGTTCTGGTAGCACCTGTTAAGTTGTCAGAATTTGTCGTCACTGTCACCGTTCCGTTTCCGCTTCCTGAATTCACATTTAAACTCAACCATGTAACCGGATTTGTGACTGTCCAATTTTGGTTTGAGCTAACGCTGATATCGTCATTACTTCCCAACGAGAATCCTAAGTTCAAAGTACTTGGACTAACACTTAGGTTGGCAGCAACTCCTTCTTGAATAACATAAACCGTGTCAGTTTCCAATAATGCGGTAACTAAAATAAAGGTAATTCTATCAGTGAAATTTGGGTTAGCAGAATTTGCAATTACTGTAACAGTTAAATTGCCAACACTGTTTGTTGGATTTACATCAATCCAAGTATCATTTGGCGTTGCGGTCCATGCATCAGGTGAAGAAACATCGAATGTAGCTAAACTTCCATTGGCATTGCCCAAACGAATTGTGTCAGGAGTTGTGCTAAGTCCCGGTCTGAGGGTATCTTGAATAACAATTACAGTATCTGAAAGGTTGTTGATTGCATCATCGAGAATTACTTTAGCTACTCGAATTGAGGAACCGGGATTGTTGCTGTTGGTTTGCAGGTTAATCGTTTGACTTCCTGTTCCATTTGTAGGATTTATTGTTAGCCAAGTATCGCTGTTGTTTATTGTCCAAGTTGCACTTGCAACCAATTGAAAAAACCCAGTGCTCCCTGTATTTCCTCCCAAAACTATGGTGTCAGGAGAACCTTCTAAAATTGGTGCACTTCCAAATTGTTGAACGAATACAGTATCAACCAATGCACTGTTAATGTCTCTCACTTCCACATAAGTAGAGCGAGAACTTGTTCCAGGATTTGCAGTATTTGCAATCACCCTCACAGTGTTGGTGTCAGTTGTATTAATTGGATTTACTGAAGTCAGCCATGTTGCTCCAGATAGTGTTTGCCAAGTAACATTTGAATTGACCACAAAAGAATCAATGCTGTTTGCAGTGGCAGCTAGGAAAAGATTTTTTGGAAAAACACTTAGTTGTGAATTTATCCCATTTTGAACCACGAAGATGGTATCAAAAATACTGCTACTTACATCTCTTAAAGCGATATATGAAGTTCTTGGACTAGTCGTTGTATTTGCGCTTAAACTTGAAATGGTTAAAGTACTATTGCCGTTTCCATTCAAAGGATTTGAGGTCAACCATAAATCTCCTGCACTTGCCACCCAGTCTGTATTTGAGCTTAAATTGACACTTGCTGTGCTACCTAAAGGTTGATTTAAAGAAACATTATTCGGACTTGCCGATAGGACCAAAGAAGCTCCTAATTGAGTGACAAAAACAGTATCGAACAATGTTCCTCCAACATTTTGAACAGCAACATACGTAGATCTAGGAGAAGTGCTAGCATTCATTGTATTAGCTGCTATTTGAACAGTATTGGTATCAGAAGTTGTTGTTGGATTAGTAACAGTTAGCCAAGTTGCTCCTGAATTCGTTTGCCATACAACATTCGAGTTGACAGTAAAACTAGCATTGCTTCCCATTGCTTGAGCTAAAGTAAGGTTGCTCGGATTAACAGATAATTGACTTGGAGCAACCGATGCTGCATCTTGAGTTATAAAAACGGTATCATTTGGAACACCTTGTCCGCCAGTAAAAACGATGAATCCATTTCTACTGACACTGCCAATATTATTTTGAGCACTAACTGCAACTGTTCCATTACTTGTTCCACTAGACGGAGCAATGCTTAACCATGGAGCTGATGAAGTGGCGTTCCAACTTACTGAAGCATTAACTGAAACATTTTGACTCACTGTTGGGGCGTCAATAAAGCTTAGATTTTTTGGTGTAACATTTAAGAAATTTCCACTAGCGCGTTGAACTACAATGAATGTATCACTCACTGAGCTCAAAGTAGAGCTGACATATACTTCTGCAATGCGTGGAGCTCCAGTATTTCCTTGAATTGCTTGTACACTTCCAGTTTGATTTGCTTGTGAGCTGAAAGGGGTGACAATTAACCAATTGGCGTTATCTGCTGTGGTCCATGATGTGTTAGATGTCACATTAAAACTACCTGAACTACCCAAGCCTGCATTGATAAAAACTGTATCAGGATTGGTTGAAATATTGACAGTATTTGATGAAGTATATGAAATTTCCCAACCATTCGCTTCAATGAATGCATTAGTTGTAAACTCAATAAAAACTGCTCCACTTGTACTCAATATTGAAGAAGGCAAAGTTGTACCTGAGAATGTTCCTAGTGAAGGCGCGGTATTATCCGTTCCATCATATATTGAAAGAATGTCAAAATTGGCTTGAGTTGTAAAGTAATTAAAATTTAAACTTATGCTAACTGCTCCAGCAGGTTGAATAAGCCATGAACAATTACTATTTGCAACATAATTAACAGAATTGCTACTTCCGTCATTAAATGTTCCTGAAGCATTAGTTAATGTTGTTAATCCTGAGCAGAAAGGTCTAGGAAATACTCGATAGACTGCTCGCCAGCCAAGTGCAGTATTTGATCCGTTAGTTTTAAAAGTAACTAACATAGAACCCCCCGTTGAGTTTAAAGCAGGAGGGATGGAGCTCCCTGAAAATGTTCCTAAAACTGGAGCACTGGTTGTACTTCCATCATAAATTGTTACTGTGTCGTTTCCAGCTTCTGTTTGAAAATTTGAGAAGCTAAGATTTATGTTTTGATTAGGTGTTGTTGGTTGAATCAACCATTCACAATCGGTATTATTTGCATAGTTAACTCCTGTAGGTGAGCCATCAGTAATTGTTCCAATATTTGCTGTTAAAGTAGCAGTTGGTAAGCAAAAAGTAGAACTGCTATTGTAACTTGCTGACCACCCCTGTGCAGTAAAGTTATTGTCGGTTACAAACTCTACAAACATACTTCCACTTGTTGCAACAACAGGTGATCCTGTATTATTAAAATTATAAACTGCTATTAATGTTCCTGCTGCACTTGTACCATCAAATACTCTAACTCGATCACCAAAGTTGGCTAAATTCATTGCGTTCATTGTTAAGGTGATGATTGCCGGTGAACTAGAAGGTTGAATTAACCAGCCACAGTTGAGATCATTGTCGTAGTTACTTGTACCACTTCCATCATCAAAACTTCCACTATTCGTAGTAAATGTTGTTACACCACTACA